>Ga0105854_1000707_pt1 | contig 14256 bp, 12 predicted proteins | sample OrgsoiDNA_201058_FD_89679 | JGI IMG/M metagenome (GOLD analysis project Ga0105854, IMG submission 89679) | Permafrost soil microbial communities from the Arctic, to analyse light accelerated degradation of dissolved organic matter (DOM) -... | ecosystem: Environmental > Terrestrial > Soil >... | reverse complement strand
CGTTGAAGCGCAGGAGGAAGAAACCCATGGAATCGACCCTGCCGAAGCCTGCCCTCGTCGCCGCACTACCCGCCGGCTGACAACGCGCCGTGACTTGAAGGAAAATAGATCCATGACCGGAATCCAGTTTGTCACTGATGGGAAGGGCCGCAAGGTCGGTGTTCTGATAGACCTGAAAAAACACGGGGCCATCTGGGAGGATTTCTGGGATGGTCTGATTTCTGAGTCGCGCCGCAAGGAAAAAGGCATTCCTTACGAGCAATACCGCGCCGGTCGCCTGAAACGTACCCGCCTCCGTGGTTAGCTACTCCCTCGAAATCAAGAGGTCGGCGCAAAAGGAACTGGATGCGCTCGACGATACGCTATTCGCCCGCATAGACCGTAGGATTCTGGCGCTGGCCGACAATCCCCGGCCCGCGGGATGCAGGAAGCTAAAAGGCTACAAAGATCAATGGCGCGTTCGGGCCGGTGACTACCGGGTTATCTACACAATCGACGATCCGACCAGAACGGTCAGTGTGACGCGAGTCGCGCACCGGCGCGAGGTTTACGAATAGAGAGCAAACGATTTTGATCGCTCCGGCCCGCCTCGGAACCTTGGCGCCGGTTTGGATCACAGCCCCTCCCCAACTGGATCTCCCCCATCCTCAAGCACTTAGCCTCTCGACTTCCAAGTTCCGACCCACTCGCCCGGTACTATAAGGTATATGGAAGCGCAAGCCCACAACCCCAGCTCCACTAGAAATGCCCATTTCCAACAACCCCAATCGAATCAACAAAAATTGGCTTCGTTCCGCACTTTGATAAATCCCCCGCTGGCAATCCCGCTCAGCCGGGTCTATAATGATCCAAACGGCGTGAGCTCCGCGCGCCGGTCGAAACCATCTGCCTGCCTGCGGAGCGAAACCTCATGAGCGACACGCTGCACACCGTTTCAGACGGCCGTTTGTTGCGTCTTACGCTGAACCGTCCCCAGAAGCGCAACGCCCTCGATCTCGAACTCTGCCACGCCCTGGTTGCCGCCCTCGAAGCCGCTGACCGCGATCCCAAAGTTGGCGCCATCCTTCTGAACGCAAACGGCCCGTCCTTCTGCGCCGGCATGGACCTCCACGAAATCGGCCACGCCGACGACGGCGCTCTCGGCATGGTCCATGAGCGGTTGTTTACCATCGGCGGCCGTCTTTCGAAGCCTCTGATCGCCGCGGTTCAAGGGGCGGCCCTGGCCGGAGGCACTGGCCTGGTTGCCAATTGCCACATCGCGATCACAAGCCCGGACGCCACCTTCGGCCTCACCGAAATCCGGCTCGGTCTGTGGCCGTTTCTGGTCTTCCGCGCCGTTTCCGCCGCCGTGGGAGAGCGCCGCACCGTGGAGCTTTCGCTGACCGGCCGCATTTTTGGGGCAGCGGAGGCCCAAGAACTCGGCTTGGTCCACCAGGTGGCTGGTAGCGCCGGCGGTCTTGCCGCCGGTTCCGATCTGGAGGCGCAAACCTTGGAATTGGCCTCCGCCATCGCCGAATCCAGCCCCACCGCCGTGCAAAGCGGCCTCCGTTCGGTCCAGTTAGCCAGAGGTAAGGATTGGAAGCAGGCGGGAGAGATTTCCCAGCGGGTACGCCGCGAAGTCTTTGCCAGCCCCGATTTTCAGGAAGGAATCCGCGCTTTCCGCGAGAAACGTAAGCCTCGCTGGCCTTCGATTCACGATCCGCCAGCCGAAAATGGCGGATAGGCGACACTATATAGTGTATTGTCAGATTTAGGAACCCTGGATACTGTGGTGGAAGTACTTTACTTTTTGGCTCGGCGCGTTTAATATGGTTACAACGCCCCCCGAGCCAAGCGAGGTGCATGCTTTGCTGAAACTGAAACGCGTCGAACTGCAGGGATTCAAATCCTTTTGCGACCGCACCGAACTCGTCTTTAATGGCGAAGGCATCGCGGCCATCGTCGGGCCCAACGGCTGCGGCAAGTCCAACATCAGCGATGCCATTAGTTGGGTCCTCGGTGAGCAGTCCGCCAAGACCCTGCGCGGAACCCGCATGGAGGACGTGATTTTTGCCGGCACGCGCGACCGCAAGGCCCTCGGCATGGCCTACGTCACCATGACCCTGGTCGATCCCGACATCTATGACCCCGCCGCGGGCCTTGTCCGTGCGCAGCCGGAGCACAGGCCCGTACCCGTTGACGGCGCCCATCCCCCCAAGCCCAGCGAAATCACGATCACCCGCCGTCTCTTCCGCTCCGGTGAAAGCGAATATCTGATCGATGGCCGCACCGCCCGCCTGCGCGACATCCAGGACATTTTCATGGGCACAGGCCTGGGTCCGGAAAGCTACGCCATCATCGAGCAGGGCCGCATCGGCCAGATTCTCAGCTCCAAGCCGCAGGACCGGCGCAACGTCATCGAAGAAGCCGCCGGCATCACCCGGTTCAAGACTCGCAAGCGCCTCGCCGAAGCCAAGCTCGAAGGCGCCAAGCAGAATCTGGCCCGCGTGTACGACATCCTGGAAGAGGTCACCCGCCAGGTCAATTCGCTCAAGCGCCAGGCAGGGAAAGCAAAGCGCTATAACGAACTCAAGGCCGAACTGGAAACGCGGCTGCGCGTGGTGCTTTCCGGCAAATACCGCCTGCTGGAACGCGACGCCGCCGAGACGGCCATCCACCTCAACCTGGCCGCCGCCGAGCTGAAGCAATTGGGCGATCGGGTTACGGAGAAGGAACAGGCCCACGAGCGCCAGCAGGGCGTCTGCTACGAAATGGAGCAGCAGTTGACCGCGGCGCGGCAGCAGCTCTCCGGCATGCACGTCGACGCCGAGCGCACCCGCGGACGCCTGGAATCCCAGGTCAAAGAGAGCGGCTCCATCGAGCAGCGCATCGCGCAATCCGAAAAGGAATCGCAGGAGCTCGAGATCCGGCTCAACGCGCTCGACCAGGAAATCGGCGGTCACCAAAAGACCGTGGATGCGCTCGAGGCGCAGATCGCCCAGGCTCGCCGGCGCATGATGGAAACCAACCAGCAGCGCGAGCAGTTGCAGCTCAAAGTGCGGGAGCGCGAAAAGGCCATCGAAGGCGGCAGACAGGTGATTCTGCGATTGCTGGGTGAAGCCTCCACGCTCAAAAACCAATTGGCGCAGATCGACGAATACCTGGCCGGCATCGATCGCGAAACCGCCCGCTCCACGCGCGAAGAAGAGGTGGCTTCGGCCGAAATCGCCCGCCTCGATGTGGCTCGCAAACAACTTTCGGAAACCGTGGCCCAGCGCCAGCTCGAACTGGAATCGGTCACCGGCCGGCGGCGCGGCACCGAAGAGGAACTGGCTGAGCGGCGCGGCGCCTCCGTGGAACTCCGCCGCGACATCGACGGTCTCAAGACCGAGGTGTCCGAAATCCGCGCCCGCAAGGAATCGCTGGAGCAGGTGCTGGCCCACCGCACCTACACCACCGAATCCGTCAAGCGCCTGTTCGCCTCGCTCGAAAAAGGCAATGCCGGCGACCTCAAGCCCATGGGCGTGATTGCCGACTATGTGGAAGTGGATCCGCAGTTCGAAAAGCCGGCCGAAGAATTCCTGCATGAAGAGCTGGAATACGTGGTGGTGGAGAACTGGCAGCAAGCCGAGAGCGGCCTGGATTTCATTCGCGCCGAATCGGGCGGCCGCGCTACTTTTCTGGTCCATCCCGAACCGGGGCTGAATGGAAAAGCGTATCTGCCCGAGCCCGACATCGGTCCCGAGACCGGTATCGCCGCGCGGTTGAGCGATTCCTTGCGCCTGACCAACGGATTTAAAGATCGCGCGATCGACCTGCTGCCGCGGGTTTCGCTCTGCTTCCTGGCCGATGACCGCGCCGCCGCCCAGCGCCTGGGCGTGTCCTACCCGCACCTCTACTTCCTGTTGCCCGATGGCGTCTGCTACCACGGCCACACGGTCACCGGCGGCAGGAAATCGGGCGCCGGGCCACTGGCCATGAAGCGCGAAGCGCGCGAGTTGGCCGTCAAGCTCCAGGGCCGTCAGGCGAGTCTCGACCAGATGCTGACCCGCCAGGACGGTTTGAACCAGCAGATCCTGGGTCTCGAAACCGAACTGGAGCGCCTGCGGGCGCTGCAACAAGCCCGCGAGAAAGACCGCGTCGCCCTGGATCACGACATGCGCAAACTGGGTGAGGATCTGTCGCGCTCGAACTCTCGCCTCTCGGTGGCCCGGCTGGAGTTGGAACGCCTGGGGCGCGATGCCGGAAAATCGGCTGAGCAGCGCGAACGCAACCGCGCCGCCGTGGATGAGAAGGAGCGCTTGCGCGCACAAGGCGAAGAGGCTCTCGAAGGCGAGCGGCTTGCACTGGAAACGGTGGAAGGCCAGGCGGCCGCCATCGCCGAAGAGCATGCCGCTATCCGCGCGGAATTGGCCGGCCTGGAGGAACGCAACCGCGGCGAGCGCAGCGCCATGGGCCGCCTGCAGCAACAGTTCCACGAAATCACCAGCCGCCACAATGCCATCGCGCCCGAAATCGCGCGCTTAGGCGAGCAGCGCGCCCGTCTGCTGGCGGACAACATTGAGCTCGATCGGAAGGCCGTTCAATTGGCCGAACAGATCGCCGCTCTCGAAGCGCGCGTCAACCAGATGGCTTCCCAGGAAGCCGGCATGCGCGAGACCCTGCGCGCCAATGAGGAAGAGCTCAAGGTCTTGCGCGCGTCCGTGCAGGAATGCCATGAGAAACGTTCGCAGGTGGAAATCGACCTGGTGCGCAAACAGGCCGAACTGAAATTCCTGGATGAGACAAGCCGCAAGGAACTGAATTGCCCGGTGGTGGAACTGGCCTCCGCCGACGGCCTGGTTCCCGATGCCGATGCCATCGCCGAAGCCGAGCAGTCCGCCAACGAGGTGCGCAACCGCATCGAGGGCCTGGGCGCCGTCAACGCCGCCGCCATGGAGGAATTCCAGGAAGCCCAGCAGCGCCACGACTTCCTCAGCGCCCAGCGCCAGGACCTGATCGATTCCATCCGCGACACCGAGAAGGCCATTCAGGAAATCGACCAGGTGTCGCGCCAGAAATTCGCCGAGGCTTTCGAAGCCATCAACGCCAATTTCCGCGTCGGCTTCCAGACTCTGTTCGGCGGCGGCACCGGCGAAATGCGCCTGACCGATCCGGACAACATCGCCGATTCCGGCATCGATATCGTCTGTTCGCCTCCCGGCAAGCGCCTGCAGAACGTCCTGCTGCTGTCGGGCGGAGAGAAGGCCCTGGCCGCCGTCGCGCTCCTGATGGCCATCTTCAAGTACCAGCCCAGCCCCTTCTGCGTGATGGACGAAGTGGACGCTCCGCTCGATGAAGCCAACATCGGCCGCCTCACCCGACTGCTCACGGAGATGTCCGCCCAGACGCAGTTCGTGGTGATCACGCACTCCAAGCGGACCATGGAGGCCGCGCAGGCGCTTTACGGCGTAACAATGCAGGAGCCCGGCGTCTCCCGCCTGGTCTCGGTGAAGCTCAAGGCCAACGAAGCGGCGGCGTAATGACCGCCGTTCGCCCCTGCACCTTCTCCGCCCGTCTGGATTGCCACTACCTGCTCCGCGGGCCGGAAGGTCCCGATGAGCGCACTCTCCTGGTAGCGGCGCTGCACGGCTTCAGCTCCAATCCGGAATTGATGTTGCGGCTAACCGCCAACATGTTCGGCCCGCGGCATGCCATCGCCGCGCTGCAAGGGCCCAACCAGTTCTTTCTCGGCGCCAATACCGGAGAGGTGGGTTACGGGTGGAACACCAACCGCCATCCCGCTGAATCCATCCGCCTGCATCATGACATGGTCCTGCACGTTCTGGAGGAAGCCGGCCGCGAGCTTGGCATTCCGCCCGAGCGCCGCCTGCTGCTTGGTTTTTCGCAACCGGTGTCGCTGAATTACCGGTTCGCCGCCGCCTGCCCGCTGGCCGTGCGCGGCGTGATTGCGCTCTGCGGCGGGTTGCCCGGCGATTGGGAAGAACGCTGCGACCGCCCCATTCAGGCTTCGGTGCTGCACATCGCGCGCCGCGAGGACGAGTACTATCCGCCCGCTGTTACCGGGCGCTATCCCGAGCGTTTAAGTCTCCGCGTGCGGGACGCGGAGTTCCACCTGATCGATGGCGGCCATCGGTTCCCCTCCGCGGGCACCGCCATCGTGGAAGGCTGGCTCAACCGCATTCTTCGTTGAGCGTACTGCAATACTATAGTTAGAGACGTGAATATCCACGCCCACCAGAAGTGTCCCCGATGCCAGGCGCCCATCGGACGCGCGGATACGATGTGTTGGGCCTGCCGCCACGTGGTCGTCCCGCCCCGGATCCATACCAGGAATGTCTGGCTGGTCCCGCTGTTGGAGGTGCTGGCCGCGGCTGTTATTGTGGTGTTCCTGCTGAAATACCGGACCCAGGTTGTAGGCACGCTGCGCGCTGCGCTGCGGTCGCTCTTGAAACCTTGAACCCGGTGGCGGTATTGAGCGTATACCATAAAAGATATGGCATCTGGCGCGTTCTTCCGCCGTCCGGCGGTCATGCTGGCACTGGCCCTTTGCTCGGTGGGTGCGGTGGTGACGTTGATGGCGCGGCTGGCCAGCGGGCCGCAGGTGGCACAGAAGAAAACGCAGCTTACCAGCGCGGCCGGTTCGGAGGGTTATCCCTCGTTTTCTCCCGATGCCAGGCGCCTGGCATACAGCGCGCGGGATGTGTCGAAGGTCAGCGCGTTTCACATTTTCGTGAAGGAATTGCCCTCGGGGGCTCCGCGGCAATTGACCAAAGGCGAAGGCAGCGACGTGGGCCCGGTCTGGTCGCCCGATGGCGGCACGCTGGCGTTTCTGCGCATCGAAGAGCGACGCACCGCGTGCATCGCGATTCCAGCCGATGGCGGCGCCGAGCGCAAGGTCGCTGAGTTCGGCCCAGCCGCCGACGCCGGTCAGCCAATGCCTGCCGTCTCATGGACGCCCGATGGAAAGTCGCTGGCCGTGGTGCGGAGCGGCGATAAATTGCCGGCCATCGTGCTGATCTCACTTGACACCGGAAAGGTGCAAGCCATCACTACGCCTCCGGATGGCTCGCAGGGCGATTCCACGCCCGCCATTTCTCCCACCGGCAGCAGCCTGGCCTTCGTGCGCGCCACCGGCGGCGCCGGCAACGAGGGCGGCGCCGATATCTGGCTCTGCGATCTGTCGGGCGCCGGACTGCGCCGCCTGACCTTCGAGGACCACGCCATTCGCGGAATCGCCTGGACCCGCGACGGGCAGGACATCCTGTATTCGGCCAATCGCTTAGGCGGCTGGCACATCTGGCGTGTACCGGCGTATGGCGGAAGCCCCAAGGAATATGCGCTCGGCGGCAAGCAGGCGTACTATCCCGCGGTGGGGCGCAACCGGCTGGCATTCGCCGACAGCCCTACGGTATCGGCCATCTGGCGCGCGACCTTGGCGGCTGCGCCCGATTCCAGCGCCGACGCGCGGCCCGTGGTCCGCTCCACCGGCCGCGAGACTTCGCCAGTGTACTCGCCGGACGGCAAGAGAATCGCCGACGTTTCCGACCAGACCGGCGCCGATGAGATTTTTGTGTGCGACGCCGATGGCGGCAACCGCCTTCAGGTAACCAGCCTCGCCGGCTCCAGCATCGGCCGTCTGCGATGGTCGCCGGATGGGAAACTGCTGATCTTCGATGCCAGCTCCGATGATGTGGCAGAGGTCTACACCGTGGCGCCGGTTTCGGGCGGCAAGCCCAAGCGCGTTCTGATGAAGGCCACCAACGCTTCGTTTTCGAATGACGGCAAGCGGATCTACTTCCAATCCGGCGGCCAGATCTGGAAAGCCACCGCGGAGGGAGGCAACCCGCAAGCGCTGGCCCACCAGCGGAACGCCGCGCAGCCAGTGGAATCGGCCGACGGAAAGTACGTCTACTTCCGTTCGCACCGCTCTTTCTGGCGCGTTCCCGTAAGCGGCGGGGATGAAGAAGAGGCCATCGTCCCGGACCACGACCTGTTTTGGTCCACCGCCATTCAGCCCGTCAGGAAGGGCGTCTACTACATCGAATTCGAACGCAGCGCGCGCGCCATGGTGGTCTCGTTCTACGATTTCGCAACGAAGAAAAGCACGGTAGCTTACCGCATGAGAAGCATGGACATGCAGAGCGGCGCAACGTTTTCGGTATCTCCCGACGGCAAGTACATCCTATACCCCAGGGTGGATCAGAGCCAGACGAATCTGATGCTGGTGGAGAATTTCAGGTAGCTGCTTCCATCCAAAAACTCTCGCGCCACTCTCCGTCCACGGGCACGCTTTGCAATTCCGTGTAGATGCCCGCATGCGCCAGGTTGAAGGCGTTGGTAACGGCCGCCATGGGCTCAAAGCAGATGAAGTCCCCGCCTGTGGGCGCGTAAACCACGGCCACCGGATATTTCGGACCGTACGCAACCGTGAGCCGCTCCTTTTGCCCCTGCACCCGGAACCGCGCCAGCCCGTCGGCTCCGCGAATCAGGTCGCCGAACACATCGTCGAGCGGCCCCGTCTCGAGTGTATGCGGGTCGCTGAATTCCACGGGTCTGCGTTCGCCTGTCGGAATCAACTGGTCGCTCAGCACCAGGTGATCGCGCGCGGCCAGATGAACTTTCCACTGATCGCGACGGCTGTCGTGCAACTGGAAATATGGGTGGTAGCCGATGGCCACCGGCAGCGGTTCCTGCGCCTGATTGCGTAGCGCGGTTTCCACTTCCAGGACGCCTTCCGCCAGCCGGTGCGTCATGGTGATGGTATGGGCGAAAGGAAACTGCGCCATCAGGTCCGGATGTGCTCCAAATTCCAGGCGGCTGGTGGCGTGGGCCGAGGATTCATCCGCCGCCGCCGAAATCAAGGTCCAGTCCGGAGAATAGTTCAGCAACCCGTGGATCGGTTTCCGGTGCGGGTCGCGCCGGAAATTCGCGATCTCCGGTTTCAGTGTGTACTGCTTGCCGTTGACCCAATAAGTATCGCTGTCCAGCCGGTTGGCCCACGGCCCAAGATACGGAACACCGCAGAACTTGGGATGCTCCCGCAATTCGGCGGGGCTCTCAAAGGGGAACCAGAGGAAGTTCCTGCCGCCCACCTTGAGCTCATAGGCCATGTTACCGACCGCGATGGCAATCGACACCTCTGTCTGGCGCGCGCCATCCACCAGATGGACCGTCTCGATTCCGTCTATCAAAGTTCGGGTGGCGGAATAGCGGGAGGTCACTGAATGTCGTCCGGGTCGCGCAATTCGAGAGTGGTTTCCCTCTGGCAGCACACGCATGGCCCGGGAGCAAACGCGCGGATGGAGCAGACGTCGCACCAGTAGGTGATCATTTTGAGCTTGCCGTCCTGGCGGACCAGCAGCGCGTGGGTGTGCTGCGGGTTGATCAGAAACCGGTCCGGGGCGGTGAAGTGGCCCCGAGCCTCCACTTCGAACCCGTCCACGCGCTTGTCGTTGAGCACCTTGTGGGTGGGGACATCGCCATCGACGGCGATCAGCTTGTGCTCCGGAGTTTCGATGGCGGGCGCCTTCCCCTGGCTCACGACCAGTTTCCCCCGGATGGTTTCGGTCCGGACCTTGTCGGCGGCGCGCACCACGCACACCAGCCCGCAGACCAGCTCGCAGACCAGCGCCAGCAAACAGAGACAGGTACGCATTAATTTCAATTGTAGCGCCAGTAGTGGGTCGATTTGGATTTGGTATACACTGCAATGCAATGATCTTTCCCGGCTTCGAGCGGCGCATGATCCAGACCTCCGGCGCGGCGATCAACACGCTGCGCGGCGGCAACGGTCCGCCGCTGTTGCTCATTCACGGCTACCCGCAGACGCACGTCGAGTGGCACAGGATCGCGCCGGAGCTTGCCAAACGGTACACAGTGGTGTTGGTGGACCTCCGCGGATACGGCGACAGCAGCAAGCCGGCGGAAGGCGAGAATCACGCGAACTACTCGAAGCGCGCCATGGCGCTCGATCAGGTCGAGGTGATGCACGCACTCGGGTACGACCGCTTCGCCGTCGCCGGCCACGACCGCGGCGCGCGCGTGGCGTGGCGCCTCGCCGTGGAGCATCCCGATCGCGTCACTCGCGCCGCCGTCCTCGATATCGTCCCGTTGCCGTACTCGATGGTAACGCGCGAGTTCGCCACGCAGTACTTCCACTGGTTCTTCCTGATCCAACCGGCCCCCTTTCCCGAGACGCTCATCGGTAACAACGCGGAGTTCTATCTGCGGTCGCGTTTTCTCCGGCCCACGAGTGGAACGGGAGTCTTTACGCCCGAGGCGATTGCCGAGTACCTGCGCTGCTTCAAAGATCCCGCGACGATCCATGCGACCTGTGAAGACTATCGCGCCGGCGCGACGATCGACATTGAGCATTCCAATGAGGATGGGAAGAAAAGGGTGGTGTGTCCGCTGCTTGTCCTGTGGGGCGAACGCGGAACGGTTGGCCGTCTATACGACGTGATGAAGATCTGGCGCGAACACGCCGTGAATGTCACTGGCAAAGGCCTGCCGGCCGGTCACTTCCTGCCCGAGGAGATCCCAAACGAGACACTTTCCGCGCTGCTCTCTTTTCTAGAGGAGTGAGATCGAACCTCACTCCTGACGCAGTCCAGGGACGGTGTGGGATAATCGGTAAAGAGCAACTGTAAAGAGTATCCCCACACCGCATGGATCGCGAATTCATCCGCAATTTTTCCATCATTGCGCATATCGACCACGGCAAATCCACGTTGGCCGATCGTCTGCTGGAGACCACAGGCGCCCTTTCGCAGCGCGAAATGATGGAACAGGTCCTCGATTCCATGGACCTTGAGCGCGAGCGGGGCATCACCATCAAGGCTCACGCGGTGCGGCTGAATTATCGCGCCGATGACGGCGTACTCTACCAGTTGAACCTGATCGACACGCCCGGCCACGTGGATTTTTCCTATGAAGTCTCGCGCAGCCTGCAGGCCTGCGAAGGCGCCCTGCTGGTGGTGGATGCGTCGCAGGGCGTGGAGGCGCAGACACTGGCCAATACGTACCTGGCGCTGCACCACAACCTGGAAATTATTCCAGTCATCAACAAGATCGATTTACCGGCGGCGGAACCGGAGCGCATTCGCGAACAGATCGAGACCATCATCGGCCTGGACGCCCGCGACGCCGTGTTGTGCAGCGCCAAGCAGGGCATCGGCATACACGAGATCCTGGAAGCGATCGTGCACCTGGTGCCGCCGCCCAGGGGATCGCCCGACCTGCCGTTGCGCGCGCTGATTTTCGATTCCTGGTTCGATCCCTATCGCGGCGTGATCATCCTGATGCGCGTGATGGACGGCCACATTCGCCTGGGGCAGAAGATCCGGCTGTGGTCCAACGGCCAGGTCTTCGAAGTGGAAGGCTTGGGGTACCAGGCTCCCAAGGCCACGCCCTGCGACGAATTGCAGGCCGGCGAAGTGGGTTTCGTGTTCGCCAATATCAAGACGGTGTCCGACGCCAAGATCGGCGACACCATCATGGACTGCGAGAACGCCGCCACCGAACCGCTGCCGGGCTTCGAGGAAATCAAGCCGATGGTTTTCGCGGGCCTCTATCCGGTGGAGTCTCACGAGCACGGACTGCTGCGCGATGCCCTGGAAAAGCTGCGGCTCAACGACAGCGCCTTCAATTTCGAACCGGAAAACTCGGTAGCTCTGGGCTTCGGCTTCCGCTGCGGCTTCCTGGGTCTGCTGCACCTGGAGATCGTGCAGGAACGCCTGGAGCGCGAGTTCCATATCGATCTCATCACCACCGCGCCGGGCGTCCGCTACCGGATCACCACCACCACCGGCGAGGTAATTCAGGTGGACAACCCGACGAAGTTTCCCGATCCCTCCGAGATCAAGCATATTGAAGAGCCCATCATCGACGCCACGGTGATTACGCACGAGGATTATCTGGGCGGCATTCTGAAACTGCTGGAAGACAAGCGCGGGACGCAGAAGAAGTTCGAATACATCGGCGGCGGCCGCGTGATGCTGGTGTATGAGCTGCCGCTGAATGAGATCGTGCTGGATTTCTACGACCGGCTGAAATCGGCTTCGCGCGGCTACGCATCGCTTGACTACCACCTGTCCGGATTCCGTATTTCGCCGATGGTGAGGCTGGACGTTCTGGTGGCGGGCGAGCCGGTGGACGCGCTCTCCATCATCGTGCACAAGGAATTCTCCTTTGAGCGCGGCAAGGATCTGATCTCAAGATTGCGCCGGCTGATTCCGAAGCAGCAGTTTGAAGTGGCGCTGCAGGCGGCCATCGGAAATAAGATCGTGGCGCGCGAAACCATTACGGCGCTGCGCAAGAACGTGATCGCCAAGTGCTACGGCGGCGACATCAGCCGCAAACGCAAACTTCTGGAGAAGCAGAAGGAAGGCAAGAAGCGCATGAAGCGCGTGGGGCGCGTAGAGATTCCGCAGGAAGCGTTCCTGTCTGTCTTGAAGGTGGGGCAAGGCGATTCGGACGAGTGAGGGGCCGGGCAACTTGTCCGTGCGAAGCCGGATACCCGGCCCGGCTTATCGGGCGCTTCCCGCCGACAGCCAATCCAGTGTAGCCAATAGGCTACAATCTTAACGATGATGGGTGAACCGAAAACGTTGAGAATCTACTCGACGTCGGACGGTAGAAAGCCCTTTCAGGAATGGATCGACTCCTTGACCGATTACGACGCCCAAGCCCGGGTTTTCGTTCGACTGGACCGAGTTCGGTTGGGCAGCCTGGGTGACTGGAAATCAGTCGGTGAGGGCGTTCAGGAATTCCGAATCAATGTAGGCCCGGGATACCGGGTCTATTTTGGACAGGATGGCAAGTTCATCGTGGTCTTACTGTGTGGCGGGAAGAAGGCTACCCAGCGCAAGGACATCGCAGACGCGAAGCGATACTGGCAGGATTACAGGAGCAGGAAAGATGCCAAGAAGCGTACCATACGATGACTATCTGATTGAGTCGCTCAAAGACCGCCGCCGGGCGGAAGCGTATCTGAATGCCGCTCTGGAGGACGAGGATCCGCGCGTTTTTCTTCTGGCTCTGCGGCACGTTGCGCAGGCTCACGGAATCGGCAAAGTTGCCGCGAAAAGCAAACTGAACCGGGAGAGCCTCTATAAGATGCTTTCCAGCCGTGGAAACCCAAGTGTTCAGAGCCTTGCCGCGCTGCTAGGCAGCCTGGGGTTCCGGCTGACGGTGGAATCCAAGGATGCCGCCTGAAAGAGACTTACTGCAGTACCGGCAGCGTGAGATAGCCTTCCGGAACGTACAAACTGCCTTCGGTGACGCCGCCGGGCGATACACGCCGTAGACGTTCCGTCAATTCATGCGGGGAACAGCCGCCGTCGAGCGCATCGCGGAACGCCTCCGCGACCGCCGTCACCTGAGCCCCCGATTCATGCGCGAATTCCAGCCGGAACTGGTGGATGCCGGCGGCGCGCCAGTGGTCGAGATGTCCGCTGGCTTCCTGCGCCTCGGCGCCGAAGACGGTATTGCGGCAGCCTACGTCGGCCATCACCGGATGCGCGCGGCCTGCCGGGTCGCGCAATGCCACACGGTGTTGCTCGCAGGGGCGGCCGCAGTCGCGATAGCTGGTGCCGGTCGAGAGAAACCGGCAGAAGACGCAGTGCTCCATGTGGAAGACGGGGAGGTGCTGGTAGGCGATCGCCTCGATGAAATCGGCGCCCGCGTGGCGCGCCAGCTCGGCTACCTGATCGGCGTTCAGGTCATGCGTCGGCGTCAGGCGCGAAAGACCCAGCCGCAGAAACTCGGCCGCCGAGATTGTGTTGGCGGCGTTCAAACTGAAATCGCCGATCAGCTCGCGGTGATCGCGTTCCTGAAGCGCGTGCAGCAGACCGGTGGATCGCACCAGAATCGGGCAATCGCAACCGGCCAGGAAATCGACGATGCGTTCCTCTCCAGGTTTCAATACGCGTGGGCTGGCTACGCGAGCCACCAGGCCGGCGGCGCGAACGCGATCGAGCGAGGGACGCAGCCCGTAAAGATCCAGGTAGTCAAGCGTGATGCTGGCGGGCCGATGGATGAGAGCCGCGTCCAGTTGTTCGGGCGTGCGGACCAGGAGGTGCAGCGTGGGGCAACGGAAAGGGCCCGCAACCGGCGAAGTTTCAAAATAGGCGCGAGGATCGTTAATCACGGCAGGTTCTGTCGCCGCTTGCAGCGCTTGCAGCCGCTCCACGGCTTCCCGCCTCACATGGTTCAGAAGCGAACTGGGCACGAAGGGCGCGCCTTCCACATCCAGTTCCAATTCACGCAATTCGT
>Ga0105854_1000706_pt1 | contig 14274 bp, 9 predicted proteins | sample OrgsoiDNA_201058_FD_89679 | JGI IMG/M metagenome (GOLD analysis project Ga0105854, IMG submission 89679) | Permafrost soil microbial communities from the Arctic, to analyse light accelerated degradation of dissolved organic matter (DOM) -... | ecosystem: Environmental > Terrestrial > Soil >... | reverse complement strand
GCACACACCATCGGCACCAGCTATGGCAGCGGCATCATGCCTGCCGCCACCAACTGGGGCGCCATCGCCGGCAGCATGGGCACGAATAACGAATATTTAAGCTGGGGCACGGGCTTGAACAACGCCGGTCTCGCTTCCGGCTACACCCTGGCCTATGTCGGCAGCTACAACTACACCGTCGCCATGGTCGGCAAGAAGTTGATGTATGCCGATGCCAGCATCGAGAGCAACGCCTACGGCATCAATAATCACGGTGTGGCGGTGGGTTATGCCAAAGCCTATACCACCGGCAACCCCAAATTCGATATGGGCAAACCCGACCACGCCACCGTCTGGACGAATCTGACGGCGACCGACATCCACCCGGTGGGCGCCACTAAAAGCTATGCGCGCAGCATTAACGATGCGGGCCAGATCGCCGGCGAAGTCGATGGCGTGATCACGCGCTGGGACAATGGCACGGTCAGCTACCTGGCTGCCGGCAAGGCGGCCGGCATCAACAGCCTGGGCGCAGTCGCCGGCACCAGCAATGGCAACGTGATGGTCTGGGACAGCCTGGGCGCACACAACCTGGGCGCGGGCACGGCAGGCGCCATCAACACGCTGGGCCAGGTGGTGGGCAGCGCGAATGGCCGCGCCACCCTGTGGAGCGATGGACTGGTGTATGACCTGAACAGCTTCCTCAGCGCCGCAGTGCTCAACGCCGGCTGGCTGCTGTACGAAGCGACCGGCATCAACGACGCGGGCTATATCGCCGCCAATGGCTACAATAGCCTGCTGGGCGTGAGACAGGGCTATCTGCTGTCGCCCATCTCGCTGCTGGCGCCCGTGCCGGAAGCGCAAACCTGGGCCATGTTGCTGGCGGGACTATGCCTGGTCGGCATGGCCACGCGCCGGCGCGGTATCAACGGACTGCGCTGATACCGCGCCCTTGCGTCCTAGCGTAGCGCTTCCTGCAAGCCCGGCGCAAACTCGGCGCCGTGCTTGATTTGCGCGGTGGACGCCTTGATGGTGCCGCCTATCGCTTCGGCGCGGCCGTCCAGGCATTTGCCGAGGAAGTTTTCCGCCACCGCGTTGAAGGCGATGCTGTTGACGGGACGCGCAAAACCATGGCCTTCATCGGGGAACAGCACGTAGGTGACGGGGATATTCTTCACCGCCATTTCAGCCACGATCTGGTCCGATTCGCGCACGTTCACGCGCGGGTCGTTGGCGCCCTGGCCGATCAGCAAGGGACGCTGGATATCACCGGCAAAGTTCAGCGGCGAACGCTCCTTCAGCAGCGCCCGGCCCTCTTCCGTGGTGGGGTCGCCCATGCGCTTGTAAAACTGCTGCTTGCCCGCTTCCCAGTACGGCGGTATGGTTTGCAACAAGGTAAACAGATTCGATGGGCCGACGATATCGACACCGCAGGCAAACGTGGTCGGCGTGAATGCCATGCCGGCCAGGGTCGCGTAACCGCCATACGAGCCGCCCATGATGGCGACCTTGTCGGCCGTGGTCACGCCACTCTTGACGGCCCATTGCACGGCGTCGAGCAAGTCGTCATGCATCTTGCGGCCCCACTGCAAATCGCCGGCCGAAATGAATTGTTTACCGAAACCGGTCGAACCGCGGTAGTTCACCGACAGCACGGCATAACCACGGTTGGCCAGCCACTGGTGCGTGCTGTTGTAGCCGTAGCCGTCACGCGCCCACGGGCCGCCATGCACCAGCAACACCAGCGGTACGGGCTTGCTTGCATGGCCACTGCCATCGGCCTGCGAAGCTTGCGGCAGGGTCAGGTAGGACACCAGAGCCAGGCCATCACGCGCCTTGATCTCTTGCGGATACATGGGCACCAGCGGCGCACCTTCCAGCTCGGGCCGCGTCACATATAACTGCGTCAGGTGCTTGGTCTTGCGCTCGTACAGCCAGGCCGAAGGCGGCGCAGTCACGCTATCGACCGCCACCAGCCATTTATCGTCGGCATCCGTGCGCGACACCACGCTGAACTGTCCCCTGGTATTTTTCTTCAGGAATTCCAGGTCGCCTTTCAGATCATTCGACAGCGGCACGTATTCCTGCTGCAGATAATTGACGCTATACGCTTGCACGCGGCCCGTGTGCTGGTCGTACAGTGCATCGGCAATATCGGCGCGCGCATCTTCGGCCACCACGGTAGTCTTGCCGCTGGCCACGTCCTGCGCCAGCAGGGCCGAGGTATTACGGCCGCGCGAATCGGTCCAGTACAAGGTCTTGCCATCGACCGTAAACGTCAGCGGCGCGGTGGTTTGCGAGTCGTCCAGGCCGATGTCGGCCAGCGGCGTGGTCTCGACCTTGCCGCCTTTGACACGGAAATAGGTGGCGCCGCCATCGCTGCGCGGCTTGCTGGCCAAACGCAGGTTCAACTGTTCATCGGCCAGATAGCCGCCGTAACCGTCATTGTGCTGCACCAGAGTCAGCTTGCCGCTGGCCAAGTCCAGGCTGTACACATCATGCCAGCGTGGATCGCGGTTATTCAAGCCGATCAAAATACGGTCCTTGACCTTGCTGCTGATATGCACAATCTGCACGCGGGTTTTCTCAAATGGCGTGTAATTGATCTGCTTGCCGCTGACCACATTCACGCCGTACAGCAAGAAGTTTTCATCGCCGCCCTTGTCCTGGATAAACAGCAAGGTCTTCGAATCAGGCGACCAGAAGCTGCCCCGTATCGGCCGCACTTTTTCATCCGTCAACGGCCGCGCTTTCGACAGATCACTGGCTGGCGCCACCCACACATTGAGCACCCCGTCGCGCGGCGCGATCCAGGACAGCCACTTGCCATCCGGGCTGATCCTGCCACCGGACTTGCTGGGATTACCAAAAATCTTCGCCCGCTCGATCAGCGGAACATCGTTGGCAGGAGATTGAGCGTAGGCCGGCAGGATGCTGGCGAACAAGAGTGCAGGCAGGGCATAACGTAGCATGGACACCTCATGGTTGGTAGATGAAGGAAAACATGGCAATCTTGCATTGCCAGACCATGATAGGCGAAAAAGTAGTTATCAGGTTAACTACGGTGACGGGCCCAAAACGGGCAATGAAATACGCTACAGCATAAAAAATGGCGGCCATCCCTGCTCCGGATGACCGCCATGATGATGCTATGCCGTCTATTTCAGCGGCACGCCTACGCCGAAGATAATCGACTGGCTGCGTCCGCCGCCGATATTGAGGTTGCTGTTGTAGTCCAGGGTCAGGGTTGCGCCATTCGACAACAGCAATTTCACGCCCAGGCCCGCCGCCCAGTTGCCCGTCTGCTGCGGCACCGTGCGTATCACATACACGGGGCCTTCTGCCGCCAGGTCCGCATACGCCAGGCGCGCTTCATCGGCACTCTGGAACTGGTGACGGTATTCCAGGCGCGCCCGCGGGAACCAGGTGCCCAGGCCACCCACATAAGTGCCCTCGGCACGCGCACCCAGGGCGCCTATGCTGGAACGCACGGTTTGCTTGAAGTAGCTCAGGGCATTGATGCCGGGTGCCGTTTCCGTGTAGGGATCGAGCGTGGCCGACATCAGTTCCAGACGCCCGTACGGCGACCACATCCAGGTTTCCTGGCGCATTTCCAGCCCCGCCACCAGCGCGCCAAACACTTGCTTGCCCTTGCGGTCGCCGGTGGCAAAGCCGCTGCCATCGCTGAGGTAACGCGAGGCGTCGTACTTGAGCGTACCGTAGCCCAGCACGCCATCGACAAACACGCCCTTGCTCGGACGCAAGCTGCCGTATGCAGCCACCACGGCGCTGTCGGCACTGCTCTTGCTGCCGTTGTTGCCCACATCGCTGCGGTCATGGCTGAAACCGGCGCCCAGACCGACGCTGGCCAGGTCGCTCACCCGATAATCGCCACCCACGCTGACGCCGTTGGTGCTGAAACGGAAGCCCGTCTGGCGGCCATTCACATAGTGCTGGCCAAAATCGGCCGCACCACCTAACCACAATGCCAGCGCCTGTTTCTGCGTATCGGGCCGCTGCGGCATATCAGGCAGGGACGCGGCAGCCGGGTCAACACTGCCGCTCACGGCTTTTTGATCCAGTCCTGAACGCAAGCCCACGGGACGCATCGTTAAGCGCTGTGCATTATTGCCAAAGACGCGGTCCGCTTCCTGCTCTTGCCAGCGCGCCAGGGCGGCTGTCGGATTACCGTTCGGGTCAGACGGCGCCAGGTTCAGGCCAAAGTTGGAACGGCCCCAGCCGTCGCCATGCAAGCTTTCCAGGCGCTGCGTAAAGTTGGACAACTGTGCACTGGCAAAACGGCGTGCCGCATCGGCTTGCGCCGCCTGCAGGCCGATCACTTCGGGATCGGTCGATGGATCGCGGCGCGCCGTCACGCTGACATTGATGATGCCAGGCTGCGAAGTCGCGTAGGCATTGCTCAAGGTGTAGTTGACGACTGCAGAACCGGCAAACTGGCCTGAGGCCGTGAAGACCAGTTGATACGAAGGATTACCTGCCGTGCCCACGTCGCGCACCACGGCCTTGCCGGCAGTGGCCGGGGCGATGCTCAGCACATTGGCCGCCGTGAAGGGCCCGCCGCTGGCGCCCGCCGTCAAATCGACCGTCACGCCCAAGCCCGCGATCACCGTGACGTTCTGGGCGGTGAGCTGCGGCACCGGATTGACAGTCACCGTGGCTTGGACTGGCGTCGAGGTACCAAACGCATTCGACAAGGTATAGCCGATCGTGATGCTACCGCTGCTACTGACAGTCGGCGTGTAGATGATATCGAGGCCGTTGACAACGGCGCTGCCACTGGCCGGCGGCGTAGTAATGGCCACCGCCGTGAACGGCCCGCCGCTGGCACCCACGCTCACATGCAGGGTCACCGGCGAACCGGCCAGCACCGTACCGGTTTGCGCCACAGGTACTGGCACAGGCTGTGGCGCCACCGTGACGCTGACCGTCGCAGGAGCGGAAACACCGCCCGGCCCCGTCAGCGTATAGCTGTAGCTGTCCGTACCAAAATAATTTTGATTGGGGACATACGTCACCGTGAAGTTGCTGCCTCCCCCCACTGGGCCGCCCGATGCGCCAGTTGTCAAGATGGTGATCGTGCCATGCTGCGGCGGCGTCACGATATTGACGCTGATGATCGGATTGCTGACGGTAGAGGTGATCGTCATGCTTACCTGCTGGTTGGCCGAGGTAGTGCTACTGCCGTTGCTGACCGGTGGCGGCGCCTGATTGACCTGCAAGGTCAAGGCCTGCTGCACCGTAAATTGATGGGCATCCGTCGCTTGCAGGGTGAACACAAAACTGCCGAACACCGTCGGTGTACCGCTGAGCAAGCCGGTGGCGGCATTCAGTGTCAGGCCGGCCGGCAAGGCGCCGGTGCTTACCGAATAACTATACGGTGCAGTGCCTCCAGCTGCAGTGAACTGCTGGCTATAAGCATCACCCGCCCGGACTGCAGCCAGGCTGGCCGGCGTCAACGTCAGCGCTGGGGCAGCAATCGAGAAGGTATAGCTGTTAGTGACGCTATACGGTGCCCCCACACCCGTGCTGCTATCTGTTGCGCGCAGGCTGAAGGTAAAGCTGCCTGCCACAATCGGCGTACCTGACAGCACTCCGGTAGCCGCGTTCAGGCTCAAGCCTGCCGGCAGACTGCCGCTGCTGACGCTATACGTGTACGGCGCCGTACCGCCACTGGCCGCGATGCTGGCGCTATACGCCGCTTCCGCCGTCGGGTTGGGCAAGGCGGCCAGGTTGAGGGAAAGCGTGGCTGATGATACAGCGAGGGTATAGTTTTGCACGCCAGTAAGTGCATGCGCATCTGCCGCTTGCACCGTGAATGTAAAGCTGCCACCTGCCGTTGATGTACCACTCAGCAAACCGGTACTGTTCAAGGTCATGCCCGCCGGCAAGCTACCGCTTGTTACTGTATAAACATACGGACCAACACCACCACTGGCTGTCAATTGCTGGTTATAAGCTGTGGCGGCACTTGCCGCTGGCAAGGTGGCTGGCGTGATCGCAATCGTCGGCGCGCCCACAGTCACGGTATAGCTAGTGCTGACACTATACGGCGCGCCCACACCGGTGCTGTGATCGGTAGCGCGCAGGCTGAAGGTAAAGCTGCCGGTGACATTCGTCGTGCCCGACAGCACACCGGTGCTGGTGTTCAGGCTCAGGCCGGCCGGCAGGGCGCCGCTGCTGACGCTGTAAGTATATGGCGCCGTGCCGCCACTGGCTGCAATGGTGGCACTATACGGTGCTTCCGCAACCGGGTTGGGTAAGGTGGCCAGGTTCAGACTCAGCGTGGCTGACGATACAACCAGGGTGTAGCTTTGCGTGCCGGTGAATGCATGCGTATCGGCCGCCTGTACGGTGAACGTAAAGCTGCCGCCCGCCGTCGGCGTACCACTCAGCAAACCACTGGCACTCAGCGCAATGCCTGCAGGCAAGCTTCCGCTCGTCACCGTATAGGCATACGGCGCGCTGCCGCCACTGGCTGTCAATTGCTGACTATAGGCCGTAGCGGCATTTGCCGCTGGCAAGGTTGCTGGCGTGACCGAAATGGTCGGCGCACCCACGGTAATGGTATAGCTGGTAGTGACGCTAAACGGCGCCCCTACTCCCGTACTGCTGTCGGTAGCGCGCAGGCTGAAGGTAAAGACACCAGCCGCAGTCGCAGAACCCGACAGCACACCGGTGGCAGTATTCAGACTCAGACCGGCCGGCAGGGCGCCGCTGCTAACACTGTAAGTATATGGCGCCGTGCCGCCGCTGGCCACGATGCTGGCGCTATACGGTGTTTCCGCAACCGGGTTGGGCAAGGTTGCCAGGTTCAGCACGAGCGTAGGTGACGATACGGCCAGGGTATAGCCTTGCGTGCCGGTAAAGGCATGCGCATCGGCCGCTTGCACGGTGAAGTTGAAGCTGCCGCTCGCAGTCGGCATACCGCTCAGCAAACCACTGGCGCTCAGGGTAATCCCAGCAGGCAAGCTTCCGCTCGTCACCGCATAGGCATACGGTGAGCTGCCCCCGCTGCTTGTCAATTGCTGGCTGTAGGCCGTGCCGGCATTGACCGCTGTCAATACGCCTGGCGTTATCGCAATCGTTGGCGCTGCCACGGTACCGCTATAGGAGCGTAAAGTACTATAAGGACCAGGACTGGCACTACCGTCGGTCGCAGTAACGGTAAAGCTGTAGGGGCCTGCCACCGTGGGCGTGCCCGACAACACGCCGTTGGGCGCCAGGATCAAGCCCGCAGGCAAGGTGCCGCTGGTGATGGTAAAGCTGTACGGGGCGACGCCGCCTGTGGCGCTGATCGTCTGGCTGTAAGCATTGCTGGCTGTGATGGCTGGCAAGACGGCCGGCGCCACGCTGATCGTCGGCGCTACCACATAGCTGAACTGGTCTGCACCGCTGGTAGCGCTGGTACCACCTGCCGTGGTGACCCGCACATCCACCGTACCCGCACCGGCAGGCGCGGTCGCCGTGATCTGCGTAGCGCTACTGACTGTAAAGCTGGTGGCATTGCTGGCGCCAAACCTCACTGCCATTGCTCCCGTCAGATTCGTACCGGTAATGGTCACAATGGCGCCGCCTGCAGTTAATCCCGTGGCGGGCGAAATACCGCTCACCGTCGGCGCCGCCACATAGGTGAACTGGTCTGCCGCGCTGGTGGCGCTGGTGCCGCCAGGCGTGGTAATTCTTACGTCCACCGTGCCCGTGCCGGCAGGCGCCGTTGCCGTAATCTGCGTGGCGTTGACGACCGTAATGCCAGTGGCCGCCGTGGCGCCGAAAGTGACTGCCGTCGTGCCGGTGAAATTCGTACCATTGATAGTCACGCTGGTGCCGCCGGTGGCAGGACCAGAGGTAGGCGAAATGCTCGTTACCGTCGGTGCCGCCACATACGTGAACTGGTCGGCAGCGCTGGTGGCGCTGGTGCCGCCTGGCGTGGTAATTCTTACATCCACCGTTCCCGTGCCGGCAGGCGCCGTTGCCGTAATCTGCGTGGCGCTGACGACGGTAATACCAGTGGCCGCCGTGGCGCCAAAAGTGACTGCCGTCGTGCCAGTGAAGTTCGTACCCGAGATGGTCACACTGGTACCGCCCGTAGCGGGACCGGACGCAGGTGAAATACTGCTCACCGTTGGCGCTGCCACATACGTGAACTGGTCGGCGGCGCCGGTAGCACTGGTACCGCCGCTGGTGGTCACCCGCACATCGACCGTGCCCGTACCTGCAGGCGCCGTTGCCGTAATTTGCGTGGCGCTGACGACGGTAAAGCCGGTGGCCGCCGTGGCGCCGAAAGTGACTGCCGTCGCGCCGACAAAGTTCGCACCATTGATGGTCACGCTGGCACCACCTGCAGCGGGACCGGACGTCGGTGAAATGCTGCTTACCGTCGGCGCTGCTACATAGGTGAACTGGTCTGCCGCGCTGGTGGCGCTGGTGCCGCCAGCGGTAGTCACCCGGACATCTATCGTACCCGTACCTGCGGGCGCAGTGGCCGTGATTTGCGTGGCGCTATTGACTGTAAAGCCGGTGGCATTGGTGGCGCCAAAGCGCACTGCTGTGGCACCCGTCAGATTGGTACCGGTGATGATCACGCTGGTGCCACCGGTGGTAGGGCCAGAGGTGGGCGAAATGCTGCTTACCGTGGGAATAGGCAAAGCATTGATCGTCATACTGATACTGATCGTTTTGGCATAAGGGCCGCCACCACCCGTGCTATCCGTGGATTTCAAGACAAAATTGAAAGTACCTGTGGCCGTCGGCGTCCCCGACAACAGGCCGCTGGCCGACAAGTTCAAGCCCGTCGGCAAGGTGCCCGACTCCACCACATAGGTGTAGCCAGAGGTACCGCCACTGGTACTGAATTGCTGGCTATATGCCTGTGACACGGCACCGGCGGGCGGACTGGCTGGTGTAATCACCAGCACAGGCGCAGCTACCGTAAATGAATAATTCTTGGTGGTCGTAAGCGCTGTGGGCGTGGTCGAATCCGTTATCTGCGCCCCAAATACAAACACCCCGGTCGCCGTCGGTGTACCGGAAATGACACCAGCGGTCGATAAAGTCATGCCTGCCGGCAAGGCAGAAGATAGCGTATAAGTATAGGGCGCAACGCCGCCGCTGGAACTGATGGTCTGGTTATAACTCACACCAATCACGGGAGCGGGCAAGCTGGCTGGCGTCACCGTGATAGGACTCGCCGGCGGCAGAATGGTCACGGTAAAAACGATATCGCCAGCCAGGTCATCCCTGAGAGTGAAGGTATCGGAGGTCGCTCCGTCGCCATTATTGGTATAAAAAACGATGCCATCGCCATTGCCAGCGACGTTGGGAATACTGCCATGCGAAGGCGGCACCGGCATACCCGTAAAGCCGAATGGCGTACATCCGGACAGGTCAATTGTATGGGTTGCCCCCGAAGCCACCGTGAAACTCTGGTTGGGCGGGCACTCCGTGCTGGGTCCAGCCTGCGCCGGACTGGCGCCCAGGGCCAGCATCAGCAGGCATAGCAAGCCTAAGAGTTTTGTCGAACTAGGCTGTACTTTGGACTGCAAACCCGACTGCAAGCCGACGCCGCCTACCCCGGCGCCTATGATTTGCTGTCGCTGAAATGCAGGGGAGAAATGAGAAAAGAAACGAGACAAACAATGAGAGATGCCGTTGCAAAGAAATAACATTTCTTTCTCCCGCGCAGAGTTTTTTTGAACCGAAATTGGGTAGGAATCAAAACCACAACCGATAGCAAAAACATGCATTTTTACTGAGGCAAGAAAGATTGACGCTTGCCTTATGTCAACGTATGCTACCTTGAGTAGCTAATAAAGCAACTAAAAAAAGGAGGCTAGCTGAAAAACAACAATGATACAAAATTGGAAATATAAGCAATCACACCGGCACCCCCACTTCACACCTGGAGAACGACAATGGCTGATGTTTATGTTGGACAAATAATGATGAGCGGATTTGGCTTTGCACCACGCGGTTTTGCAAGCTGTAACGGGCAAATACTGCCTATTAACCAGAATCAAGCCCTGTTTGCACTGCTTGGAACGACCTACGGCGGCAACGGCTCAACCACCTTTGGATTACCCAATTTACAAGGAAGCGTTCCCATCCATACGGGTCCATCGGTCGATCCAAAATGGCAGCCAACTACCTATCCGATTGGTAGTCGCGCCGGCGTAGAGGCTGTCACCTTGACAGTGACCCAGATTCCCGCACACACGCATACCGCTTCAGCCTTGGGCACGGCAGCTACCCTGAAGAATCCCAATAACGCGCTATTTGCCGACAGTGGCACGGAAGCCATTTACGGCAGTGCAACCGGCCCCAAGGTGACGCTGGCCAGCCAGACTCTGGGTTTGACGGGCGGCAACCAGCCGCATCCGAATATGCAGCCATTCCGCGTCATCAATTTCTCCATCGCCTTGAACGGTATTTATCCTAGCCGTAACTAACCAGCCACCATCCCCGGAGATAGCCATGAGCACACCTTATATAGGCGAGATCCGCCTGTTTGCCTTTTCCCGTATTCCCAATGGCTGGCTGGCCTGTGATGGCAGCCTGGTATCGATTGCCAACAATGAAACCTTGTTCACCCTGCTCGGTACCACCTACGGCGGTGATGGCGTCAACACCTTTGGCGTGCCGGACCTGCGCGGCCAGGTTCCCGTGCATCAAGGCACAGGTCCACAATTGACGGCACGGGTACTTGGCCAGAATGGCGGCACCGAGCAGGTCACCCTGCTGGCAACCCAGTTGCCGCAGCATACGCATGGATTTAATGTGACCACTACCGTAGCCACTGCCTCTACTCCGGCAGCAACCCTGCTGCTGGCCGCCCCGGCCAATAACGACAAGATGTACACCAGCAGCCTGGCTGGCCTCACTTCTTATTCACTGTCGCAGGCTGCAGTCACTTACACCGGCGGCAATCAGCCGCACGACAATACGATGCCTACCCTGACTGCATCGTTTTGTATCGCCGGGGTAGGTATTTATCCGTCGCAGCAATAACCGCCTCCGTGCGAGCACAGCGCCGCCACGCGTGCGCATTGCCAACCAAACTAACCAGGAGAATCTATCGTGACAACACCATTCCTCGGCGAAATACAACTCTTTGGCTTCAACTATACTCCGGCCGGCTGGGCCAGCTGTAATGGCGCCACCCTGCAGATACGCCAATTCACCGCCCTGTTTTCATTGATCGGCACGCAATATGGCGGCGATGGTGTGACAACCTTCCAATTACCCAATCTTACCGGACGCGCTCCCTGTAGCCAGGGCCAGGGACCGGGCCTGACAGCGCGCACCATCGGCGATACATTCGGCAGCGAAAGTGTGCAGCTCGATGTGACGCAAATTCCCAGCCACACCCATCAGTTCACTGTGGAGCGCCAACCGAATGTGGCTTTGCAACATAATGTTCCTTTGACGAATGATGGCTTGATCACTATCGGTGGCACGAATACGTTCTTGCCGACGGCCACCCCTACCACCACCTTTGCTGCCGCAGCGATTTCTCCTGTGGGAGGCAATCAGGCGCACGAAAATCGTCAACCACTGCTGGCGTTGAACTTCTGCATCGCCCTGCAGGGTGAATTTCCTGCGTTTGGCTAATGACATGAATCAAGGTACAGGCAATACCATCGCAGTATTGCCTTGCCTACCCGCCTCTTAGTTGAACACTGCTTGATACAGGAAGCCTTGACCATCGCGTGCTACCGGCACCAGAAAAATACCCATCACACCCAGCACCTCATGCTGCATCTGGAAGATTTTCTGCTCAAACAGAATCGCTGAACTATTACGGAACAGCAAGCTGAACGGCACGCGCTGCACGGCCTCTGGCGTCGCGCCCTGCAGCGGACGCGCTTCCAGTAAAACAAAAGCAGCGTTATCATCGTAGACCGAAATAAAGCTATCGTTGATGCATTCAGTAAAATGTTCCAAGGTAAGAAAAGTCATTATTCCAGGCATCCCATACAGTGAGAAATTGCGGCTAATGCAATTTTTTATTCTAAGTGATGGCGCATCGACTGCATAGCAACTTTCGATACAAAGCACCTGGCAAGCGTCAACACCAAGCCATTAGGCTTGAACATCTCGTTACCGGAAAACCTGCTAACAGATATCGACCAGTACGCCTCACCACCTTACAGGCTCGGGATTGCTGGCGCAGGCGGCCATGAAGGCCATGGCGAAATAGCCAGCGACCGCGAGGTGGCAAGCTTGATATGGGCAGTAGCGTTTATCGGCACTGGAGCCGGACTCTGGAAGTGTGATGCCGTTACTGTCACGAAAAGGAGTTATGGTAGCGCTGCCGCTACCACATCAGGCGGCATGCACCTTGCTATTTATCTGAGGCGCATGCCGAAGAGGGTTCAATTTTGCATCAGCACCAAGCGCTATTTCGCATCCACGCCATACCTGGCTTTTTCAGCCGATTTGAACGGCGTCCTGGCGCTGGAAATCAGGCAGTTGTATGTCTGGTCTTTTGGGCCAAAGACGAGAAACGTGCTTTTGGCGTCAGCATATTTCTGGTTAACTGAAAAAAGTACGGCGTAGGCTTCCGGCAAGGCCGCTGGGCGAAAGGTGCCGAATGAATACGAACCCGCAATGCCGAGTGCACTCAAGTCGACATTGAGTTCCAACGGCTGGGCAGACGCCGGGGAGGCGAAACTCGACACCGCCGACATGATCAAGGTTTTCGGATTGATCGTATACTTCGTCGTGACCGTCAAACCAATGTATTTCGAGTTGGCCTGGGAAAGCTGTTTTTTGCAATCCGCGTCATGTGCAGGCGCGGGCGAGCCGGTCTGCTGCACAGCGTAGACATGCTGCAACTTGACAGTAGCGGTTCCCGAGTGCGCATCATCTGCTGCGACAGCAGAAGATTGCATCAATCCTGTTGCCATGCCGAACACCGTCAACACTGCCGATAAAATAGTTTTATTGCTATTCATATCTATGTCCCATCCTCAGTTATAGGAAATACGTTTATATTCCGAACACTGCGCCGCATGGAGTTCCACCTTCATCACGCATGAAGGCCCTGTCATCACTCAATCCCCCTCCAAAAATAATCAAAAAATATGGCATCCTCAGAAATCTGAGCTAACCATCGTGATCCGACGACAGTCTTGCGTTTGAAGAGTAGCAGCTTTATTACGAGCAAAATGCGTGCATTCTCACGTCATATCGTTTGCGGAAATCGTTAACAGATATCGGTCTTAATGGCCGGTAGCGGAAAGCCGAGCGGGACTGAGTGGCCGTTTCGCCAATCATTAAATATCCAAGTGGTCAAGCGCATCCCTGCGGCCCCTGTGCAAGCCAAAATTCTGGTAGGTCAGTGTCAGCCCTTAGGTACATCTCAGTTGAGATGGGAAACGCGAGGTCAGCAATCCATACTTAGCTTGCAGGCTTGATTCGGTACCGACACTGCCGACGCTCGAAACACCGGCGGCGTAGTTGCTTGATGTCTTGGGATTTTTTTGGCAAATTATACAAATACGTTAAAGTATCTTTCCATCAATAAACATCATGGAAAGGCGCTCCATGGATTATTTGGAATGACTGTACGCAGACCGCATCCGCACGCTCGCTCTGAGCGAGCAGGGTTCTGCCATTCAGACACGAACTCTTCCATAGCTTGCAGTCTGCTCAGAGCATTCGTGAATCTGGCACTCGCCCATTTTCACACCTGATCCCGATGGCGGTTATGTCGTCACGTTCCTTGATATTCCTGAGGCGACTGTCCAGGGCGATGATGAAGCCGAGGCGCTGGCCGAGGCGCGCGATGGGCTGGTCAGTGCAATGGATTTTTATTTTGAGGACCGCCGGCTGGTGCCGCGCCCTTCCGCTGCCTTGCCAGGTGATCGCCTGATCAACCTTCCGGCCAGCATCAGTGCCAAGGTGTTGCTGCTCAATGAAGTCGTGGCGCAGGCGATTCGCCCTGCCGAACTGGCGCGCCGGATGGCGGTGACGCCGCAAGAAGTAACGCGGCTGCTTGACTTGACGCATACCACCAAGATCGACGCCATCGAGGCGGCGCTGCGCGCGCAGGGACGTGAGTTACGGGTAGTGGCCGCATAAGCCCCATCAAAAAACAGCCGCAAAAAGAAAAAGGCCAATCCGAAGATTGGCCTAAGTCCTTGAATCTATTGGTCGGGGCGAGAAGATTCGAACTTCCGACCCCATGCACCCCATGCATGTACGCTACCAGGCTGCGCTACGCCCCGACGAGGTAGGAATTATAGCAGAGGCTTTTGGGTTTTTGCCATGCTT
>Ga0105854_1000705_pt1 | contig 14279 bp, 10 predicted proteins | sample OrgsoiDNA_201058_FD_89679 | JGI IMG/M metagenome (GOLD analysis project Ga0105854, IMG submission 89679) | Permafrost soil microbial communities from the Arctic, to analyse light accelerated degradation of dissolved organic matter (DOM) -... | ecosystem: Environmental > Terrestrial > Soil >... | reverse complement strand
GTTTGCAGATAGAAGTTGCTCAGCAGTAGGACCGTCGGCAAGGCGTCCGGATTATCTGCGTGGGCTTTTTCCAGCCAGCGCTGCGCCTCGGGCAGCTTGCCCTGCGCCGCCGCCAGTTTGGCCAGCGCCGAGCTGATTCCGGCATTTTTCGGATCTTTTGCCAGGGCTGCCTCAAAGCGCTGCCTGGCCCGCTCCGGCTGCTTTTCGGCCAGGTCGATTTGCGCCAGGTTGGACAGTGCTGGCAGGTAGGTGGGGGACAGGCGCAGCGCCTGCTCGAAAGCAGCGCGCGCCGCAGGATAGTCTTGCAGGGCAAGGTAGACGCCGCCTTTCAGGTTCAGCAATAGCGGATTGCCGCCTTGTTGCCGTTCCATGCTTTGCACGGCGGCCAGGGCCTTGGTATTTTCCTTGTTGCGCAGCAAGGTCAGTACCAGCATGGCGCCTGCTTGCGGCATCTTGTCATCGAGCACGGTAGCGCGCTCCAGTTCATTAATGGCGCGCCCCGTTTCACCCATGCCCAGACGGCTTACGCCCAGCGCTGCATGCAGCTTGGCCGTGTCGGGCGCCAGCAGGCTGGCCTTTTCGAAGTAGGCGCTGGCCTTGTCGTAGCGGCGCGCCCGCAAATGTGCTTCGCCTGCCAGCGACAGCAGTTCCACGTCGTCGGGAGCAGTTTTCAGCATTGGCAGCAACAGGTCGATGGCTGCATCGGGGTTTCCGCGCAAGAGCTGGATCGACGCCATCATCTTGTTGGCATACAAGTGCTGCGGATAGACGGCGAGAAAGCGCTGCAGATGGCCTTCCGCCAGTTGTGGCGAGCCCAGCGCCAGTTGCACGGCGGCTGCCAGCAGCACGGCCGGCATATGCTCGGGCGCTACCTTGAGCACCAGTTGCAAGGCTTCCAGCGCCGCCTTGTTTTTGCCTTGCCGGAAATCGAGCAGCGCCTGCGTCTGCAGCAGGCCCACATTGTCGGGCGCCGTCTTGCGGGCCGCCGCCAGTTGCTCGCTCGCTTCCTTGTAACGTGCTTGCTCGATATCGAGGCTGGCCAGGTCGATGTGGGCTTGCGTATTGGTGGGCTTGAACTGAATGATCTGCGCGTAAGCCTGGCGCGCGGCGTCACGCTTGCCTTGCAGGCGCAGCAGATCCCCCTGCAGGCGCAGCGCCTCGATATTGGCGGGCTGATGCTTCAGCACTTGCGCGACTAGCAACTCGGCTTGCGGCACTTGCTGGTCCAGCGCGGCGATGCGCGCCAGGCCCAGCAGGGCGTCCGTCTGCCCGGGCTGGGCCTGCAGCATGCGTGTAAACAAGGCGCGCGCTTCATCCTGCCGCCCCAGTGAGAGCAAGGCTTGGCCGCGCAATGAGAGGATGGACTGCGGGCTGGACTGCGGCTGGGCTGCCTCATCGGGCAAGTCGCTCAAGACCTTGTCGAACTGGCCTTGCATCAGCCAGGCCTTGCCCAGCAAGGGCATCACTTGCCCGGCAGGCGCGCCCAGGGTCTTGGCCTTGCGCAGCTCTTTCTCGGCAGACAACACCTCGCCTGTTTCGATATAGATATCGCCCAGCAGCAGGCGTGCCTGGCTGTTTTCCGGATTTTTCTGCAAGACATTCTTCAACTGGATGATGGCGGCCCGTGCCTCGCCCTTCTGGCGGTATTGCTGTGCGTCAGCCAGCAGGCTGTCGCTGCTTTGCGTGCCATGGCAGGCGGTCAACAGACCTGGCAGCAAGATGGCGCACAAGGCCATGGCAGGCAGGATACGGTGCGAGGGCGAACAGGCCAGGGCCATGGAAATCTCCGGTGGGGACGCGCGCAGAAAAAGAACGGAAAGGAAAAGGGAAGCTCTAGAGTAAAAAAGATGGGCGTCGATCTCATTGATTGCGCTCAACGGTCCGCCAATTGCCTGCCTGCCTTGCTGCCAGCAGCAGGCCTTGCTTGTTCCCGCTCAAGAATGGCTGGGCCTGCGCTCGTAGAATTTCCGAATCAGCAACGATTCGGAGCAAACACTATGGACAGGCAAGCGGGCGTGGTGGCAGTGGTAGGGCTGGGCTACGTGGGCCTGTCGCTGGCGGCGGCGTTCGGTACGCGCCAGCGCACGATAGGGTTTGACTTGTCCGAGAGCAAGGTGGAAAGCTACCGGCGCTATATCGACCCGACCGGAGAAATCAGCGAAGCCCGGCTGCGCGCCGCGCAATGGCTGAGCGTCGGCTGCGATCCGGCCGAACTGCAACTGGCTGACTTCATCATCGTGGCCGTGCCCACGCCCGTCGACAGCGCCCACAATCCCGATTTCACGGCGCTGGCCGGCGCCAGCGCCGCCGTAGGACGCCATATGAAACGGGGCGCGATCGTCATCTTCGAATCCACCGTGTATCCGGGCGCCACCGAAGAAATCTGCATTCCCTTGCTGGAAAGCCATTCCGGCCTGCGCTGGCGCGACGATTTCCACGTCGGTTTTTCGCCCGAACGCATCAACCCCGGCGATAGCGAGCACACCTTGTGCACCATCCGCAAGGTGGTGTCCGGCGACGATGCGGCCACCCTGGAACAGGTGGCGCTATTGTATGAAGGCGTGGTCGAGGCCGGAGTGCACCGGGCGTCCAGCATCCGCGTGGCGGAGGCGGCCAAGGTGATCGAGAACACCCAGCGCGATTTGAATATCGCGCTGATGAATGAACTGGCCATTATTTTCGACCGCATCGGCATCGATACGGCCGAAGTGCTGCAGGCGGCCGGCACCAAATGGAATTTCCTGCCGTTCCGCCCTGGCCTGGTGGGCGGCCATTGCATCGGCGTCGATCCTTATTATCTGACGCACAAGGCCGAAATGCTCGGTTACCACCCCCACGTGATTCTGGCCGGGCGCCGCATCAACGATGGCATGGCCAAGTTCGTGGCTGAAAAAACCATCAAGGAAATGGTGCGCGCAGGCTTCAAGCTGAAAGGCTCGCATGTGAATGTGCTGGGCCTGACCTTCAAGGAAAACTGTCCCGATTTGCGCAACTCCAAGGTGGTCGACATGATTCATGAATTGCAATCGTATGGCGTGCAAGTGCATGTGCACGACCCGGTGGCCGATGGCCGCGAGGCGCTGGAAGAATACGGGGTCGTGCTGGAAAGCTGGGAACAGTTGCCGCAGGCCGAAGCGCTGATCAGCGCCGTGTTGCACAAGGCGCTGCTGGCCCGGCCGCTCAGCGACTACCAGGACAAGGTGGTGGAGAGTGGTTGCTTTATCGATATCAAGTCGCATTTTGATGCCCGCCTGCTCGAGCAGGGTGGCTTGCATGTGTGGCGGCTGTGATGGCGGCCGAACTGACGGTTAATAGTGGCGCGCAGGCTTATGGCCGCGCGTGCGCGGAACTGGCCGATACGCCACGGCGCTGGCTGGTGACGGGCGTGGCCGGTTTCATCGGTTCGCACCTGCTGGAAACCCTGTTGTCCTTAGGCCAGCATGTACGGGGACTCGATAATTTCATGACTGGCCATCGGCACAATCTGGAACAGGTGCAGGCCAGCGTAGGCGAGAACGCGTGGAAACGCTTTGATTTCATCGAAGGTGATATCCGCGATGGCGACACTTGCACCGCCGCTTGTGGGGGGATCGACTTCGTGCTGCACCAGGCCGCGCTGGGCTCTGTTTCGCGCTCGCTGGAAGACCCGCTGCTGTGCCACGCCGTCAATGTCAGCGGTTTTTTAACTATGCTGACAGCTGCCCACGCGGCGAAGGTACAGCGTTTTGTATATGCGGCGTCGAGCGCCACGTATGGCGACCACCCGGCCTTGCCGAAAGTGGAATCGCAGATCGGTGCGCCCCTGTCGCCGTATGCCTTGAGCAAGTACATCAACGAGCTGTACGCGCAAGTGTATGCACGCTGCTACGGCGTCGACACGGTGGGCCTGCGCTATTTCAATGTCTTCGGCCCCCGGCAAGACCCGCTGGGCGCCTACGCTGCCGTGATTCCCCGCTGGATTAGCGCCATGCTGGCCGAACAGAGCGTACATATCTATGGCGATGGCGCCACCACCCGCGATTTCTGCTTTGTCGACAATGCCGTGCAAGCCAATATCCTGGCCGCCACCAGCACTGACCCGGCCGCCATCAACCAGGTGTATAACGTTGCCGTCAACGCCCGTACCAGCCTGACGGAGCTGCATGCATCCATGCAAGCCATGCTGCGCCTGAGCTGCCCGCAACTGTTGCCGCAAGCACCGCAGTACAGCGGCTTTCGCGATGGCGATGTGCGCCATTCGCAAGCCGATATCGGCAAGGCAGCCCGTTTGCTGGGCTACTCGCCCACGCACGATTTGCGTCAGGGCTTACGCAAAACCATCGCCTGGTATGCCGCGGCGGAACGCCTGGGGCAAGCCGATGGCGGCCAGGCGCGCGTACTGGCGGACCAGGCTTGATTTTGTCTGTCCATTCTCCTGTCCTTTGCAACGCTAGGCCGGCGTTGCTCGTGCACTGCCGAGCACGCGTGCCGTACCGCGAAAGTCGGTCGTGTGCAGGGTCACGGGGCGGCGCCACACCCTGGCAATGTACGCCAGTACGCGCTCAGCCTGCTCCAGGTCCAGTCCCCGGCCATCGCGCTGATGGTCGTGCCGCAACACCAGGCTGCCATCATCGTTCAGCAAGCTGACGGCGATGCACGGTGCGCCATAGTTATATTTGGGCGCCAGGATCGCTTCGCGTATCGCGTGAATGTCGCGGCTGGCCAGCCGTGTCTCGCCGTCGCGGTGGCTTTCATGCACAAACAGGCCCAGCTTGTCGGCCAGTTCTGCATCCAGATAGTTGCGGATAAAGCTGAAATCGTCATCGTCGCGGCAAATCTGGCGCGCTTTTTCCAGTCCCTGGCGTTCGATGATATCTTCCCACATGCAAAAACCCAGGTGATAGGGATTGAGTGACAGTGCCAGTTGCCGCTCCCCGGCATACGGCCGCACCACGTCCGAATGCGACTTGATGGCCGACAGATATAGCGACGGTGGCAGGAAGTGTGCTTCGCGCAGCAGGCGCGCATGCCAGTAGGAGGCCCAGCCTTCGTTCATGATCTGGCAGGCATAGACAGGGTAGAAATAAAATGACTCGACACGTACGGCCAGGAAAATATCGCGCTCCCAGTCTTCCAGTTCCGGCCCATATTGCGCAATAAACCACAGCAAGTCATTTTCCGGCTGCGGCGGCAGCAAGAGGTGCGCCGTTGGCGGCGTTACCACGGCGTGTTCACCGGGCAAGTGCTGGTAGAGCTGTGAAAAGGGGGCCAGCGGTGTAGCAGGCGGAGCCGATGGAGGAGGGGGGCCGGCGCTGGCCTGCCCGGCGTAGCGCGCGCGGTGCAGTGGAAGGTTGACATCGACATGCTGCTCCAGCGCCAACGCCGCATCCAGTATGGCTTCCACCCTGTCTGCTCCATGGCGCTGCAAAGCCAGTTCGATACGGTGCGCCCGCGCCGCGCTTTCTTCCACGATTTGCGTGCCGGCCATGGTGCTGAAGCGGGTAAACAGTTGATTACGGCGGGCAAAGTCCGCGTGCCCCAGCACATGCGCCGTGACCAGGGTGTTTTCCGCTACGGAATTGCTCTGCGCCATATAGGCGTGGCATGGATCACCGGGAAACATGACTTCGAAAATATGCGAGTTGCCCATCTTTTGCTGTACCAGCTGGTGGATGTAGCGCACGCCAAACGACCAGTGGCGCATGCGTACCGGCAAGCCATAAATCGCGATTTCGGCCATGAAATGGTTCGGTACCAGCTCAAAATCGACTCGATGGAAATCGAGCCCCAGCGCCAGCGCAAGCGCTTCGATACGCGCCGCATAACTGGCCAGCGTCGCCGCTTCATCTTTCATGGCGCCTCCTGTGCGTGTTCGCCTTCGTGTTGAAAGAAGGTGCTGATGGCGCTCCAGACATCGTCTGTCTTGGCCAGGATGCTGCTCTGCAGGGGCAAGCCATGCCGTTGCTGCTCGGCACACAGGCGATGCATCTCGGTTTCCATGGTGTGCGGTGTGCCGGGAACAGTTTCCACATAGCCCATGTAATTGAGCAAGGGCAGCAGTTCGCTGAGTGCCAGGCTGGCCGCGCTGCGGTCTTCGCTGAAGTTTTCGCCATCGGAGGCATAGAACAGGTAGGCGTTATACTGGCCAGGCGCGTAGTGTTCGTTCAGCAATTCATGAGCGAGACGAAAGGCACCGGAAGCGATGGTGCCGCCCATGCCATTGACTTGAAAAAACTCTTGCTCCGAGAATTCCCAGGCCCGCGTGGTATGGGCGATGAAACGCGTTTCCACCCGGGCATAGCTGCGGCGCAAGCCTTGCAGCGCAAAGAAAAAGAATGATTTGGCCAGCCGGCGCTCGGCTTGCGCCATGCTGGCCGACACGTCCAGCACGAAGAAGACCACGGCATTCGCGCTGGGCCGTGGCTTGAGCAGCAATTGGCGAAAACGTAAGTCATCATTCGTGAAGGCGGCTGGCTGCTGTTGGCCACGTTTCTGCGTATGCTCCTGCGTACGTTTTTGCGTAGACTCTTGCGTATATTCCGGTATCTGCCCCTGTATTGCGCGCCGCTTGATGGCTTCTTTCATGGTGCGCCGCCGGTCCAGTCGCGAACGGGCGCCGTGCTTGTCCCAGCCAGCGCGTACGTACGCCACGTCGGCGATGGTGCTCAGGTGGCGCGGCTTCAGGTGGGGCAGCTTCAGTTCCTCCCACAGCCAGTCCATGATGTCGTCGACGGCAAACTCCAGCAGCAAACGCAGTTCGCCTTCGCCATTGCCGCCGTCGCCTTCTGCTGGCTCCCCCTCCATGCCCAGCGGCCGCGCGGCGCGCAGGATATCGCCGGGCTGGCCTGCTCCCTGGCCTGCGCCGAGCTTGCTGCGTGGCTGCGCCAGGCGGAAGTGCGCGTGTTCCAGCAAGTGCACGGGCACTTGCACGCTACGCTGCTGGGGCCCGCTGATCAGGTCGGGGCCGGCGATCAGTTCCGGCAAGTACGCCTGCACGGCATCACGCACCTTCTGGTTATGGCGCAGCCAGTCGCGTGCGCCGCGCGAAAACAGTGCATACCATGGCTGCGACATGGGCATGCCAGCGTCGCCAGCGCCCTCATCATCGGCATCTGCGCTATCTGCCTGCTGCATCATTATTCCTGTGCCAGCAAGGTGGTGACATAGTTGAGCGCTTCACGCGCGCTGTGGGCGTCATAGCCATACTCATCGACCAGGCGCTGTTCGACAGCGGAAATCTTGGTCCGTACGTCATCGTCCGGGCGCTTGGCCGAACTGACCAGGCTCAGCACGTCGCGCCTCTGTTCGAACAGGTATTGCTGTACCGCGTCATGCAGTTGCACATGGCTGCCCAGTCCAAATGGTTCACCGCGCTTGAAGGCGCCCATGGCCTTGCGTACCACTTCCTGGCGGAACGATTGCTTGCCGGAATCGGTGATATGGATTTTCTCTTCCACGGCGCGCAGGAAACGTTCATCGGGCCGCCGCTCTTCATTGGTGATCGGGTCACGGAGCTGGCGGTTGTCCAGCATCGCTTCCACTTCATCGAGATACTTGTTCAGCAAGTCCTGCGCTTCCTGCTCGAAGGACACGAACAAGGCCTTGTGCACATCGGCCTTGACCCAGCGGTTATAAAAATCCTTGCGTGTCAGTACCAGGTAATCGATCCATTTGCGCTTGCGCCGTGGCTCGATGCGCGCATCGTTCTCGATACTGTCTTTCAGGGCCAGCAGCACATCCATGGTGGAGAGGCTGTTGCGTTGCGCGGAAATGATGGCGTGCGACAGCGCATTGATGACGAAACGGGGCGAGACGCCGGCCAGGCCTTCTTCGGGCGCCTTGTCCCTGTCGCGCAGGCGCCGCACTTCGGCCTGGTTCAAGTCTTCCACTTCTTCATCGGCGTAGATGCGCAGTTTTTTGACGAGTTCGCTTTCCTTGTCCTCGCCTTCCTGCATGCGGCTTAAAATGGCGAACACCGCTGCCGCGTGCAGCACGTGCGGGTCCAGGTGCACATTGCGGAAGGCGGGCGCGGCAGACAGGATCAGCTTGCGGTAGATACGCGCTTCCTCGCGGTAATTGAGCGTGTAAGGCACTTGCACGATCACCATACGGTCGAGCAAGGCTTCATTCTCGCTTTCTTGCAAAAACTTGCGAAATTCCGCCAGATTCGTATGTGCAAGGATGCATTCGTCCAGGTAGATCAGGGGGAAGCGCGACACCTTGACATTCTTTTCCTGCGTCAGGGTCAGCAGCAGATACAGGAACTCGCGCTTGACCTTGAGGATTTCTATCATTTCCAGCATGCCGCGGCTGGCCGCATACACGGCGCCCGACCACGACCAGGCACGCGGATCGCCTTCGTCGCCGTATTGCGCCACTTTCGACAGGTCGATGGAGCCGACCAGGTCCGCCAGGTCGGCCGTGCTGGGGTCGTGCGGCGCATAGGTGCCCACGCCACAGCGGCCCGCCTCCGAGATCATGATGCGCTCGACGGGCATGCGCAGGAAGTCGCCATGGTGCTGCTCTTCGAGGCGGGCGCGGCAATGGGGGCATAATTCGCCCTGGATATCGGCGCCATAGCCGTCGCGGAAGGCTGCACGCATGGTTTGCGGCACCAGGTGCAGCGGTGATTCGTGCACGGGACAGCCCGCGATGCCATATACGGCGCCTTCCTGCGTGCGGCTGTATTCTTCCAGGCCCCGCTTGAGCAGGATCACCAGGGTTGATTTGCCGCCCGAAGGCGGACCCAGCAGCAACAGCATGCGCCGGCCCACCTCGGAACCGGCGGCCGCCGCCTTGAAATAGGCGGCCACGCGGTCGATCGCTTCATCGATGCCGAACAGTTCATCGTCGAACAAACGGCAGCGGAAATGGCCACCACTATCGGCATGGCCGCTCCAGCGCATCATGTCCCACAGGTATTGGTGTGCATTGCGGGCCAGCTGGGCGGCGCTGCCGGGCAGGATGTGCGTGACAAAATCGCTGAAGGTGCCATCCCAGCGATCTACCCGGTGTTCCGCCGTGAACGCTTCCATGCGGCGCATGAGATGGGCACGCTGCGATGTTTCATCGATAGCCGCGCCATCGGCGTTGCCATCAGCCACGTGATCGACGGTCGCGTCGCTATTTGCTGTCGCATTTGTTGTCTTTGCTGTCGTTCGAAATGTCGTCATTGCTCCCATCCGTGCGGTGGCCAGGCCCTCGATTCCAGCCTTACCTCTCAGTATAGGGAGCTAAGGAGGCCAACCCCTGCCGCACGCCTGATCTCGCTCAAGCAAAAAGGTGGAACTATTTGCATGGTTGTTTTGAAACTATTTCTGATGTACTCAGGTCGTCGTAGCCTTGAATCCAGATCAATATCGGCGCTCCTTAGCGGCCCACACTGCTGATGGGAGACCACCCGCGAGGAGAACAAAATGATGGGCAATGAGCAAGGATTCAGCACGCCACCCGGAGGCGGCACGGGCAAGGCGCAAAGCGCCGATGATGAAGAAGCCGTGGGACAATTTTCGCTACCCGGCGAGAGCGAATTCGGCCTGGAGAGCGCGTCCGTGACGGAAGTCCAGGATGCCCTGGCCGGCGTCGGCATGGAGTTGCTGGAGATGAAGCGCAGCATCGAAGACGGCATGCGCGCGGCCATCGTGCAGGCGGCTGGCGTACGCGCCGCCGATGCGTTCAACGACGCGGGCAATATCCAGGGCGTGTCGATCGGCCTGGGCGAAGGCGCCAGCCATAGCTCGTCGGGCGAGCCTGGCCTGCCGGCACTGACCTTGTATGTGGCCGAGCCGACTTCGGTCGACCGGGCCAAGGCGGCCATCGTGTCAGCGATGGGCATCCGCGCCATTGCCAGCGATAATGTGCCCATCAACATCGTCGTCACCGGTGTGATCGACGCCCAGCCGCACCGTTTTCGCCTGCGCCCGGCACCGGGCGGCGTATCGGTAGGGCATTTCCGCATCACGGCTGGCAGCATCGCCTGCCTTGCGGTGGGCCGCAGCGCGCCGCGCAACAGCCGCCTGATGATCCTCAGTAACAATCATGTGCTGGCCAATTCGAATGGCGGCGCGTTTGGCGATTGCATCGTGCAGCCAGGCCCTATCGACGGCGGAAAATGTCCTCAGGACCAGATTGCGACCCTGGAACGTTTCGTGCCGATCAATTTCAGCGGTGGCGTCAACTTTGTCGATTGCGCCACCGGCTGGGCATGGCCAGACCGCGTGCGGCCCGAACTGGTGTTTCTCAGTGGCGGCGTGCCGGCCTATTTCCGCATCAGCAGCGCGCTGGTGGCGCCGGCGCTGGGCATGCTGGTCGGCAAATCCGGGCGTACCACGCAACTGACGCAGGGGCGCATCACGGGTCTGGGGGCGACCATCAATGTCAATTACGGCAACGGCAGGATCGCGCTATTCCAGGACCAGATCGCGATCCAGGGTTTGAACGGCGCCTTCAGCGCGGGCGGCGATTCCGGTTCGTCGATCTGGACCTGGAACCAGCAGCGCAACCCGGTCGGCCTGCTGTTTGCCGGCGGCGGCAATATCACGTTTGCCAACCAGATGCGGCGGGTGGTGTTAGCGTTAGATATCAACCTGTACACCTGAGCAAGCGTCGATGGGCAGGGTAGCATGCCGGCTTGCGCAAGCGCCTGTTTTGCACCATGATGAAGTGTCGGCGGCAGCGTTGCGCGCGACAGAGGAGGAAAACATGTCAAACAGTAAATTCATGCAAGATCCTTATATGCTGGCCGAAGACGCGGCCATGCCTTACCTGCCCGACAGTGGCGGCATGGCGGCGCCCTCCGTCGCGCACGGCAGGCTGGAAGCGGCGAAGCGGCGCAATGAGCGCGCCCTGATGGCCATCGAGGGTGTGGAAGGTGTGAGCCTGGGGCAAAACATGCGTGGTGAGGAAACCATCGTGCTATATGTGCGCGATGCCTCCGTCCGGCAGCGCGTGCCGCACCAGGTGGAGGGCTATGCCGTGGAAACGAACATTACGGGCCAGATCGATATCCTGCAGGGCTAGAGATATCCATCGTCTGCAAGAACCGGCGTCTGAACGACGCCGGTTCTTGCAAATGCTGATGCTTACTTGCTCAGTCTGCCAATCGCTTCCGCCACGCCTGCGCCATAGGCCGGGTCGCACAGGGTACAGTTGCCGATATGGCGGGCCTTGACTTCGGGTGACGCGCCGGAAATGGCGCGCGCCGTGTTCTCGAACAGCACTTGCTGCTGTGCTGGCGTCATCAGTCGGAAGAGGGCGCGCGGCTGCGAATAATAATCTTCATCGACGCGGTGGTTCCAGTGGTCGGCCGCGCCTTCGAGACTCAATGGCGGTTCGCGGAAATCGGGCTGTTCAGCCCATTCCTGCTTGCTGTTCGGTTCGTACGCCAGGGTGCCGCCCAGGTTGCCATCGACGCGCATTTGCCCATCGCGGTGATAGCTGTGAAATGGGCACTTGGGGGCGTTGACGGGAATGTGGGCATGATTGACGCCCAGGCGGTAGCGCTGCGCATCGCCATAGGAAAACAGCCGTCCCTGCAACATCTTGTCGGGTGAAAAGCTGATGCCTGGCACTACATTGGCCGGGTTGAAGGCCGCTTGCTCCACTTCGGCAAAGTGATTTTCTGCGTTGCGGTTCAGTTCCAGTACGCCCACTTCAATCAGCGGATAGTCGCCGTGCGGCCACACTTTCGACAGGTCGAAGGGGTTGAGGTGGTAGGTGCCTGCCTCTTTTTCGGGCATGATCTGCACGTACAGGGTCCAGCGCGGGAAATCCTTGTTTTCGATGCTTTCATACAGGTCGCGGTGTGAACTTTCGCGGTCTTGCCCCACCAGCGCCTCGGCTTCCGCATCCGTCAGGTTTTGGATTCCCTGCTGGGTCTTGAAGGTGAACTTGACCCAGAAACGCTCATTTTGCGCATTCAGGAAGCTGAAAGTATGGCTGCCAAAGCCATGCATGTGGCGGAAACTGCGCGGCAAGCCCCGGTCGCTCATGACCACGGTCACCTGATGCAGCGCTTCGGGCAGCGAAGTCCAGAAGTCCCAGTTGCTGTTGGGGCTACGCAAACCGGTGCGCGGATCGCGCTTGATGGCGTGGTTCAGGTCGGGGAACTTCAGCGGGTCGCGCATGAAGAAGACGGGCGTATTGTTGCCGACCAAGTCCCAGTTGCCTTCTTCCGTATAAAACTTCAGGGCGAAGCCTCGGATATCGCGTTCCGCATCGGCCGCGCCCCGCTCACCAGCCACCGTGGAAAAACGCGCAAACATCGGCGTGCTCTTGCCCACGGCTGAAAAAATCTTGGCGCGCGTGTAGCGCGTGATGTCGTGCGTGACGGTAAACGTGCCGTAAGCCCCCGATCCCTTCGCGTGCATGCGGCGTTCAGGGATGACTTCGCGATCGAAATGGGCCAGTTTTTCCAGGAACCAGACGTCTTGCAGCAGGGCGGGGCCACGTGGCCCCGCTGTCTGGATGTTTTGATTGTCGACAACAGGCGCGCCGGCGGCGGTGGTGAGCTTTTTCATTGGACTCTTTCTGAATGAGAAGGGCAATGAACCGGCCTGGTGCTTACTTGCATGCGCTTATCCTCGCGCTTTTCCCCTACCCGTTCTTTAACACTGGCTGGGATGCATGAAGCTCACCGGGCTGGTCCAGAATGGCAATTTCTAAAAAGCATTTCAGTGTAATCCTTGCCGGGACGCACAGCGTCCTGGCGCCGCCATCGAAGGCGGCAAACCCATCATAGCCTGACGCCGCTGCCAGCTCCAACACGATTGACATGGCGCAACCCCTGTTGCTTCAATCCATGCTACTTGGCGCAACGTGCGCGTATATCGGCCAGCGACTGCCGTTGTTTGCCGTCAGCCAGCATGTTTTCTGGCGCCAGCCATTGCAGCAATGCCGTCCGCAGCTCCGGCCATTCGCTATCGAGTATGGAAAACCATGCGGTATCGCGGCTATTTCCCTTGTAGACCCTAGCCTGGCGCATGATGCCCTCGAATTGAAAGCCCAGCCGCAGCGCAGCTTGCCGCGATGGCCCGTTCAGGCTATGGCATTTCCACTCATAACGGCGGTAGCCCAGGGTTTCAAACGCATGGCGCATCAGCAGGAACTGGGCTTCCGTCGAGGCAGGCGTGCGCCGCAAGCTGGGCGAAAACGTGACATGACCCACTTCGATGGAGCCATGGACGGTGCCTATGGTCATCAGCGACAATGTGCCCAGGGCGCGTCCGCTGCGCAGGTCGATCACGGCAAAATGCAGGGGGTCCTCACTTTTTGCCGCGCTGGCCGCATGGGCATAATAACTGGCCGCATCCCTGAATGGACCGTACATCATATAGGTCCAGTCCCTGTCATCGGGCGCCTGAGCGTATGCCTGGTACAGATCGGCCGCATGACGATCCGCATCGAGCGGCTCCAGGCGGCAATAGCGGCCTTGCAAGGTGATGCGTTCGGGGTAGGGGCGGGTAGTCCAGCCTGGCACGGGGATACCTATTGCTTGCTGGAATTCATTGACGAGGGTGGACATGCTGCTCTTTCTAGTGGACTGGGACGGCACCATGCCGCCCCTGGGATACCACGATACGGCCCGCCCGGCACCATCACAAGATCCAAACCATGTATATTTGATGGTGCCACGGTTACGATAAGCAGCATGAACGCAATGATCAGCAACACCTATCCGCAAACTTTCCTGGAACTACCGCTGTCGCGCGATGCCGGGGCTGCACCCTTGCAAAGGCAATTGCATGCCCGCCTGCAAGCAGCCATCCTCGGCGGCAAGCTGCCTGCAGGCACTTGCTTGCCCGGCTCGCGCGCGCTGGCCACCACCCTGGGCATTGCCCGCAATACGGTCACTGCCGTCTATGAGCAACTGGCCGTGGAAGGTTATGTGCTGGCGCAGCGGCAGGGCACCCAGGTAGCGCCTCAGTGGCATGGCGATACGGCCGCCCCCGCGCCGCCCTGCGTGCTGGCGCAGCGCATGCAACAGTTTGCCCCGCTGCGCACGGCCTTGAGCTACCGGCCGGCAGCGCTACGGCCAGGCGAACCGGCGCTGTCGCAGTTTCCGCTCGCCGCCTGGCGCCGAGCGCTCGACCTGGCGTACCGCGATGGCAGTGCTGCTGCGGCGCTCGCTTATGGCGAGCCGGCCGGTGAACCTGCCTTGCGGGCGGCGATTTCCCGTTACCTGGCCGTGGCGCGCGGCGTGTCTTGCCGCGCAGAACAAATCATCATCACGGAAGGCGCGCAGGAAGCGCTGACCTTGTGCGTGCGGCTGCTGACCAATCCTGGCGACACGGCCTGGGTGG
>Ga0105854_1000700_pt1 | contig 14353 bp, 15 predicted proteins | sample OrgsoiDNA_201058_FD_89679 | JGI IMG/M metagenome (GOLD analysis project Ga0105854, IMG submission 89679) | Permafrost soil microbial communities from the Arctic, to analyse light accelerated degradation of dissolved organic matter (DOM) -... | ecosystem: Environmental > Terrestrial > Soil >... | reverse complement strand
TTATGTATAACCTCAACCTCAATATGATGGTCAGTTAAAGAGCCGAGCTGCACGTGATGATTAAGCAATACCTGCAAGTAACGAAACCAGGAATTATTTTCGGTAATTTAATTTCTGTCGTCGGGGGATTCCTCCTTGCTGCCAAAGGCAACATCGACTTCCCTCTCTTTCTCGCCACCTTAGTGGGCGTCTCGTTGGTTGTCGCATCGGGTTGTGTTTTCAACAACTTTATCGACCGCGACATCGACAAGATTATGGAAAGAACGAAGAACCGGGTCCTGGTTAAGGGCCTGATTCCGCCGAAAACAACCCTGGTTTACGCTACTATTTTGGGTATTGTGGGCTTTGCGTTGCTGTATATCGGTGCTAATCCGCTGGCGATGTGGCTGGCTGTGATGGGCTTTGTGGTTTATGTCGGCGTTTATAGCCTGTACATGAAACGCAAATCGGTTTACGGCACGCTGATCGGCAGTTTGTCAGGCGCAGCGCCTCCGGTTATTGGTTACTGTGCCGTTACCGGCCAGTTCGATATGGGCGCGCTGATCCTGTTGTTGATCTTCAGCCTGTGGCAGATGCCGCACTCGTACGCGATTGCCATCTTCCGCTTTAAAGATTATCAGGCCGCTAACATTCCGGTACTGCCAGTCGTGAAAGGCATTTCGGTCGCTAAGCACCATATTACGGTCTACATCGTCGCCTTTATGGTTGCGACCCTGATGCTGACACTGAGCGGTTATGCCGGTTACAAATACCTGATCGTCGCGGCGGCTGTTAGCGTCTGGTGGCTGGGTATGGCACTGAAAGGTTATAAAACGGAGAACGACATCGTCTGGGCAAGAAAGCTGTTTGTCTTCTCGATTGTCGCCATCACTTCGCTAAGCGTCATGATGTCTATCGACTTCAATACCGCTTCGCCGAATGCGTTGTTGACCTACGTCTGGTAACTGCACGGTTCGCCGTACGCGCTGATATCCGTCTCGATACACAGCAGATTAAAAGGCCAGTAGCGATACTGGCCTTTTCTTTTGCGGCACCGAATGGAAATCCCCGTAATATCTCCTAAAGATCCAGCGTTTTACCCCTACTGGCTAAAAGCACTACAATGCCGGATTGTTATTTTGAGGTAGTAATGTGAACGATAACCAAATGACCCCGCAGGAAAGTCGGGCAACATGGGGACTAGGGACAGTATTCTCTTTACGCATGCTCGGCATGTTTATGGTTCTGCCCGTCCTGACCACTTACGGGATGGCCCTTTCTGGTGCCAGCGAAACCCTTATCGGCATTGCTATTGGTATCTATGGACTGGCTCAGGCCGTCTTTCAAATTCCTTTCGGCCTGTTGTCTGACCGCGTGGGGCGCAAACCGCTGATCGTTTTCGGGCTGATTATTTTCTGTATCGGTAGCGTGGTGGCCGCCTCGACGGACTCCATCTGGGGCGTGATCATTGGCCGCGCGATGCAAGGTTCCGGCGCGATTGCCGCTGCGGTGATGGCATTGCTGTCTGACTTAACGCGCGAGCAGAACCGAACCAAAGCGATGGCGTTTATCGGCATCAGTTTTGGTGTCACCTTCGCCATCGCCATGGTGCTTGGCCCGATCATTACTCATGCGTGGGGCTTACATGCCCTCTTCTGGGCTATCGCCGGATTGACGTTGATTGCCATCGTGATCACGCTGATGGTGGTTCCTGAACCGGCGACGCACATGCTCAATCGTGAATCGAGTATGGTCAAAGGCAGCTTTGGCAAAGTGCTGGCGAACGGCAAATTGCTGAAACTTAACTTCGGGATTTTGTGCCTGCATATCCTGCTGATGTCGAGCTTCGTGGTATTGCCACAGGTGATGGAACACGCCGGTTTCCCGCCAAGCGAGCACTGGCGCGTCTATCTGGTGACCATGCTGGTATCCTTTGTCGCGGTCATTCCCGTCATCATCTATGCCGAGAAAAAACGTCACATGAAACAAGTTTTCATGGGCTGTGTGGCGGTGATCCTCCTGGCTGAACTGGTGCTATGGTATGCCGGTTTACGTTTATGGGTGGTCATTGCGGGCATTCAGTTGTTCTTCCTCGCCTTCAATGTGATGGAAGCGATTTTGCCTTCGCTTATCAGTAAAGAATCCCCGGCCGGTTATAAAGGAACGGCGATGGGGATTTATTCCACCAGCCAGTTTATCGGCGTAGCGATTGGTGGGAGCCTGGGCGGCTACGTGTATGGTGCCGCCGGTGCCGGCGCAGTATTCCTGGTTTGTGCGGCGATTGCCGTGGTGTGGCTTATTGTCAGTTCCACCATGAGCGAGCCGCCTTATGTCAGCAGTCTGCGCATTACCTTATCTGAGCTGGCGGTCAAAGATTCTGCGTTAGAAGCACGCATCAAAGCACAGCCGGGCGTGGCTGAAGCCGTCGTTGTACCGGAAGAGTTGAGTGCGTACGTGAAAGTCGGTACCAAGCAAACCAATCGGAAAGCGCTGGAACAACTGGTCGCCGCCGCCTGACAAGGCGGTGGAGTTGCCGATTCTGCCCCAATAAAAAAGGACGCTATCGCTAGCGTCCTTTTTTACGTCAAAGATAAAATCAATCGCGGAAGTTTTTGAACTGGAAAGGCTGACCTAAGTCACCGTTGCGAACCAGCGCCATCACTGCCTGCAGGTCGTCACGAGCTTTACCCGTTACACGCACTTCGTCTCCCTGAACCTGTGCCTGCACTTTGATTTTACTGTCTTTGATAAGCTTGGTAATTTTCTTCGCCAGCGCCGCCTCAATCCCTGAATGCAGCTTAGCTTCCAGACTGTAGGTTTTGCCGCTGTGTTCCATTTTCTCAGGAATTTCCAGCGCTGCGCCTTCGATCCCGCGTTTTGCCAGTTTCTCACGCAGGATATCCACCAGTTGATTCACCTGAAAGTCTGACTCGCTGGCGACTTTGATCGTTTCGTTTTTTTCGTTCAATTCAAAGCTGGCAGGAATATCACGAAAATCCCAGCGGGTCTTTAATTCACGGCTGGCGTTGTCGACTGCGTTGAGCACTTCCTGCATGTCAATTTCGGAAACAATGTCGAATGACGGCATAATCGCTTCTCCCTGGGGATTTAACCCATGTCGTTATGGTGATAAGTCTTTTGATGGCGTGCATAATACCGCCTTCGCTCTTTGAAGCCAAAAACAAGCCACCGGTTTTTATCGAATGGGGTTTCATTGAAGGGTTAAAGCACGAAAAAATGTGATACACAGCACAAAATGCTATACTAATAAAAACAAATTAATAACAAATTAGAAACATTAAATTCGATTCACTGAGTGCGTTGGGTTCAACTGCTCAGGAGGTATGATGAAAATAACAGTACTTGGCTGCGGTGCATTGGGCCAACTTTGGCTTTCAACCCTCTATGAACAAGGTCACGACGTTCAGGGTTGGGTCCGCATTCCACAGCCTTTTGTTGCCGTTAACGTGATATCACCCGAGGGTATTGCCTTTAACCGCAATCTCCCGACCAATGACCCCCAGCATTTAGCCGACAGCGAACTGCTGCTGGTGACCCTCAAAGCCTGGCAGGTTTCTGGCGCAGTCAGTGCGTTAATGCCGATGCTCAATGAAAATTGCACCCTGCTGCTGTTGCACAACGGCATGGGAACGGTTGAAGAACTGCCAGCGAATCGATTTTCGATTTTACAGGGCGCGACAACCCATGCCGCGCGCCATGAGGGGAATGCGATTCTCCACGTGGCCTCTGGCATCACGCATATTGGCCCAATGTCAGCACGCGGCGCGGCTTCCAGCCATTTGGCCGATATGCTGCACGACGCCCTACCCGATGTGGCGTGGCACAATAATATCTACCCGTCGCTGTGGAATAAGCTGGCGGTGAATTGCGTGATTAATCCGCTCACCGCCGCCCATAATTGCACCAACGGCGATCTTCTGGCCTACGGCGCAGAGATCGAGAAAATTTGCGCCGAAGTAGCCGATGTCATGGCAATTGAAGGCTACCAAACGCACGCCGACTCGCTGCTTAGCTATGTCTATCAGGTGATCGACACCACGTCGGCCAATCATTCATCGATGTTGCAGGACATTCGTATGCAGCGTCATACCGAAATCGACTACATCACTGGCTATGTGATTCGCCGCGGGCGCAAATATGGACTTTCTCTGCCAGTGAATACGCGTTTATTTGAAATGATTAAAAGAAAGGAAAATGACTATGAGCGTTTCGGTTCTGGTCTGCCTGGCACCTGGTAGTGAAGAAATTGAAGCCGTCACGGCGATAGATTTGTTGGTTCGCGCTGGTGTAAAGGTTACCACCGCCAGCGTGGCGGGCGACGGCGCGTTAGAAATCACCTGTTCGCGCGGCGTGCGTCTGCTCGCCGATGTCGCCTTAGTGGAGGTGGCGGATGAGAGTTTCGACGCCATCGTCCTCCCCGGTGGCCTGAAAGGGGCAGAATGTTTTCGCGACAGCCCGCTGCTGGTCGAAACCGTTCGCCAAACTCACTTCGCTGGAAAAATCGTTGCGGCCATTTGCGCCGCACCGGCGCTGGTACTGGAGTATCACGACCTGTTTCCCGTCGCCAATATGACCGGTTTCCCCTCACTCAAAGATAAAATATCCCCACTAAAATGGTCCGATCGCCGCGTCATGCATGATCCGCGCGTCAACTTATTGACCAGCCAGGGGCCGGGCAGCGCCATGGAATTTACCCTTAAGTTGATCGAATTATTGCTGGGCAGGCCAAAAGCCGCCGAGATTGCCGCGCAGTTGGTGATGTCGCCGGGGATTTATAACTTTACCGATGAAGGTGCACGAGAGTGACCACTCACTTCCGGCCTTCTAGATGAAATAAAAAACCCGGCCAGGCCGGGTTTCGTTTTTTAAAAGCGAAAGTTAACCAAGATTGAGGGCGATATACCTTCACATTGGTATAGCCTTGCTCGAGCAAATACAGCGCCTGTAAGCGGCTCATCACGCCACGGTCGCAATATAATAAATAGGTTTTGCTCTGATCCAGACTGGCAAATTGCGTGCTGAGTTTATAGAACGGCAGCGTCTGCACCTGAATGTTTTCCAACTCCAGCGGCTTATCTTCCGCTTCATCCGGTGCACGGATGTCGAGAAGAATGTCAGTACTTACAAACTCGGCAACCGTTTCCACTTCGGCCACTTCCTGTGCCGTCTGCTCTGCGATATGACGAATATCGTAGTTCTGCGCTTCGCTAACCACTTTATCCAGCACCGAGAAATCAAACATCTGTTCTTCGGCTTCGATTCTGGCTTTTATCGCTTTCACCGTTGGGCTTTTGGAAATCACACCGCAATATTCCGGCATGGTTTTCGCAAAATCTTCGGTACCAATTTGGCGCGCTACGTTAATAATGTGTTCTTTATCATGCGAAATCAGCGGACGCAGAATCAGGGTATCGGTGGCGTTGTCGATCAACCGCAGGTTGGTCAACGTCTGGCTGGATACCTGACCTAGCGCTTCCCCCGTCACTAACGCCTGCACATCATAACGCTCGGCGATCTGCGACGCCGCACGCACCATCATACGTTTGAGCACCACGCCCATTTGGCCGTCTTCGATTTTCTCGAGGATTTCGCCCACTACCGGTTCGAAATCGATGGCGATAAAGCGAACTTTGTGCGAACTGCCAAAGCGATTCCACAAGTAATACGCCACTTGCTTCACACCGATTTCATGCACCGAACCGCCAAGATTAAAGAAGCAGTAATGAACGCGGCAACCGCGACGCATCAGCATGTAACTTGACACGCCGGAGTCAAAGCCGCCTGAAATCAGCGACAGCACGTCTTCCTGCGTACCAATCGGGTAGCCGCCCAGACCTTCGTGGCGGCTTTTGATCAGGACCAGCTGATCGTCATTAATTTCCAGCTTCACCGTCACTTGTGGCGCAGTCAGGTTAACTTTGGCCGATTCGATATGCTGATTCAAACCGCCGCCCACATAACGCTCGACATCGCCGGAGCTGAAGGTGTGTTTACCGCGGCGTTTAACGCGCACACAGAAGGTTTTCCCTTCCACTTCCGAACGATAGGCTTCAAGCGCCTGTTCGAAGATGTTGTGGACGTCGGTATAAGGACGGTCTTCCACTTCTTCAACGTGGCGAATGCCGGGAATACGGCACAGCAATTCGATGATTAAGTCGTGTTTGCTTTCGTCTTTGCTACGAACTTCGATATGATCCCAATGGCGAACCACCGCCAATGTTTCATCTTGAGGTTTCACAATGTTACGAATGCTGCTTGCGAGGATCTTAATGAAGCGCAAACGCACAGATTGACTCTTGATGGTGATTTCTGGGAACAATTTAATGATAAACTTCATGGCAGTCTTTTGTTAGCAGTGAGATGAGAAGGTAATAAGTGGCTGAATCAGGCTTAGAGAGCCTATTATTGTTAAGCCCAACGCGAGGCTTTAGGCTTAACAATACTTTTTGCTTAAAAAGCTTTCCGCTTAAAAAAACCATCAGCGGCGCGAAGTATACCACTTATGATGGGTATTCCGCGCACAAAACCACACATACCCGTTCAACGAGTCTGAAAGAGAATTATGCCGAAAAAAGCTGTAGCACCTGCCAATTTTGAAACCGCTCTGGCCGAACTGGAACAGATTGTCTCTCGCCTTGAATCCGGTGAATTACCGCTGGAAGATGCGCTGAATGAGTTTGAAACGGGCGTTCAACTCGCCCGTCAGGGACAGCAAAAACTGCAACAGGCGGAGCAACGCGTACAAATCCTGCTCGACAGCGATAACGATGCCCCATTGACCCCTTTTACCCCGGAAGCTGAGTGATCTGTCATGGCTGATTTAGCGCAACAGGCCGAAATTACCGATTTCAACAGCCAGCTTCGTGTGCTGCAAAAACGTGTTGATGCTGCATTAACCGCTCACATTGATGCACAACCTTTTTCTGATATGCCGCTGGCGAAAGCCATGCGCCACGGGGCGTTGCTTGGCGGAAAACGCCTGCGACCTTACTTGGTGTATGCCACCGGCGAACTGTTCGGGCTGAATTTTGCCAATCTTGACGCGCCCGCGGCGGCCATCGAATGCATTCATGCCTATTCGCTGATCCATGATGATCTGCCTGCCATGGATGACGACGATCTACGTCGCGGCCAGCCGACCTGCCACATCAAATTTGGTGAAGCCAATGCGATTCTGGCTGGGGATGCCCTGCAAACGCTGGCGTTTACTATACTGACCGACAGCCCAATGCACGATGTGCGTATTCAGGATCGCCTGTCGATGGTGTCTGAACTGGCTGCTGCCAGCGGGATCGCCGGCATGTGCGGGGGCCAGGCACTGGATCTCGCCGCCGAAGGTCAGCAGATTGACTTGCTCGCCCTTGAGCAAATTCACCGCCATAAAACCGGTGCCTTGATCCGCGCAGCCGTGCGCATGGGCGCGCTGGCCGCCGGTGAAAAAGGCCGGGCCGTTTTGCCTTTGCTCGATATCTATTCTCAGGCGATTGGTCTGGCATTCCAGGTTCAGGACGACATTCTGGATGTGATTGGCGATACCGAGAAACTGGGTAAACGCCAAGGGGCCGATCAGCAACTGGGCAAAAGCACTTACCCTGCGCTGCTTGGGCTGGAAGGCGCGCAAACCAAAGCCAGAGACCTGCATCAGGAAGCCGTTTCAGCCTTAGAGCAACTGGCTGCACTCTCTTACAATACGGCGCCGCTTCTCGCGTTAGCCCGCTTCGTGATTGAACGCGATAATTGATATAACCACGGTGGGTCGCGAAATATCGCAGCCTACCGTGCTATATGCCGTTGAACTTACTATGAGCAACTCATGAGTCTTGAACTAGCCAAATACCCGACATTGGCGTTGGCGGAGAACCCAGAAGAACTCCGTTCGCTTCCTAAAGAGAGCTTACCCAAGCTCTGTGACGAACTTCGCCAGTATTTATTGGCCAGCGTCAGCCAGTCCAGCGGGCACTTTGCCTCCGGGCTGGGGACGGTAGAACTGACCGTTGCCATGCACTACGTCTATAACACCCCGTTTGACAGTCTGGTGTGGGACGTCGGCCATCAGGCCTATCCGCATAAAATCCTGACCGGCCGCCGCGATAGAATCTCCACCATTCGCCAAAAAGACGGTTTACATCCGTTCCCTTGGCGAGGCGAAAGTGAATTCGATACGCTGTCAGTCGGTCACTCTTCGACCTCAATCAGTGCCGGTTTAGGCATGGCCGTCGCGGCAGAGCGCGAAGGTAAAGGCCGCCGCACAGTCTGTGTGATTGGTGATGGCGCGATCACAGCAGGGATGGCGTTCGAAGCCATGAACCATGCCGGTGACATCAAGTCAGATATGTTGGTGGTGCTCAACGACAACGAAATGTCGATTTCCGAAAACGTCGGTGCGCTGAATAATCATCTGGCACAACTGCTGTCGGGCAAGCTTTACTCGCGTCTACGCGAAGGCGGCAAAAAAGTGCTTTCCGGTATTCCGCCGATCAAAGAACTGGTTCGCCGTACTGAGGAACATCTGAAAGGCATGATGGTGCCGGGCACGCTGTTTGAAGAGCTGGGCTTTAATTACATCGGCCCGGTTGACGGACATGATGTGCTGGCGTTGGTGCAGACACTCAAAAATATGCGTGACCTGAAAGGCCCGCAACTGCTGCACATCATGACCAAAAAAGGCAAAGGTTATGAGCCTGCAGAGAAAGATCCGATCAGTTGGCATGCGGTACCGAAATTCGATCCTATCTTAGGGACGTTGCCAAAAAGCAAAGAAGGGTTGCCAACCTATTCGAAGATCTTCGGCGACTGGCTGTGTGAAACCGCGGCGAAAGACAGCAAGTTAATGGCGGTCACGCCAGCCATGCGTGAAGGTTCGGGTATGGTGCGTTTCTCCCGCGAATACCCACAGCAGTATTTCGACGTGGCCATTGCCGAACAACATGCGGTGACGTTCGCCGCCGGTCTGGCCATTGGCGGTTATAAGCCGATTGTCGCGATTTACTCGACCTTCCTGCAACGCGCATACGATCAGGTGATCCACGACGTGGCGATCCAAAACCTGCCGGTACTGTTTGCAATCGATCGCGGCGGCATCGTCGGTGCCGATGGTCAAACGCACCAGGGCGCCTTCGACTTATCTTTCCTGCGTTGCATTCCTAATATGATCATCATGACCCCGAGTGATGAAAACGAATGCCGCCAGATGCTGCATACCGGCTATCACTATCAAGGCGGCCCGGTCGCGGTGCGTTACCCACGTGGCAATGGCACCGGCGCAACGTGCGAACCCTTGGCCTCGTTGTCCATCGGCAAAGGAATTATCCGCCGCGAAGGCGAGAAGATCGCCATTTTGAACTTCGGTACCTTGTTGCCAGAAGCCAATGCAGTGGCGGAAAAACTCAATGCCACGCTGGTTGATATGCGCTTTGTGAAACCGCTGGATGACACGCTGGTGCTTGAGCTGGCAGCCAGCCACGAAGTGTTAGTCACTCTGGAAGAGAACGCGATCATGGGCGGTGCGGGCAGTGGCGTGAATGAACTGCTGATGGTGAAGCGCATCATGGTACCGGTACTGAACATCGGTTTGCCGGACCATTTCGTCTCACAAGGTACGCAAGACGAAGTGCGCCATGATATTGGTTTAGATGCCGAAGGCATTGAGCGCCAAATCAACGACTGGCTGGCGTAAACACTTAATCTTGACCCATAAAAAAGGCGCTACACCTTCTCGGTTAGCGCCTTTTTTGATACAGCGTTTTTATTGCAGAGGATGTTAGAACAGGCCCAGCGGCCAGTGATGCCCCACGACATAAATAATGCCTGCGGCAAGAATACCGGCCACCACGTCATCAATCATGATGCCCATTCCACCCTGCACATTGCGGTCAAACCAGCGGATCGGCCAGGGTTTCCAGATATCCAAAATACGGAACACCACAAAACCCGCCACCACCCATTGCCAGTCATTGGTCGGTAGCGCCATGAGGGTTATCCACATGCCGACAAATTCATCCCAGACAATGCTGCCGTGATCGTGCACCTGCATATCTTTGGCCGTTTGACGGCAAAGATAGACGCCGATGCAAATACTGAACATCACCACCAGCGAGTAAACCTGCCACGGTAAATACGTCAGTACAATCCAAAATGGGATCGCCGCAATCGAACCCGCAGTGCCCGGCCCAACGGGAAATAACCCACTGCCGAAGCCTGTGGCGAGCAAATGCCACGGGTTACGCATATTAAGGCGCTTTTTCGCCGCCGCCATATCCTGAACATGGTCGCCGGTTTTGCCTTTATAATTTGCTGGGCGTTTTTTATGACTCGGTGTCACGCAGTCTCTCCTGCCGAAAAGTGGTCAAAACCGTTCCAGTCCAATTCAACCGGTTCGCCCGAGCGCAGGAATTTCATGCCCTCAGACAGCGGCGCGATTTGGCCGATACAGGTGAAATCTACACCCAAATGGCTTAATGCCACATCCAGCGCGCCACGGTTAATCTCAGGCACCGTGAAGCAAAGCTCATAGTCTTCGCCCCCGGTTAATGCCCATTTCAAAGCTTGTTCGCGGTCCACACTTTCTAGCAACGCGGGCGATAATGGCAGTGCGTCAAGATCAAGCCGCGCTCCGCAGCCGCTGGCGTTCAGCACATGTTTTAAATCAGAGATCAGGCCGTCAGAGATATCAATCGCCGATGACGCGAAGCCGCGCAATGCTTGCCCCTGAAGTATACGTGCCGTGGGGCGAAGGTGACGTTTTAGCAATGTCTCGCGATGTGCCGCATCCTTCACGTCGAGCTGTTCGAGCAAAATAGCCAAGCCCGCCGCGCTGTCCCCGAGCGAACCGGTGACAAAAATCCAGTCACCTACGCTGGCACCGCCGCGCGTTAATGCGCGATCCATTGGGATTAAGCCCTGAATGGTTAGCGTCATACTCAGTGGCCCACGCGTCGTGTCGCCACCGATCAACTGCATGCCGTAATAATTAAGCTGTTCGAACAGGCTGTCACTAAAGGCTTCCAGCCAGTCGGTATTCACTTCAGGCAACGTCAGAGCCAGAGAAACCCAGGCGGGGTCAGCGCCCATCGCGGCTAAATCACTGAGGTTTACCGCCAGCGCCTTGTAGCCAAGGTCTGCCGGATCAATGGTTTTGAGGAAATGGATACCTTCTACCAGCGTATCGGTACTGACTGCGAGTAACTGCTTTTCTGCGACAGTCAGCAAGGCGCAATCGTCGCCGATGCCTAACTGTACGTCCCGGCGAGCCGTTCTATACCGGTTAAAATAGCGAGCGATTAAATCGAATTCACCGTATGCCATTGTACAATTCCAGACGGTTTTGCCCTACATCATTCAAGGTGCAAAAAGGCGGTAAGCGAGGGAAGCCAACACACCAGCGACCTGAAGGAGGGAGAGGATAAAAAGAATTAAGGCCGGATATCCGGCCTTAACAGGTTGGTCAACGCCAATGATAAGCGATGTAACATCACCTATTCTTCAACGAATCAAAAGGATATGTGACCAACATGCATTTATTGTTGTGACTTATAAGCGAACGTTACCGTTACTTTTTACGAATGTGTGGACCGGCTTTGTCGAGCACGCCGTTCACAAACTTGTGGCTATCTTCAGCACCAAAAGTCTTAGCCAGTTCGATAGCTTCGTTGATCGCCACTTTATAAGGGACGTCCTGACGTTTGCTCAGTTCGAACAGCGCCAAACGCAGGATGGCTCTTTCCACCTGACCCAATTCATCGAGCTGACGAGAAAGGTAAGGAGCCATCAGCGCATCGAGTTTATCTGCGCTGGTAGCAACACCGGTCAGCAATTCGCGGAAATAGGTAATGTCGACATCTTTGACATCCTGCTCGGTCAGGAATTCTAATTCAACATCGGCGATGTCATTTTTCGACAACTGCCAAGAGTAAAGCGCCTGTACGGCACATTCACGGGCGCGGCGACGAGCAGCAGGTTTCACGGATTTTCCCTTAACTAGATTCAGGGCTTAATAGCCTTGATAACATTAATCATTTCAAGCGCGGTCAGTGCTGCTTCAGCACCTTTATTACCGGCTTTTGTCCCTGCGCGTTCAATGGCTTGCTCAATACTTTCGGTAGTCAGCACACCAAAGGAAACAGGGATCTCGCTATTTAATGCAACGCTCGCCAGGCCAGAGCTACATTCACCAGCAACGAATTCGAAATGGGCAGTGCCCCCACGGATGACGGTACCCAGCGCGATCACAGCGTCATATTTTTCGCTGTTTGCCAGTGCACGGGTAACCAGTGGCAGCTCATAAGCGCCTGGGACCCATACCACGGTGATGTTGTCATCGCTAACCTGACCAATTCGCTTCAATGCATCAATCGCGCCAGACAGCAGGCTGTCGTTGATGAAATTGTTGAAACGAGCAATAGCGATAGCTACGCGCGCGTTCGGCGTGGCTACAACACCTTCGATAACGTTCATAGGTTTTCCTTTAAATGGGTTCAAGAGTTCAGCTTTTAACAGTTCAGCCCCAGCCCAGCCGCAGGGGGGCGGATTCTATCATATTATTACCTTGTCTGGACATGCGATTTATAAACACATTCAGACAAGTTAACGAGCAAACAGGACCATTCCCGTTTGCGAAATTTTCTTTATCGCCTTCAGTACTGCGGTTTCAGGCGCAGACGTAAATCTGGACCGACCTGGCGCACGTCGCTGAGGGTGAATTGTGGCGCATCGGACAGGCTTTGCAAGCCGGGGAGCACACAAAGTGCACGTCCGTTTTCACCCATTAACCTGGGGGCCATATAGACAATAAGCTCGTCGACCAACCCGGCCTGCAATAAAGCCCCAGCCAACTCGGCTCCTGCTTCCACCCAAATCGTGTTGATCTGACGTTTGGCGAGTTGCATCATCATCAACACTAAATCCACACGATTATCCCGCCCGGGGACAACCCATTGTTCAGTCGATGCAGGCCACTGTTGCTGATCGGCAGCCAGACGAGCCAGCCAGGTTTCACCGGATTGATTGACCAGCTTATGCTGCGGCGTCACACGGTTCTGACTGTCGATCACAATGCGCACGGGCTGACGCAGGCTGTCTTGCGGATAAATACCTTGTGTGTCGCCGTCTAATTCGCTCCAGCGCACATTCAGGGAAGGGTCGTCTGCTAACACCGTGGCACTTGAACTGAGGATCGCCGAACTTTGCGCGCGAAAACGCTGCACATCCGCGCGCGCAGCGGCAGAGGTGATCCACTGGCTTTCACCCGATGCCATGGCCGTACGGCCATCAAGCGATGCGGCCATTTTTAGCTGCACATAGGGAAAACCGGTGCGCATCCGCTTGAGAAAGCCCAGATTTATCGCCTCGGCTTCGCTGTGCATCAGCCCATGGCTGACATCAATGCCAGTTTGCTTCAGACGGTACAGGCCGCGACCGGCCACTTCAGGGTTAGGATCCTGCATGGATGCGACAACGCGAGTGATCCCGGCCGCGACCAACGCATCGGCGCAAGGCGGCGTGCGGCCATGATGGCTGCAAGGTTCCAGCGTGACATAGGCCGTTGCGCCCTTTGCCCGTTCACCGGCCATACGCAACGCATGCACTTCCGCGTGCGGCCCACCGGCTTTGATATGATAGCCTTCGCCCACAATCTCGCCGTCACGGACGATCACGCATCCCACATTTGGATTAGGCGTGGTGGTGAATCGACCAAGACGCGCCAGCTCAAAAGCCCGCGCCATATACTTCTCATCTGCGTGTAACGGTTCGTTAGGCATGGTCATCCTCAATCCTGCAAACGGGCGATTTCTTCGCCGAACTCGCGAATATCCTCAAAGCTGCGGTAAACCGAAGCAAAACGAATGTAAGCGACTTTATCCAGTTTTTTAAGGGCGTCCATCACCAGATTGCCAATCATCTTCGCCGGAATTTCACGCTCACCGGTCGCGCGCAGTTGCGACTTAATGTGGCTTATCGCCATTTCGACATCATCAGAACTTACGGGACGTTTTTCCAGCGCTTTTAGAAAACCACGACGCAGTTTATCTTCATTAAACGGCTCGCGGACGTCATTGCTTTTAATGACGCGAGGCATCACCAGTTCAGCCACTTCAAAGGTGGTGAAACGTTCATGGCAAACCAGACATTGGCGACGACGGCGCACTTGTGATCCATCGCCAACCAGGCGGGAATCGATGACTTTCGTATCAACAGCAGCACAAAATGGGCAATGCATAGCAGTTCCTGATGGCGGACTCGATAGGGACCTAGTTTAACGCGAAGTGTCTCGACAACAAAGGCTGTCGCTACTTTGGTAGACATCGGGTTAAACTTAGCCACCGTTTTAGCGGCAGGCTACGCTTTTCACCCTGCT
>Ga0105854_1000699_pt1 | contig 14353 bp, 2 predicted proteins | sample OrgsoiDNA_201058_FD_89679 | JGI IMG/M metagenome (GOLD analysis project Ga0105854, IMG submission 89679) | Permafrost soil microbial communities from the Arctic, to analyse light accelerated degradation of dissolved organic matter (DOM) -... | ecosystem: Environmental > Terrestrial > Soil >... | reverse complement strand
TGCGGAGTCTGGCGGGCGTCCGGCGGCGGCGCAATGCCTTCAGCCAGCGGCAGGCTGAAATGGAAGCGCGAGCCGATGCCGACCCGGCTTTCCACGCCTATCGTACCTTGCATCAGTTCGACCAGCTCCTTGCAGATCGCCAGGCCCAGTCCCGTGCCACCATAGCGGCGCGTGGTGGAATGGTCGGCTTGTTCGAATTTCTGGAACAAGCGGGGCAGGGTGTCGGCATCGATGCCGGCGCCCGTGTCGCTGATGACGAATTCGATATCGTGGGTCTGTCCGCGCTGGCCGCCGCGGCAACGCCGCACTTCCAGCAGCACTTCGCCATTGGCCGTGAACTTGATCGCATTGCCCAGCAGGTTGATCAGGATCTGGCGCAAGCGCGTGGGATCGGCGCGCACATAGCGGGGCAGGTCCAGCGCCAGTTCGCGGCGCAGCAGCAGGCTCTTGGCGTCGGCCTGGCCCTGCACGATGCCGGCCGCGTCGCCGATCAGCGCCAGCAAGTCGAAGTCCACCGTTTCCAGGGTCAGCTTGCCCGCGTCGATCTTGGAAAAATCGAGGATGTCGTTCAGGATGGTCAGCAGCGATACGCCATTGTGCAGGCCGATGCGCAGGTATTCCTGCGTACGGCCGCGAACTGACTGGTCGCGCAGGGCGAATTTGAGCATGCCGATCACGCCAGCGAGCGGCGTGCGGATGTCGTGGCTCATGGCCGATAGAAAATCGATGCGGTGGCGGCTGACCACTTCCGCGTGTTCCTTGGCCGCCAGCAGCGCTTCATTGCTCAGGGTGAGTGCCTGGGTACGCTCCTGCACCCGCTGCTCCAGATTGCTGCGCAGTACGCGGATCTGGTCGGCCAGCGCAAAGGCCAGCAGCAGGCCGTCGAGGGTGCCGCCCAGCAGGGTCAGCAGCTGGGCGTTGCTGACTATGGCTGGGGTCAAGCCCAGGTTGGCCGGCAGGATGATAAAGCCGGGCAGTATCAAGGAGATGAAGGCCAGCACGAAGAAGCGCGCCGGCTGGTAACCGCGCCGCCAGACGACGATGCCGCAGGTCAGCGCCAGCACCATCCAGATGGTAATGGCAATGGTGGCCAGCGCATGTGCGTATTGCAGCGCGAAAAAGCAGCTGGGCAAGAGCAGCAGCGGCAGTATCAGATTGATTTTGCTGATGCGGGCCAGGCGTGGCGAATATTCATCCAGGCGCAGGAAGTGCGTATAGAACAGGGTGCTCAAGACGGGTAGCAGGAAGAAGGGCACGTAATGCAGCTTCAGCATGCGCCAGTCGAACAGGTCGGCGAAGACGTGGAAGGTCATGGCCCAGGCCACGCCATAGGTCAGCACGTAGAGCGCGTAGTAGAACGAGGCTTTTTCCCGGGTGATGGAAAAGATGAAGAAATTGAACAGGCCCAGCGCCAGCAGGGCGCCGAACGAGGCCTCCATCAGGAAGTTTTCGCGGCCGACCAGCTTGCGGTAAGTCTCTTGTGGCGTCACGGCGAACAGGGGCGCGCGCGCATAGTAGGGACTGGAAAAGCGGATCAGCACGCGGTAGGTTTCGCCCGGTTCCAGCAGCACGTTCTTGCCATAGTGGAGCAAATAGTCGTGCTGCTGCTGGTAGCCTGACAGTAAGGTCAGCGGTGCTCCGGGCTCGTCGGGTTCGTAGACGTGGATCGCCACCTGGTCGATCAGGGTGTCGTTCGGGTCGATCACCCAGTGCTGTTCGCCGCTGTCATTGCGCACTTGCGCATACAGCCAGTAAGCGCCGCCGAACAGATTGACTTCCTTTGCCGGCCGCAGACTGGCCAGCCAGGCCGGCAAGGCTGCCGTGGTTGGCGGCGTGCTGGTTTCGCCTGCCGGGGGCGTGTCGTCGGCATAAAACAGCTGGCCGCCATCGCCGAGATGATGGATCCCCTGTACCGTCAATGGAAAGGGCTGTGGCCCACCTTGTGCGCGTGCCAAGCCTGGCAGGCATAGCAATACAATCGAGCACAATGCCATCGCCAGCCATATCGTCAGCCACCTCGCCTGCCGGAAAAGGGCAGGCCTGTCATGCTGGAGTGAGGATAGTTGGGCTGGCATCGGTCAGGTCGGTAATGGCGCTCGGTATGCAAGCGGCAAGCCCTATGCAGTAGATACGCCATTTTAATCGACAAGTGTGTGCCACACACAAATGAATGTCATAAATGCATTTTCCCAGCCTTGCGTCACCTTGGGCCCTGCGCATCCAGTATCATGGCGCTTTTTATTTTCGAGCGCGCACCATGCTGAGTCCCGAACAATTACTAGCTTTCCTGGGCGTGGCCCTGATGATTACCGCCAGTCCCGGTCCCGATAACCTGATGGTGCTGGGCGTGGGCATGTCGCGTGGCCGGCGCCAGGGCATGGCATTCGGCCTGGGCTGCGCGCTGGGCTGCCTCACGCACACCTTGCTGGCGACCTTGGGCGTGTCGGCCCTGCTGGCCGCATCGCCGATTGCCTTTACCGCGCTGAAAGTGGCGGGCGGGCTGTATCTGCTGTGGCTTGGTTTTGGCGCCTTGCGCAGCCGGGGCGGTGCGCGTGTCGATGGCAGCAACGCCTTGCCCGATGAGTCGCTGCTGCGTTTGTTTGCCAAGGGATTGTTCGCCAACAGTATCAATCCGAAAGTCGTGCTGTTTTTCCTGTCGTTCCTGCCGCAGTTCGTGATTGCCGGTCACGGCAGCGTAGCCTGGCAGACGGCACAGCTGGGCCTGGTGTTTACGGCCCAGGCTTGTCTGCTGTTTGGGTTGCTGGGTTACTTTTCCGGCGCCATCGGCCTGTGGGTTAACCGCCATCCGGGCGCCGGCCTGTGGCTGGACCGCGTGGCCGGCACCATCTTCATCGGGCTGGGCTTGCGCCTGATCCTGGCACGCTGAGTCTTTCTTCGGCGGTGGCGGTGATGCGGAAAGCCAGTTCCATCTGGTCTTGCACGGCCATCGCGCCGCCCAGTATGGCAAACGGCGTAATGCCAAAATCGCTTTGCTTCAACAGCACCTTGCCGCTCGCTTCCAGCTTGCTGCCATCGGCGGCCTCGACGATCTCGGTGGGCACCGGCACCGTGCGCGTCACGCCATGCAGGGTGATATCGGCCTGCAGCACCTTGCTGCCGGCCTCGCGCCGCGCGGCGATATGCACCACAGGATAGCGTTCGGCGTCCAGCACCCGCACCAGCATATTGTGGCGCGTGCCGGCAATCGCGTCGGCTGACGGCGTCGTCGTCAGCCCGGCCGCTTGCCGCAATCCCTCTTCATCCACGCTTAATTCATCGAGACGGAACTGGAACTCGGTCCGTCCCAGCGCGGGCGCCACCGTGCCTTGCAAGGTATGGCTGGCAATCACATGGTCATGCCCCAGGCGCGCCAGCGGACCGCTGCGGCGCACGGTAATGGTCAGCAAGGATTGCTGTGGGACGATCTGCAGCACGCGTGCGCCTTGCGCGTGCCATGACGGCGCCGGCAAGGCGGCGGCAGGGGCCGGCGGAGTCAATGCGGGTGGCGGTGTGAGCGCAGTGCAGGCGGCAAGCAGGGCGCAGATGCAGGCGGGCAGGGCGTAACGGAGAACAGTGGACATCGATAAAACTCCTGGCGTAGCGTAAGGCAGAGGGCGAAGGCGCGTTGCGCAATGGCCCGATAGTAAACGATACGGCGCTGTTTCAGCCAGCATTGCCCGTGCCTGGAATGTGAGGAAAACGTTTCTGGAATTGGCCCGGCAGGGCGTGGCGAAAGAATCGGCAACTCACTCAATGAGGCGATGCGAACCTGAATAATTCGGAGTGTGAATAAAAAGACCGTAGATGAATTTTATTTGTATTAGTTGGTGATAATTCACATTTTAATTTTTTTTATGAACATAAAACTATTCTTTCGATAGTTTTAATTAATTATTAAAATATTATCTTTTGTGCACTTTCGGATCGGCCAGTATAGCTAAAAAATAAAATAGCATAGTTATTTACATGATAATTCAATGAATTTGTTGTGAAATATCAACGAATGATTAAAGTCGTGTTGCACAAAAGAAGCCGAACTCAATTGTCGTACGCTTGAACTGTTAAGTGTTCATATCGTCATGTCACAAGATGACAGGTTGATATGCATGTCTGTTAATCACAGTGCAGCATTTCATAGCGGAAAATATGACAACATTCTTCCACGGAGCGGTTGATCTTCGCAGCCGCCAGCGCCTTACTTCAGTTGCCTCGTGCTTGCGCACGGCCATTGCCGCCTTGTCCCTGAACCGCCGGCGCCATGCGCCTGTATTGCTGCTTGCAGGCATGCTGCTGGGCGCCGCTGCGCCAGCGGGCGCGCAAGTGCTGTGGTCCGATTACCGGGGTACTTCACGCGTGCCGGCCAATCCACCTACGCCAAACTATGACAATAGTTTTAACGCGGGCACTAGCGCGCGGGTGGCCAGCCTGCTGGCGCTCGATGCGAATCCTGCGCTCAACGCGGCGCGTACGGGCAGCTCGCCGCAGATGAATTGGAGCAACGCCGGCACCGGCGACGGCGCGCAGTTATGCAATACGGATAGCCAGAGCACGCTCACTGCCTGCCGCAACTGGATACAGGGCCGCGTGATGTACTCGCTGGTGGTCTTTCCGCAGGCCGGTAATTACCAATTCAGCGTGGCGCATGACGATGATGTCAAAGTGGATTTTTCCACGCAATACTCCACCAATTACCGCGGCGCCGCCTATAACGTGCCGGTGGGTAGTGTGTCCGATTATTCCGCGAATGAAACGGACTTCCAGAATCTGTCCGGAAATTTCAATAGCGCTACCCCGGGTGGCTGTTATCTGGCCCGTGTGCTGTGGAATAATGTGGGCGGCATCAATTACATGCACATGCGCTGGACGCGTCCTGACGGCGTCACGGAAATCATTCCCGCTGCGCAGTTGCGCGACCCCAGCCTGGCCAGTTCGTATACCAGTTGCACCAATAGCAAGGCTGACCTGGCCGTCAACAAGGTGGGGCCAGCCCAGTTTGTCGTCGGCACGCCTTTGAGCTATACCGTGAAAGTGTGGAACCGGGGGCCGGCCAACGGCACGGGCGCGACCTTTTCCGATGTGCTGCCCGCCAGCTTGAGCAATGTCAGCTGGACATGCGCCGCCAGCGGCGGCGCCTCATGCGGCAGCACCAGCTCGGGTTCGGGCAGCAATACCATCAATTTTACGGTCGGCAGCTTACCCGCCAATACGGCCACCACCGCTCCCACCAGTGGCGCCTACCTGACCATCAGCATCACCGCCACGCCAGGCAATGTCGCCAGCATCGCCAACACGGCCAGCGTGGTCGTGTCGCCCAACGAAACGGATACTGACCTGAGCAATAACAGCAGCACGACTACCGCCACGGCGAAGACCAATATCCTGACGGTGCTCAAGGCGCTCACGCCAGCGGCCGACCCCGGCCTGTTCATCATGAATGCGAATGGCACGCTGGGCACTGCAGCTGGCAATGGCGCGACGGCTACCGCCACGGTACTGTCCGGCACGTCGGTGAGCCTGGCAGAAACAGCGGGCGTGGGTACCAGTCTGGCCCAGTACCAGAGCAGTTACAGTTGCGCGCGCACCGATACGGCCGCCGTTGTCGCCACCGGCGCAACCGTGTCGGGCAGCTTGACGATGCCCGACGCGCCCGTGACGTGCACCATCAGCAACCGCCGCCTGCAGGCGGACATGCAAGCCGTCACGACAATTCCAGCCGGCCCCTACAATGCTGGCCAGAGCATCACCGTCACCGGCGTCTGCACCAATAACGGTCCCGATCCCGCCGTCGCGCCGACGTGTGTGATGAGCGGCTTGCCAGCGGGCGCCACGGCCACCTGCAGCGCAGCTGCCGTGCCGTTTACCGTCAATTCGCGCATCAATTGCAGTTCGACCTTCAATCTGCCTGCCAGCGGCAATTTGTCGATCACCACCACGGCGGCTTCGGCCACACTGGACCCGACCCCGGCCAATAACGTCGACACCAAATCGCTGGGTGTCGTCAGCCCCCTCGTGAGCGTGAAGAAAACCGTCGACAAGGCCAGTGCCTATGTGGGCGATACCCTGACATGGACCCTGGCCGCCAGCAATGGCGGCACGGGAGCAACCACGGCCGCGGTGATCCTGACGGACAGCTTGCCTGGCAACTTGAGCAGCATCGTCGTCACGCCCACGGCGCCGACTACCTGTTCCGCCCTGGTTGGCAATGTCCTCACTTGTAGCGTACCGGCCGGGCTGGCGCAGGGCGCCGCAGCCCAGGTGAAAGTGTCCGCTGTGGCGACGCTCAATGGCAGTTTCATCAATAGCGTGCTGCCTTCCGGCGGCAACGGTGCGGTCTGCCTGCTGCCGGGCGATTGCCAGACCACCACCACCGTGCAAAAGCCACTGGTCGATGTGACCACCACACTCAATGGTTTTCCCAGCGTAACGAATGCGGGCGACGCCATCAGTGGCACCGTCGCCTATACCAATCTGGGCCCGGGCACGGCCGAGGGCGTGACCTATACGCTGAAGTTGCCGGCCGGCCTGGCCAATGTGAGCGTGACTGGGGTGAGCGGGGTCTACAACGCGGTCACCGGTTTTATCGTGCTGTCCGGTTTGCCAGTGAACCTGGCGGCGGGGCAAAGCCTCAGTTTTACGTTGCGATACACGCAGCCAGCCACCAACGTTTCAATGGTCAACAGCACCATCGCCACCACTTCGGTGGAAGTGGCGAATGATTTGCCGAACAGCGCCATGGTGACGGTGCCGGGTCCGAATATCCGCGTCAGCAAGAGCGTCAACAAGACCACGGCGAATGTGGGCGATGACATCACCTGGACCATCACGGCCCGCAACACCGGCGGTGTGGCCAACCAGGGCGTGGTAACCCTGGCCGATATCCTGCCGGCCAATCTGGTCGTCACGTCCGTGACAGCACAGCCGGGCGTGACGTGTCCGCCGCTGGCCAGCTGGCAGACGTCGAGCACGCAGTCTTGCACCATTCCCGCCGGCCAGCTGCCAGCCGTCACTGGCGTGCTCAGCGTAACCATTACCGGCCATTCCACGCAGGGCGCCAACGTGGCCAACCGCGTGCTGCCGTCCGGCCCCGATAGTCCTGCCTGCTCTGCGGCTGCCGATTGCCAGACCACCACGACCGTCACCAGCCCGAAAGTGGCGGTAAGCAAGACCGTCGACAAAAACAGCCTGAATATCGGCGGCACCCTGAGCTGGACCCTGACGGCCAGCAATACCGGCAATGGCGCCACCAAGTCGCCCATCATCCTGACCGATACCTTGCCAGCCGGCCTGGCCGACCTGGTGGTGGTGCCGGTGGCGCCCACCATCTGTGCCGTACCTGTGGGTAACGTCGTCACTTGCACGGTGCCCGCTGGCCTGGCTGCCGGTGCGAGCGCCAGCGTCAGCGTGACGGCGCGGCCGACGATAGCGGGCACGGTGGCCAACAACCTGGTGCCGTCCGGCCCCGATAGCCCGGTCTGCCTGCAAGCGAGTGATTGCCAGACGAGTTCCATCGTCACCAGCCCGAAAGTGGCGGTCAGCAAGACGGTCGACAAGAGCAGCGTCAATCTCGGCGGCACCTTGAGCTGGACCCTGACGGTGAGCAACACCGGCAATGGCCTGACCACGGCGCCGGTGGTACTGGTCGATACCTTGCCAGCCAATTTGACGGGCCTGGTAGTGACCCCGGTAGCACCCGCCGTCTGCGCGGTACCCGTTGGCAATATCCTCACGTGTACCGTGCCAGCCGGCCTGGCTGGCGGTGGCGCTACGGCCAGCGTGACCGTAACGGCGCAGCCGGCCATTGCCGGCACGTTTGCCAATAGCGTGGTGCCGTCGGGCGCAGACAATCCGGCTTGTCTGCAAGCCGGCGATTGCCAGACGAGTTCGACTGTCACCAGCCCGAAAGTCGCAGTGAGCAAGACAGTTGACAGGACCAGCATCAACATCGGCAGCAGCCTGAACTGGACCCTGACGGTCAGCAACAGCGGCAACGGCGCCACTACCGCGCCGGTGGTGCTGACCGATACCTTGCCGGCCAACCTGACGGGCCTGGTTGTTACGCCTGCTGCGCCTGCCACTTGCGCTCCCGTGGTGGGCAATATCCTCACGTGTACCGTGCCGGCCGGCCTGGCCGGTGGCGCGGCGGCCAGCGTGACGGTGACGGCGCAGCCGACGATTGCCGGCATGTTTGCCAATAGCGTGCTGCCATCCGGACCCGACAGTCCGGTCTGCCTGCAAGCCAGCGATTGTCAGACCAGCTCGACCGTGACCAGCCCGAAAGTAGCGGTGACCAAGACGGTCGACAAGAGCAGCATCAATCTCGGCGGCAGCCTGAGCTGGACCTTGACGGTCAGCAACAGCGGCAGCGGTGCGACCACCGCGCCGGTGGTGCTGGTCGATACCTTGCCGGCCAATTTGACGGGCCTGGTGGTGACACCGGCAGCGCCTGCCACTTGCGCGGCCGTTGCCGGCAATATCCTCACGTGTACGGTACCGGCCGGCCTGGCCGGTGGCGCGGCGGCCAGCGTCAATGTCACGGCGCGTCCTGCCGTCGCGGGTACGTTTGCCAATAGCGTCGTGCCTTCCGGCCCGGACGGCCCGCTTTGCCTTGCCCCCGCCGATTGCGCCACCAGCAGCACTGTGACCAGTCCCAGCGTCGCGGTGACGAAAACGGCCGACAAGAGTTCTGCCAACCTGGGCGACACCATCAGCTGGACCCTGAAAGCGGTCAACAGCGGCACGGGCGCCACCACGGGCGTCATCACCCTGACCGATACCTTGCCCGTGAATGTCAGTGCGCTGCAAATCCTGCCCGTGGCGCCAGCCACATGCGCCGCCGTCACCGGCAACACGCTCACCTGCAGCGTGCCGGCCGGCCTGGCCGGTGGCGGTGGCGTGGCCAGCATCGTCGTCAAGGCAGTCGCCAACGCGGCCGGTACGGTGGCCAATAGCCTGCTCCCGTCCGGTCCCGACAACCCCGTCTGCGCCACGCCGGCCGATTGCCAGACCAGCACCAATGTCACCAGCCCCAGTGTGACAGTGAAGAAAACCGCCGACAGGGCGAGCGTCAATGTGGGCGATGCCATCACCTGGACCTTGACGGCCAGCAATGGCGGCACGGGCCCGACCACCGGTATCGTCAGTCTGGCCGATAGCCTGCCGGCCGGCCTGGCGAATATCCAGGTCACGCCGCAAGCTCCCACCACCTGCGCAGCGATTGCCGGTTCCACCCTCACTTGCAGCGTGCCGGCAGGCCTGGCCCCTGGCGCCTCGGCCAAGGTGGTGGTGAAAGCCACGGCCACCCTGGCCGGCGCCGCTGTCAACAGCGTGCTGCCATCCGGCCCAGACAACCCGATCTGCGCGCAGCCTGCAGACTGCGGCACCTCCACCACGGTGGTCAAGCTGCTGGTGGACGTGACCACCACCCTGAATAACTTCCCACCCAATACCCAGCCCGGCGACCTCATTTCCGGCGTCGTCAGCTATGCCAACGTGGGGCCGGGTGCAGCCGATGGCGTGACGTACAGCCTGAAGCTGACGGCCGGCCTGTCCGGCGTGACGGTGGCGGGCGCAAGCGGAACTTACAACAGTGGCACTGGCGTGCTGACCCTGACGGGCTTGCCAGGCAGCCTGGCCAGCGGCCAGAGCACCAGCTTTACGATCAGCTATACGCAGCCGGCCAACAATCTGTCGCTGGTGACGTCGACCATCGCCACTACCTCGCAGGAAGTGGCGAATGACTTGCCGAACACGGCCACCGTGTCGGTGCCTGGCCCCATCATCCGCGTCACCAAACTGGCCGACAAGCAGGTGGCCAACGTGGGCGATACGGTGACGTGGACCATCACGGCTGTCAATACGGGCAGCCTGGCCAACCAGGGCGTAGTGACCCTGACCGACATTTTGCCCGCCAATGTGGCTGTCACGGCGGTGACGCCAGGCGCCGGCGTCAGCTGTCCTCCGCTGGCCAGCTGGCAAGCCAATAGCACCCAGGCCTGTACCATCGCCCCCGGACAATTGACGCCGAACGGCAGCCGCAGCATCACGATTGCAGCGCGCGGTAGCCTGGCTGGTAGCCTGGGCAACAAGGTATTGCCGAGCGGACCCGATAATCCGGCTTGCGCGCAAGCGTCTTCCTGCCAGAGCACCACCACGCTATTGAGTCCGCAAGTGACGGTGCGCAAGAGCGTCGACAAGAGCAATATCAATGTCGGCGATGCGCTGACCTGGACGATTGCTGTTGCCAACAATGGCACGGGCCCCACGGCGGGCGTGGTCACCCTGACCGATGGCTTGCCAGCCAACCTGACCCTGAGCCAGGTGCTGCCGGCAGCGCCGGCCACATGCGGCGCACCGGCTGGCAGCCAGCTGGTCTGCACGGTGCCGGCCGGTTTCGCGGCGGGCGCCTCGCTCAATATCGTCGTCAAGGGCGTGGCCACGGCGGCCGGTGCCTATGTCAACACGGTGCTGCCTTCCGGCCCTGACAACCCGGTCTGCAGCCAGGTGGCTGATTGCAGCACCAGCAGCACGGCAGTGAAATTGCTGGTGGACGTGACGACCACGCTCAATGGTTTCCCCGGCAGCAGCAATGCGGGCGATACGATCACGGGCACGGTGAGTTACAGCAATATTGGCCCTGGCGCCGCCGAAGGCGTGACGTACAGTTTGCAACTGACGCCTGGCCTGGCCGGTGTCAGCGTGAGCGGTGTGTCCGGCAGCTACGATGCCGCGACCGGCCTGGTGAGTTTCGTTGGCTTGCCCGTGACGTTGACGGCGGGGCAGGGTCTCAGCTTCCAGCTGCGCTATACCCAGCCAGCGAACAATCTGTCGACCATCACCAGCCGCATCGCCACCAGCTCGACCGAAGTGCCGAACGACCAGCCGAACATGGCCACGGTCACCACACCGGGTTCCATCGTGCGCGTGGGCAAGACGGCCAACAAGAGCGTAGCGAATGTGGGCGAAGACATTAGCTGGACGATTACCGCCAGCAATACCGGCAGCCTGGCCAACCAGGGAGTCGTTACCCTGAAGGATATATTGCCTCCTAACATCATCGTCACCAGCGTCACGCCCGATAGCGGCGTCATCTGTCCACCGCTGGCCAGCTGGCTGGCCAACAGCAGCCAAAGCTGCAGCATTGCCGCCGGCCAACTGGCTGCCAACAATGGCCTGCGCAAAGTTGTACTGACTGGCCATGCCAGCGCGGGCGGCAGCCTGGCGAATCAGGTCGTGCCCAGCGGACCTGACAATCCAGCCTGTACCCAGGCCAGCGCTTGTCTCAGCACTACCAATATCACCAGCCCCGTGCTGGCTTTGAGAAAAACCGTCGACAAGGCGGCGCTCAATATCGGCGACACCCTGGCCTGGACGGTGACCCTGGCCAATAATGGCACCGGCGCCAGCACGGCAGTCGCTACCGTGACCGATAGCTTGCCGGCTGGTTTGGCCAATATCGTCGTCACGCCCGCCGCACCGACCACTTGCGCACCAGTCGCCGGCAATGTGCTCAGCTGCAGCGTGCCGGCTGGCCTGAATGCCGGCGCCTCCGCCAGCGTGCAGATCAGCGCACGCGCCACGGTGGCCGGCTCGCTTGCTAACAGTGTGACTGTCAGCGGTCCGGACAACCCGGTTTGTCTGCAGGCCAGCGATTGCAGCACCAGCAGCACTGTCAGCAGCCCCAACCTGAATGTAGCGAAGAGCGTGGACAAGCAGGCCGCCAGTGTCGGTGACACGCTGACCTGGACTTTGAGCGTGCGCAACAGCGGCAGCGGCGCCAGCACCGGCGTCGTTACCCTGACCGACACCTTGCCTGCGGGCGTGAGCAATATCTTGCTGGCGCCGACAGCGCCGGCCACTTGCGCCGTGCCGGTGGGCAATGTCGTCACATGCAGCGTGCCGGCCGGCCTGGCTGCGGGCGCCAGCGCCAGCGTCAGGCTGAGCGCCACCGCCACCTTGGCCGGTAGCCTGAACAATACCCTGGTGCCGGCCGGGCCGGACAATCCGGTCTGCCTGCAAGCGGGCGATTGCAGCACCAATACGGTGGTGTCGGCCTTGCTGGTGGATGTGACCACTACCTTGAACGGCTTTCCGCCGAGCAGCAATGCGGGCGAGAATATCAGCGGCGTGGTGACCTTCAGCAATGAAGGCGCTGGTGTGGCCCAGAATGTCACGTACAGCTTGCAGCTGGAAAAAGGCTTGGCCGGTGTTGCGCTGAGCGCGATCAGCGGCGCGCCTGGCGTGAGTGGCGTGTATAACGGCAGCACCGGCCTGTACACCCTGAGCGGTTTGCCGGCCACCCTGGTCAGCGGCCAGAGCACCAGTTTCCGCCTGTTCTACGTGCAGCCGGCCAGCAACAATTCGCGCATCACCAGTGTCATTTCCACCAGTTCGCCGGCGGTGCTGAACGGCTTGCCGAAGACGGCCACCACCAGCTTGCCCGGCCCCTTGGTCCGCGTCACCAAGACGGTCGACAAGGCCACGGCGGCCGTCGGCGATACCCTGAGCTGGACGATTACCGCCAGCAACACGGGCAACCTGGCCAACCAGGGCGTGGTGACACTGGGCGATGTATTGCCAGCCAATATCACCGTGCTCAGCGTGACGCCCGATGCCGGCGTGATTTGCCCGGCGCTGGCCAACTGGACGGCCGGCAGCGTGCAAAGCTGCAGCGTGGCCGCTGGCCAGCTGGCGGCCATCAACGGCAGCCGCAGCGTGCGCATCACGGGCCGTGGTACTGCGGCCGGTCCGCTATCGAACCGGGTCATGCCGGGCGGCACGGATAATCCCGCCTGCGAACAGGCCAGTGCCTGCCAGGCGACCACGGCTTTGGCCGCGCCGAATGTGGCCGTGCGCAAGAGCGTCGATAAAACCAGCCTGAACGTAGGCGACACCGTGACGTGGACAATTACGGCCAGCAACAACGGCACGGGCGCCACCAGGGCGGCGATCATCCTGACGGACAACTTGCCGGCTGGCGTGAGCAATGTGCAAGTGTTGTCGACGCAACTGGCCACTTGCTTGCCTGCTGCGGGCGGCATCCTCGGCTGCAGCGTGACGGCTGGCCTGGCGCCGGGTGCGGTGGCGCAAGTCGTCGTCAGCGCGACGGCGACGGCGGCGGGACCCTTGCAAAATAGCGTCTTGCCGAGCGGTACGGATAACGCCGTCTGTCTGCAGGCCGGCGATTGCCAGACCACCAGCACGGTGGCCAGGCTGCTGGTCGACGTGACCACCAGCCTGAACGGTTTTCCTGGCAGCACCAGCGCGGGTTCCCCAATCTCGGGCACCGTGAGTTTCAGCAACGTGGGCCCAGGCATGGCCGAAAACGTGACATACAGCCTGACCCTGGCGCCGGGCCTGGTGGGCGTGACCCTGAGTGGCGCGGCCGGCAGCTACAATCCGGCCAGCGGCATGCTCACCGTGACGGGCTTGCCGGCCAGCCTGGCGGCCAGTGAAACGCACAGTTTCACCCTGGCGTATATCCAGCCCGCCAGCAATATTTCTACCATCGTCAGCAACATTGCCACCAGTTCCACCGAGGTGCAGAACGACTTGCCCAATACGGCTATCGTTACCATGCCGGGCGCAGTGATCCGCGTGACGAAGACGGCTAGCGTGGCGACGGGCAAGCTGGGCGACAGCATCGTCTGGACCATCACGGCCGTCAACAGCGGCGGTGCAGCCAACCAGGGCGTGGTGACACTGGCCGATATCTTGCCGGCCAATCTCACGGTATCGAACGTGGTGGCGGACGCTGGCGTGACTTGTCCGCCATTGTCCAGCTGGCTGGCCAGCAGCGTGCAGACTTGCAGCATTGCCGCCGGCCAGTTGGCGGCCGTGAATGGCGCGCGCAGCATCCGCATCACGGCCAGTGGCAGCGCGGAAGGCAGCTTGTCCAACCGCGTGGTACCTGGCGGCCCCGACCATGCAGCCTGCGCCCAGGCCAGCGATTGCCAGTCGAATGTGGTGCTGACGGGGCCGAAAGTAGCGATCAAGAAAGTGGCCAGCCAAACTGCAGCGAATCTGGGCGATACCTTGAGCTGGACCATCACCGCCACCAATACGGGCAGCGGCGCGACCCGCACGGCGATTGCGCTGGTCGATACCTTGCCGGCCAACCTGGCCAGCATCACCGTCAATGCCACGGGCGCCACTTGCAGCCCGGTCGCTGGCAATGTGCTCAATTGCAGCGTTGCGGCCGGCTTGAACGGCAATGGCGGTCTGGCCAGCATCGTGGTCACGGCCAAGGTGACGCAAGCGGGCGTGGCGGTGAATAGTGTCGTGCCATCCGGTCCCGATGCGCCGCAGTGTCTGCAGCCGGCCGATTGCCAGACCAGCACCACCGTCAGCAGCCCTA
>Ga0105854_1000698_pt1 | contig 14366 bp, 11 predicted proteins | sample OrgsoiDNA_201058_FD_89679 | JGI IMG/M metagenome (GOLD analysis project Ga0105854, IMG submission 89679) | Permafrost soil microbial communities from the Arctic, to analyse light accelerated degradation of dissolved organic matter (DOM) -... | ecosystem: Environmental > Terrestrial > Soil >... | reverse complement strand
CCAGGTGGAATACAGCGCGGGCCAGCTGCAGGCAGCGCTCGACAGTTATCAGCAACTGGCCACAGTGCAGACCACATCCGCGCCCTTGCAGATGCGCATCGCCAGCCTGCAGCTGGCCTTGAACGACCAGGCCAGCGCACTGCACGCCGCGAAGCGGGCGCAAGTGCTTGATCCCGGTCTGCTGGACGCCCAGGTGATCGAGTCCAGCCTGCAACTGGCCATGAACCGCCCGCGCGAAGCGCTGGCCGTCGCCCGCAAGATACAGCAGCAACGGCCCAGGCTGGCGGCTGGCTACAAACTGGAGGGCGACGTGCTGATGGTGCAAAAGCAGCCACAGCAGGCATTCAAGCTGTATCAACAAGCCTTTCAGATCAGCAATATCGGCCCGCTGCAAGTGCAGATGTACAAGGCGCTGCGCCAGGCGGGACAGGACAAGCAGGCCGATCAAGGCATGACGGAATGGCTGGCGGCGCATCCGGACGACATGGCCACCCGCAGCTACCTGGCTGGCAGCAAGCTGGCCAGCAAGCAATACCGGGCTGCCATCGAACACTATCAGCACATCATTGCCAAGGATAGCGGCAACGTGGTAGCGCTGAACGATCTGGCCTGGGCTTACCAGCAAGAAAAGGATAGCCGCGCACTGGCCACGGCCGAACAGGCCCACAAGCTGGCGCCCGAGAATGCTGCCGTACTCGATACCCTGGGCTGGATCAGCCTGGAACAGGGCGACGTCAAGCGGGCCACAAGCTTGCTGCGCAAGGCAGCCGGGCTGGCGCCGAAGTCGCCGGAAATCCAGTATCACCTGGGCGTGGCGCTGGTGAAATCAGGCGACAAGCCGGGAGCCCGCAAGCAACTCGAACAGTTGCTTGCCAACACCAAGGAATTCCCGCAGCGGGCCGACGCGCAAGCCTTGCTGGCCCAGCTATAGATAATGAGCATGAGCATGGCGATGGCAAGCATGGCAGCGCGCCTGCTGGCCTTGCTGGCGGGCGCTGCCTTTGTCTACGCGCTGCGTTTTTATCCATTCGGCCACGGCTGGCCCAGCTGGCTGTTCGCCGCCTTGCTGCCGATCTATTTCCTGCTGCTGTGCTGGCGCCCCCCGCTTTGGCTGTTTTGCCTGCCAGCGCTATTACCTGTACTCGACCTGGCGCCCTGGACAGGCTGGTTTTTCTTCGAAGAAATCGACCTGCTGCTCTTGCTCACCGTCGCCTGCGGCTACTGGCAATGGCACAAGAGCCCCCCCTCCATGCGCATATCGCCCGCCGCCCGCGCATGGCTGCTGCTGTGCTGCCTGGCCTGGCTGGCGGCGCTGCTGCGGGGCTTGCTGCCGCTGCCGCCCCTGGACGCCAACGCCTGCAATAATTACCTGAGTTCCTGTAACAGCTTGCGCCTGGGTAAAGCCTGGGCCTGGGCCATGCTGTTGCTGCCCTTGCTGCTGCGCGATGCGGATCAGCATGGCGTGCGCCGCTACGCCTTGCCCGGTGTATTGACGGGCCTGGCGCTAGTGGCCGGCTATGCGTTGTGGGAACGGGCAACGTTTCCCGGCCTGTTCAATCTGTCCAGCGATTACCGCATCACGGCGCCGTTTTCTGCCATGCATACGGGCGGCGCCGCCCTCGATGGCTATCTGGCTCTGGCACTGCCGTTTGCCGTGCTGTGGCTGGTGCGGGCGCGCTCGCGCTGGCAAAGCGCCGCCGCCCTGCTGCTGCTGGCGCTGACCTTGCATGCCGCGCTGGCCACATTTTCGCGTGGGCTGTATGCAGCCATGCTGGCGGCAAGCTTGCTGGGCCTGATCCATGCGTTTACCGGCATTCCATTGGCCCAGCGTGTAGAAAAACAAGCGAGAGGCGGCCGCACTGCGCTGTCCCTGCTGCTGGCGACCGCCGTGGCCATCATCCTGGCCGCCACCTTCAGCGCCGCCGGCTACCGTGGCTTGCTCGCTGCCGTGGTCCTGCTCAGCGCTTCCTTCGTGCTGGCGGCACAAGCGCTGCCGTGGCGATTGGCACCCGCCAGCGTCGCGTGCGCACTGGCCATCGAAGGTCTGCTGGCTATGCTGTGGCCAAGTGCAGTCGATGGCTGGCTGAAAGCGGCTTATTTCCTGTTTTTATTGTCGGCACTACTGCTGAGCGGGGCATTATGGCCAAGGATGACAGCACACAAGCAGACCTGGAATTGCCTCGCCATGATGGCGTGGACCATGCTGGCCTGCAATCTCGCCTGGATCGGCTGGCACTGGGCCGGTAAACCAGCCCTGCCCTCGGCCGCCCTGGCGGTGCTGCTGGCCGCCTGCATGCTAGGCAACCGCCGCCTTAGCCCGCCGTTGTGGCGTTTGGGACGCGGCAGCCTCAGCCTTGCAGGCGCGGCAGCCGTACTGCTGTCGCTGGCGATTCCCATTTCAGCCAGCTATTACGCCAACGAACGCTTCGCTACCAGCGCTGGCGACTTGCAGGGCCGGCTGCGCCACTGGCGGCAAGCGCTGGACATGATGCCGTCGGACTGGGCCAGCCAGACTGCCGGCATGGGCCTGGGCACTTTTCCCGCCACGTACTTTTGGCACAACCCCTTGCGCGATGTGCCAGCCCGCATTTCCTACCTCGATGAAGGCGGTAACCGCTACCTGCGCCTGGCCAGCCCCGGCTATAGCGCAGGTTATGGCGAATTACTGAGGCTATTGCAAAGGATCACCGTGCTGCCAGACACCGCTTATGTACTGGCCATGGACGCGCGCCGCACAGAAGCCATGCCCGTGCTGCAAGTACGGCTGTGCCAACGGCAACTGCTGTATGCGCAAAATTGCATCGCTGTTCCCTTGCGCTTGCGTCCGGGCGACGGCCAGTGGCAACACTATGAACTGGCCTTCAATAGCGCCGGTCTGGGTGCCGGCAACTGGCTGCTGCGCCCGCCAGTACAGCTGGAACTGGCCGCCAGCGGCACGGCCAGCTCGTCCGTGATCGATATCGATAATCTCAGCCTGCGTGGAGCCGATGGTCTGGAACGCATCAGTAACGGGCAATTCACGCACGCCAACAATGCCTGGTTTTTCAGCAGCGACCATCATCACTTGCCCTGGCATATCAAGAACCTGCTGCTGCAACTATACCTTGAGTCAGGCGTGTGCGGCGTGCTGGCAATGCTCGGTTTGCTGGCGCTGGCCGCTTCCCGCTTGCTGCGCCAGCGCAGGCAGGATCACGCCAGCGTGGCGGCCCTGGCTGCCATCCTGGCGTTTCTGGTGGTGGGCCTGTTCGACAGCCTGATCGACGTGCCGCGCATCGCCCTGCTGTTTTACCTGCTGCTGCTGGGCGCGCTGTTGCAGCCGGCCAGACCCACCCAGATACCGCACCACGAAAGGGCGCCGCCATGAAAACCCTGCTGCTATGCCTCTGCTTCATGTTGACGCCAGCCCATGCAGATACCCTGGAACAAGTCATCGCCAGGGTCAAGCCGGCCATCGTCGGCATCGGCAGTTTGCAACCGACGCGCGCGCCGGCCATGAGCTTCATCGGCACCGGTTTCGTCACCGGCGATGGCTTGAGTGTGCTGACCTGCGCCCACGTGATGCAGAAATTGCTGGACGCTAATCCTGGCGAACAGATCGGCATCCTTACGGGCCACGGCGATAGCGCCCGCTTCCGCCCCGCCAAGGTGCAGGCGATCGATATGGAACACGACCTGGCGCTGCTGCGCCTGGCCGGCGAACCACTGCCTGCCCTGCAGCTGGGCGACGCCGGCAGCGTGCGCGAAGGCCAGGCCATGGCCTTCACGGGTTTTCCGCTAGGCATGCTACTGGGCTTGCATCACGTCACGCACCGCGCCACCGTGTCTGCGCTCACGCCCGTCGTCATGCCCAGCGAAAACGCGCAGCGGCTGGACGCCAGGCGCCTGGCGCAGCTGCAAAAATCGCCCTACACTGTGTTCCAGCTCGATGCGACAGCATATCCGGGCAGCAGCGGCAGCCCCTTGTATGATCCGGAAACCGGTCTCGTCTACGGTATCGTCAACATGGTGTATATCAAAGGATTGAAAGAAAGCGCCATCAGCACGCCCAGCGGCATCAGCTATGCCATTCCAGGCGTGCACATGCAGGCGCTGCTACTCAAAAACCAATAGCGTTCAGTTACGTCCCAGGCGCAAGCGGTCCGTAATGCCAGGCTCATCCCATGTAGGAAAAAAAAAGGGGTAAAACGATCGTTCACCCCCATGTTGTTCCATCAAGCCTCCGTATTTGCGGATCTGCTCTCCCATATAGCCAAGATCTAGCCGTAGCAGCACGGCCGGCGCCCCCACGCGCGTACATTCGCGCTCGCCGCCAAAATCCTTGAATCCCAGCATGCGCTTGTAAAACACCACGTGGCGCGGATTGACTTCAATCACGTAGTCGGTAAAACCATGAATATTATGGGCATATATATAAGAAATATGAATCAGAGCGGCAAATACGCGCTTGCTGACGCCCTTGTCGATGGCCAGGCGCGACGGTTCACACAGCAGCCGTCCCTGCACGCGCAACTCATCGAGCTTGTCGCGGAAATTTTCGTCGGCCGGCAGGCCGGTCTCGTCATTGTCCAGGCAGAGCGTCATGGTGCCGACGGTGGAGCCGGCGGTTTCTGCAAACAGGGTGATCTTGTTGAGTGCATGCTGGACGCCGGGATCGACGGCATAGCCGCGCCAGCCATACATCTTGCGTATCAGCAAGCTGGCTGCTTCGCGGCGTCCGCGCGAGTTGGCCATGCGGATATGAAAGCGCTGCAAATCAATTTCATGCTCCATGGCAGGATCGATCCTGCCCTCGCCCACTACCAGGTCGCTGAAGCCGCCAGGCGTATCGAAAGAAATAATAGGTTCATCTTCAAAGCTCATCTTGTCCTCGCTATCAATGGCTGTCCATGCCGAGACGGACTGAAGCCAATGCCTTGTGACAAGAGGAAAACAGGGGAAGTTCCCGCCGAGCGCAAAAAAAACCAAAGAAATTATCAGGAACTGGCTAGAAAAATATCTTTAAATTTACCGGCGAGTATAAAACGACAAATAAAGTGTATTTCTGACAGCGCTGGCCAGATTGCTGCAGCTGCAGCTTAAAACAGGCTTTCGGGGATCAGCAGCACGTCGCCGGGCCGCATCATGACGTTGGCAGAAATATCGCCATCTTTCAGCAAGTCATCGATACGCACGCGCAACTGCTGTTGCTTGCCTTCCCGCACGCGGATGATGCTGGCCTTGTTGCCTGCTGCAAAATCGGTAATGCCGCCCACGGTGATCAGCACATCCATCAGCGACATGCCCAGCCGGTAAGGCAGCGCCTGCGGCTTGGCCGCTTCGCCGATCACCCTGATCTGTTCCGCGTAGGGCCCGGAAAAATTGGTGACGATCACCGTCACCACCGGTTGCTGGATGAACTTGCCCAGCGCCTGTTCGATATCACGCGCCAGCTGGGTCGAGGTCTTGCCGCTGGCCGGCAAGTCTTCCACCAGCGGCGTGGTGATCTTGCCGTCGGGCCGCACCGCCACCGTCAGCGACACCTCGGGGTTGCGCCAGACAAGGATATTGACGGAGTCCCCCGGCCCGATCAGGTAGTCATGCAAGGGAACAGGATCGTCAAATGGCGCCAGCGCGTAGCGCGTGCGGCAACCCGCCAGCACACCCGCTGCCGCCAGGGCCAGCATCTTTCCCAGCATTGCACGGCGAAACGGAATCATGCGGGCCCTCTTCGAGTCGATGGAGCGGTCATCAGGCCGCCAGGATTAGCCGGGCTGGGCCGCGAACTTCCTATGATTATTAAAACGCGGCAAGTGATCCTTGAGGCGTATCAAGAGGCCTTCATCTGAGGAAATTTTTCTAGCAAGCAGTCCTATACTTTGCTTACTCGACAAGAGAAAAGTTCCCTGCCATAGGCGCGACCAAGCGATTGATTGTTACCTGAAGGAAGCGATATGAAGGTTGTGACATGGAGGAATTAATACAGCAATTACTTTCCAGTCTCAAGGGAATCTGGAAGTATCGCTGGCATGCCATGCTGGTGGCCTGGCTGGTGGCCATCGCCGGCTTCATCAAGGTCATCAGCCTGCCCGACGACTATCAAACCACGGCACGCGTATTTGTCGATACACAAACCATCTTGAAACCGCTGATGGCCGGCATGACCAGCGTGCCGAACACGGAACAGCAAGTGGCCATCATGAGCCGCACCCTGCTCAGCCGTCCCAACGTGGAACGCGTGATACGCATGGTCGACCTCGACATCGACTCGAAGACGGTGCGCGAACATGAAGCCCAGCTCGATGACCTGATGAGCCGCATCAAGATCAGCGGCACCAATGCCTTCGACATCTACACCATCAGCTACAGCGGCAGGCAGCCCAGGGTGGTGCGCGACGTGGTGCAAAGCCTGCTGACCATCTTTGTCGAAGGCAGTTTCCAGGGCAAGAAAGGCGATACGCAAAAAGCCGTGCAATTTATCGATGAACAGATCAAGAACTATGAAGAGAAGCTGAGCGCGGCGGAAAACCTGCTCAAGGATTTCAAGATACGCAACAACTTGCTGCTGCCGCGCCAGGGCATCGATTACGGCAGCCAGCTGCTGATGTCGTCCGATAGCCTGAATAATGCCAGGCTGGAATTGCTGGAAGCGGAGCAGTCACGCAAGGCCATTCAGAGCCAGATCGAAGGCGATGAGCCGGTGCTGGACCTGGAACCGAGCGCCTCGGCCATCAGCAATCCCGAACTCGACGAGCGCATTGCCGCCATCAACAAGAATCTCGACAGCTTGGCGCTGCAATATACGGAGTTGCATCCAGACATCATTTCCTCGCGGCGGCTGGTGGCACAACTGGAACAGCGCAAGATCGAGGAAAGCAAGCTGCGCGCGGCCTCTGGCGATCCTGGCAAGAATTACAGCCCGATGCTGCAGCAACTGAAGGTGGCGCTGACGGAAGCCGACGCCAGGGTGGCCGCCATCAAGGCCAGGGTGCAGGAATTTAATGCGCGCAATGAACGCCTGCTGGCGCAAAGCAATGCCGTGCCCGAGGTGGAATCGCAGCTGGCGCAGCTGAACCGCGACTACATCATCAACAAGGATAACTATGAAAAGCTGATCGGCCGGCGCGAAGCGGCCAAGCTGTCGGGCGAGCTCAGCTCGACCACCGACATGATGGCCTTCCGCATCATCGATCCGCCTACCGTGTCATTCAAGCCCATCGGCCCGAACCGGCCCTTGCTATTTAGTGCAGCCATGGCGGCCGCCCTCGGTGCAGGCGCCGCTGCCGCACTCTTGATCAGCCAGATCCGTCCCACCTTCCTCAGTCCCTCCGAATTGCGCGACGCTACCGGTTTGAGCGTGCTGGGCACAGTCTCGATGAACTGGACCACCGTGCAGCAGGTGCGCCGCAAGCGCGCCCGCTACGGCTTTGGCGCCTGCCTTGGTGGCCTGTTCCTGCTGTACGGCGGCGTAATGGCGGCGGCGCTGCTGAAATTCTAACCCCAGGCCCGGAGGCATCATGGATAGCAAAGACGAGTACCCGGAGACACCCAGCCTGCCGCCGGAGGACGTGGCGGAGGCGCCGCAAGCCTATGCAGTTAACCAAACCGGCCGGGCCAAGCAGACCGGCCATACCGCATCACCGCGCTACCGCGAACTGAACCTGGCGACCTTGCAGGCGCAGGGCATGGTCACGCACGATGGCGGACGCACCTCGGTGGCCGAGGATTTCCGCATCATCAAGCGGCCGCTGCTGCGCAAGGCGCGCGCCAGCGGACCGGAGGCCATCCGCCATGGCAACCTGATCGTCGTCACCAGCGCCATTCCCGGCGAAGGCAAGACTTACTGCGCCGTCAACCTGGCGATGAGCATCGCCATGGAAATGGATATAACGGTGCTGCTGGTGGACGCCGACGTGGCGCGCCCGTCCGTACTGAAAGTGCTGGGCCTGCCGCCGGAACCGGGCCTGATGGATGTGCTGCTCGACGACCAGCTGGAGATGGCCGACGTGATCCTGAAAACCAATATCAGCACCCTGAGCATCCTGCCTGCCGGGCGCAGCAACAAGCATGCGACGGAATTGCTGGCCAGCCGCGCCATGAGCCGGCTGCTGGCCGAGATCGCCAGCCGCTATGCGGACCGCATCGTCGTGTTCGACTCGCCGCCGCTGCTGATCACCAGCGAAGCCCATGCGCTGGTGGGACAGATGGGGCAAGTGGTGATGGTGGTGGAGGCGGAAACGACCACCCAGCACGCTGTCAAGGAAGCGCTGCGCCAGATCGAATCGTGCGAACACATCCACCTGATCTACAACAAGACCAGGTCCTTCCCCGGCAACGCCTACTATGGTTATTACGACTAGCCATGGTGGCCGCCTTCCCCTTGCGGCCGGCGCGCCTGGCCTGGCGCTGGCCTTGTTAATCGCGCTCCCCGTTCCCGCCAGTGCCGTCGACTGGCTGGCCGTGCCCTCGCTGCGCCTGCGCGAAAGCTATACCGATAACGCCTTGCTGGCGCCGCCAGGCCAGGCGCAGTCCGATTTCATCACGGAAATTGCGCCCGCAATCGGCCTGATCGGCACCGGCCCGCGCCTGCAAATGCACCTGGACGCCACCTGGCGCCAATTCCGCTACCAGCACCGGCCCGCTAGCGACAGCCAGGAACTGCAGGCGTCCGCGAACGCCGAACTACTCAAGGACTGGTTCCATCTCGATAGCGCGGCCAGCATCAGCGAGCACAGTATTTCCCCCTTCGGTGCGCAAGTGATCAACGGGCTGCCGCCGCCGCAAAACGCCAGCACGGTGCGCACCGTCACCATCAGCCCGTATCTGCGCCACCGTTTCAGCAGCCTGGGTACGGCCGAGCTGCGCTACACGCGCAACGCGGTTTCCAGCGGCGGCGGCCTGCTGTCCATGCACAGCGATGAAGTCCAATTGCTGCTCAATGGCACGCCGCGCGGCGCCGGCTGGAGCTGGAACGCCAGCTACGATGCGCGCCGCACGCAAGACAGCAAGCTGGCGCCGCAACGCATGGAACGCAGCAGCGTGGGCCTGCGTTATCCATTCAACAGCCGCTGGTCGGCCACCGCCAGCGCCGGCCAGGAAAAGGAAGGCTACGCCGATAGCTCCAGCTCAGGCAAGGACCCGCAAGGGCGCTTCTGGTCGCTGGGCGGCGTATGGACGCCGTCGCCGCGCACCAGCGTGGCCTTCAGCACCGGCCGGCGCTTCTTTGGCAAGACTTACAGCCTGGACGCAGCTTTCCGGCAGCGCCATACGAGCTGGTCGGCCCAATACAGCGAAGACATCACCACCATGCCCGCACAATTTTTGCGGCTGGGTAACCAGGACGCGGCCAGCCTGCTCGACCAGCTATGGACCGGCCTGGTGCCCGATGCGCGCGAGCGGCGCCTGCGCATCGACGCTTTTTTGCGCTATGCCGGCGGCCTGGGCTCGCAAGGCGCCATCAATTACTTCAGCCACCGCTACTTCCTGCAAAAGCAGCTGACCTTGAGCATGGCGCGCGCCACCTCGAAAAGCACGCTGGTCTTTGGCCTGAACGCGGTCGACCGCACGGCGCAAACCAGTAGCGGCATCGACAGCGGCTTGCTGCCCGACCTCGATTTCGGCAGCGAAGACCGCACGCGCCAGGTGGGCAGCAATCTCGGCTGGACCTGGCAAGCTTCGCCGCGCAGCAGCGTCAGCGCCAATGCCGGTTACTCCACCATCCGTTCGCTGAGCGTGCCACGGCGCGACAACAATTTCACGCTTACCAGCGCTGTCAGCCGCACCATCAAGCCGAAAATGACCGCCTCCATCGAGCTGCGGCATACGCGGCACAGCAGCACGCGCGGCGGCGCTTTCCGTGAAAACGGCGTCAGCGCCACGCTCACCATGCAATTCTGAGGAGACACTGCCATGTGCGCCTGCCCCGATTTCCACTTGCTATGCGTGGTTGCCGCGCGTCCCAACCTGATGAAGATGGCGCCCATCCTGGCCGCCCTGGAACGCCAGGCGCCCACCGTGCGCGTCACCTTGCTGCACACCGGCCAGCATTATGACCCGGCGATGAGCGGCCAAGTATTTACTGCGCTGGGCATGCGCGCGCCCGACATCAGCCTGGACGTGGGTTCGGGCAGCCATGCGCAGCAAACGGCGGAAATCATGCGCCGCTACGAAGCGGTGCACCTGGCCATGCAACCCGCACTCGATGCGGTGATGGTGGTGGGCGACGTCAACTCCACCCTGGCTTGCGCACTGGTGGCAGCCAAGCTGGGCACGCCCGTGATCCATGTCGAAGCGGGACTGCGCAGCGGCGACCGCAGCATGCCGGAAGAAATCAACCGGCTGCTGACGGACCAGCTATCCGGTTTATTGCTGACCAGCGAGAGCGGCGCCCAGGCCAATCTGCTACGCGAAGGCATCGCCGGGGAGCGCATCCGGTTTGTGGGCAATGTCATGATTGACAGCCTGCTGCAGCAATTGCCGCGTGCCATACCGCCTGAAAACACCTTGCAGAACTACGGCCATCCCTGCCCGCCCGCTTACGGCCTGCTGACTTTGCACCGGCCGTCGAACGTGGATGACGGCGGGCGCCTGAGCGCGCTGCTGCTGGCGATGGTGCAACTATCCAGGCAATTGCCCTTGCTGTTTCCGATCCACCCGCGCACCTTGTCCATGCTGCGGCAAACGGGCCTGGAAAACTTGTTCGAGCAGCACGCCATCGTGCCGCTGCCGCCGCTGGGCTACCTGGAAATGCTGGGACTGATGCAAGGCGCACGCCTGGTGCTGACCGATTCGGGCGGCATCCAGGAAGAAACCACGGCGCTGGGCGTGCCCTGCCTGACCCTGCGTGACAATACGGAACGCCCCGTCACGGTGGAGGAAGGCACCAATACCGTGGCCGGCACGGCGCCGGAAACCATCCTGGCGCTGGCGCGCAACATCCTGGAGACAGGCGGCAAGCGGGGCCGCATCCCGGAATACTGGGATGGCCACGCGGCCGGGCGTATCGCCGACGCCACCTTGCAATGGCTGAGCCAGCGGCGGGGTGTGCAATGAACGCCAGCATCACGAATGCCCTGACCATCGACGTCGAGGATTATTTCCAGGTCTCCGCCTTTGCGCCGCATATCGCCCGCACCGACTGGCCCGGCATGCCTTGCCGCGTGGAAGCCAATATCGAGCGCATCCTGCTCTTGCTGGAAGCGCGGCAGATTCACGCCACCTTCTTTACCCTGGGCTGGATCGCCGAGCGCTACCCGGCCATGCTGCGCAGCATCGCTGCGGCAGGACATGAAGTGGCCAGCCACGGTTATGGCCACTTGCGGACGTCCGAACAGTCGCGGGCCGATTTCGCGCACGATGTGCGTTTGAGCAAAACCATCCTCGAACAATTGACGGGCATGGCCGTACTCGGTTACCGGGCGCCCAGCTTTTCCATCAACGGCAGCAACCTGTGGGCCTTCGACGTCTTGCAGGAAACGGGCTACCGCTACAGTTCCAGCATCTATCCGATCCGCCACGACCATTACGGCATGCCCGATGCGCCCCGTTTCGCCTGGCGCCCGCGCGGTGTGCATGGCGTGCTGGAATTGCCGATCAGCACCGTGCGTGTGGGCCGCCGCAACTTTCCAGCCGGCGGCGGTGGGTATTTCCGATTGCTGCCCTATCCCGTCTCGCGCTGGCTCTTGCGACGGATCAACTCGTTCGACGGGCAAGCTGGCATATTCTATTTTCATCCCTGGGAGCTGGATCCGGGGCAACCACGCCCAGCCGGCCTGAACTGGAAAACCCGATTCCGGCACTACCTGAACCTGCAGCGGATGGAAGCAAGACTGACGCGGCTGGCTGGTGATTTTCGCTGGGACCGCATGGACTGCATTTTTCTCGAGAGCCTATAATGGATATGGCGGTTTCCTCCCACGCTCCCCCCAACCCCGCCAGCGCACTCGACGTGCGCCGGCTGCAAGAGCACGACCATGTCCGTTGGGACGACTTCGTGCAAACCTGTCCGGAAGCGACCTTTTTTCACCGTGCCGGCTGGCAAACGGTGATGGAACAGGGCTTCGGTCATGACAGCTATTTTTTGTATGCGGAACAAGCTGGAAACATCGTTGGCGTGTTGCCACTGGCCCATATTCGCAGCCGTTTATTCGGCAACGCACTGGTCTCGCTGCCGTTTTGCGTCTACGGCGGCATCGCCAGCAGCAATCGCGCCGCCCGACTGGCGCTCGACGAAGCGGCACAAACGCTGGCGCAGCAATTGCACGTGGGCCACCTGGAATACCGCCAGCGCGATCAGCTTGACAGTGGCGAGCAGCCTGGCTGGCTCGGCAAGCCGCTGTATGCGACTTTTCGCCGCTCCCTGCATGCAGACGAACAGGATAATCTGCTGGCGATACCCCGCAAGCAGCGCGCCGTGGTGCGCAAGGGTAGCGCAGCGGGCTTGCACAGCAGCCTGGACGATGATCTCGACCGCTTCTTCCCGCTGTACGCGGGCAGCCTGCACCGGCTGGGCACGCCGGTCTTCGCGCGCCGCCATTTCGCCTTGCTGCGCACGGTGTTCGGCGACGATTGCAGCGTAATGACCGTATGCCAGGGAAGCCGGGCGCAAGCGAGCGTGATGACGTTTTATTTCCGCGATGAAGTACTGCCCTATTATGGCGGCGGCAGCGTGCTGGCGCGCGACACAGGCGCCAACGACTTCATGTACTGGGAATTGATGCGGCGCGCCGGCGCACGCGGCTATCGATTGTTCGACTTTGGCCGCAGCAAGGTCGGCACAGGTGCTTACGATTTCAAGAAAAACTGGGGCTTTACGGCGCAGCCCTTGCCGTACGCCTACAAGCTGCTGTCTGCCGTATCCCTGCCGGACACCAATCCGCTCAATCCCAAATACCGCTGGTTCATCCGTGCCTGGCGGCGCCTGCCGCTGCCGCTGGCCAACCTGCTGGGACCGCATATCGTGCGGCAACTGGGCTGACCATGCGCGAACTGCTCTATCTGACACACCGTCTGCCGTATCCCCCCAACAAGGGCGACAAGATACGTTCCTGGCATATCCTGCAATACCTGAGCCGGCATTTCCGCGTGCACCTGGGCTGCTTCATCGACAACGAGGAAGACTGGGAACATACGCGGCGGGTGGCCGGCCTGTGCGCCGGTACCCGCTTCATCGACTTGCGGCGCCATGCGGCGCGCTGGCGCGCCATGCAAGCCTTGTTGTCGCGGCAATCGATGAGCGTGCACTATTACCGCGACAAACAGTTGCTGGCATGGGTCAATGATCTGCTGGCGGGCGGCGGCGTGCGCCACGCGCTGGCCTATTCGGGACCGATGGCGCAATATATCGATGGCGGCGCAGGCCGGACGCTGCACCGCGTGATCGATTTTGTCGATGTCGATTCCGACAAATGGCGCCAGTATGCCGACAGCAAGCCCTGGCCGGTGTCGCTGCTGTACCGGCGCGAATCGCAGATGCTGCTGCACTACGAGCGCCATATCGCACAGCAATTTTCGGCCGCCAGCTTTGTCTCGCAGGCAGAAGCCAACCTTTTTCGCCTGAGCGCCCCGCTGGCGCGCCGCAAGACAGGCCATTTCAATAACGGGGTCGATGCCGACTACTTCGCGCCGGGGCAGCCGTCCGGCGCTTCACCCTACCCTGACGATGCACAAGTGCTGGTATTTACGGGCGCCATGGATTACTGGCCGAACGTCGATGCCGCACGCTGGTTCGTGCAGCAGGTATGGCCCGCGCTGCACTACCGCTATCCGTCATTGCTGTTCTATATCGTGGGCAGCCATCCGGCGGCGCAGGTGCGCGAGCTGGCCAGGGTACCCGGCGTGATGGTGACGGGCACGGTACCCGATGTGCGGCCCTATATCGCCGGCGCCATCCTGGCCGTGGCGCCGCTGCGCATTGCACGCGGCGTGCAAAACAAGGTGCTAGAGGCGATGGCGATGGGAAAAACCGTGCTGGCCTCGCCGCAGGCACTGGAAGGCATTGTCGCGCAGCCAGGGCTGGAACTGTTGCTGGCCCGCGATGAAATCGAATTCATCCACCATGCGACGCGCGTGCTGCAACAAGGCACGGCACAGGGCGCGATGGGGGCCGCCGCCCGCCATCTGGTGTTGCAGGACTACAATTGGGAACGCAACCTGCAAAGCCTGGGCGCCATGCTGGGTGTACCGGTACAGGCTGGCGCCCAGCAGGCCGGGCAGCCGCAACCCACGCAGGAACCGTCGTGAGCATGACGCCTGACAGTGTTGCCGCGGCGGCCAGGCCAGTCAGCCTTACCCCGCGGGTGCTGTTGCTAGCCATGCTGCTGGCGGTGTTGCTGCTGTATCACGCCACCTTTTGGACTATGCTGGAAATATGGTCGCGCTCGCAAACCTTT
>Ga0105854_1000697_pt1 | contig 14367 bp, 9 predicted proteins | sample OrgsoiDNA_201058_FD_89679 | JGI IMG/M metagenome (GOLD analysis project Ga0105854, IMG submission 89679) | Permafrost soil microbial communities from the Arctic, to analyse light accelerated degradation of dissolved organic matter (DOM) -... | ecosystem: Environmental > Terrestrial > Soil >... | reverse complement strand
GAACGGGTTCACGCCATGATTTGAAAACGGGCCAGCTTGCTCGTTGGCCGACAGCAAGCAAAGACGTACAGCCTGCTGGCTCGGCGCCTGAGCGAAGAGTGGGAGTTGTTCACAAATGTGTTGACGACCAACCAGACCTTTTATCCCACGAGGCGGATCATTTCCGCTAATAGATTGGCGACATCGGCGTGATTGACCGGGCTCTAAATTTGCAAAACGAATTGTCGTGCAACGTTGATCGACGTGGGCAAAAGATGAAAAGACTTGTCATGTTATTGTTGGCGGCCTCCTGTTCCGCCTTCGCCGAGACCAGCACTAACGGCATTTCCGTCAGCGGCTTCGGCACCATCGGCGCTGCGCGCAGCGACACCGACAAGGCGCAGTTTGTGCGTAGCAACCAGGCCGAAGGCGTAGCCGACACGGCCAAAATCGGGCTTGACAGCAATCTGGGGCTGCAGGCGTCCTTCGAATTCAACGACGTGGTATCGGTGACGACCCAAGTACTCACGCGCAAGAGTACCAGCCCTAGCTACACAACCGAACTTACCCTGGCGCTCGTTCAGGTCAAGATCGACGACGAACTCAATTTGCGCGTTGGCCGCATGGGCCTACCTACCTTCCTAATCTCCGACTATCAGAACGTCGGCTATGCAAACACCCTCATGCGCCCGCCCGTCGAGATGTACTCTCAGACTCCGATGGAGACAGCCAATGGAGTAGACTTCAATTATCAGCACGCGTTCGACAGTTGGAATTTCACGGCGCAAGGTCTCGCTGGGGTCAGCCGTGGTAAGCTATTCCGGTCTGGTACGAGCGACACGCCTACCTTCCGCGCGCCCGTCGTGGCACTGGCGCTCGGTGCTCAGGTGGGTTTCATGACACTGCGCATCTCGCACCTGGTGACGAATTTTACGAGCAAGGACAATGTTGGGCTCAACCACATCGTGACCGCGCTCGAGAACACTGGTTTCGCTCAACTAAGCAGCGACATGACCCTCACCCCTGGTAAGAAGATAGCTTTCACTGCCATAGGGTTGACGGGGAAATGGCTTAACATCGTTGTGCAAAGCGAATACGGTCAACGGCGCAACAAAGAGCAATCTCCCATCTCCGACACCGATGCATGGTATTCCATGGTCGGTTACCGCGTCGGCAATATGTTGCCGTATTACAGCCACGCTGATTTCAAGGGCGTAGGTTCCTCGGTCCCGTTGCCCGCCAATTTCGCCACGAACGCGCTCTCGAGCGCAGTGCGTGGGGTGCTCGCCTCGGCGGCCCAAAGTTCGGATGCGCTGGGAGTGCGCTGGGACTTCGCACGGTCGGTCGCGCTTAAGGTACAGGTCGACCGGATCAAGCCTACGGTCAAGTCGGGCACGCTGATTGATGGACCGCCTGCTGGGCTGAGAGGCACAGTCACAGTGGTGGGTGCTACGCTCGATTTCGTCTTCTGAGGTGGCCGCGATGAACAAGCTAATTTGTGCAATGATCGCCATCGCGTTTGCCTCTGCAACCCCGCTCAGTGCCGCTGAAACAGTGGTGATCGTGAGCCAGAGAAGCCCGCTCACCCGGATGTTTCCCCTCCAGGCCGCCCAGTTTTTTCTCGGTCAATCGGCGCTGTTCACAGCCATCGACCAAGCCGATAACTCCCCGATCCGCGCGGAGTTCTATCTCAAGGCAGCCGACATGGACGCGGGCCAGGTCAAGGCGATCTGGGCCAAGTTGGTCTTTACTGGCAAGGCCCGGCCGCCTAAGCAATATGCAAGCAGTGCCGAGGTAAAGAGGGCCGTAGCCGCCGATCCGAAGGCCATTGGCTACATCGAAAAGTCGGATGTCGACGACACGGTCAAGGTTATCTTGACACTACATTAGGCGACGGAGGTGTGCGGATGAAGCTGTCGTTACGGGGGAAATTCCTACTCATTTCTGGGGCCGGACAAGTCGTCGTCATAGGACTGCTGCTGTGGAACAGCTTGCGGCTGATGGACGACGCCGTCAACAAGAACGCATTTCGCGTTGCCCACGAGTATGCGGTGACACTAAATCTCTCACTTACACCCTATGCGGGCAGCGGTAGGCTAACTGAGCTGACAAGCTACCTGACTGAGATGCTAAAGGATCCGCGCGACAGTTTCGCGCGTTATGTCGTCGTTCTCGATCCGAACGGAAGTGTGCTGCTACGCGTGGGGCGCCCACCTAAGCGCTTGGACGTCCTGTTCACAGGCACATCCGGACGTGACATGGGCGGCATGAGTAGCATACTCGACGGTGATGTACTGCACGTGAGCACCCCGCTGCTATTACAGAACAATCAGGTCGGCGGACTTTATTTCGGTATTTCCACGGCCGATTTGGCCGCCGCGCGCGAGCTAGTGCTGCAACAGGGCGAGCTGATCGCGCTGATTTGCCTAGTATTGGGGTTGCTGATATGTTATGCGTTCTCGGCCGGCTTGGGCCGACGGCTGACGGCATTGACGGACCAGTCCAAGAGGCTCGCGCGCGGCGACTTCTCAGCACGTCCGCCCGCTCGCGGCAACGACGAGCTCGATTTTTTTTCGCGCTCACTCAACACCATGAGTTCTGCGTTACGCGCACGCATCTCTGACTTGGATCAAGCCGAACGCAGGCTCGGCGAGTCTGAGGAGCGTTTTCGCGTGCTGTTCGACACGGCGCCCGTGTCGCTGATCGTTACTAACGGCGAGGGGGCGAAGCTGGCGAGCAACCTGACGTTCTCGCGCGTATTCGGTCAGTCGGATGCCCAGCTGAGAGACAAGTGCAGTTCAGATGTCGACTTCTGGGCGAGCCCCGATGAGCGCGCGCGAATCTGGGCTATCTTCGCCCGGGACAGTGCGGTGCTGGGTGAGACAGCCAAGGTCAAGCTGGTTACCGGGCGCCAAGGTGAGATGGCGATTTGGTCGTCGTCGGTCACGCTCGATGACGCACCAGCAGTTGTTTGGGCCTTTCTCGACTTGACCGAGGAACTTGAAGCAAAACGCGCGCTGTACGAACTGAACGTGACACTCGAGTCGCGGGTGCAGGAGCGCTCGGCCGAGTTGGTGGCGGCCAATGTGGAACTGTCGCAGGCGCTCGTAACACTAAAGCGCGCGCAGCACGATCTAATTGCGGCAGAGAAGATGGCATCGCTCGGCTCGCTCGTGGCGGGCGTTGCACACGAGCTTAACACTCCGATCGGCAATTGCCTGTTGGCTGCCACAACGCTGGCCGATCGCTTAGCCGCGCTCGAGCAGCATATAGCCGACGGTAGCCTTCGACGCTCGTTACTGGACGCCCACATCAGGGATATCCAAGTGGCCAGCATGCTGATCACTCGCTCGCTCGAACGTGCCGCCGGCCTGATCACTGCGTTTAAGCAAGTAGCAGTCGATCAGACAAACGACCAGCGCCGGAGGTTCGATCTAGTCACCGTGCTCGAGGACATCTTCACGACGTATGCGCCTCGACTACGTCGAGATAATTGCAAAGCGAGCGTGGTTGCGCCCGAGAGTTTGTTGATGGATTCGTATCCAGGCAGCCTGTACCAAGTGTTTAGTAACCTGATTAACAATGCTCTCGCTCATGCGTTCGCTGGCCTAGCCGAAGGCACCATTGCTGTCAGTGTCGATCGGAACGTCGAAGACCATGTCGAGATCAGCTTCAGCGACGACGGCGTCGGGATGCCTGAATCCGTGTTGCGGCGCGTGTTTGATCCTTTCTTTACAACGAAGATGGGACAAGGAGGTACCGGGCTAGGCATGAACATCGTCTACAACATTGTCACAGGAATACTTGGTGGGACCATTTTAATTACCGCGCACGAGGGCCAGGGTACAACTGTGAAAATGTCGCTACCAGTTCAGTCGCCAGTACACGAGGGCGCGCGACCGATTGAGCAAACCCAGTAAAGTTGGTTGGCTAGATTAGCAGGGCGACCAAAAGCTGAGTTCTGGATTGTGCAGGACACAGCGTTTTTTGGTCTTTGGTTCAATGTTTGGCGGTTACGAAACCCATTCGATTTAGTTTCTTTGAACCAATGTGAGCGGTGGCGGTACAGTTCGTCCGTCTCCTGATTTGCAAGGCGAAGCGTGATGAATGCGTCGTTGAATAGATGGCGCTCACCAAGGCCGTTGTTCTAATGAATACTTGGGGGGATATTCACCGTCAGCGGATTGCCGCAAGTTTGTCTTTTGTACCCGGACGGAACCAGGTCGACATCCGCGTCGGCCCCGTGCACAAGCACTTATCCCGGCTCGCATCCGGTCCAGACAGCGCTAACACAAAACAAAATCCAGAGTCTTACAACCGCAGTATGATAATCCCGGCCACAGTGTAAAGGTCGGTTAGCCGGTAGGCTTCCCAGTAAAGTACAGCATTGATGTGCTCGTAGCTAACTATCGGTCGCGCCAATTCCGTCCGAGCGGCATCAGTGTTATCCCCAGCAGATGGGCCATCGCAAAAAACGGCGCGGCCAACCTTGCGTAGCGCCGTAGCGCCGTAGCGGCGTAGAGGGGGCGCCGGCCAGTTCTCTTAGCCAAGTTGAGCGGCTTACTTCTAAAAGAAAAGGAATCGAGCTTGGAATTTTTTTCTTGAGCTCAGGTAAGTGTTCAGTAAGTCACCTGGGATTACTCTTTGGAATCACATTTTCTCAACCAAGGAGCTCATATGTTTCATCTGCGTGCCCGATTTGCCTTCTTCCTCGCTACATCGGCAAGCGCCTGTCTTATGGGCGCCCCCGTCGCGTATGCCGATGACCCGGCATTCCCAGGTGTGGTGGCGCCGACCGAGACAGCATCCCATTGGGGCGTGGGCTTGGCTGCCGTTTCGACTGGAGAGATCTATCGCGGCGATAGCAATAAAATTACGCCGTTCCCACTGGTTTTGTATGATAGCGAATACATCCATTTCTTTGGCAATACCTTTGATGTGAAGTTGCCTAGCTATGGTGATGTCGATTTTGCTGTACGAGCAAAATACGGCGTTGGCGCAGGTTATAAAGCGAGTGACTCAAGCTATCTGAACGGCATGGCTGAACGAAAGGCCGGTGTCTCGCTGGGCTTTGCAGCAACGACGAAAACATCCTTCGGTACTTTTTCGGCAGACTGGCAAAAGTTGCCCAGTGATAGTAAGGGGCAGCAGGTGCAGATTGGTGCCGAATGGCCTATTAAACAGGGGAAATTCGAATTTGTGCCACATGTAGGCATCGATTGGGCAGACAAAAAGTATGTCGATTACTATTACGGTGTTCAGCCAAACGAGGTGACTGCTGCGCGCAAAGCCTATTCGGGTAATGCAGCTACGAATCTTGGTGTCGGCATCCGCGTTAATTATGCGCTGACACGCAATCAACTACTGGTGCTCGATGTATCGGATACGCACTACGCAAAAAATATTACCGATAGTCCGTTGGTAGACAAGACCACGGCTCCATCGATAAAGTTCGGATATCTGTATCAATTTAAATAATCTGGAACTGTATGAATCGCATCGCATTGGTGGAGGATCACGATCGCATCGCAGCGCTTATTTGTAAGGCACTGTCGAACGCAGGCATCGAAGTTGACGTTTTCGGAAGGTTAGATCAGGCGTGGCAAGGGTTGAAGCTAGAACCTTATGCCGCTGTGGTGATCGATCGAGGTCTACCCGATGGTGATGGGATGGAGCTGCTAAAACGTCTTCGTAGCCAAGGGCAGTTGATACCGTGTCTGATTCTGACTGCTCGTGATGCGATTCATGACAGGATAGCGGGTCTCGAGTCTGGCGCTGACGACTATCTGACTAAGCCTTTTTCCATGGAGGAGTTGGTTGCACGGGTACGTGCCTTGATGCGTCGCTCGCCACAATTGCAGTCTTTGGCTCCAACTCACGGCGACATTGAAATATCGCCGCTGGCAGGAACCATGAGCAATGGTGGCGATTCCGTTTCCTTGGCGCCGGCGGAGTTGCAAGTCATGCTTAGCTTGGTAAAGGCTGGTGGCCAGGTGGTGCGTCGGGCAACGCTCGAACATGCCGGTTGGGGTTTGAGTACAGCGGTTACCCCGAACGCGCTTGATGTTGCGATGCATCGTTTGCGCAAGAAACTAGGAGCTATCGAATCGACAATGCAGATCGTCAACTTACGGGGGCACGGCTATGCTCTCAGGAAAGTCGGAGAAGATGAATAAGCTGAGCACCAAGCTGATATTCAACACAGCGGCAGTGTTGTTGGGCGTCGCCGCATTGACATTTTGTTGTTATGTCGCCGCGATGCGTTGGGGCTCGGACTTTATGTTCAAGATTGAATTGGAGGGGAATGTTTCCGTGATATCCGAAGGCGCCCAGTTTGATGAGCAGGGTCGCTTTCAAAAGGTCGTTTTACCGCACTCAATCGCAATGATGTTTGATGCCTTGCAGCGTGATTATTTCTATCGCATCATGAATGAACAGGGTACCGTGCTAGCTGGCTCCGACGGCCAGAGTACGCATTACCTGACTAGCCAGCAATGGATGCATCTTACCGCGACAGAGACACGTGCCGTGATTGGTGGTTTGCCGATGCGTATACTTACTGTCCCGCTATTACGCAGTGGCCATCGTTACTATATACAGTGTGGACGTAGCGAGCGGTTTCAGGAGGTATTAAGTACGGAAGACCGAGTGGTGTCAGGACTGGGAGCCGGCTTCGCCGCTTTGATCGCGATGCTGGGTTTTAGTGCCAGCATTTGGTTTACTTTTAGGCGCGCATTGCGCCCCTTGCTCGATGCTTCCTCTGTGGCGGCGCGCATTGAACCTGCGCAGCCCAATGTCAGGTTGTCTGAGCGGGGTATGCCGGAAGAAATTCTTCCGTTAATTGCGGCATTCAATGCCGCCCTGGCACGACTCGAAGACGGTTATCGCGTACAACAGGAATTTTTGGCGGACGCTGCGCATGAACTAAAAACACCGCTGACCTTGATGCGAGCACAACTGGAAATGAGCGGTCTCGCCGAACCTGAGGAGCTATTACTCGACGTCGATCGAATGGGACGGCAGGTCCAACAACTGCTCAACTTAGCCGAATGCAGTGGTAGGCAGAACTATTTTTTCGATACAGTTGATTTGCTTGCCGCCGTCGATGATGCCGCAGACCATCTTAGGCGGCTCAGTAATCAGCGCAATGTAACCATCAATGTGGTTGGTACAGATGCGCCGGTACTAATACGCGCCGATCGAGGGGCATTGTTCGTTTTATTAAAAAATCTGATTGAAAACGCAATTCAGCATTCGCCGTCAGGGAGTGTCGTTATCGCTAACGTGCGTTCTGATCATATCGCTGTGCTTGATAGCGGCGGCGGAATCCGCTCCGAGGACATTCCCATGTTGTTCAAGCGCTTTTGGCGCGGTGCGAGTCGGCGCGACGAGGGCGCAGGCTTAGGCTTGTCCATTTGCTGGGAAATTGCATCAGTTCACAATTGGCATATTAGTGCACGAAATATCGTGCACGGCGCGGAGTTCAAACTACAATTTTCGCTGCCTATCATTGCGATCGGCCCCGTGGTAATGTGAGCTGGCTTACAGCTAAAAGCAAAATAATAACAAACTAGCAGGCTGCTGAAATATTGGTTCTTGCCTTCGTTCGCTGGATTGTCGACCTCGTAAAACGAGCTAAAAGCGATTTTTTCAACAAGGTCAATGGGTAGGGTACCCCTGTGAGGCTGAAATTGGGTATGTCGCTGAGGTATTTCAGCAGCCTGTTAGGCAATTGTCTGATGTTGTTTTACATCCGCGCGCCGTATTCTATGCATAATCAACAATAACTACTCCCATCCCCACCTCGGCCATATTGCAAGCAATAATATTGCAGGCAACATTTTTATTGCACGCCGTCTTTTTGGACCGCGCTGCCCTAGTGTGAATCCTCCACCTTGTCCCTCCTTTGGAGCGGTACCTACTACGTTGCTCGTTTGGGCGATCCAATTCAAATTTTTTACAACTAAGTTGGTAGCAAATCCAATTTTGTCAGAAAGATGGCGATGCTTGAATTCGGAGTGTTCCATTATCCAAATGCGGTAAGTAAACGGCAAGAGAGGAGCCCATATGATTGCTGTATTGTTTCTTGAGGGCGATGCATATGTTTTTATTTATATTTTTAATAATTCGACACCGTAAATATTTGCGATGTCTTCGCTTCAGGCTTACTGGCAAGCTTAGTGTCTACCTAGTGGGGACGGTAGCTTTGTTTTTATTGACGGCCTGTGCGGGGTTGCCCCGGGGGCAGGAAAACATACAGGCGCCGGCGATTCCAATTGCTCTTGTAGAAGGCGTCGAATCCGTTTCGAACAAAGATGCACCGCCGGAGGCAACTTTCACGGATGCTCCAGCGGATAAGCAATGGTGGCTAGCCTTTAATGACACGGCGATCAATCGACTGATCGATTTTGCCATGCTCGCCAATCCTACACTCGAGCAAGCATTGGCCCACGTCGAAGCTGCAAAGGCTCAGTTGCAAAGTAGTCGCGCGGCAACCATGCCGACCGTCTCGGTGAGTGCATCGACCGGGCGCGGCCAAGCTCAGACCGGCAGTGGCAGTAACACTGAGACCGGGCGGTCTTCCGATATTGGTGTGTCGGCGTTGTGGGAGCTTGATCTATTTGGTCGTCTGCGAGCGGGTCGAATTGTCGCTAGTAGTCACCTGGATGCGCGCAACGCAGATGCGACAGCCATGCGTATTTCGTTGTCTGTACAAATCGCGGCAGCGGTCATCAACTGGCGTAGTTGCACGCTTGATCTGCGTACCAAGCAGACATTGGCTGCGTCGCTGTCGCGGGCGCACGGGCTGTCCGAACAGCGCGTCTCGGCGGGATTCGACGCAGCCACTGAGCTCGATCGTGTGCGTGCTTCCTTGCTCACAGCGGCGAGCGACGTAACGTCTCAAACGGTGGCCTGTGAGCGTCATGTCCACGCTTTATCGACCTTGAGCGGGCTTAATGTTGCTGCGGTACGCCAGCTGCTCCAAGTGCCGCCCGCAGCCGGTGTAGCACTTGGTGGCGACTACCGGGTGATTGAGCTGTCAGAAGATAGCGCTGAGTGGACCACACAGCTAAAACAGCAAGGTGTTCCGCTGCCACCAGTCGGTGACACGGTCCCGGTTGTTCGTGCTGAGGTGGTTGCACAACAATCGAATGTCATTGCCGCTTTGGACGAGGCTGACGCAGCCTGGTTTGACATAGAGCAATCGCGCGCCGATCGCTGGCCGAAGATCGATTTATCGGCATCGATGATGCGCCAATGGCTAGGGGCGGGGACTTCTTCGCTCAACTATACGACTTGGTTGCTGGGACCTGTAGTCTCCGCAATGGTCTATGACGGCGGCGCGGCCCAAGCCTCCATTAGCGCCGCCGAAGCACGCTATCGCGAGAGTGTAGCGAAGGTGCATGTGGCCGTCCGCTCTAGTATCGAAGACATCCTAAATGCGCTGACTCAAATTCAGGCCGCCGATACCGCCTTCGGGTTGGCTGCGCAAAGCCTTTCGGTCAATAGCCGTCTGTTGAATATCAGCGAGTCAAAGTGGGCGGCCAAATCGGAAAACATTTCGCAGCGAGAGGCCGGCTGGCGCCAGTTTGTACTTTCCCAGAACGTCTTTATGCTTGCCGCCGGCGAGTGCGTGCAAGCGCGAATTGCACTGGTTCGTGCGACAGAAAACCACTTCCTCAATCAAACGAATAATCCACTGGAGTCGTCCCGTGCTGCCCCCTCGTCATATGTTTATTGAATTTCTGTGCTCCTGTTTCTTCTCAGCTTTATCCGCGACAGGACCGTATAGCCGGTGGCTTGCCAACGGCATGTTTTGGCGCCATTGTCTGCTCATGCTGTCCCTTGTTTCTGTTTCCCTAACAGGGCAGGCCGATAGTGCGGCTGCCGATGTGGCACCGGTGACGCGTGCTGTATTGAGCGTGGAAGCGGCATCGCTCGCGATGAGCAGCTGGCATCAGACGATCGCTGCCAGCGGCCCCATTGCGGCCTGGCAGGAAACCAACGCCAGTGTCGTGGTCGGCGGTCTACGCATTCTCGAGATCTACGGTGACGTTGGGAGTTCTGTACGCAGAGGGCAGTTGTTGGCGAGACTGGATACCAGTGCGCTGCAAATCGATGCCACAGCATTGCACGCCGACTTGGTGCAGTCGCGCGCGTTGGCTGAACAGGCGCAGGCCAATCTGCAGCGTGCGCTGAAGATCGCCGATGGTGGAATTAGTGGACAGGAAATGCTTGACTATCGGACGCGCGCAGTTACGAGCCAAGCGCAGGTGGACGCCAGCGCGGCGAAGGTTGCAGCGATCAGCTGGCAGATCAACCACGCGGATGTGCTTGCGCCCGACGAGGGGCTGATCAGCGAGCGTTTGGCCACAGTCGGCTCTGTCGCGACGGCGGGGCAACAGCTGTTCAGGATGATACGTAAGCAGCGCTTCGAATGGCGCGGGCAACTCGACGCGCTGCAACTGGCCCATGTCGCGCCAGGGCAGGGCGTGCTGCTGACGCTAGCCGATGGCAGCAAGGCGACCGCACGTGTGCGGTCGATCGCGCCGGCCGTGAATCCACAAAACCGTTTGGCGACCGTATTCGCCGATGTCATTGCCGACACGGCTATATCCGGCCACCTGCGTGCTGGCATATACGCAGAAGGGCTGTTTGTGTTGCCTGCGCGTCCCGTGCTGACGGTACCTTCCAGTGCCGTGTTTATTCGCGACGGCCACAGCATGGTGGCGCAATTGCTCATGCGACCGGGTAGCCATGGCACCGCGAAAGTGCAAATGCGTACTGTGCGTACAGCGCAGCGGCTGGCCGGGGCCGTTGAGATCGTTGATGGCCTAACTGTCCCGGCCATGGTGGTCTTGCAGGGGGGCAGTTTTCTTGCCGACGGCGACACGGTCAACGTTGTCAATACAGGCATGGTCGCAGGCAGGCAGCGTTCCATAATCCAACCAGACTCTCATTCCCCAACAAGTCGGAGCACGCCATGAATCTCGCCACCTGGTCCATCCGCAAGCCCATTCCGTCGATCGTGCTGTTTCTCGTATTCTCCATTGTCGGACTGTGGGGATTTCAAAAACTGCATGTGCAATACATGCCGGATTTGACCCTGCCTTCAATTCGCGTGCGCCTCACTCAGCCCGGTGCGGCGCCGGCGCAGCTGGAAACCCAAGTGGCGCGTAAGGTGGAAGACGCGCTGGCGCCATTACCCGGCGTCAAACATCTGGAAACTACGATTACGGAAGGGACCGTTCAACTGACTGCCCGTTTCGAGGTCGGTCAAAATCTGTCCGATGCGTTAATCGAGGTCAAGGACGCCGTCGACCATATGCGCGTCCAACTTCCGCCGGAGATGGAGCCCGCTAGCATCACGTCTATTATTCCCTTCAACGATCCGGTCATGCGGTTTGCGGTTCGCTCCAGCAAACTCGATCAACTAGCTCTATCGTGGTTTGTGGACGATACGCTGGCCAAGGCTTTCGGGGCGATTCCGGGTTTGGGGCGCTTCGAGCGCATCGGCGGATTGCAACGAGAAGTATGTGTTGAACTCGCGCCTACGCAGTTGATTGCGCTTGGCGTCACGGCGCGCGATGTCAACCAGGCTTTGAAAGCCGCGCAAATACAGGCAACCGCTGGACGCAGCTTCTTGGCATCGAAGGAAGAGGCGGTTCGTATTATCTCGACGGCGGCCCAGGCGGCGGATCTTGAGGCGCTCCCGCTGGCGCTGCCGGACGGACGCAAGTTGCGCCTGGACCAGGTCGCCACCGTGTCGGACGTCGGTGCCGAAGCGACGCAGATCGCGATGCTCGATGGCGCGCCAGTAGTCGGCATCAATTTGTACCGCGCGCCGGGGCAGGATGAGTTGCGCTTCGACGAGGATGTGCGCCGGGCGGTCAAGGAGATGACAGCGTTCGACCCATCGCTGTCGCTTCAGCCGATCACCAACGATACAGACTACACGCGGGAAGAATATCGAGGCTCGATGAGCATGCTATATGAGGGCGCGTTTCTCGCTGTACTCGTTGTCTGGCTGTTCCTGCGCGACTGGCGGGCCACGCTGATTGCCGCGTCGGCAATGCCTTTGTCCATCCTCCCGGTGTTCGCCGTGATGTATTTGCTCGGCTTTTCGCTGAACACCCTTTCCTTGCTGGCGCTCGCTGCCGTGATTGGTATTTTGGTCGATGACGCGATCGTCGAGATCGAGAACATCGAGCGTCACCTGCGTGGCGGGCGGTCAGTTTTGGACGCCACATCGGATGCGGTCCAAGAAATTGCGCTGGCGGTTCTGGCAACGACCTTGACGCTGGCGGCGGTGTTTGTACCGACAGCATTGATGCGCAATGTACCGGGCCTGTTCTTCCGCGAGTTCGGGTGGACCGCTGCCATTGCCGTGCTTTCCTCACTACTTGTTGCAAGACTGTTGACACCAATGATGGCGGCTTACTTCATGACCCCAGGTAAGGCAGCGCAAAGTGAGGCTCCATCACGTGTCCGTGTCCGATATCTGGCACTGGTGCGCTGGTGCCTGAATCATCGTGCGATCACTTTGATGCTGACCGTAATGTTGTTCGCATTCTCGTTGGCAGTTGTACCGTTGATCCCCACTGGCCTGCTGCCGGCAGTGGACCGCAGTTATATCAACGTGACATTAGAGCTTCCTCCCGGGACCCGCCTTGAAGACACAGAACACAAAGCGGAGCAGGCTCGCCTTCTCATCGCGCGCATCGGGGGTGTGCAACATGTAATGGTCAGTTTAGGTAGCGGTGACAAGGATCACGCCGGCACAACGAATATGGGGATATTGACAATCGTCTTAAGCGACCCAGCGAATAGGAAAAGCCAAACGGCAATCGAAGCCGCGCTGCGTACCGTGTTGGCGAGCGTTCCAGGGGCTCGTTTCTCTATCGGTGGCGGCAACGACGACAACCAGCTGGAACTCATCGTTGCCAGTGACGACGACGCGGCACTACACACCAGCGCGCGGCGGCTAGAAAACGCGCTGCGTGAACTGCCGGGCTTGGCGCACGTCACATCCTCAGACAGCCTTGAGCGGCCAGAGCTGGTCATCAGGCCAATGCTTGTTCATGCAGCTGAACTCGGCGTGACACCCGAAAACATCGCTGATACCGTCCGTGTCGCCGTCAGTGGTGATGTTGACACACAACTGACCAAACTTAATCTCGATAATCGGCAGATCCCCATCTCGGTAAGAATGCCAGCCTATGTTAGCGCTGATATGGCCGCGCTCGCGCAAATCCGTTTGCACGGTCATCCCGGGGAGGATTTAGTGGCGCTTGGTGAGGTCGCGTCGATGTCGATTGAGAATGGGCCGTCGCAGATCGACCGCTACGACCGGCGGCGCTATATCACGCTCACCGATGCACTCGAAGGCATGCCGTTAGGTACCGCGCTAGCTCAAGCCAAGGCACTTCCAGTCGCAAAGTCTTTGCCCCCAGATGTGACTATGAGTGAAGCGGGTAACGCGGATGAAATGAATACTTTACTGTCGGGATTTCTGATTGCGATCGTTAGTGGGGTGATCTGCGTGTATTGCCTTCTGGTCTTGCTCTTCAACGATTTCTTCCAGCCATTAACCATTTTAACGGCGCTGCCATTGGCATTAGGAGGTGCGTTTCTGTCTCTGTTGAGCATGGGCGGCGAGTTGAATGTGCCGTCGCTGATCGGCGTCGTCATGTTGATGGGCATCGTCACTAAGAATTCCATCTTGCTGGTGGAGCACGCTTTGTCAGGCATGCGGCAACGCGCGCTTCACTTGAATGACGCGCTGATCGACGCCTGCCGGCATCGGGCGCGGCCCATCGTCATGACCAGCGTCGCGATGATTGCCGGCATGCTTCCGATTGGCTTGGGATTTGGTGCCGATGCCGGCTTCCGGCGACCAATGGCAATTGCCGTTATCGGCGGCTTGATTGTCTCGACTTTGCTCAGTTTACTAGTAGTCCCAGTGGTCTTTAATGTGGTCGCCAGGAGTGAATTTCACTTAGCAAAATTTAGTCTGCGTCGATGGCTGAGGAGGAGCATCACCCTTCGATTTGCGGGGGCAATGATTCGGAGATATTTTCGACGGCCCCAGTAAAGGTCCAAATGCCCAGCAGGCAATGTCGCAGTCGAGTGGCGCTTGGCTTATGGTACAGAAAGATTCGCAAAGCGCCACCGATACCGACCTAAGTGAGACGTCTGGGCCGTCTGGACGTAGTTGGCGCCAGGCTCCAGAGTAGTTCCCACTATTTTTTGGTGGGAACCATTATGGACACAGTGATCAATCCGGGTACGCGCAAAGGGCGTCCGAACTATTCAACGGACTTCAAGCGACGCATGGCGGTCGCTGCTTGTGCAGCGAACGTTTCGGTATCGAAGCTGACGTTGGCG
>Ga0105854_1000696_pt1 | contig 14372 bp, 11 predicted proteins | sample OrgsoiDNA_201058_FD_89679 | JGI IMG/M metagenome (GOLD analysis project Ga0105854, IMG submission 89679) | Permafrost soil microbial communities from the Arctic, to analyse light accelerated degradation of dissolved organic matter (DOM) -... | ecosystem: Environmental > Terrestrial > Soil >... | reverse complement strand
TAAGAATAAATAAGCAGGCAGTGACATATTATTTCTCCTCAATGAGATCGTTATAATCACCTAGGGTAAAGTCGGCTCTAAATTTCTGATTATTCATAATATAAATAATATTATAAGAGAAATTCTTTTTTAGCTTTATCTTCATGCAAGTGTTAGGGTACGGTATATTTATATAATTTTCGACTAACAATGTGGTTTTATAGTGATCCTCTGACGAGGTTAACAGATAAGAGTTTAGAATATCGTTAGGTAGAGACTTAAGGCAAACAGTGTCCTCTCCTTTTAAAAAAACATGCCCTCGGGTTCTATATTGCATAGTATCCCCTACACCACAACCCACAAGCGTACTTGTAATAGCGATAATGATAAGTAACTTTTTCATGCTAAAAACCTCCTTATTCTATTTCTATCCATTAATATTTTCTATCTTAATCAAGGAGCGTTTACTTCTCCTCAATGAGGTCGTTATAATTGCCTAGGGTAAAGCCAACACTGAGCTTTTCATCGTTCATGATATACATGATGTCATATGAAACATTCTTTTTAAGTTTTATATTTATACAGGTGTTGGGATATATTTTATTTATATGATTCTCAACTAATAATACAGTTTTATAATGGTCCTCGGATGAACTGACCAGATAATACTTAAGAACGTCATTGGGAAGAGATTTAAGACAAACAATATCCGGCCCTTTTAGAAAAGCATGACCTCTGGTGGAAAACTCCATACGATCACCAAGACCGCATCCAGTAAGAATACTTATAATAGCAACGATTAAAAATGAATTTCTCATAGTGGAAAACCCCTCAAGATATTTATATATTTAGCCCTCAATACTGATTTTTTTTCATTAGGATCATATTCTTTATACTTAATACAATACTCGAAATCCTTAAAGCCATGGTGGCATAACAACCAATAATCAGAAACAATACCAGCCTGTTGTTCCATTGGATAATCTGAAATCGTGTTCCTTCTCAAATCATAGCTGTAATCAACCGCCCATGAAAAGACGCCTCGTGTCATTACCATCATTCCTCTTTGATGTTGCCAGACGTGCATCATTTCATGTAAAAACAAATGTTGAGAGCGAACCAGGCTCAAAGAAAAATCATCGAAGTACATCGGCGTCTCAAACCACATCTCACCATTTGGCGTCATAGCGGTATAGTCATCTTGCATGCCGAAAGGCAGATAACTGCCATGGTGGATCCACACTTGGTTATAGGCAATTGAAGTACAATAGAGTTGTTGCGCTAACGCTATTTCTCCAGGGGTTAACATTCTCAACCCATCACGTTTTAACATATAAATCCTTTTAAATATTCATAAATAATATGAATTCATCCATGCTGCTGAAAAACAGAGGCACTATATTAAAGAGTGAGGGGGTAAATATGCTATTTTCGTCACAAAGCCAATGAAAATAGAAATAAAAAAAGCGCATTCACATGCGCCTTTTATTTAAATCATTTAGTTAAACCGCTTACTTATTCCATTAAATCCTTACAGCTTAATCGGCTTAATATTCCAAATCTCATCGGCGTACTCTTGAATAGTACGATCCGAGGAGAAATACCCCATATTGGCGATATTTAATAAGGTGCGGCGCGTCCATTCTTCGGGTTCTTTATACAGCTCGTCGACTTTATCCTGCGTATCGACATAACTGCGGTAATCCGCCAAGACCTGATAGTGATCGCCGAAATTAACCAGCGTATCGAACAGATTGGTGTAACGTTTCGGCTCATTCGGACTGAAAGTGCCGGTGGCTATTTGGGTTAATACCTGATGCAACTCGGCATCTTGTTCATAATAGGTTCGCGGGTTGTAGCCGTCGCGGCGCAATTGTTCAACTTCCGGCGTGGTATTGCCGAAGATGAAAATATTCTCCTCGCCGACGTGCTCGAGCATTTCGACATTGGCACCATCGAGCGTACCAATGGTCAGCGCGCCATTCAGGGCAAACTTCATATTGCTGGTGCCTGACGCTTCGGTGCCCGCCAGTGAGATCTGCTCTGACAAATCGGCTGCCGGAATGATCATCTGCGCCAGACTGACGCTGTAGTTGGGGATGAACACCACTTTGAGTTTGTCGCGAACGCGTGGATCATCGTTGATCACCGTCGCCACGTCGTTGATCAGCCGAATGATCTGCTTGGCCGCGTAGTAAGCCGACGCCGCTTTACCGGCAAAAATCACCGTACGCGGCACCCAGCCTGCATCGGGATTTTCAATGATGCGGTTATAACGGGTGATCACATGCAGCACATTCATTAATTGACGTTTGTACTCGTGAATACGTTTGATCTGCACGTCGAACAGGCTTTTCGGATCCACCACCACATCGAGTTTTTGCGCGATATACAGCGCCAGCCGTTTTTTATTTTCCAGTTTCGCCTTACGCAGCGCCTCAAGGAAACTCGGGTAGTCGATGTTTTGTTTGAGCTCATCGAGCTGGCTGAGATCGGTACGCCAGTTATGCCCAATGGCCTCATCCAACACTTTAGACAGCGGCTTATTCGCCAGCCCCAGCCAGCGACGCGGCGTGACGCCGTTGGTTTTATTACAGAAACGGTCAGTATAGATTTTGGCAAAGTCAGCGAACAGCGACTGCACCATCAGTTCAGAATGCAGTGCCGACACGCCGTTGACTTTATGGCTGGCAATCACCGCCAGCCACGCCATGCGCACTCGGCGGCCATTGCCCTCATCAATAATCGACACGCGAGAAAGAATGTCGCTGTCGCCCGGCACCTTCACGGCAACCTCTTTGAGGAAGTGGTCATTAATCTGGAAGATGATTTCCAAATGACGCGGCAGGATTTTGCCAATCATATCCACCGGCCAGGTTTCCAGCGCTTCACTCATCAAGGTATGGTTGGTGTAAGAGAAGACTTTGGTCACCGTTTCCCACGCGCTTTCCCACGTAAATTTGTGCTCATCAATCAGCAAACGCATTAACTCGGGGATCGATAGAACCGGGTGGGTGTCATTGAGATGAATGGCGATTTTGTCGGCCAAATTCTCATAAGTATGATGGGTAACATAATGGCGGTTCAGGATGTCTTGCACCGTGGCCGACACCAGAAAATACTCCTGTCTCAGACGTAATTCGCGGCCTGAATAGGTCGAATCATCGGGATAAAGCACCCGCGACACGTTCTCGGAATGGTTTTTATCTTCCACCGCCGCAAAGTAATCGCCCTGATTAAACTTGCCGAGGTTGATTTCATTACTGGCCTGCGCGCCCCATAACCGCAGCGTGTTGGTGGCGTCGGTGTCAAAACCGGGGATCACTTGATCATAGGCCAGCGCGATGACCTCTTCGGTTTCCAGCCAGCGGGTTTTCGCCCCTTCATGCTGTAAACGCCCGCCAAAGCGCACTTTGTAACGGGTGCTGTGGCGCTGGAATTCCCACGGATTACCGTATTCCAGCCAGTAATCCGGTGACTCCATCTGCTGCCCATTAATAATATTTTGCGCAAACATGCCGTATTCATAACGAATGCCGTAACCGCGTCCCGGCAGCGCCAGCGTCGCTAACGAATCAAGGAAACAAGCTGCCAGACGCCCTAGCCCGCCGTTGCCCAGACCCGGGTCATTCTCCTCACCAATCAGCTCTTCGAGGTCGAAACCCATCTCATCCAGCGCCTGTTTGATGTCATCGTAGATGCCCATCGACAGCAGCGCATTTGACAAGGTGCGACCAATCAGAAACTCCATCGACAAATAATAGACCTGACGTACGTCCTGCGAGGTCTGCGCACGATTAGATCGCAACCAGCGTTCGACCATGCGGTCACGCACGGCAAACAGCGTGGCGTTCAGCCAGTCATGCTGCGTGGCAATGGAAGGATCTTTGCCGATGATAAACATCAGCTTGTAAGCAATAGAATGTTTCAGCGCTTCAACACTGACGGTAGGCGACGTGTAGTTAAACGGAGAAGTCATAGCGTTTCGTTCCCAATCAAGAAATGTCGTTTCGCAATCATCATGACAGCAAGCGTTGATAAAGTGACAGGTAGGCCTGAGCCGCCACCTGCCAGCCAAAGTCGATTCCCATGGCATGACGCTGCACGTGTCGCCAGTGTTTTGGTCGGCTCCACAGAACGAAGGCCCGGCGAATCGCATTGCCTAATGAGGTGGCATTGGCTTCTTCAAAAACAAAACCGCTGGCGGTGCCGTCAGCCAGATTCTCCAGCGCGCAGTCCACCACGGTATCCGCCAGCCCGCCTGTGCGACGCACCAGCGGCAGCGTGCCATATTTCAGACCATAAAGTTGCGTCAGGCCGCAAGGCTCAAAGCGGCTCGGCACCATGATGACGTCCGCACCGCCGATAATGCGATGTGAGAACGCTTCGTGATAACCCAATTGCACGCCCACTTGCCCCGGATTGTCCGCCGCTGCCGCCAGAAATGCCTGCTGTAATACCGCATCACCGGCCCCGAGCAGCGCCAGTTGACCGCCGCGCTCCAGCAAATCGGGCAACGCTTCCAGCACCAAATCCAACCCTTTCTGGCTGGTCAAACGGCTAACGACAGCAAACACCAACCGCGAGTCGTCAACGTCCAACCCCATCGCCCGTTGCAGGTAGGCTTTGTTGATCGCTTTGGAGCGCAGATCGTCGGCGTCGTAGCGTGCCGACAGCAGCACGTCGTCGCGCGGCTGCCAGATAGCCTCATCCACGCCATTCAAAATACCGGTCAGACGCCCTTCGCGATCGCGCTCCAGCAGCAATGATTCCATGCCATAGCCAAACTCTGGCCGCGTGATCTCTTTGGCATAGGTCGGGCTAACGGTCGTGATGTGGTCAGAGTAAAACAGTCCGGCTTTGAGGTAGGAGATCTGGCCGTAAAACTCCAGCCCGTGCATCTGGAAGAACTCAGGCGGGATTTGCAAAGTCTGCAAATGATGCGCCTCAAACAGGCCCTGAAACGCCAGATTGTGTACGGTGAAAATGGTTTTGACCGGCAGATTGCGGGCGCGAACATAGGCTGCGGTCAGCCCCGCGTGCCAGTCATGAGATTGAAGAATGTCCGGCTTCCATGAGCCGTCAAATCCGGCGGCCAGTTCCGCCGCCATCCAGCTCATCAGAGCGAAGCGCAGATGGTTATCGGGATAGGCATAAAGTGATTGGTCGTGGTAAGGGCTGCCGGGACGCTCATACAAATCGGGAACATCAATGATGTAAATTCCCACCCCCAGATAAACGCCATAACGCAGCGTGACCGGTCCGGCGAAGGTGTCTAACTGGCCCACAATCTGCGTTTCCCCAATGCCACGTTTAATGTCGGGGAACGCTGGGATCAGTACGCGTACGTCAGTCCCCCCCGCTATTTGAGCGGCGGGAAGCGCACCCGCGACGTCTGCCAGTCCTCCGGTTTTCAACAGGGGGAACAGCTCTGAACAAACATGTAAAACCTGCATTCGCGCTCCTGAATGATTACCGCTATCACGGGATAAGCACCGTAATGGCGAGCAAATAGTATCGGGGCAGACATCGATACTCCCCATCGACCGTCCCGGACCCACATCTCTCTTAAATCGATACCCCAGTCATTAAAGCTTGGCTAACATCGCTCGGGTGACTAACACCACGCCGCCTTCCGAGCGATAAAAACGTTTGCTGTCTTCGTCGGCGTTTTCGCCGATCACCATGCCTTCAGGAATATGACAGGCGCGGTCAATAACGCATTTCCGTAAGCGGCACGAGCGGCCCACGTTGACGTCCGGCAACAAAATGGTCGAATCAATATTGCAAAACGAGTTCACCCTTACGCGCGGGAATAACACCGCGTTAAACACCACCGAGCCGGACACGATACAGCCGCCCGCCACCAGTGAATTCATGGTCATGCCGTGGCTGCCCGAGCGGTCCTGCACAAATTTGGCCGGCGGCAGCGGTTCCATATGAGTACGAATGGGCCACGAGCGGTCATACATATCCAGTTCTGGCGTGACTGACGCCAGGTCCAGATTGGCTTTCCAGTAGGCATCCAGCGTCCCGACATCACGCCAGTACGGCGGCAGTTCGGCGTTTTGCGTCACGCAAGACAGGCTGAAAGGATGCGCGCGGGCCACGCCCTGACGGGTAATTTTCGGGATCAAGTCTTTGCCAAAATCATGGCTGGACTCTTCGCTCGCCATGTCTTCTTCCAGCAAGCGGAATAAGTAGTCGGCATTAAAAATGTAGACGCCCATACTCGCCAGCGCCATGTCTGGCTGGCCCGGAATCGACGGCGGGTTTTGCGGTTTTTCGAGGAAACTTTTGATCTGATAGTCTTCGCTGACGTCCATCACACCAAATTCACTGGCTTCTGCTAAGGGTACGGCGAGGCAGGCGACGGTACATTCACCGCCTTTCTCCACGTGGTCCACCAGCATGCGCGAATAATCCATTTTGTAGATGTGATCGCCGGCGAGGATCACCACGTATTCGGCTTCGTAGCGGCGAATAATATCCAGATTCTGATACACCGCATCGGCGGTGCCTTTGTACCAATGCTCGGTGCTGTGGCGCTGCTGGGCAGGCAGTAAATCCACAAACTCATTCATCTCTTCGTTGAGGAAAGACCAGCCGCGCTGAATATGCTGCACTAAGGTATGTGACTGATATTGGGTGATAACGCCGATGCGACGAATGCCGGAATTCAGGCAATTGGACAGGGCAAAGTCGATGATGCGAAATTTGCCGCCAAAGTGAACGGCAGGTTTGGCGCGAGTTGCGGTTAAATCTTTCAGACGTGAACCGCGCCCGCCCGCCAAAATCAGCGCAACGGTCTTAAGCGGTAGCTGTCTTGCCAGCATGACCGGATCTCTATTTTCTGTTTTATTCATGATGAACTCCTTGCATCACTTTGCTGACATTGCGGTGCGCTGACGGTTTACTTATTAGCGGATCACTTACCGATCACTTTCCAGCACACTGAGGGTTTTCGCTGCTGCACACCACACCGAGCCATCCCTGACTGGCGGTGCTCCGTCAGTGAACGGCGCCACCGGCTGCCAGTTCCCTGCGGGTAAAATCATATCGACGTCGCCGAGCGAGGCATTAAGCACCACTAGCCAGCGGCCTGAAAGACGAATTTGCAGCCATTGCTGCGAGCCATTTTCCCAGCGTTCACTGCGCATGGGTTGCCCGCGTTCATCCAGCCATTCGACGTCCTCACTGTTTTCAGACCACCAGCGATCTTGCGATAACGCCGGAATTTTTTTGCGCAGCGCAATCAGCGCCGACACATACGCCGTCAGGTTTTCATCGGCGTTTTGCCAATCAAGCCACGTCAGCGCGTTATCCTGACAATAGGCATTATTGTTACCCTGCTGGCTGTGGCCCTGTTCATCACCGGCCAGCAACATTGGCGTACCCTGCGACAGCAGCAGCGTCGCCAACAGCGCCCGCTGGCTGAGGCGTCGCTGATGCAGCACGGCATCCGAGGCTTTCAGCCCTTCTTCGCCATGGTTCTGGCTGTAGTTTTCATTGTGGCCGTCGCGGTTCTCTTCGCCGTTGGCCTGATTATGTTTGTCGTTAAAACTGACCAGATCCTGCAGGGTAAAGCCGTCGTGAGCGGTTAGCAGGTTGATGCAGGAATAGGGCCCGCGCCCATGGTGATTAAACAGGTCGGCGGAGGCGGAAAAACGTTGGGCAAACTGCCCCAGCGACAAGCTGCCGTGCAGCCAAAACTTGCGCATATCATCACGCCAGACATCGCTCCACTCCGCGAACGGCGCGGGGAAATGACCGAGTTGATACCCACCTGGGCCGATATCCCAGGGTTCGGCAATCAGTTTGCAGCGCGACAGCAGGTCATCCTGCTTCATGGCTTCGAACAACGGTGATTGCGCATCAAACGTCGGCGTTCTGCCGAGAACGGTGCCTAAATCAAAACGGAAACCGTCGACGTGACATTCGCGAACCCAATAGCGCAGACACTCGAGCGTCCACGCCACGGTTTCGTCGTCGACCAGCCGCAGCGCGTTGCCACAACCGGTTAGGTTGTCATCGCTGCCGTCGTCTCGCAGCCAATACCAACTGGCGTTATCGATGCCACGAAACGAGATAAAGGGGCCGTCGACGTCCAGCTCTGCGCTGTGGTTGAACACCACGTCGAGGATCACTTCGATGCCCGCCTGATGCAGCGCTTTCACCGCGGCTTTAAACTCGTTTAATGCCGACACATTGTTGTGGCGGCTAGCGTAGCGAGGTTCCACCGCACAGGGAGCCAGTACGTTGTAGCCCCAGTAATTATTCAGTCCAAGCCGTTGCAAGCGCGGTTCGTCGGCGTGATGTTGCACGGGCAATAATTCAATCGCCGTGACCCCAAGGTGTTGCAGATATTGCAGCATGACTGGATGGGCCAGCCCGGCGTAGGTACCGCGTAGCGCCGCCGGAATGCGCGGATGTTGACGCGTCAGCCCGCGCACGTGGGCCTCGTAAATCACCGTCTCGCCCCACGGAGTGGCGGGCGGTGCGTCATCGCCCCAGTCAAACGCATCGTTTATCACCACTGACTTCGGCGCAGCCACCGCGCTGTCTTTGTCGTCTGGGAAATCAATGCCGCCGGTCAGGCGGGCGTTGTCGTGTAGCTCGCCGTCTAAGGCGCGCGCACTGGGATCGATCAGTAATTTTTTCGGGTTAAACCGCTGCCCTTTTGGCGGATCAAATGGCCCATATACCCGATATCCGTATCGTTGGCCCGCTTTGCCCTGTGGCAGAAAACCGTGCCAAACGTTGCCGGTACGCCCCGGTAATGCCAGACGCTGTTCGCTGCCCGACTCGTCAAACAAACAGAGTTCGACTTTCTCGGCATGGGCCGAAAACAGGCTGAAGTTGACGCCATCGGCCTGCAAACTCGCCCCAAACGGCGTCGCCTGACCCGGCTCGAGTTTTTTCATCGCTCCTCCCGCCGCAGATAAAGCGTCGCCAGCGGTGGGATCGTCACCGAGATAGAGTGGTCACGCTGATGGTGATGCTGCGGTTCGCTATACACGTCGCCGCCGTTACCGACGTTGCTGCCACGGTAGAACTGCGAGTCCGTGTTCAGGATTTCGTGGTAACGCCCCGGGCGACCAACGCCGATGCGATAGTGGTAACGCGGAACCGGCGTGAAGTTGCTGATCACGATAATTTCATTACCGTGTTCGTCGCGGCGGGCAAACGCGAAAATCGAGTTTTCGTTATCATCGACCACCAGCCATTCAAAGCCGCGCGGGTTGAAATCCAGTTCATACAGCGGTGTTTGCTGGCGATAGACATGGTTGAGGTCCCGCACCAGATGCTGAACGCCACTGTGCCAGCCGTTTTGATCATCCAGCAGATGCCAATCCAGACTGTTGTTGAAATCCCACTCGCGGCCCTGTGCGAACTCACAGCCCATAAACAGCAGCTTCTTGCCCGGATGCGCCCACATGAAACCGTAATAGGCACGCAGGTTGGCAAATTTCTGCCAGGTATCGCCCGGCATTCTGTCGAGCAACGAGCCTTTACCGTGCACCACTTCGTCATGAGACAGCGGCAAAATGAAGTTTTCGCTGTAAGCGTAAATCACGCTAAAGGTCATGAGGTTGTGGTGATGTTTACGGTGAACCGGGTCAAGTTGCATGTAGTTGAGCGAGTCATGCATCCAGCCCATATTCCATTTGTAATGGAAGCCCAGACCATTGGCTTCCGGCGGCATGGTGACGCCAGGATAGTCGGTCGATTCCTCGGCCAGCGTGACCGCACCTTGTAATTCACGACCAATGGTTTGGTTGGTGTAGCGCAGGAAGGAGATGGCTTCGAGATTTTCGCGCCCGCCGTAATAGTTGGGGATCCACTCGCCGGCTTTGCGGCTGTAATCGCGATAAATCATCGAGGCCACGGCATCGACGCGCAAACCGTCAATGCCATAACGTTCAATCCAATAGAAGCCGTTGCCCGCCAGATAGTTACGCACTTCGTGGCGACCATAGTTGTAGATCAGCGTGTTCCAGTCCTGATGATAGCCTTCGCGCGGGTCGGCATATTCATACAGCGCGGTGCCGTCAAACTCTGCCAAACCGTGGGCATCGCTCGGAAAATGGCCCGGCACCCAGTCGAGGATCACATTCAGCCCGGCGTTATGGGCCGCATCAACAAAGGCTTTGAACTCTTGCGGCGTACCGTAGCGCCGCGTCGGCGCGTACATGCCGAGCGGCTGATAACCCCAACTGCCATCGAACGGGTGCTCGTTAATCGGCATCAACTCAATGTGGGTGAAACCCATCCATTTGGCGTAAGAGACCAGTTGCTCCGCCAGCTCGCCATAACTTAACCAGAAATTATCATCGGTATGGCGACGCCACGAGCCGAGATGCACTTCATAAACCGAAACCGGCTGATTGAGTGCATTGGCTTTTTTGCGTTCGGCGCTGAACGGCACTTTCTCTGGCAACTGGCGTACCAGCGAGGCGGTTTCAGGGCGCATCTGCGCTTCAAAGGCATAAGGGTCGGCGCGCAGCGAGATCTTGCCGCGGCAGTCAATGATTTCATATTTGTAGAGCTGGCCTTCGCGTACCGCCGGAATGAACAGTTCCCAGATGCCATTTTCACGACGCTGGCGCATCGGGTGGCGGCGGCCGTCCCAGTAGTTGAACTCACCCACCACCGAAATACGTGTGGCATTCGGCGCCCAGACGGCAAAACTCACGCCTTCAACGCCGTCCAAAACCTGCGGGTGGGCACCGAGTTTTTCATACGGGCGAAGGTGCGTGCCTTCGGCCAGCAGCCAGATATCCAGCTCCTGCAACAAGGTGCCAAAGCGGTAAGGGTCGTCAACGCGGTGGGTATTTTCGCCCCAGCGCACATCGAGCTGGTAGCGGAAGTGATTTTTGCGCCGAGGAATGAGGCCGACAAAAAAACCGCGATCGTCATAGCGGCGCAGTTCGACGACTTGCGTGCCCTTCTCAGTATCAACAACCCAGACCTGATCGGCATCGGGCAACAAGGCACGAACTTCGATGCCAGCGGCGACTGAATGCATTCCTAATAAGGAAAACGGATCAGCATAATGGCCGGCAATAAGCTGATTAATGACGTGCGGATCAGGAAGTACCGACATGAATTTCGTCCTTTGATCAATTAAATCAATAAATTCAATGAAATCATTCAGATGCTCAATGCTGCTTTTTTAAGTGTGCTCCCTTTCCCCCAATGTCCCTGTGATATGTGCGTGATTGTTCTTAGCTTAAAAGTGCGCGAGTACGTTCATGTTCACAGTTTCTAAAAAAAGTACCGGTTTTCCCTTCTCAAATTGAGCAGGGCCATCTAGTAAGCATAGACAAAGGTCATCAAAAGGCAGGGTCGAAAAAGCGAGAATTTTCCGTAGGATGAAATTCAGGTAAAAGCGCTGACTAAGCGATGCAAACAGGGGAAGTGATTGATGCGTGGGGTAAAAACGGGACAGCATGCTGGCATAAAAAAGCCCGCAGCGAAGCGGGCTTAAACGGTCATTTGTGGCCAGTTACGATCACAGCAGGATGCGCAACATGCGACGCAACGGCTCGGCCGCGCCCCACAACAACTGGTCACCCACGGTAAAGGCGGACAGATATTGTGGGCCCATATTCAGTTTACGCAGGCGACCGACCGGGGTGTTCATGGTCCCGGTCACCGCGGCTGGTGTCAGTTCACGCATCGACAGTTCGCGGTCGTTAGGAATAACGCGAACCCAGTCGTTATGCGTGGAGAGAATCTGTTCGATTTCAGGGATAGACACGTCTTTTTTCAGTTTCAGGGTGAATGCCTGACTGTGGCAACGCAGTGCGCCGATGCGCACGCACAGGCCATCGACCGGGATCACGCTTGAAGTACCAAGAATTTTGTTGGTTTCAGCCTGCCCTTTCCACTCTTCTTTGGTCTGGCCGTTATCGAGCTGTTTGTCGATCCAGGGGATCAGACCGCCCGCCAAAGGCACGCCAAAGTTGTCGGTCGGCAAGGTGCCGCTGCGGGTCAGTGCCGTGACTTTACGTTCGATATCCAAAATCGCCGATGCCGGGTCCTGCAACTCTTTGGCAACGTTGTTGTGCAACATGCCCATTTGAGTCAACAGCTCGCGCATGTGACGCGCGCCGCCGCCGGATGCTGCCTGATAGGTCGCCACCGACGCCCATTCAATCAGGTCCTGAGCAAACAGGCCGCCGAGCGACATCAGCATCAGGCTCACGGTACAGTTACCGCCAGCAAAGGTCTTGATGCCCTTGTCGATACCCTGATGAATCACCGCGCTGTTGACCGGATCCAGAATAATGATCGCATCATCGTTCATTCGTAAAGAGGATGCTGCGTCGATCCAGTAGCCATTCCAACCGATTTGACGCAGCTTCGGATAGATTTCATTGGTATAATCGCCGCCCTGACAGGTAACGATAATGTCTAACGCACTCAGCGCGTCAAGATCATAAGCGTCTTGCAACGTCCCTTGCTGACCGGTAAATGCCGGTGCGGCCTGGCCGTGTTGCGAGGTGGAGAAGAATACCGGGCGGATGGCGTCAAAATCGCGTTCTTCAATCATGCGCTGCATGAGCACAGAACCGACCATACCGCGCCAGCCAATGAAACCTACATTTTTCATAATTACTGTCCTGACCTGAAAGGTGATAGCTGCGTAATGTGTTTAATTTTTAGCGCTGACGACCCTGTCAACACAATGGATGAATCCCTACATCACTCAAGTCGCAGGCGGAAAGGAAGCGCACCGGCAATCTGAATGATAACGGGGATACCACCTTACAAAATGGTGGAAAACAGGCAAGTGAATTTAATCGATAGTGCCGGCTTTTTTAGCAGCACAACTTATATAACCGGTTTTATAACAGGTAAAGAGGCTGTTTTAGCAGCCGGCTTTCTTTTGAGGTAGTCATGACTGAAATGATTTCAGCAACCATTTTGCTGTTTTTAATTATGGATCCCCTGGGCAACCTGCCGATTTTCATGTCGGTTTTAAAACATTTAGATCCGAAACGCCGTCGCATCGTGTTGATCCGCGAGATGCTGATCGCGCTGATCCTGATGCTGATTTTCCTGTTCGCTGGCGAGAAGATCCTCTCCTTCCTGAATCTGCGCACTGAAACGGTGTCGATTTCGGGCGGCATTATCTTGTTCCTGATTGCCATCAAAATGATTTTCCCCTCAGAAGAGAAAAGCAGCACCGGTCTGTCAGCCGGTGAAGAGCCGTTCTTAGTGCCGATGGCTATTCCGCTGGTGGCGGGCCCGTCGATTCTGGCGACGCTGATGCTGTTGTCGCATCAATACCCTAACCAGATGAGCCACCTGACGCTGGCGCTGTTCATCGCTTGGGGCTTGTCGATGTGTATTTTATTGCTGTCGAATCTGTTCCTGCGCCTGCTCGGCGACAAAGGCGTCAGCGCTCTGGAACGCCTGATGGGCCTGGTTCTGGTCATGCTTTCCACCCAAATGTTCCTCGACGGCGTGCGGGCGTATTTGAAGATTTAACGGAAAGACTCCAACAAAAACGGCGAGCCACATGGCCCGCCGTTTTTTATGACCTAACGCTTTGCTTTACAGAAGAAAGTAACCCGTTACACCACCATCGACAGCAGCAGACAACCGCCTAAACCGCACAGGGAAATAATGGTTTCCAGCACCGACCATGACTTGAACGTCTCGACAATCGTCAGGTTGAAATACTCTTTGAACAGCCAGAAGCCCGGGTCGTTGACGTGAGAGAAAATCAGGCTGCCGGAACCGACGGAAATCACCATCAGTTCAGGGCTGACGCCGGTGGTGGCAATCAGCGGTGCGACAATGCCGCCTGCGGTGATCGCCGCCACGGTGGCAGAACCCAGCGCAATACGCAGCACGGCAGCAATTGACCACGCCAGCAGGATTGGCGACAGATGGCTGCCGTTCATGATGTTGGCGATATACGGCTCGATACCGCTGTCGACCAGCACCTGTTTAAAGGCACCGCCACCGCCGATAATCAGCAGCATCATGGCAATGATTTTGATCGACTCGGTGACGGTTTCCATCACTTCGGTCATGGTACGGCCACGATTCAGACCAAAAGTGAAGATAGCAATCAGCACCGCAATCAGCGTGGCCATCACCGGATCACCAAAGAATTCCGCGTAAGGCAGAACTACGTGGCCTTTCGGCAAAATCATTTCGCACACCGCGCGGAACGCCATCAGAATTACCGGTACCAGCGATGTAGCGACGCTCACGCCAAAGCTTGGCATCTCTTCTTCGGTAAAAGTTTTTGGGTTGAACAGACCTTCAGGTACCGGCTTGTCGATCCCTTTCAGGAAACGGGCAAACAGCGGGCCAGCAATGATCACCGTTGGCACCGCCAGCAAGGAACCGTAGAGCAGCGTTTTGCCCAT
>Ga0105854_1000686_pt1 | contig 14492 bp, 10 predicted proteins | sample OrgsoiDNA_201058_FD_89679 | JGI IMG/M metagenome (GOLD analysis project Ga0105854, IMG submission 89679) | Permafrost soil microbial communities from the Arctic, to analyse light accelerated degradation of dissolved organic matter (DOM) -... | ecosystem: Environmental > Terrestrial > Soil >... | reverse complement strand
TACGGCCGCCCCGTATTTGGCCGCAGCGGCCGCATCGTGCTGAGCAAAGCGTGGTGATGGGATGAAGCGTGCATTATTAGTGGCGGCATCCTTGCTGTCGATGGCGCAAGCTGTACAAGCCGCTCCGGTGCGTGATGCGCACTGGGCGCTGCTGGGCAATCAGCTGTTTCCTGCCATGCTGGACCTGGGCGCGAGCACGGCGCAAGAGGCGCCAGCCTTGCAGGATGTGCTGGCCAAGCGCCGGGTGCGTTTCGATGCTTGCCAGCATGAGACCGCATGTGTCTTGCGCGCTGCCAGCTGGAGCGATGCCGAGATCGCCAGCGTGGCGAGCCTGGCGGCCAAGCGTCCGGCGGCAGCCTGGCGCAAGGTGTCGCTGGCCGATGATGGCGTAGAGGCCCAGCTGACGCGCGAGCTGCGTGGCTTGAACAGCATCATCGCCGTGTATGGGCAGGGCGCAGCGCCACGCTATCCGAAGATCGACGGTCCGCTGGAAGCGGTGGGCAGCAAGCTGTTCAATGATAGCGTTGCCGATGCCGTGCTGCTGGGTGAGGCTAGCGAAGACGAGCCTGCACTGGCACTGGATCCTAGCCTGGCGATGGCCCTGGCTTTGCTGGACGTTAATGACCGTAGCGAAGCGGTGGAGTTTGAACCACTCGAAGCGAAGTTCAATGCCGACGCATTGGCTCGCGCCAGGACGCTTGATTGGTCTCAATACCGCTACGCGGCCATCGTGGTGCCGGGCATGGGGCCGGAAAACCTGACCACGCCTTTGAGTGCGCGCGGCAAGTTGCGTGTACGTCTGGCGGCACAGCGTTTTGCGCAAGGCGACGTGGCCTTCGTGATGATGAGCGGCGCTTCCGTGCATCCCAAGGGCAGCCGTTTTGTGGAAGCGGTGGAAATGCGCAAGGCCTTGATGGAGCGTTACGGCGTGCCTGCCGACCGCATCATTATCGAACCTTACGCACGCCACACGACGACCAATCTGCGCAATGCCACGCGCAGGCTGATCGCGCTGGGCGCGCCTTTGGGGCGTGACGGCCTGGTGATTACCGACGTGGATCAAAGCCGCTACATCGGCAGCCCGGAGTTCGACAAGCGCAATCTGCAGGAGCTCGGATATCAGCCGGCAACTATCGGCGCGCGCATCTCGCCGACGGAGCTGGTGTTCCGGCCTGCCGCCGCCTCGGCGCGCATGGACCCTAAAGATCCGCTCGATCCATAAGCCTGTTTCCGATGAGATCGTGGTGAAACGCAAGGGGAGTGGCCAGACGGCTACTCCCTTTTTTTAAGGGCGGCCATCTTGAACACTGCATCTGATCACTTGCTGGGAACGCCGCAGTCGCGGACCTTGACGTATGCCTATGCGGGCGCGCATTTCGGCAAAAGCCTGGTCTGGTACGCCAGTGAAATCCTGTTTGCCTACTTTCTCACGGAAGTGGGCCACATCCCCGTGCACTATATGGGGCTGATCCTGGCCCTCGGCTATTTTTCCGGTACGGCCGCCGACCTGGTCCTGGGCCTGCTGTTGCGCCAACGCCTGTCCCACGTGCTGCAGACTTGCCGCCTGCAATGCCTGGGCGCCGTGCTCAGCGCCTTGACGCTGGTGTTGGTATTTCTTTGCACCTATGTGCCACCTGCCTGGAGCGCTCCCTACGCCTTGCTGACCGGCATCGCCTTTCGCATCGCTTACGCACTCTATGATTTGCCGCAGAATGCCTTGCTCAGCCTGGCGACAAAGGATGCAGACAGCCGTTCCAGGGTCAGTTCCCTGCGCATCTTCTTCAGCGGTACGGCATCCTTATTGATTGCCAGCGCTATCGCACCACTGTTGACGTCCCGCATCGCCACCGGCCAGCCGGCACGCTTCCTGCTGCTGGTGTTTGGGCTGTCGCTGGCCGCCATCGTCTCGGCTGTTGTTTTGCTGCGGGCCATGCGCAAAGCCGGACCGTTTCCGGCACCGCCATCCAAGCCGGCGCCGCGGCCAAACTTGTGGCAAGGGCTGTGCGGCTTGCCGCCAGGGGTATGGATACTGGTGGCCATGATCGTGCTGATCTCGGGCGGCTGTGCCATGTTTCTCAAGTTGGAACCGTATTACATCGCCTACGTGCTCAAGTCGCCAACGTGGGGGACCTCGATCGCCATGATGGCCTCGCTGGGGGCGATCCTGTCGCAGTTTTTATGGCGTTATCTGCTGCTGCAGTCAGGCAAGAGCAGGGTCGATTGTCTGCTGCTGGCCACGGCGGGCTTGCTGGTCTCTATCGTGGGATTTTGGCTGGGAACACACGATTGGCCTTTGATCATGGCTTGCGCCCTGGGTTTTGGCATTTTCAGCGGCGGCTGCGGCACGATATTGTGGGCCGCCTTTGGCGACCTCGTCGCGGACAGCGCCAAGGCTGACGCGGGCCTGGCATATGGCTTGATGACGGGCGCCGTCAAGATCGCGCTTGGATGCAACTGCCTGTTGCTGGGACAGCTACTCGGCGGCATCGATTACCGGGGAACCCAAAGCGCGCAATTGCCCAGCCTGATGTGCCTGCCCTTGATCCTGGCCTGCCTGCTGGTGATGCTGCTGACCTGGCTATGGACACGCTGCGGCCTACCGGTCAGATATCAAAGATATCAATGAAACGCATTTCTGTCATCACAACATACAATTGGATGGCGATGCTGCAATGCGTCATTATTGAGTTGTCTCCTCTATCTCCTCCACGGAAATAGATTCAGCCCGCTTCCGTAGCGGGCTTTTTTTTGCCCGCTTGCATCCTTACCGTACATTGGCGTCCCGTGTCTCTTGCCCGCGCAATAGGATTGCAACTACAATCATTGCAAATGCAATCGTATGGGCAATACTTGCCTTGCGTACGCCATACCGAGACAGGAGTTTTCATGCATGCATCATCGCCATCCCCTTCTTCGCCGGCGCCAGCAAATATGGCGCGCGATGCCGCCAGTGCTTGTTTGAGCGCACTCTCCGATGCGTCCAGTTTCTTGCCGCAGCACGCTTCACCGCGCCGCGCGCTGGGCGCCATGGCGGGCAGCCTGAACCGGCAAGGCGAATCTGCCGCATCGCTGCATATTGTTCGTAGCGAAATACAGGACGCGCCGGACGATGCCTGGAATGTGGCGGCGTCAGTGAGTGCCTGGCCGCTGCGCTATCGCGCCGAGATGCCGCTGCTCTACTTATGCCGCCCCGAGTCGCTGGCCGCATTGCGCGGCGTGCTGGTCGATTCCCGTGAGCGTGGCATCGTCTGCAATGATGCGGAAACGCAAGTCTCGCGCTGGCCGAAAGGCGTGCAGCCGGTGTTGCCCGCCTGGCTGGCGGCGCAAGCCAATTGCACGCCTTTCGATCCTGCCAATGGCGAGGAAGTGCGCGCCATCATGTGTGCGGCGCTGGAAACGTTATATGTGGACGAGCAGCCTGGCTATTTCTATCTGGCGATGCACGATGAGGAACGATACGCAGAGCCCTTGTCGGCCGATGATGCGGCCGCCGCCAGCCTGGGCATGTACCGCTTGCCGCCGCTCGATACGGCGCCGGCCCAGCTGCGCTTGTGCGGCGCGGGCAGGGCGCTGGCGCTGGTGCAGGAAGCGGCCCGTTTGCTGCGCGATGACTGGCAGATCAAGGTGGAAGTGTGGAGTTGCCCCAGCTACACACGTCTGGCGCGCGACGGACAGGCGGCAGAAGTCTGGAGTCTGCATCACCCAGGCGCCACGCCGCGCCAGGCCCATGTACAGCGTTGCCTTGGCGGCAGCGCCGCACCAACTATTGCCGTGACCGGTTATGCCCAGCATATCGCGGGCCAGATCGGTGGCTTTGTGCGCGGCAACTTCAAGGCCATCGGCGCCGATAGCCACAGCGAGCTCTGCGCTGACTGGCTGGTGGTGCTGGCCCTGAAAGCGCTTGCCGATGAGAACAGCATCTCCGTGCAGAGCGTGGAGCAGGCGCTGCAGCGTTACAGCTTAGTTTGATGCGTCGCTACGTGCGCTGCGTGCGGCATCGGCGGCGCGCACCAGGGCGTCGTTCAAGCCCTGGCGTTCCTCGCTGCCGAACTGGGCCAGGAATAGATCGGCCACCGTGGCTTGATACACGGCCCACATCTTCTTGCGCAGGATCTTGCCTTCTTCCGTGATCGACACAAAAGCGGCACGGCCGTCTTCCATCGAACGCGTACGTGTCACCAGCTTGTCGCTTTCCAGCTTGTCCACCAGGCGCGTCAGGTTGTAGCGTTCGATGGCCAGCGCGTCGGCCAGTTCGTGCATGCGCCGCGAACCGTCCGGGCCGCTTTCTAGTCCCCACAGCACGTCATACCACGCATACAAGGGAAGTTCGGCCGCAGCAAGGCGCCGCTCGATCTCGCGGATCATCAGGCGTTGCGTGCGCACGAACGAGAACCACAGGTCGGGTTCAGTTGCAGACATAGGGTATTCCTCCGAATTCAATAGCAGTTGCAAATGCAATTATAGCGCTATACAATTGCAAAATAACGATTGCAAATGCAATCATAGCAAATGCAATGATTGCAGTAGCAATCGAACGTGTAGATGAAATTCCCACCTTCAGGAGACAGCCATGACCACATCCCTTGCTTTGCCCGATATTGATCCGCAGGAAACCCAAGAATGGCTGGAGGCGATGCAGGCGGTCGTCGCGGTGGAAGGGCGTCCGCGCGCCCATTACCTGATCGACCAGCTGGTCGATGGCGATGCCGCGCAATTCGGCGGCATGCACGGCCGCGTTACCACCGCCTACACCAACAGTATTGCTACTGAACGCCAGCCAGCCTACCCGGGCGACCTGGCCATCGAGCGCCGCCTGAATGCCTACATCCGCTGGAACGCCATGGTGATGGTCTTGCGCGCAGCCAAACATTCGAATGTGGGCGGCCACATCGCCACCTACCAGTCGGCAGCCGTGCTGTACGACGTGGGCTTCGACCATTTCTTCCGTGGCCGCACCGAGCAGTTCGCTGGCGACCTGGTCTATATCCAGGGCCATTCCGCACCCGGCATCTATGGCCGCGCTTACCTGGAAGGGCGGATCACGGAAGCGCAGCTGGATAATTACCGCCGCGAAGCGGGCCGCGAGGGATTGTCTTCCTATCCTCACCCGCGCTTGATGCCGGATTTCTGGCAGTTTCCTACGGTCTCGATGGGCCTGGGACCGCTGACGGCCGCCTATCAGGCCCGCTTCATGCGCTACCTGGAATACCGTGGCTTGAAGGAACATCAGGGCCGCAAGGTGTGGGCTTTCCTCGGCGATGGCGAGATGGACCAGCCCGAATCGCTGGCTGCCATTTCGCTGGGCGGGCGCGAGCGCCTCGATAACCTGATCTTCGTGGTGAACTGCAACCTGCAGCGTCTCGATGGTCCCGTGCGCGGCAACAGCAAGGTGATCCAGGAACTGGAAGGCACTTTCCGCGCGGCTGGCTGGAATGTCATCAAGGTTATCTGGGGTAGTGGCTGGGATGCTTTATTGCAGCGTGACAAGAGCGGCCTGTTGCGCCAGCGCATGATGGAATGCGTGGATGGCGATTATCAAACATTTAAATCCCAAAACGGCGCTTATGTACGCGAACATTTCTTTGGCAAATATCCGGAACTGCTGGCGCTGGTGGCGCATATGTCCGACGACGACATCTGGAAGCTGACGCGTGGCGGGCACGACCCCGAGAAAGTCCACGCGGCCTATGCCGAAGCCATGCACACGCAGGGCCGCCCGACGGTGATCCTGGCGAAAACCGTCAAGGGTTTTGGCATGGGCGAGGCTGGTGAAGGGCAAAATATCAACCACCAGCTGAAAAAGATGAGCGCCGACGCCGTGCGCGCCTTCCGCGACCGCTTCGCCTTGCCAGTCAGCGATGAACAGCTCGATGACATGCCTTATCTGAAACCGCAGCCGGGCAGCGAAGAAGCGCGCTACTTTGCCGCACGCCGCACGCAGCTGGGCGGCTATATTCCCGCCCGCATCAGCAAGGTGGATCCCTTGCCCGTGCCGCCGCTGTCGGCATTTGCCACCCAGCTCAAGGATAGCGGCGAGCGGGGCATGTCGACCACCATGGCCTTCGTGCGCATCCTCGGCACCCTGCTGAAAGATCCGCAGCTGAGCAAGATCATCGTACCCATCGTGCCCGATGAATCGCGCACCTTTGGAATGGAAGGCATGTTCCGCCAGATCGGCATCCATTCCTATCTGGGCCAGCTGTACACGCCGCAGGATGCGGGCCAGCTCAGCTATTACAAGGAAGCCAGGGATGGGCAGATCTTGCAAGAGGGCATCAACGAATCGGGCGCGATCTCGTCGTGGATTGCGGCTGGCACTTCATACAGCAACCACGGTCTGGCGACCATACCGTTCTACATCTTTTACTCGATGTTTGGCTTGCAGCGCGTGGGCGATCTGGCCTGGGCCGCAGCCGACGCCCGCACGCGTGGCTTCTTGCTGGGCGCGACTTCAGGGCGCACCACCTTGATGGGCGAAGGTTTGCAGCATGACGATGGTCACAGCCACGTGCTGTCATCGGTGATTCCCAACTGCATCTCTTACGACCCCACTTTTGCCTATGAGCTGGCGGTGATCATCCAGGATGGCATGCGCCGCATGTTTGCCGAACAGGAAGATATTTTTTACTACATCACTTTGCTCAACGAAAACTATCCACACCCGGCCATGGTGGAAGGCAGCGAGGAGGGCATCCTCAAGGGGCTTTATCTCTTGCAGCAAGGACCGCAAGAAAAGGGACCGCGCGTGCAACTGATGGGCAGCGGTTCCATCTTGCGCGAGGTAATGGCGGCGGCCGACTTGCTACAGCATGATTTCGGCGTGGCCAGCGACGTCTGGAGCGCCACCAGCCTGACTGAAGTGCGGCGCGAAGGCCTGGCGGCGGAGCGCTGGAATATGCTGCACCCGGACAGTGCGCCACGGGTGCCCTATATCCAGCAATGCCTGGCCGAGCGGCAAGGCCCGCTGGTGATCGCCACCGACTACATGAAGATCGTCGGCGATCAGGTGCGGCCTTTCGTGCATGGCCGGCGTTTTATCACCCTGGGCACCGATGGTTTCGGCCGCTCCGATACACGCGAGTCCCTGCGCACCTTCTTTGAAGTGGACTGCCACTTCATCGTGCTGGCCGCCCTGACGGCGCTGGCTGACGAAGGGCAGTTGCCGCGCAGCACAGTGGGCGAGGCGATTGCCAAATATGGCATCGACGTGGAAAAAATCGATCCCGCATCCGTGTAAATTTGAGGAGAACCGCATGAAGTTGTATTACGCAACGGGAACGTGTTCGCTGTCGCCGCACATCGTGGCCATCGAGGCGGGCATTGCGCTCGAACTGGAGCGCGTCGATATCAAAAAGATTCCACGCATCACGGAAACGGGCGCCGATTACGCCCGCGTGAATCCCAACCTGTATGTGCCGGCGCTGGAACTGGACGATGGCACGGTGCTGCTGGAGGGTACAGCCATTCTCCAGTATCTGGCCGACTTGCGACCGCAAAGCGGCCTGGCGCCGCCAGCCGGGACCCTGGCGCGGGTGCAGCTGCAGTCATGGCTGGGTTTTATCGCCACCGAACTGCACAAGGTTTTCAGCCCCTGGCTGTTTCACCCGGAATACGGCGCGCAGGCGCAGGACGTGGCCCGCCTGCGCATCGCCGCCCGCCTCGATTACGTGGAGCGGCACCTGGCCAGCGGCGGGCCGTATCTGCTGGGCGACACGTTGACGTTGGCCGATGCCTACCTGTACACCATCCTCAGCTGGTCCGATTTCGCCAAGGTGGATCTGGCGGCGTTTCCGCTCGTGAGGGCGCTGATTGCGCGCATCGGCGCCAGGCCGGCCGTGCGCGAGGCAATTCAAAGGGAGGCGGCGCGGCAGCTGACCTGAGATATTGATAGATCGTATTTCTATCATCACAACATAGAATTAGATTTATATGCTGCAACGCGGCATCATTCATTTGTCTCCTCTACTTCCTCACAGGAAATAGATTCAGCCCGCTCCTGTAGCGGGCTTTTTTTTGCCTTTTTTCTGTCTTCATGGATGCGCACGTTTGCTTGCGAAGTTGGCATCTTGTTGCTCTAGCGCATGCTAAACTGGCATCTCTCCCTACTTGAAGACTTTGCGATGATAGAGCTGCTGCGCCATACGCTGGAATCGACTCCGATCCTGGCTTTATTCCTTGTTATCGGCGTCGGGTATGCGCTGGGAAGAGTCAGCGTGTTCGGTTTTTCGCTGGGTGTGGGCGGCGTGCTGTTCGCCGGGCTGGCGCTGGGCGCGTTCGCCCCCGGTTCCGTGCCGCCGCCGCTGGTCGGCTCGATCGGCTTGCTGCTGTTTCTGTATGGCATAGGCGTGCAGTACGGTACGCAATTTTTTGCAGGTTTACGCGGGGCAGGGCAGAAACATAATCTGATCGCGTTTATTGCCGTGATGGGCGGCCTGGCCGTTTCTATCTGGGGCGGGCAGTGGATCGATATTTCGCTGCGCATGGCCAGCGGTGTGTTTGCCGGCGCCATGACCAGCACGGCAGCTTTGCAGGCAGCGCTGGAAGCATCGCACGGCAATGGCGACGCGGCCGTCGGTTATGCGGTGGCCTATCCGTTTGGCGTAGTCGGCCCTATGCTGGGCCTGTACCTGGCAGGGCGTATATTAAAACCTGTGCTCACGCCGCCACCGGCGCCGATTATCGTCTCGGAAATCACTATCGATACGGCCGCGCTGGCCGGCGCTGATTTATCCGCCCTGGCCGAAGGCCCGCTGGCGGGCGTACAAGTGATTGCCGTGCGCCAGGGACACCAAAACCGCTTGCCTGCGCCCGGCGTGGTGCTGGCGCTGGGCGACGCGCTGATGGTCACCGGCACGGTAGCGGCCGTGGAAGCGGCCAGGACGGCGCTGGGCCATTCGGACCCAGGCCGCCTGATGAAAGACCGCAGCGATTTCGATGGCATGGAAGTGTTTGTATCCGATGCGGAAATCGTCGGCGTGCCGCTGGGCGAGCTGAACCTGGCTAAAGATTTCCCGCTGCAAATCGCCTTCATCCGCCGCGGCGACGCAATGATCTTGCCGCAGCCCTACCTGACCCTGGAATTTGGCGACCGGGTGATGGTCATTGCACCATCGCAGCACGCGGCCGACGTGCGCAAGCTGTTCGGCAACTCGATCACCGCCACGGCCGAGTTCAGCTACGTTTCCCTGGGCATGGGCATGGTGCTGGGCGTCTTGCTGGGCTTGATTCCGATTCCCTTGCCATGGATAGGCTCGTTCAGCCTGGGCCTGGCCGGCGGACCGCTGGTCATGGCGCTGATCCTCGGCCGTTTGGGCCGTATCGGTAAAGTCAGCTGGCGTTTGCCGCTGTCGGCGAATCTGGTCATGCGCAACTATGGCTTGACGATCTTCCTGGCCTCCGTCGGTATGGCTTCCGGTTTGCCGTTCGTGCGGCAAGTGGGCGCCGACGGCTTGCCCATGCTGGTGCTGGGAGCAGTCACGGTGCTGGTGGTGGTCGCCCTGGTGGTGCTGCTAGGCAGAATCTTCCTGCGCCTGCCATTCCCTGAACTGCTGGGCATCGCCGCCGGCGCCACCGGCAACCCCGCCGTGCTGGTGTTCGCCAACCGTTTGGCCAAATCCGACCGGCCCAACCTTGGCTACGCCATGATCTTCCCCAGCATGACCATCGTCAAGATCATTGCGGTGCAGGTGTTGCTGCATTTGTATGGGTAAAACTTCACCTTCGTGTGCCAGCGATGGCAGTCAGCGGGGACTGTCTTGCTCAGTACTCGATTTGTATTTCTATATTCAGCTGTTCGTATTCAAAACCGATCGTTAGCGTGGATAAACAATGAACTGATCTAGCTTGCCATCGGGCGTGAAGTAGGTCGGCACTCGCACGGTTCCACCAGCGGTATTGATACGAAAGAAACGATAGACAAGCCCGCCTCGACGGTCGGAACGCGATTCAACGATACTTTGCACCTCTCCTAGCGGTTTGAGCGAAGCGGTGAAATCGGCGACGACCTGTTCGCTGAAATGCGCGTTCAAGCCATCGCTCAGGATGCTGCGGTCAGGATGACCGGCCTGTAACTGTACGAACAGCGCACGAATCTTGTGCAGAGCAAGGGCGGCAGCTGAGTTGTCAACTGAGTCGGCAGCGGGAGCGAACAGTAGCGCTTCGATCTCGCCTGTCACTTTGTCACTGGTATTGCCGCCGCCATTGGTAAGCACGACGATGGCCGCGTCATCATTCGGAAAGATCGTGTTTTGCGAGCGAAAGCCAGCTACCTCCCCACCGTGGTCCCACCGCAGGCGTCCTTCGGGCGTCATGCGTACAAACAGGCCAAGGCCATAATTTGTGCCAGTGCCACCGGTCAGCAAATTTTCCGTCGCCATCACTTTGCGTGATGTACTGCTCAGTATAGTGTCATGCATTAGTGCGATATCCCAGCGCGCCAGATCGCTTGCCGTCATCGCCAGGTTGCCGGCTGCCCATAACCAATAAGCTCCTTCCGGCCGCGCCGGACGAGGTGGGCCGAATGCCGCAACTTCATAGCCTTGCGGTTCGCTGTCGCTCCAGTGGGTCGCACTGGTATCGGCTACTGAGCGCATGCCCAGTTTGTCCGTGATGCGGCTGCGGATGAAATTATCGAGCGACATTCCACTCGCCATTTCGATAATGCGGCCGGCAACCGCATAACCGGTGTTGCTGTATTCCCATCTTGAACCTGGCTCAAAGCCGAGCGGTCTTTTGCCCCAGTCGGCAAGGATTGCGTCCACGGTTGTCGCCTTTTCCATGAATGGCGCCACATAATCGAGCGGATAGTAGTCCATATAGCCGGCTGTATGCGTCAGCAATTGCCGTACGGTGATCGTATTTGCCCTGGTCAGATCAGGCAAGAAGCGTGCGATATGGTCATCGAGCGACAGCTTGCCGTCTTCCACCAGCAACAGCATCGCCGCCACCACGAATTGCTTGGTATTCGAGCCGATCTTGTAGCGCATCTGCGGCGTCGCCTTGAGCGCCCGGTCTATGCGTGCCATCCCGTACGCTTGCGCATAAACCAGCTTGCCGCCTTTGACGATGGCAATGGATGCACTCGGGACCGATTTGTCTTCCAGGGCCTTCACGACGATCGCATCAATCGCGCGGGTGGTATCTGGTGCAAGCTGGGCACAGGCGCCCAAGGGCAGCGCGGCGGCAAGTGCAACAACGCAACCGATGATGGTATTGCTTTTATTTACGCGCGTTGTCCTGATCTGCAAAAGAGCGGCGGCTTCGCCGATGGCGCTTGTGTTCTTTTTCATTGGATGATGAGTGGCTGGGAGTAGAAAGTTCAGACAGTGTAATTATCCAAACTGCTGGAATCGAAACAAAGTGACGAGTTGCAGGATTCGCATGATGGAACGCGAGCCACGTCGGTTCTTCGAACGTGCGCTTGTGACCGGTTTCCGCCAATACTCAATTATCCGAAGCTCTGATGACTGTAGCCTCCGGCCAGCTTAGCACCGGAGTAAAATCGACCTTCCAAACATCGACTTCGCAATCTTAATTACATTGTATTGCAGAAATCTTATCGTTGGCCCCATCATTGAACGGCTGCTCTTCGCCGCTAGCGGCCCGTGAGCATAAGGAATTACAAAGCGAGGAAAGTCACACATTGTCAGGCCAACGCGAATGCCTGGTTTCGGCCAAAATCGTTCTTGTAGTGAGAAGGGCATTTTTCGAGCAATGTACAGTACAGTTCCATCTGATCATAAATGCGTTCTGTAACTTACTTTAGCTTCTTTTACTGGGATTCTATGACCGCCGGGTAATAGCTTTGCAGTTGATGTTGTGGCGGTAATGATATCGTCTCGGGCCTACCGATTTATCGGCGCCGCAAGTGTCTTAAAGCGCTGGTGCCCCCCATATTCTGTTGTACAATCCTCGAGAACGATCGTGCTTTTTTGTGCGCTGCTTCTACCTGCGCGCACTCTGGGCAACGACGCATAAAAACAAGGAGACGAAGATGGATCTACACTTCACGGCCGAAGAGAATGCGTTCCGCGATACGGTGCGCAGCTTCCTGGACACGCATTTGCCGCCTGAGCTGCAGCGCAAGGTGCGCCGGCATTTGCGGCTGGCCAAGGATGATTATGTGCGCTGGCACAAGATCGTCGCCAAACAGGGCTGGGCCGCGCCTGCCTGGCCGGTCGAATACGGCGGCACGGGCTGGACCTCGGTACAGCGCCATCTCTGGGAAGACGAGTGCGCGCGCGCCGGGGCGCCGCCGATTCTGCCGTTCGGCGTCAATATGGTGGCGCCCGTCATCATGGCGTTTGCCAATGCCGAACAGAAAGCCTGGTATCTGCCGCGCATCTTGAACTGCGACGACTGGTGGTGCCAGGGTTATTCGGAACCGGGCGCCGGCTCCGACCTGGCGTCATTGAAAACCACGGCCGAGCGCGATGGCGACGATTACATCGTGAATGGCCAGAAAACCTGGACTACCCTGGGCCAGCATGCCGACATGATCTTTTGCCTGGTGCGCACCGATAGCACGGTGCGCAAGCAGGAAGGCATCAGCTTCTTGCTGATCGACATGAAAACGCCGGGCATTACCGTGCATCCCATCATCATGCTTGATGAAGAACATGAAGTAAATGAAGTGTTCTTTGACAATGTGCGCGTGCCGGTAGCTAACCTGGTGGGCCAGGAAAACAAGGGCTGGACTTACGCCAAGTATCTGCTGGGCCATGAGCGCACGGGCATTGCCGCCGTGGGCCGCTCCAAGCGCGAATTGACGTTCCTCAAGCAACTGGCCATGCAGCAAGTCAAACGGGGCCAGCCGCTGCTGCGCGATCCCGCGTTCGCGGCCAAGGTGGCACAGCTGGAAATTGAATTGATGGCGCTGGAAATGACGGTCTTGCGCGTGATCAGCGAAGAAGGCAAGGGGCCGGGGCCGCAGGCGTCGATGTTGAAAGTGCGCGGTTCGGAAATCCAGCAGCAGTTGACGGAATTGATGGTGGAAGCATTGGGACCGCAAGCCTTGCCGTTCGATACGGCTTTCCTCGACGGCGCCACGGAGCACAGCAGTTTTGGCGATGACCTGGCCGCGCCGCTGGCCGCCTACTACTTCAATTACCGCAAGACATCGATCTATGGCGGTTCCAACGAAATTCAAAAAAATATCATCACGCAGATGATCCTGGGCCTGTGAGGCGATAGGGAGACGTTATGGACTTCAATGTTAATCAGGAACAGCAGCAGTTCGCCGATGCGCTGCGGCGCTGGGTCGACAAGGATTATGCGTTTGAAAAGCGCCGCAGCATCATCCATTCTGATTTGGGTATATCGGACGCGGCCTGGGTCGGCTTGGCCGAGCTGGGCATGACAGCCTTGCCGTTGCCGTCCAGCGCCGGTGGTTTCGATGGCACGGCCGTGGACATGCTGCTGGTGATGCAGGAACTGGGGCGCGGCCTGGTGGTCGAGCCCTATTTTGCCACCGTTTTCGGTGCAAAATTCCTCACGCTGGCGGGTGGCCATGAAGCTGTGCTGGAACAGGTGGCGGCCGGTAGCTCGAAGCTGGCGTGTGCGCTCGGTGAACGCCGGGCGCGCCACGACTTGTTCGATATCGCTACTACAGCTACCGGCAGTGGCAACGGTTTTGTACTCGATGGCACGAAAACCGTAGTGATTCACGGCGCGCAGGCAGGCTCGCTGATTGTTTCGGCCCGCAGCAGTGGTGAGCAGCTTAGCACGGATGGCATCTCGCTATTTCTGGTGCCGGTCGATACGCCAGGCGTCAGCATTCGTGACTGCCGCACCATCGATGGCCAGCGCGCCGCCACCGTCACCCTGGTGCAAGTGGTGCTGGGCGCGGAAGCCTTGATCGGCCAAGCGGGGCAGGGCTGGGAAATACTCGACGCCGCTCTTGATTATGGCGCCACCCTGCTGTGCGCGGAAGCCGTGGGCGCCATGGATGCGATTTTCGCTGCCACCCTGGAATACCTGAAGACGCGCCAGCAATTTGGCGCACCGATCGGCAAGTTCCAGGCCTTGCAGCACCGCATGGCCGATATGTTTATTCACCTGGAGCAGGCGCGCTCGATGGCCATGCTGGCCGCTGCCAAGGTCGATAGTGATGATGTGGCTGAACGCCGCCGCATCGTGTCCGCCGCCAAGGCCCGCGTGAACCAGGCGGCGACGTTTGTCGGCCAGCAAGCCGTGCAATTGCATGGCGGCATGGGCGTGACGGACGAATTGCCTGCCGCTCACCATTTCAAGCGTTTGACCATGATCGCATTAAGCCTGGGCGATATTGATCATCATATCGAACGTTTTATCGCCCAGCCGGGCTTTTTGCCTTTGGAGACTGTATGACCGCATTGACTCAGACGACGCCCAAATACTGGTATTTCGAAGACTTTGCGCAAGGCATGGAAATCAACCTTGGCCAGCGCCATGTGACGGAAGCGGAAATCATTGCCTTTGCCACTGATTTCGATCCGCAACCATTTCACGTCGAC
>Ga0105854_1000681_pt1 | contig 14604 bp, 12 predicted proteins | sample OrgsoiDNA_201058_FD_89679 | JGI IMG/M metagenome (GOLD analysis project Ga0105854, IMG submission 89679) | Permafrost soil microbial communities from the Arctic, to analyse light accelerated degradation of dissolved organic matter (DOM) -... | ecosystem: Environmental > Terrestrial > Soil >... | reverse complement strand
CTGTCGCGAAATCCCCTTCTCACCAGCCAAACACTCCGAAGTCGCCGTCTGGGCTGGGAGCTTTTACGTAAGCCCGGGCTTCGTGCAGGAGCGTATGACGATTTTTCTGGCGGAGGATTTGACGCCGGGCGAAGCGCGTTTATGAGGAGTAATCAGACGGCAGGCCGTTGCTGGTCATGGATCGCCATGTTGCGTCACCGAAGCGTCACCGAAACCCGCCGGATTTTGCGCCGTGCTTCAGGCAGTCCGCATCTCCTTACTTAACAGGAGATGTCCCATCATGCCGAAAGCGATCCGTTTTAACCAGCTCGGTGGTCCCGAAGTCCTTCATATCGAAGATCAGCCCGAGCGCCAGCCCGGTCCTGGTGAAGTTCTGCTCAAAGTGGAAGCAGTGGGCCTCAACCGGGCCGAAAGCATGTACTATCACGGCTTCTACATGGAAAGGTGAACGTGCCTTCCGGTCTCGGTTATGAGGCGTTCGGAAAGGTCATCGCCGTTGGTCCGGAGGTCGATCCCACTCTCATCGGCAAGTGCTTCGGCACCATTCCGGGTTTTTCGATGAACCAGTACCCGGTGCTTGCGGAAGAGGCTGTCGTTCCTGCCAGCGTTCTCGCAGCCGTTCCAGACTCCTTCTCCGCGGTCGAGGGCGCCGCTGTCTGGATGCAGTACTGTACCGCCTACGGCGCGCTCGTACCTTTCAGCAAAGTGGCTGACGGTGACTTCGTCATCATCACCGCTGCCAGTTCGTCCGTTGGGCTCGCGGCTATCCAGATCGTCAAGGCACAGGGCGGTATCTCCATCGCGACCACCCGCGGTTCCGCCAAGAAGGATCAACTGATCGACCTGGGCGCTGACCACGTCATCGTCACGGACGAGGAGGACCTGGTAGCCCGGGTTCAGTCGATCACCGGCGGCAAGGGTGCTCGTGTCGTCTTCGATCCGGTGGGCGGCGACTACATCAATACGCTCGCGCAGGCCACGGCCAACGGTGGCACCATCTTCCTGTATGGCATGCTCTCTGGCAAGTCCACGCCCTTTCCCCTGGCTGCCTTTGGCCGCACGATCGGCATGTTCGGCTACACCTTCGGCGAACTGCGCGGCACCCCGGAGTGGGAAACCATGAAGAAGTACATCTACGATCGCCTGACGGATGGATCCTTTAAGCCGAAGATCGCCCGGACCTTCCCCTTCGATCAAACAGTGGAAGCCTACAGGTACCTTGAAAGCAACCAGCAGATAGGCAAGGCCGTTATCACCCTATAGATCCTGGCTTGGGCTCTTTTGCCAATGGAGGCCGAAGAGCTTTCGTCTTATGCAATCAAGAACCGAGCTGCCGAATGCGCGTGACTTCTCAGGGGTGATTGTTCCTGGCCTGATGCGCGTTTATGGGGAGTAATCTTCTTACAGCAGCCCCCCGAGTTGGTCGGCGGTCAGATGGCAGTCTCGGAGGATTTTGTTAAGCAGTCCGGGGCCGATAGTCTCGCCTGAGTGCGTGGGCACAACCGTGCTTCGGCCATCGTCATGGCGAAGGAAGTGATGGCTGCCTTTGACGCGAAGAACGCGAAAGCCTCCCTTCTCGAGGGCGGCAATGAGGTCAGCGCCGGTGACGCGTGGCGTCCGGCTCATGCCGCGATGGTCACCCGCTGGATGCCAACGAACTCCAAATCATGTTCGGGCGAGCCCTCGACCTCCAGGCACAGCTCTATGGCTTCGCGAATGCGCTGGGTGACCTCGTCGAGGGACCGCGCCTGCGTATGACACGGGCAACTGCGGAACGGAGGCTACGTAGTAGCCTTCCGAATCGCGTTCAATAACGACGTCGAACTGCCGCGCCATATGGTGTGTCCTCGCCTTCTATTGTAGACGGCTTTGCGCAGCTTCCGACGGCCCGGACAGGCGGAAACCCTGGTCCGCAGTACCGCCGGCCGGGCGGAAGCGCGTTTCTCATTCCCGATCCAGCCCGCGGGCCCCGGATGGCGGCGAATCGGAGGGAGTCCGCTGGGCACTCGTGGGAGATATACGGAGATCCGACACCGGATCCGGCCGACACTGAGACGACGATCCGTGTACCTTTTAAAGTAACGTCCGCGCGCTTCGGGTGAGTGGTCGGATATCCGTCAAATGAACCAGAGTGCGGCAAGGCCCGTCATGCCGACGACTAGATCTTCTCTCCCAGTCTCCATGGTCTGACGAACAGAATCAACTCACCCCGGCTCGGAACGCCAGAAACTTTGCCACAGATATTGGGCTGTGGTATCGCCTGAGCTATACCAGTGGCAAGTATCTTTTCGACCTTGAAATCATTGTGTACGAGTCCACCTCGCTCGTCTGCGCAATTCACATACTGGTCCGTGTTGTGCACAAGAATCATGGTATCTCTTCTGATCTGTGCTGAAGCAACACCGAGGTCATTCGTCCGGACCGATATGTCGTGGTCAGTACGGTCCTCGAGGCCGATCTTCTGGTTCTTCACGGATTGCCCCGTTCGGCCGTCGATCAGCTTTATGCGAACTGTGACGGTAGCGTCCTGGGCGAGCAGCGTGAAAACAGCGAGGAACAGTGCTAATCGACGCGGCAGCCTCATATTTTGTGTCCTCCGGGAGGGAATGGATGCGCATCCAATTGTAGCGTAAGTGCCGCTGAGGCTGTCCCGCTAGGTCGCGTCCGGCTGGTCTCGCATGGATGACGAACGGATCGACGCCCGGTGGTTCGCAAAGAAGGAACTGGCGGAGATGATCAAGGCCGGCAGGATCGACGATGCGAAAACCATCGTCGGGTTCTTGCGCTGGCAGCAATTGACGCCAAAAACGAGTCCGTGAGGCCGGAAGACCACATCCGAGACGACCGGCAGAATAAGAGGTACAATTCCATGGTTGTTTACACAAATGCCCGATCGTTTTTTGGCTTCTTTCACCGAGCCTCCGTTGCCCGTCAAAGGAGCGCTTCCATCACAATGACCGGCCAGAAGATATCGCATTACCAAATCCTTGAGATGCTCGGCGGCGGCGGGATGGGTGTGGTCTATAAGGCCGAGGACATCCGGCTTCACCGGTTCGTCGCGCTCAAGTTCCTTCCCGACTCCTTAGCGAAGGACCCGCAGACATTGGCGCGTTTCCAGCGTGAGGCGCAAGCCGCGTCCGCCCTGAATCATTCCAACATCTGCACCATTTACGACGTGGGAGAGCAGGACGGCCAGGCGTTCATCGCCATGGAGTTTCTGGACGGAACGACGCTCAGGCACCAGATCGAAGGAAGGCCATTAGAGATTGAGATGCTCCTCAGTCTGGCGATAGAGATTGCCGACGCTCTCGATGCCGCCCACAGCGCAGGTATCGTCCACCGCGACATTAAGCCTGCAAATATCTTTATCATCAAGCGCGGGCACGCTAAGATTCTGGACTTCGGGTTGGCGAAATTAGTAGGGACGGGCCCGTTTTCCACCAAGCCGGCCCAAGGGTCGGCCCTACGGGACATGGCCACGGCGACCCTCGACGAACAGAATCTCACCAGCCCCGGCGCGACAATGGGCACAATCGCCTACATGTCGCCGGAGCAGGCGCGTGGTGAAGAACTCGACGCCCGCACGGACCTGTTCAGCTTCGGGGCTGTGCTTTATGAAATGGCCACGGGGCGCCAGCCGTTTACAGGCAACACCTCGGCAGTAGTCTTCAATGCGATTCTGAGCCACGCGCCGGTCCCGTCCATTAGTCTGAACGCCGAGCTCCCCACGGATTTCGAACGCATTATCAATAAGGCGCTGGAGAAGGATCGCGATCTGCGGTTCCAAACCGCGGCGGAGTTGCGCGCCGACCTGAAGCGCCTGAAGCGTGACACCGATTCCGCCCGCTCCGCTTCCGTAACGGCGGCCGGAGTTTACCCCGGCGAGGCCGGGGACCGTCGGCTGGCGGTGAAGACACCGGCGCTCGAACCAGGCGTGGCGATGTCTTCCCGCCGATGGCGCAACCTCGGACTCGGTCTCGCGGCCCTGGTGATCGCGCTCGCGATGGCTTACCTCTTTCGGCCCACACTTCCACCACCGCAGATTTTGAGTTCGATGCAGATCACGAATGACGGGCAACCCAAGAGCGGCATGGCTACCGATGGAACGCGCTTGTACTTCAGCGCTCTCAATGGCGGGGTCAACAAGGTCTTCGAAGTTTCGGCGGCAGGCGGACCCGTCGCCCCCATCGCCACGCCGGTCGACTCTCCCGTCCTGTTGGACATTTCACCCGATCGCTCCCAGCTTCTGGTCCAGAGCTTTACCCTTCTTTTGCCGGACCTTCCTCTGTATGCCGTGCCGGTGCTGGGCAGCTCACCGCGCCGGCTGGGCAGCCTGGTGGTGGCCGATGCGGCGTGGTCACCCGATGGCGTGCAGGTAGTCTACGCCCAGGGGAATAGCCTATACCTGGCAAACGCCGACGGCACGGGTTCGCGAAAACTCGCTGTTCTTGAGGGCGTCGGATTCCGGCCGCGCTGGTCCCCGGACGGAAGGCAGATTCGATTCTCAATCCAATCGGCGTTCGGGGGGTCTTCGATTTGGGAAATCTCTACAGATGGGAGAGGACTTCACCAGCTCCTCCCCGGATGGAACTTCCCGAGCGATGAATGTTGCGGCGTGTGGACACCCGACGGAAAATACTTCTTCTTTCAGTCCGGCAAGGGCGGGACGAGGAATGTCTGGGCTATTCGGGAAGGGCCAAGCTTCCTTTACCAGGTCAACCATCAGCCCGTCCAGTTAACCACGGGGCCGGCCGCAACCCGTTCGCCGCTGGCAGGCCTCGACGGGAAAAAGCTGTTTACCACGACTTCACAGGCCCGCGGACGACTGATCCGCTATGACGCAAGGACGAGTGAATTCATTCCTTACCTGAATGGCATCTCGGCCATCGGCGTGAATTTTTCAAAGGACGGGCAATGGATAGCCTATGATCAGTTTCCGGACCTGACGCTGTGGCGGAGCAAGATCGATGGAAGCGACCGGCTGCAACTAACATTTGCGCCGATGAAAACCTTTTTGCCACGCTGGTCGCCGGACCGCAAACAGATTGTTTTTATAGGCATGACGGACCAGGGTCGGCACAACTACCTGGTTGCCGCCGATGGAACAGGGGCGCCCCAATTGATACCCGGCGTGCCTGGCGAAGCGGGGGAGACCGACCCCGACTGGTCTCCGGATGGCAACTCGCTGGTGTTCTCGGGCGCCCCGGCGTTCTTTACGCTCAAACCGAACGGCAATGCGATTCATATTTTGGACATGCGTACCCGGAAGGTGACGACGGTGCCGGCATCCGATGGACTCTTCTCAAGTCGATGGTCCCCAGACGGACGATACATTGCCGCCATGGCCAACAGCAGCCGGCGTCTGATGGTCTACGACCTGACCACTGGCATATGGTCGGACTTAGGACTAGACTTTTTTGCCGCTTTCCCACAATGGTCGCGGGACGGGAAGGCAATTTACTTCTTAGGCTACCCGAAGGGACGGGCCGCGGCCATTTTCAAGGTGCGGCTGAGCGACCACCAGATGGAACAGGTCACAAGCCTCACGCACTTGCGCCAGGCGTGGGATCTCCTGGTGGGTCCCTGGATTGGCCTCGCGCCGGATAATTCTCCCATGCTGGTTGAAGACGCCGGTGCCGAGGATATTTACGCGCTCGTTTTGAAGCTGCCATGAGATGCGAAACGATTTCGCAATGCCACTGAACCTACCGGGCCGCGCGCAAAGTACTATCCTTAAGGCTATGCTCAGCGAGACTTTGCGCGAATGCGGCGTGGTGGGCGCAGGCGGGGCCGGCTTCCCTACCTATGTCAAAGCGCAGGCTCAAGTGGAATTCGTGATCGCAAACGGCGCCGAGTGCGAGCCGCTGATTCACAAAGACGCGGAGATCATGAGGCATTTCCCCGACGGGATTCTGGCGGGCATGACGTCTATGATGAATGCCGTGGGCTCAAAGACGGGAAAGTTCGGCATCAAGACGAAGAACGCGGAAGCGCTGGAGGCGCTGAAACACAGTCTGAAGACGGACCGGATCGAGTTCGTGATGCTGGGCGATTTTTACCCCTCCGGGGATGAGTATGAACTGGTCTACACGGCCACGGGGCGGCTGATTCCGCCGGCGGGAATTCCGCTGCAGGTGGGCTGCGTGGTGAGCAACGTGGAGACGCTGTACAACGTGTATATGGCGGAACAGGGGATGCCGGTGACGGAGAAGTTTCTGTCGGTTTGCGGGGCGGTGAAGGAGCCGAAATCGTTCTGGGCGCCGGTGGGTACGCCGTTTCGCGATCTGCTGGCTTTGGCCGGCGGAACCACGGTGCGGGACTTCGGGATTTTCGTCAGCGGCATTATGATGGGCACGCTGACGTTCGATTTGGACGATGTGGTGACGAAAACGACGGGCGGGCTGATTGTTCTGCCGCGCGACCATTACCTGATGACGCGGAAAACGCGGTCGCAACAGGAGATGAACCACATCGGCAAATCGGCCTGCGACCAATGCAGCTACTGCACGGAGTTTTGCCCGCGGTACCTGCTGGGGTACGACGTGCAGCCGCACAAGGTGATGCGCAGCCTGGGCTTCACGACCACGGGCGCGGACATCTGGAACCAATGGTCGGAGCTGTGCTGCTCCTGCGGATTGTGCACGCTGTACGCGTGTCCCGAGGATCTGTATCCGAAGGAAGCGTGCGACCAGGGGAAGAGGGACCAGCGCGCGGCGGGGATCAAGTTCGTGCAGACGAATCCGGTGGAAGTGCATCCGATGAAAGAGTACCGGCGGGTGCCCCTGATGCAATTGCGGCGCCGGCTGCAAGTGGAGGAGTACGAGGGGGAAACGCCGTTTCAGAAGGTGGATTACAGGCCGGCGGTGGCGCGGATCAAGATGCGGCAGCATGCGGGGCAGCCCGCGGCGCCGGTGGTGCAGGAAGGCAAGAAAGTGAAGAAGGGGCAGGTGGTGGGCCGCATGGAGGAAGGGAAGCTGGGCGTGAACGTCCATGCGAGCATCGACGGCAAAGTGCGGACGGTGACGCCGGAATACGTCGAGATTGTGGCATAGGCAGCGTGATAAATCATGGCAAAAGATTCACTTGGTTTGATTGAGCTGACGAGCATCGCATCCGGGTTTCTGGCGTGCGATTCCATGCTGAAAGCGGCGGACGTAAGCGTGGTGCTGTCGCGTTCCATCTGCTCCGGCAAGTACATGGTGATGGTGCGCGGCGACGTGGCGGCGGTGCAGGCGGCCGTGGCGGCGGGCATAAGCGGGACGCGGTTTTCGGTGATCGACTCTTTCGTGATACCGAACCTGCACGAGGCCGTGTTCCCGGCGATCAGCGGGACTACGAAAGTGGAAGCCCTGGAGGCTCTGGGAATTGTGGAATCGTTCTCGGTGGCGTCGCTGATTGAAGGCGCGGATGCGGCGGTAAAGGCCGCGAACGTGGTGCTGATCGAGATCCGGCTGGCGATGGCGTTAGGCGGGAAGGCGTTCGTCACGATGACGGGCAACGTGGCAGCGGTGCAGAGCGCGGTGGACGCGGCGGCGCAAGTGGTGGGACAGAAGGGGATGCTGGTTAATAAGGTGGTGATCCCGAGCCCGCGGCCGGAGCTGCTCAACGAGATGATTTAGCGGCACGGAGGAGTTCGGAATTTGACACTCCGAGCGGGCGTCTGTTTAAATAGGGATATCACACCTTGGTCCTCAGTAGCTCAATGGTAGAGCATTCGGCTGTTAACCGAAGGGTTGTAGGTTCGAGTCCTACCTGAGGAGCCAACACTTTAGAGCGATTCCCGTTCAGTTCAGAACCCCGACTTTAGCGACTTCTTTAGCAGACCCATTTGAAAACACGCGAGTTTGCTCTTCCGCCGCCGGCTTCTTCACCAGCAGTGCATCGACGGCCCGGCGCTTCGCCTCCATCGCTCGCTCTCGCCATCGGGAAACCACTCAAACGAGTCCAGTCGATAGCTGTCGGAACCTACCGCATTGTCATACTGACTGCCGCCAGAGCTGACTTCGAGGTGTTCCGAGTTGATCTCTACCACACAGGTGCGTCTCCCGGAATTCTTCAGTCCCGAGCGTGTGTCCGATCTCGATCCTTACGTCAAGTCCTGGCGTGAGATTTGGCAAGGCCTTCAGCGCCCCGATTGCCCGCTTCAACGCCTTCACTTCGTCAGGCGGCTTCGCTTGCCACATCTCCGAGCATTTCGGCGACTTGCGACAGGAAGAAGATCTCATCCTCGGAAATCGAAAATCCGGCATCCTCTTCATCGCCTTCTTCAAGGTCCAGGTTAGCCGCAGCGTTGCAGACCCGTTGTTACAATTCCCTGCTGGCTTCGCGGATACCCTCGCGCTCGCGCGGGTAAAGGTTCGCCGTCATGAGCTGCTCCTGGGCTGTCGTGGTGTGTTCGATTGTCACGAGTACGGGGCCTTGGTGGCAACCAGCGTATCCAGGCGGGTCTTGCCGTTCGACCCGGGCAGGAGCTGTTGGTACGTGGCGAGTTGGAACGCGTAGCCGGGATCGATCCCAATCGGCTTCTTGCCCGACGTCTTCAGGTCGATGATGCGCCCGTCCACGTCCACCAAGTCGATGTAGCCGCGCTTGAGCTCGGCGATGTCATCGTCTTTCGCAAAGGAGGTCTCGTCTGCCGCAGCGTCCCAGGCGTCATCGTAGAATTCGGCCATGTCGTCAACCGCGGTTGCAGTGCCGGCAAGTTGGAGCCGGAACCAGCGTTCCACGGTCTTGTGAACGGCGGTCCCGCGGCAGGCGTTCCCGCCGCGCGGATCCGGTAGGACCGCGCCGTCCTCGTATAGGAAGTTCAATTGTTCCGCCCCGATCCTTTGCAACCGCCAGAGGGGCATTTCTCGAACAACACGCGCCACCTTCCTAACCAACCGGCCCGCGGGCCGCGATTCACGATCCGGATCTGAATCTCGCCTTCCGCGAGCACGCACGCTCAGCACTTACGACGCCAAGCGTCCCGAGTCTCAAGGGAAGATCGGTCACCCTGGTAATCTCAATAGGGAGAACCATGCGGCTGTTTGCCATCTTTTCCGGAAAAAGGAATGAGATCCCGCTCCGACGCTATTTGCGTATAGCCCAGCCGAAAGGTGGTAATTCATCATGGCGTTACGCCCTCACGCTTTTCGCACTCCTCTTGTCGCAGGCGTCACTGCCAACGGTGCACGGACAGAATGCCGCGCCCGTCACGCTCAGCGGGCCTCAACTGCGGGTGGAAGTCCGCTCAGTCAACGGCCGCCTCGAAGAGAAATACCAGGGGAAATCGGGCGCCAAATGGATCACCATTGCCTCGGGCGCCGGCGAGACGGAAGGGCCGGTCTCCGTGCATGGTGCCGATGGTGAAGTCCTCGTCGGTACGCTGCGTGGCGTTTCGATCGAACAGGGAGCGTTGGTGGAACGGCTCTTCGCGGGGCCACACGAAATTACGCGCACCATCAAGCTCACCGACCGGCGCGACTGGGTGCATGTCGAAACGCGACTGGAGCCTCACGGCCGGGTGGAGCTACACTCTCTGGCGGATAGCTTTCGATTCGAGGGACAACCCGACTGGTCCTACTCTCCCTCGATCGGCGGCTTTAATCCTGACGCGCAGTACAAGGCGCCGTTGATCCTGACGCAAGAGCGCCAGCGGTCTTTCGGAATCGTACCTGATCTCGCGGTGCTCACTCGCGAGTTGATTCAACGATGCCCTCACTCCCTGGATCTTGACGCGTCGGCGGGGCCGCGGCTTACGGTCGGCTTCATCCCATCACGCACCTACTTCCACTCTGTATTCGTGCACGACCTCGATCGCACCTGGAGTGCCGACCAGCCCTTTGTCAATTCCTACTACCTTCTCGTGACGGCCGCCGCGCCTCCTGGCGAGGCCTTCCGTCAGGCAGTTCGACTTCACTGGGAGAAATTCGGACGCCAGGAGTTGGCCAGCGCCGCTCTTGAACAGGCCGGGACCGATACTGCCTACAAATCCCTCGGCCTCTGGGACAACTGGCGGGATCAGATTTGGGAGAAGGAGTCGCGGGAGCAGTGGCTGGCGGTCCCTTTGAACGATGGCTCCACGGGCGGCGCCGTGCGAACCATGCGATGGGGCCGTCCCAACCCTTCCGTCTACATGTCATCGTGGTTCAACAGCGTACGCACCGCGGTCGGCATGGCCCTCTACGCCAGGCGTCACAAATCGCGGGAGCTCCTCGAACTCGCGACCGGTACGATCCGGCTGGCATTGGCGGCTCCTGGACCTGACGGGGCATTCAAGTGCATCGCCGTACCCACGGACGGCGGGCCGATGTGGGCTGCGGGCGACGGCTCGGGCAGCAGCGTGAAGACGGGCTACCTCGGGTTCGACATGAGCTGGACCGCCTACTGGCTTCTGAAGTGGCGCGCAGCCGGCCTGCCTTCAAGCGATGCCATCCTGCCCCGATGCCGCAGGCTGGCCGACTTCTTTATTGCAAGGCAACTCCAAGATGGGATGATACCCACCCGATTCGACGAGTCCGGTGCAACTCAGACGGAACTGTCCCGAATGCTCATGGCGGAGACCGGTCCGGTGGCGCTATTCCTTTTCGAACTCTATTCTGCGGACCGGAATCCGCGATACCTCGATGCGGGCCTGCGAGCCCTTCACTTTATGGAGAGAGAGGTCATCCCGCAGCGCAAGTGGTACGACTACGAGACCTTTTTCAGTTGCAGCCCGCGGACGATTTCGTTCGACCAAAGGACCCAGCAGTGGCCCGCCAATAATCTGGCTTTGATCCCATCGGTAGGGGCATTTCTGCTGGCCTATCGCGCCACCGGGAAAAGTGAGTTCCTCACCGAGGGAGAGGCATTGCTCGACTATCTGCTCCTCTACCAGCAGTCCTGGACGAATCCTGCGCTGGAGAATCTTTCAGGCCCCTCGATGCTGCTCGGCGGGTTCACCACGCAGAACTCGGATGCCGAGTGGTCCGATGCGCGGCAGAGTCAGGCTGGCAACCTGCTGTTGGACTACTACCGCGCCACCGGCAAACCGGAATACCTGGAGCGCGGGGTCTCAGCTTTGCGGTCCCAGTTCCCCATCTCGCCCTCGGAGAATTGGGCGCACAGCGGATACGGGAGGAAAGCCGGCGTGAGTAGTTTTCACTGGGGGACGGGCAGCGGAATGGCCGGCATCGAACTGGAGGAGGACTACCTTCGTGATGCCGCGGTGGATATCGCCGGCGGGCGTGCGGTCGGCGTGAACGGAATCGACATCACAGAGTGCGACATTTCGGGCGAGCGGATCCATTTGACTATGACCAGCCCGTTCCTCTGGACCCGCAAACCGGTTGTCGTGTTTCGAGGAGCGGTGGCCAGCCGGCAGTATCGGGTGGTCGTGAACGGAGCGGATCTGGGCGCACACGAGGAAAAGAGCCTCGCCGCGGGAATCCAGGTTCCTGTGCCGCCGGCTGCGAAAGGCGTGGAGGCACGGTAGAATTCCACCGGTCATCCCTCGTGCACGCGGGCGGTGCGCTGCTGGAGACCGTTTGACGATCAGCAACCCCCTGGCGCCTCGACGGTGGCCGAAGTGGAAGCGCTCGTTTCAATCCGCTCCCGGCATCGATGCACCGGCCTATACTGGTGGGTTATGAAGCCTTCCACCCTCTTCTGGACCACTCTCGCCGCCTTAGCAATTTCCGCCTCCGCGCAGACCAGCCCCGCTCCGAAGAGGCCTCGAATCGTGGGCGTCGCCCACATCGCCCTGTGGACAGACAACCTCGACGCCGCCCGCAAGTTCTACGGCCAGCAACTCGGCTACGAAGAGGCATTCAAGCTGGACCGGCCCGAAGGCGGTCTGGTTTTCAAGGTGAACGATCACCAGTACGTGGAGGTCTTCCCGGGTTGGAAGGGGCCGGAGCAGCTTATCCTCGCACACGTCGCCTTCGAGACCGACAACGCGCAGCAGCTTCGCGACTATCTGGCGAGCAATACCGTGAGGGTACCGGAGACTGCGGCGAAAGGCCTCGATGGGAACCTTAGCTTCATGATCAAAGACCCCGACGGTCACGACGTGGAGTTCGTCCAATACCTGCCTGGCTCGCTCCACTCGCGCAACTTCGGGAAGTTTCTACCGGCGACACGGGTGTCGGAGCGCCTCATCCACGTGGGCACGACGGTGTCTGACCGAGCGGCGTACGACCATCTCTATCGCGATATTCTCGGATTCCGTGAGTTCTGGCATGGCGGCATGACGGACGACCAAATCAGTTGGGTGGACATGCGAGTTCCCGACGGCACCGATTGGTACGAGTACATGCTGAACGTGAAGAACCCGAGCGCCCGCACCCTCGGCGTCATGAATCACATGGCTCTCGGGGTTCCGGACGTCCAGACCGGGTACCAGACGGTGCAGAGCCGAGGCCTGACCCCGGCCGAAGGTCCTAAGATCGGGCGCGACGGCAAGTGGCAGTTGAATCTCTACGACGCGAACCTGACGCGGACGGAACTGATGGAGCCAAAGCCGGTCCAGAAGCCCTGCTGCTCGCCGATGATCAATTGAGCGCCTTATGGAAGACTACATAGTTCATTTCAAGATCAGGCACTACTATCGAGCTTCGCTGCTCGTATTGATATTGTGCAACGCATCCCAACTGCTGCACGCGCAAGCGCCCGGACCGCAGGCACCCCTTACTGTTCCGGATTGGGCGCTGCCGGGTTCCCCTACGCACAAACAGGTACCGCCACCTGCGGATTTTCACCGGCCGAGCCAGAATTTCGATACGCCGATCGGCGTGTTTGAGGGCCAGTCCGACATCGGCAGCGCGCTCGTGCCCGGCAGCGCCAGTTACGACGCCGGCACGAAGCAGTACACCATCAACTCCGCCGGCTATAACATCTGGTACCAGCGCGACGAGTTCCGATATCTCTGGAAGAAGATGTCCGGCGACGTTTCACTCGCGGCCGACGTCACGTTCCCGGACCCGAAGGGCTACGGCGACCGCAAGGCGGTCCTGGTCATTCGCCAAAACCTCGAGGACGATTCCAAGGAAGCGATGCTCGGCGAACACGGTGCCGGTATGATCCATCTGGCACAGCGTCCGGAGAGAGGCGCGAACCTCAAGGATATGCAGTATCGCTTCGGGGGGATGCTCGCCAATGTCAAGGCGAAGCGCGTGGGAATCGAAAAGCGTGGCGATTCCCTCGCGATCTTCGTCAGCCTGGAAGGCGAACCCATGCAGCAGTTGGGCCCACCCATTAACCTGCACTTCGACGGGCCTTTTTATGTGGGCATCGGTTTCTGCTCGCACTTGCCGGACCAATCCGATATTGCCGTGCTCTCCAATGTCCTTCTCGATAACTCTGCGGGTAAGGTGCGCTAGATGCGTCAACTCTTGCTGATTTGCGCGATGCCTGCTTCGGCGTTCGCGCAGGCCCGTAACCTGGGCGCCTTCACCGGTTCCGACGAGGATTTACTCCGCCTCCCGACCCGAACGATTCGGGTCAAAACAGCAATTTCAAACTAAGCGGCTCGGAAAATGGCAACCCGGTCCCACACGCGAGATCCAGCATTTACGGGTCAGTACTCGGCGATCATGCTGGGCGCGACGGGGAACGTGGGCGGACGCATCGTGCAGCTTCTGATCAAGAACCCGCTGTGCAAGCAGGTAGTGGTGGTGACGCGCCGCAAGACGGACGCCTTCGCCGACCCCAAGGTCTCCGAGGTGGTTGTCAACATGGACCGACTCGAGGAGGAGGTTGCGCCGCACGCCCAGGGAGTCGACGTCGCGCTCGCCGCGTTCGGCGTCGGCAAGGGCAGCGCGAAGATGCCCGAGGACGAGGTGCGCAAGATCGAAATCGCCTACCCGCAGGCCTTTTGCCGCGCCGCCAAGGCTGGAGGCGCTCGTGTGTGCGGGGTCATGACAGCAGCGGGCGCGGACCCCGAGGCCGGGACGAAGTACGCGAAGATCATCGGCGAGAAGGAGAAGGCTGTCGAGTCCGTCAAGTTCGACTTCCTCGGAGTGTACCGTCCCGCCGTCATTCTCGGCAACTCCAACACGCCGGGCGTCCTTGGCTACGTCATGCCACTGCTGCACTGGGCCATGCCGTCCAAGTACCACTCGATCCACAAGAACGACCTCGCGCGCGCGATGGTGGCGCAGTCGGAGCAGGCGTTCCTCGCGATCGCGCAGGGCAACGCTCCCAAGGAGGCGACCGTGAAGATCCTGGAGTACAAGGAGATGGAGCCCTTCTTCGTCAAGGGCGAGAGCGACGAGCCTTGAGCGGCAGCAAGCGCACCGGATCTTCACGAGATTGAGAGAAGAACACCCCGAGCATGCGTCCTGCAGTTTTTCGCGATGCGCAGCATGGGATCGGGAGACGCCTTTCACCGTGCCTACAGCTGGCGGTTCAGTAGGTTCTGCAGAACCTGAACGCGCGCCGAGCGCCTGCGGATCGCGACGTCGATCATGCCTTCGGAAATGGTCTTCTGCAGCTCGCGAATCCGCGCGCAAAGGAGTCGAAACCTCCCAAACCACCAGTCTTGGCCGTCTTGAGCACCTTGTAAGCACCTTGCTGGCCCATCGCTGCGGTGGCCAACATTGTGAAGACCACGGCCAACCCGAGGCACGTCCGTCTCATAGCGTT
>Ga0105854_1000676_pt1 | contig 14669 bp, 16 predicted proteins | sample OrgsoiDNA_201058_FD_89679 | JGI IMG/M metagenome (GOLD analysis project Ga0105854, IMG submission 89679) | Permafrost soil microbial communities from the Arctic, to analyse light accelerated degradation of dissolved organic matter (DOM) -... | ecosystem: Environmental > Terrestrial > Soil >... | reverse complement strand
CGCGATGCGCGAAAGACGGCCTGCGGGGTTCTTAGGCGATCCAGCAGCTTTCCCGAGGTTCTGGTGCCCAGACCCGGAATCAGTTTAAGAGCCAGCCAGTGAAGTTCCTCTTCGCGGCTAAGAACAGGCGAAAGCATGAAGTGATACTAACTGAACAAGACGATAGCACACTGTGCCTTCCGCCGTGCTGCTGCTGCGGATATTGCGTACTGCCGCACGATGAAAGCCGATGAACACCAAAGCCGGTGGGTAAGCGGAGAAGATGCGTGGGTGATCGGGTGGGTGATCGGAGAGGTCTGTCTCTTGAATGATCCACCCTCAGCTCTGGCGGTCCTCGACGCCTATGAAGGATGTGGACCCGGCGACCCTCCGCCGCACCAATTCGAACGGCAAGTAGTGGATGTCCTCATGGATGACGGCCAAACCATCGGGGCCTGGGTGTACGTTTATTGCTTGGGCACGGCGGGGAGGGCGCGGATCCTCTCCGGAGACTACCTTCAGCCGAACCATTAGGACACTCTCCCGATTACACGCGCAGCGCTTCGGCCAGCGCCGGAGCCAGTTGGGGGAACCGGAACGGGAACCCGGCGGCTTCCGCGGCGGCAGGCGTCACCCTTTGGCTGCCCAGCAGGATCTCCGACATTTCGCCGAATAGCGCTTTGAGGGCGAACGCGGGGACGGGGAAGATCGCGGGCCGATGCAAGGCTTGCGCCAGGGCGCGCGTGAACTCGGCATTGATCACCGGATAGGGCGCAACGCCATTCAGCGCTCCGCTCACCGGGTGATCCAACGCGAACTGGAACATGCCGGCAAGATCCTCCAGATGGATCCACGACATCCACTGTTTACCGTCGCCCAACCTTCCGCCAACACCCATGCGGAACGGCGGAAGCATCCGTTGCAAGGCGCCGCCGCGCCCGTCCAGCACCACGCCGGTGCGCACGCGGACTACGCGGACGCCCAACGGTTCGGCGCCTTGCGCCTCTTTCTCCCAGGCCTGGCAGACTTCCCCCAGGTAGGTATTGGCGCCCGCGGAAGACTCCTTGAGGATTTCATCCCCGCGCGACCCGTAGTACCCGATCGCCGAGCCGCAAATCAACGCCTCGGGTTTGCGCGGCAGCCTGGCCAGCGCCTGCACCAGGTTGCGCGTCCCCGCCACGCGGCTTTCGCGGATGCGCCGTTTGCTGTCGGCCGTCCAGCGCTGGGCTACAGGCTCGCCCGCAAGGTGGATCACGGCGTCGGCGTCGCGCAGGCTCTCCTCGGGCGGTTGGCCTTTGAGAGGATCCCACACCGAAAGCCTGACGCCCGGAGGGAGGTTGGTTCCCGCATGCCGGCTCAGCACGTGCATCGAATGGCCGGCGGCCGTAAGATTCTTCATAAGGCGGCGGCCGATCAGCCCCGAAGCGCCCGAAATAGTGATTTTCAAATATCCAGCTCCTTGTAGTTAGATTCCACGTTGACCCGCAGCTACAATGATAGTAAGCATGAGGGCCTGGAACCGCGCAAAACTGCTGTGGGGGTATCTCGCGCGCCGGGCCGTGCTCAGGGCGCTGCCGGTGGAATACATCGTCGAAACCACCGCCAAGTGTAATCTCTACTGTCCCATGTGCCCCCGGGAAACGCATCCGCAGCCCAAAGCCGATATGACGGACCAGGTCTTCGAGCGTCTTGTCGGCGAAGCCGGTACTTCGGCTGAACACATGATGCTGATCGGCCTGGGCGAGCCTTTCATGGACCCGCACATTTTCGAGCGCATCGAATTCTGCCACCGGCACAGCATCTCCACTCTGCTATCCACCAACGGCACATTTCTCGATGAGCGCAATGCCGCGCGGATTCTGGATTCCCCGCTGGAGCAGATGACCCTGAGTTTCGACGGCTACAAGAAGGAGACGTTCGAGTTCTTCCGCAAGGGCGCGAAGTTCGAAAAGGTGCGCGACAATTTCGTCCGCTTCGCCCGCATGAAGCACGAGCGCGGTTCCAGGCTGCAGATTGTGGTGCAGATGGTAAAGATGGACGGCAACGCCTCCGAAGTGGACGACTTCATCAGTTTCTGGAACGCCGTGCCGGGCGTGGATCAGCTCCGCATCAAAGCCGACGAGACCAACCTGATGCGCCCCGATTCGGGCCACGCATCGGGCGATTGGAAGCATCCCTGCCATTACCTCTGGCGCGGCCCCATGTATGTCAAGCAGAACGGCGACGTTTATCCGTGCTGCCAGAGTTATATGCTGGATGGCGCGCCCGTGGGCAAGATTGGGGAACAACCGCTCTTGGCCATTTGGAATTCGGAGCCGATGCAGGAAATGCGCCGTCTGCATGCCGCTGGCCGCGGCGGCGAAGTGGACATCTGTTCGCGTTGCTGCACCACCATTCCGCACCCGGTACTGGTGACCGGCAGCCTGCTGCTGCATGGCCGCACGGTGCGGCGTCTGCTGCCCCTGGTGGAGCGGCTGACGTATCTCTCCAAGCTGCCGAAAAAGCTGCTGCGGCCGTCGGGTCCGCGGTAGCCGGGGATCGGTAGCACCTCAAAATCCGCTGGGCTTCACCCAAAAGCTTTCCTGCCACGTCCCGCCGGGCGGAATGCTTTGCAACTCTTTGTACAAACCCCGGTGTGCCAGGTTGAGCGCGTCGGTAATGCCGGCCATGGGCTCGAAGCAGATGAAGTCGCGGCCGGCGCCGCCCGGAGAATAGACCACCGCCGCACGGTAATTCGGACCGAACGCCACTTCGATTTTTTCGGACTTGCCGCGCACCCACATGACGGCCTTCCCGGACGAATCCCGAATCAGGTCGCCGAAAACGTGGTCCAGCGCCAGGCCCTTCAACGTGCTGCCTTGTGGTTTTGGAAGGAACTGCTCGATGGGGCGCGTTTCGCCGGTCGGAATCAGTTCCTTGCTGAGCACCCACTCGGTCCGCGCCGCGATGCCGAAGGTCCATTCATCGCGGGGCGCATCGTTCACCTGAAAATAGGGATGAAATCCGATGGCCACGGGCATCGGTTCGGCGCTCAAGTTGTGCAGCCTGGTCAGCACTTCTAGGGTTCCGTCGTTCAAGCGGTAGGTCATTTCAATAGTGTGAGCAAACGGAAACTGGGCCATCCATTCAGGCTGGCGGTAGAACTCCAGCCGGCTGGTCACCCAGGCCGAATTTGCATCGGATTTGGCTTCCACCACTTCCCACTGCGAAGCGTTGGTCAGAAAGCCGTGGATGGGGTGGTTCTGGGCTCCGGGACTAACATTCCCCAGATCCAGATTGAACAAATACTTCTTGCCGTTGGCGTAGAATGCGGGCTCATCCAGGCGGTTAGCCCAGGGCGCCAGGAACGGAATGCCGCTCATCCCTTTGCCGGCTTTGTACTCCTGCACGGTGGCAAACGGGAATTGAAGCACCTTCTTCGCCTTGACTCTCATGTCGAACGCGCTATTGCCGTGTGCCGGCATCACGGAGACGATGGTCTGGTTCCTGGAATCCTCAAGGCGGATGACCTCGCCATCATGGTGAACGGAATACTGTGCGGCAGCCGGCATAGTCGTGATGAGCAGTAACCCAAGGAGCTTCATGGTACCCGATGCTATCAGAAAACGCTGACATACTGGATATGGGATGACACTCTCACTCAGGGCTTTTCACTTAGCCGCGTTCGCACTGCTGGCGGGCAGCGTATGGGCGCAACTGCCGGACGGAGCGGGAAAAGAAGAGACCCAACGCGTCTGCAAGGGCTGCCACGAACTGGAACGGTCGGTCTCTCCACGCCAGGACCGGGACGGGTGGCAGCAGACCATGGACAAGATGGTGGCACTGGGCGCGAAAGTCACTGAGACGGATTACAACGCGATCCTCGACTATCTGGCGAAGAACTATCCCGGGGAGGAAATCCCCAAGCTCAACGTGAACAAGGCCACGGCCATCGAGTTGGAAAGCCGACTGACCCTGCCGCGCCCGCAAGCCGCGGCGATCGTCGAGTACCGCACCAGGAACGGAGTCTTCAAATCGATCGACGACCTGAAAAGGGTTCCAGGCGTGGACGGCGCTAAGATCGAAGCGAAAAAGGACCGCATCACATTCTAATTCCGATCGCGACTTACAATTTTTCCCCCAGTGTTCCGGAAATCTTGTATCATTGATCGCATGGCACGATTGCAAGACGACCCGGAAGTGTTGCGGGCAGCCTTGGCCGGCTACCAGCAAGAGCTGTCCATAATTGCAGAAGATGGAAGAGATCCGACGGGAGCTTGGGGGCCGCGCTTCCGCGGCGCCGAAGCGTTCGCCTGTCCAGGGAGAGAGGCGCGTCCTGAGCGCGGCCGCGCGGAAACGCATTGCCATCGCACAAAAGAAGCGGTGGGCGGCATACAAGAAGGCTGAGGCTGCGCCCGAAAAGAAGATGCCTGCGAAGCGGCGCAAAATGAGCGCGGCCGGCCGCAAGCGGATTGCCGACGCGACGAAGAAGCGGTGGGCGGCGTTCAGGGCCGCGAAGGCCGCTGCCGCGGCGGCCTGAGTCACTCGGGGCCCCTGCAAGCTGAAGATGGCAGGCCAGGAGGCCTACCCTACGCCGGGGAAATCCATGGGCAGGGACCAACTGTGTCCCTGGCGGGCCAGCAGGCTCTGGGCAATGTCAGGCCCCCAGGTGCCGGCGGCGTAGTTCGGAAATTCGCTCGGGACGCGGGTTTTCCAAACCTCCAGCACCGGCATGAGCAGCCGCCAGGCCGCGTCCACCTGGTCCGCGCGCATGAACAGAGTGGCGTCGTTGTTCATCACATCCCAGAGCAATGTTTCGTATGCGTCCGGCGATTGTCCCGCAAAACTCTCGCGATAACTGAACCGCATATCCACGGGGCGCAGCAGCATCTTTTCTCCGGGCTGTTTGGCCTGGAAGCGCAGCACGATTCCCTCGTTCGGGTGGATGGCCAGAACCAGGCGGGACGGTTGCCAGTCCAGGGTGGCCTCGGTTGGAAAGGATTGATGCGGCACCGCGCGAAACTGGATGGCGATTTCGGAAACCTGCCGGTTGAGGCGCTTGCCGGTTCGAAGATAGAACGGCACGCCGTGCCATCGCCAGTTGTCCACGAACAAAGTCAAAGCCACAAACGTCTCGGTCAGTGAGTCGGGTGGTACGCCTTCTTCCTCCCGGTACCCGCACGCCGCTTTATCCCCGATCCAACCCTTGCCGTATTGCCCCCGCACCGCGAACTGATGAACGTCCTCATGGCTGATCGGACGAATTGCGTGGAGAACGTCGACCTTCTTATTGCGGATTTCGTCGGCGTCGAAAGATACCATCGGTTCCATGGCCATCAGACAGAGCAGTTGCATCAGGTGATTCTGTACCATGTCGCGTAGCGCGCCGGCGCCATCGTAATAGCCGCCGCGATGCTCGACGCCCACGTCTTCGGCGACGGTGATGGCCACGTAGTCGACATAGCGCCGGTCCCAGATTGGCTCGAACAACGGATTGGCAAAACGAAACGCCAGAATATTCTGCACGGTTTCCTTACCCAGGTAATGGTCGATTCGGAAGATCTGCGATTCGTCAAAGCTGGCGGTCAGCGTGCGGTTCAGGGCCTGCGCGGATTCCAGGTCGTAGCCGATCGGTTTCTCGATGACCAGCCGGGCGTGTTCCAAATCGCGTGTCAATCCGGATTGAGCGAGGCATTTCGGAATTTCGCCGAACAGCGACGGAGGCGTAGCCATGTAAAAGACGCGGTTGGCTTTGACATCCCATTCCTTTTCGAGACTCGCGCATCGATCGGATAGAGCCGTGTAAGTCTCCGGCCCCTTGAAGTCGCCATTCAGGTAGAGGATATGCCCGGCGAAGGCATTCCATTCATCGTCGGCGATCTTGCCGCTGCGGGAGAACTGGTTTACTCCATCGTGCAGGCGATTACGCAGCGCGTCGTCATTCATTTCGACGCGGTCCACCGCGACAATGCAGAAATGGGCCGGCATGCCGGTGTTCCGGGAGAGATCGAACAGGGCGGGGACCAGTTTCCGCCAGGTCAGATCGCCGCCGCCGCCGAAGATGACAAATATGGAGGCTTGGAGTTTCTCATTCGTCTTCACGATTCCCAATCTACTCCTATTCCGATTCCTTCTTGCGAATGGCATACCGCAGGTACAGGTGGTTGTCTTGCTGCCTGGCGCTGACAAGGTCCAGCCATGGCGCTGTTTCGGGAAGAAACTCGACGCCTGCGATCAATCCCGGGCGTAGCCGGTGCCCGTTTCGGCCGGCCACTTGAGGGGCGACGGTGAGGAAAAGTTCGTCGACGCAGCCATCGGCCATGAATTTACCGAACAGGGCCGGGCCGCCTTCGTGGAGAAGCAGAGATACGCCGAACTCGGCACGCAGAAGTTCGAGAATGGAAGCCGGCGCAATGACGGGACCTTCGAGCGGCCGGACTTCCGTGGAGGCAAGCGATCCGGCACCGCCCGATGCGAGGATCTCTTCGCCGGCTTTGGTGGTGACGATCAATGTTGGTACGCCGGGCGTGCGGAACACGGCTCTGGTGAGGTCCACTCTGCCGCTTCCGCTTATCACCACCTGGAGCGGCGGCGCCGGCTTCCGCAAGACCTCCGAGCGGTAGCGCGAATACAGATCACGGGCTTCCGGGTAAACCCGGGCGGCAACGAACAGGTGCTCTGGGACGGTCTGGTGAAGAGTTGCCGATCCCATCATGACGGCGTCCGCCGAGGCCCGGAGGAGCCCCATGATGAAACGGTCGGACCGGTCGAATCCGCTGATATCGCCTCCCCCGGAATGGCCGGCGATTTCATAGCTGACTACCCCGTCAATCGTGCTCACGAAGTTGCCGATGACATAGGGCCGCTGGGCGCTGGACGGCGGAAACCATAGATCGCCACCGTAAGCGATCCGCAATTCGTCCGGCAGAACGGAATGCGCCGGTGCTTCCCGGCGGTCGATCAACGTGCGGATGATTTGGCTCATTCCTCTACACGTACGGTAATCTTCGAGCCGTCCGCCCCTCCGAAATAGACGCGCTGGGTGGCCTTTGCAAAATCCGTCGACAGCGCCTTTGGAATATCCATGAACCTTTGCGGGTTGCGATCCGTCAGCGGAAACCAACTGCTTTGGATCTGCACCATGATGCGGTGGCCGGCGCGGAACGTATGGGCGATGTCGGGCAGGTCGAACGCGATGTGGTCGGGTTTACCCGGCTCGAAAGGAACGGGCTTCTCAAAGCTTTTGCGGAATTTTCCGCGAAACGGTTCGCCGCGGACTAACTGCTGGTAGCCACCCATCACCGAAACCGGCGCCGGCGGATTGTTGTAGTCCGGCGCATCGCCGGCATACACATCGACGATCTTGACATCGAAGTCCGAATCGGTGCCGCTGGTCGAGACCTTCAGATCGACCGAAATCGGACCAAAGACGTTCAGGTCGTGGTCCAGCACCTCCGACTTATAAACCAGCACGTCGGGCCGCATGGCGGCAAAGCGCTGATCTTCGGTCATGTAACTGTTCAGCACGCGGGTAGCGATGGCGCCGATGTATGGAACCGGCTTGTTCGGATCGGAAAGATATTCGTCGAAGGCCGCCTGCGCGGGTGGCTGCCACGCCAGCTTGCCCTTGGCGTCGAGATAGATGGTGGTGGACCTGGCAGCGGCCGGCGGCCACGCGTCGAACTTACGCCACTGGTTCATGCCGGTCTGAAAGACGTTTGCTTTGGGAAACTTGCCGTCGCCGCGGCCCTTCAGATAGTAGAGGAAAAACGGAAGCTCGATTCTTTCGCGGTAATAAACGCCGGTCTTCGACCCGAAATTGACATTGCCCAGACGGTCGCCATCGCCGCGTGAAAAGCCGCCGTGGTTCCACGGGCCCATCACCAGCATATCCACGGCGGGCGGATTGTTCTTCTCCATGAAATCGTGCTGGCGCAACAGACCTTGCGGGTCCTCGGTGTCGTACCAGCCGCCCACCAGCATGACGGCGGGCTTGATGTTCTTCAGATGTTTCCAGATGGCGCGCGATTGCCACACTTCATCGTAGGCGGTGTGATCGACGTTCATGTTCCAGAAAGGCTGTTTGTGCTTGAAATATTTTTCGTCGGCATTGGCCAGCGAACCCATTTCCAGATAGAAATCGTAGCCATCGGGCGTGCCGAACTGGAAAGGCAGCGAGGGCTGCGGCGTTTCGGGATCGCCCTCCCGATTGCGAAATCCCATATAGAACGCGAACCGGTGGGCCAGCATGAATGCGCCGTTATGATACGAATCGTCGCCCATGTAGTAGTCCGTGACGGGCGCCTGCGGGGCTACGGCCACCAGCGCCGGATGCGCATCGATCATTCCCGCCGTGACGTAGAAGCCCGGCTGCGAGATGCCGTACATGCCGACTTTGCCCGTGTTGCCCGGAGCGTGTTTGACCAGCCAGTCGATGGTGTCATAGGTGTCGGTGCTCTCGTCGGTGTCCCTGGCGCCATTCTTGACCGGCTTGTGCGGACGGATGACGATGTAATCTCCCTCGCTCATATAACGCCCGCGGACATCCTGATAAACGAAGATGAACTTCTCGTGCGCGAACAATTCCGAGGGGCCCAGGGTGGCGCGGTACTGGTCGATGCCGTAGGGCGCGACGTTATATCCGGTGCGCTGCATCATGATCGGGTAGGTCTTCGAGTCCGTGAAGACATCCTTGGGGACGTAGACGGAGGTGAAGAGCTTGACGCCGTCGCGCATGGGGATGCGGTACTCGAACTTGGTATAGTTTTCGCGAACGAATTCGCGTCCCGGGCCTGCGGCGGCTTGTGGAGCGGCGACTGCGGCGGTTGCGGCGGCAGGGCCCTGGGCGTGGACCAGGCAGGGGGCAAACAGAGCCGCGATGGTCAGAAGCTGCCAACGAAGGCAGACGAAATCGTCTGCCCCACCACTGCAAACACGCGATTTGTTTGTTTGGTTGCGCATAGCGGATTGAGTTCGATTCTAGCGTAACTGGAAGATGGCGATGCCGGGACGCCGTCGGGCTCTGACACATGGGTTGGCGGAACGAAGCCAATTGGCTGGTACGCGGGCTCATTTTCAACCGGTTGCGGGGCGGGCGGCTGGGGTTGAGGCTGGGGACGCTGGGCCTGGATGAGCCGCAATTCTTTGATGGACTGCAGCCGCAAGCGGCGGGTGTCATTGATGCGGCGCTGGACGCGGGACTGGGTGGTGGAACTGTGGTCGAAGGCCTTGCCGATGGGGGCGTTGGGGCTGGGGTAATTAGTGTCCTCGATCTTGTATATCAGGAGTTGGGCATCGATTCGGGCGAAGCGGCCGAGGAGCCAGGTGTCACGGACGATGTCATCGACCAGGATGCTTTCGATTTCGGATTGGGGCTGGCAATCCCGATGGAACCGTTCGGTGAGGGCGGCGAGAGCGGCGGCATCCTCGCCGGGGATGATGCTCGATTCAGCGTCGATTCCGGATTTGAGAGCATTCATGCTGGATGTGGCTTGGCCCTCGGCGGTGCGTGGTCCGGTAGAGTGCTGCGCGTTACGACGGTTGGCGTCGATTTGACTTTGTGTAGGCATAAAAAGATATGGGCAGCGGAAAGCCCGCGGCCGATGACCGCGCGACTCTAACGGTTTCCGACTGCCCCACTCTCAGGGTAACTGGGAGAAGTGCGGGCCTTTGACGGGTTGGGCTGTAAGGTGTTGAGACGGTGGGAAGAGATTTCGTAAAAAGCTGGTGACTGACTTGTCGGGCCGGCTTGGCGGGCATAGAAATTGCGAGGTCGATAGGCTGCGAGGCTGACTGTACCTCACAGGGGTCTGGTTTGTCTCTCCAGTTCTTTGGGGTAAGGCGTGGTTTCCCAGATTGCGACTTGGGGGGCAGGCGCGCCCGTGTGCGAGCGGTACGCCCGGCAGCGATTTCGTGGCGGCTTATGGGATCGCCGCGACCGTCACAGTCGAGAGAAAGATCGCATCTCGATCTCTGGAAGCCAACTGCTCAGCCACATGAACATTGCGCCCTCGCAGCAATTCGATTGCGATGTCAGTGTCAAGCAGATATGTGGTCACAAATTAGACCGATTTTCGACGGGAGGTTGGGCGGAGCGTTCAAGTTCCGGCAGGCTCCCAATCAGCTCCGTGAACAACTCCGCTGGCCAGCCATGCCGGACGGCCTCATCCACCACGCGGGCCGGCACGGCAGGATGCACAAGCGCTTCCGCGCACCCGATTTGTGAAAGGTAACGAATGACCCGGGCCACCTCGTCCACCTGTTCCGGACGCAGCCTTTTGAGTTCTCTAATGACTTCCTCCATTGACGCCATGCCTCTACCCTACGCCACGTAACGCCGAAAATCCACCTGGGCGCACGGGGTGCCGGGTTGCTCACTCGTGGTGATTGACTTGTCAGGCCGGCTTGGTGGGCATAGAAATTGCGGGGTCGATGGGCTGCGAGGCGACTGTACGTCACAGGGGGTCTCGTTTGTCTCTCCAGTTCTTTGGGTAACTCCGAGCAGCCCTGATGTTGCCCCGGGGTCAACCGATATCTTGCCGGCTTCGATAGCGCGCGAGAACGGAATCCCGCAGCCTGACCGACAGGTAGAAGCCGCTCGCTTCCAACCGAGCCAGCGTCGACGGGAGATTGGAGAGGATGCCAACGACATCGGCTCTCTCCAGTACGCCTAAAGTGCCGGTGACCGGCAACTGGCGGCGTATCGCGAACGAGCGGCCTTCGCGGTCATCCATCAGTAGCAGATCCGCCTGCAATTCCGACGCCAGTTGGATTGCCTCCCGTTCTCCGGCATCTAGAGCGTCGAGAGCGGGATCGTATGGGAGGCTTACGGTCGAAGAACGCACCTGCAGCCAGTCGGGAGGGTCCGCCAGCCAGGTCTTGACCACAAGAGGGGTCGCTTCCGCTTGTAATTCGGTCCAAACCGCGCCCGGCACAATCACAGTTCCGTACAGCTTGGAAAGGAGTTCCGCCTCGCCGATTGCAATCAAATGGCGCAGGGGCGTAGTGTCGGAGACGACGATCATCCGCGCTCGGACGAGCGCGAGTGGGTCAACTCCTGAAGGGCAGCCTCGCGATCAAGCTCGGATGGATCGAAGTCAAAGACACCGATTCCATGCGAGCCGAGGAACTGCTGCGCCTCCCAACGTGTCGCAAACCCAAGTAACCGCCGGACCTGGGCGAGGCTGAGCAGTCCCTGTTGGTAGCCGTCGAGCGCCAGGTGCTCCCTGAGGTGCAGCGACAAATCTCCCCATCGCCCTTCCAGGGCGTTCCGCACATCCTCTGGGATGTCAATCGACAGCGGCACTCTACTTTCTCCTGCCACCATTATGCAATAGTTCCTCGATTTGATTTGCTGCAACGGTCTAGCTCCCGGCCTTCCGGTTTTAACATGGGAACTCCGGTAATACAGGCCTCCTGAGCTCGGGCCTGGCGCCTTTGGTCCTTTTCGAGTACATCTGCTGCGTGCTTGGCGCGAGCTGAAAATGGCCGGCGTGAAATTAGGATATCCTAGAGGAGTCACACTCCATGGCCAAATTCCCCATCGAAGAATGGCAGGCACAGCAACTTCGTCTGACGGTCTTCCCTCCACCTAATGCCGAACATCGACAACCCGAATGGTGGCAAAGGATGACAGGGACGGAGCCAAGCGAGAGCACCACAGACCGAAAACGCAACACGTCGCTGGTATCAGGCGAGTTCGGAGGCGGCAACCTCACCCTCGGCTTCTCACCCGAAAGGATAGATTGGTACCTCACAGCAGCGGAGGGACCCATCAATCCGGTGATCAGTATTGAAGACATTGGCCCGATGATCCAGAGCGTGGATCAATTTTCCGCCCTCGCTGAGAGGTGGCTTGCCGAGCAGGACATTCCAGAGGTCGTCAGGCTGGCTTTCGGCGCCGTATTGACTCATCCTGAGACGGATCATAGGGCTGGCTATATGAGGTTGCGTGACTACGTCCCAATACCGGTTGATCCGGATTGGAGGGACTTCGTTTTTCAGGTGAATGTTCGAGCCCCCCGGATGGCTGCTCACGGAATCCCATACTTGAATCGACTCAGCAGGTGGTCCGTGGGCGCACGGTCCAGCGGCAGGCTGAGCGTCAGCCCGCAGGGAATTGCAGTCGCAGGCACCGGCGCCCCTCAGTATGGGCTTCGGTTGGAACTCGACGTTAATACTCCGGCTGATTCCGCGGGCACAATCCCTCGCGAACTCTTGGCAGATCTTTATCGCGAATTGGCTGCGGCCAGTCGGGCGATCGCCAGCGATGGAGTAGCGCATGAGCAATACAGACTTCAATGAAACCGCGCTATCACCTGGGGACAAAGCCATTCAAGCCGAATCCAGCACGGCTCTCCCACAGGATACGATAGAGACCTCGCGGCGTCGCGCAAAATGGCTGGCCGCGCTTGTGTTGGGCGCCGCAATCTCGACGGGACAGGTTCCTCCCTTCACGCACCCCTACGGCCGGAGGCGGGAGGAATTTCCGGCCGAGAGCAGTACGTTAGCGGCCGGGGTAGACCCTGTATTGCTGCAGAACGTGAAAGATCTCTTTGAAAAGGGTGCATCAGAATTCTTTCACGACGGCATGGACAGCAACTTTTCCCGTTCCTTGCTCAGTCTGCTCGGATCACGAGCAGCGGATGCCCTGTCCGCTATCGCCGAGTACTTGTCGGGGAACGAAGGCAACCCTGAGGTGGTGTCGGAGGCGCTTCGTTGGGTGGCGGAATTCGGCGGGCCCGATACACTTCCGAAACGCTGGTCCATTTTGCGCCGTGGTCTCAAGAGCCGATTTCCGGTGGTTCGGGACGGAGCGATCCTCGGGTTCGCCGCGCTCGATGATCCACGCGCGCACTCGCTGCTTTTGGAGGCTCGGGAGTCAGAGCAAATCCGCGAACTGCAGTTACTTATTGAGCGTGTTGCCGCTCGGCTCGAACATCGACGGTGAAGATGGTGCTGCTGCTGCGAAAGATCAAGCAACACCGATGGTATAAGGAACTAGCAAAACCATTCCTCGAAGCTGACGACATTCCGGCCGATCCGTTCGGAGATCTACAAACCACCGAAAACTTATTATCTGTATGGGAAGTGCACGAAGACCGCTCGAATCTGGTTAGGGTTGTGCGGGCAGTCGCAATGGGCGGCCAGCGAATCGATCACACTGGTTACATCTTGTTCGACTCGGTCCACCTCGATGCTGCGGGAATCGAGCTTCAGCAGAACGAGGGGCGATCCGACGATAAGGGCGCTAACGGTTGGCATCGCGACCTCGTGCTCTCTGGCAAGAAACTTCTCGCGCTTGCAAAGTTGCTACTCGAGCACGGAGAGACTGGCACGATCACGAAGCCGGAGCTTGTAGATGCGGTGGAGGAGGGAATTCGATCTGGCGAACTACCGGAAAGCTGCCGGAAGAAGAGGTCGGGCGGCTAAACGGAAGCTTGTTGGGCTATTTGTGTTGATTGCGGGTGAATTGTTGCTGTGATCGCGGCTTCGCCCTGGGCGGGACTACCCGGATGGTAGTCGGAATTTGGGTACGGCTTGGTGGGCTTATCCCGTCGCGCACCCGGGGAATTGGCCCCAAACGGCGTTGGATCTCGGGCATTCAGATCGGCACCACAACGGCGCCACGCTCAGTCTCTCCAAACCAGACAGCAGTGACGTCCCGCAGTGCCGGAGTTCCTGCTGAGGCGGCTTTCAAGGGGAGCTTTTTGCATGGTATGTTTTTTGGTATGGCCCCAACGAAAATCGCCAACACACTGGAGAACAACCAGCTTGCAGAAATTCGCGCACTGATCGCGGCCGGAGCGGCAGGGAGCGTTTCGGCATTCGTAAAGCATGCGGTTGGAGTTACTCTCTTCGATGCGGCAGGATGGAGGGGGATGCTAGAAGATGCGTGCAGCAAACGGGCGGTCCGCTAACGAAGAAGGAGCGCATGTGGGCCGACGGGCTTCTCTCTCCGCACGGACAGGAGAAGGTTTCCAGAAAAGGGAGGGCGGCGTGAACGGCATCACTTTCGACGCTGGCGGGCTGATCGCCCTGGACCGCAACGACCGCCGTGTGCTCACACTCATCGCACGGGCTGCAGAGCGTGGCAGGCGTCTTACCATTCCGGCGACGGCGAGCGGCACAGGCCATTCGGAACCCTGCCAGGCAGGCCCGCCTCTCCCGGTAAACTAGACAGGCCGGTACGGACGACTGTGGGCTCTGCGCTCCCTAACGGTCGCGGCTCTGATTGGAGGACGTTTAGCTCACCAGCCGAGACCTTATTCCGCTGGACGGACCGGACGCGACGGCTGCAGGCCTATTGCCGGCAAGAACCGGGACGGCTGACATCGTCGATGCCCACGTTGTCATCTGTGCGCAGAGGGCCGGGCAGGCCGTGGTAACCAGCGATGGTGACGATCTCAGGGGAATTGCTCCTAAGCTTGCAGTTGGTGGTCGTGGTGACACCCCATCGACGGATTGGGTTCTTCCGCCCCTTCGGGCTCGAAAAGGCACGTCGAGTTCCCAACGGCTTACGCCGTGGGCTATGGTCTTGCGCCCTGCGGGCTTAGTTTAGCAGGCTGCGGAAAAACGACATGGCAGGCTGAATGCCTGCCCCACCGTCCCTGTAATATGTCGATTCTGCGTTGTTAGGACGCCGCTGCAGGGATCTCGAGTGGAAGAGTGCGCTGCCAAACCCGCGATTCTCATTTCAATATGTCTAAACT
>Ga0105854_1000674_pt1 | contig 14691 bp, 10 predicted proteins | sample OrgsoiDNA_201058_FD_89679 | JGI IMG/M metagenome (GOLD analysis project Ga0105854, IMG submission 89679) | Permafrost soil microbial communities from the Arctic, to analyse light accelerated degradation of dissolved organic matter (DOM) -... | ecosystem: Environmental > Terrestrial > Soil >... | reverse complement strand
TGTCCGCTTTAGCACGATTGCAATCGAACCCGCAGCCCGGATTGACGTTGCGATAACCATCGACGCCATCGCTGTTAGTGATTCGAGCGAGCCCCTGCGCGCGATGATCGAGTTGATTGATCCGGACGGTGCATTGACGGCCAGCACGACGCTGACGTTCGACGGGGCGAGCCGATCCGCGACGTGGCAACCGACCATCGACACACCGAGCTTATGGTGGACACCCGAACTCGGTTCGCCTTCCCTGTACACATTGCGCGTCGAACTTGCGCAGGGGGAGCAGCGTTTCGATCAGCGCACGCTGAAGGTCGGCATTCGCAGCATCGAACTCGACACATCGGCCGATCCGGATGAACCCGGCTGTGACTTTTTCCGCTTCATTCTGAACGGCGTACCGATCTTTGCGCGCGGTGTGAACTGGATACCGGCGAGTTCGTTCGTCGGCGCGATTACCGCTTCGGACCATCAAGCCTTGCTCGAAGATGCGGTCGCCGCGAACGTCAACATGATCCGCGTGTGGGGCGGCGGCGTGTACGAAGCCGATGCGTTCTACGACGCCTGCGACCGCCTGGGTCTGCTCGTCTGGCAAGACTTCATGTTCGCCTGCGCGCCGTATCCCGAGCACGAACCTGCACTTGTTGAAAGCGTGCAACGTGAGGTCGATCACCAGATTATCCGGCTGCGAAATCATCCGTCGCTGGCGTTATGGTGCGGCAACAACGAGGGGCAGGCCGTTCACCAGTTCATCGCCCGGATGACCGGCTCGACCGCGCCATATCCCGGCGACCTGTTTTTCCAGCGGATGATTCCGCAAGCGCTGAAGACACTCGATCCGTCCACGCCCTACTGGCCGGGCAGCCCTTACGGTGGTCCCAGTCACAACAGCATGCGCGCAGGCGATGTCCACAACTGGACGGTCTGGCATGGCCTGCCGCCGGTCCCCGACGAACTTCCGGTGGGCGATTTCAGCCATGGCCCGGAAGCGGTGGCCTATACCCGATACGCAGAAGATAAAGCGCGTTTCGTCAGCGAATTCGGCATCCAGGCTTCGCCGGCTGAGAGCACGCTGGCGCGCTGGCTCGCGCCTGACCAGATGTCACTCGGCAGCGATGGTTTTCTCAACCGCATCAAGGACCACCCGCAAGACAAGGTGAACGCGATGCTGATTCCGGTGACCGGTTTGCCGGACACCCTCAGCCAATATGTTGTCTTCACGCAGTTGGTACAGGCCGAGGGATTAAAGTTTGGTATTGAGCACTATCGTCGCCGCAAGCCGCATTGTTCGGGCACGCTGATCTGGCAATACAACGATTGCTGGCCGGGCATTAGCTGGAGCCTGATTGATTTCGACCGCGTGCGGAAGGCGAGTTGGTTCTACGTCGCCCGCGCTTATGCGCCGGTACTTGGATCGTTCAAGACGCTGGACGATGGCGTGATCGAATTATGGGTGACCAACGACACGCGCGAGAGGGTCGAATTCGAGGCGACCTTGACCATGTCGAATTTCGACGGCAAGACACTGTGGGAGGAAGTCGTCACGGGCAGCGTGCCGGCAACCGAGAGCCGCGCATTCTGGCGTGGCGAAGCCGCGCGCATGGGAGCGGACCCGGCCAAGGTGCTCGTCGTTCGTTCCAACCGATTCGCCGACAACCGCCTGTTTTTCGCGCCGGTCAAGGACTTGCCTTTCTCTCCGGACGAACCGGAGATGCAAGTGCAGATAGCCGATGACCACTCGCTGGCCGTGACGTTGACGGGTGTTGGCTACCATCACTTCGTGCATCTTTCGGCTCGGCAGCCGGCCACTGTTTTCAGCGATAACTATTTCGACTTGCAAGCCGGCGAGACGCGCACGATACGTGTGGCTTTAGCCGGTGCAACGTTGGAACCAGCCGATATCACACTGGGTTCATTTCATCGCTGAGGCGGGTGAGACCGACGAGGCAAGCGTACGACGGGGCCCATCGGCCCCGATCGAATTCAGCTGCTCTGTTGCGTGACTTCCGTGTCCATATCAGGGTAGAGAAGGCGAAGTAACTCGCTCAGTACTGCGACCGAGTTTTCAGCGTCGGCCCGGTCGCGCCTGAAGAGCGCTTCGAGGGAAAGTCCGCGGATAGCCGCGACAAACAGGCGGTGAATCGCCTCACCGTTTGGACGATCACGCAAACCCGCGGCTTCCAGGCGCTCGATGATCCACGGATGCGATAGACGGTCGATAGCGTTCTGCATCGAACGCAGCTTGTCGGCTAGTTCGGGATCCGAGCGTGAGGCCAGCATGATCTCAATCACTGCTGTTCCCGACGGCTGACTCATTACCTCCCACATGGTCGCCGGCAACTCGCGTATCCACTGCATCGGTGTTTTCTCGGCGACCGTACGCTCGTAGTGCTGCACGTCCTGTTCGAACACCGCTTCGACGACGGCCAGCATCAGGTCGGTTCGGGTCGGATATTGATGGGTCATTGCGCCGCGGCTTACCCCGGCTTCGTCCGCCACCATGGTCACCGACGTCGCGCTGTAGCCGAACTGGTGCAGGCAGGAAATGGCCGCTGCAATGAGCTTGGCCTGTGTCTCCGCGCTTCGCTGGGCTTGTGGCCGTCGCGCCAATTCTCCAACGGGTTCAGGCGCGGTTTGGACCGGTAACGTCCGGCGCGGTTTTTCTCTCGTCTGTTCTCTCATGGCTGGTTGGGGTACGTCTCTCTGTTTAGCTGACTTCATCGTCGTTTTTATCTGCTCGTGCTTGCCAAGTCGGCCTAGCACGACAATAGACGAAAACAAACAAACAAGTCTATTGGTTTTTATCGCGAGAGAGACCTGTCTCGGCGTCAGTGGGCGCCGGCGCACCGCGCATTGACCTGAATCGCTCCAGAAAGCCTTATTTTATGCGGCTCTACGGCTTACATCCGAGACATCCGTGCAGCGGCGGAACGGGGCAGGCGGCTCTCTTCATCTCCATTTTCCGATCGGGAAATACCCTCGCGTATTCACAAACAGTCTTGCCTGTTTGTTATTATCGAATTACTGTGACGCACTTGCTTCAGGCAAGTAACCAGAAAAACATCAGGAGACAAGCAACTATGAGAATGACCCCTGTGCGGAGGTCGGCGAAGTCTGTCGATGCGCGTATGAACGTTGTAGAGCAATGGAAGAAAAGGGCGCCGCGGTCGACGGTGTACGCGCATGTCCGCCGGGTTCCTGGCGTGCGGGGCAGTGGGAGAAAACTGCTGCATGTTGCGGGTCTCGGACTCGCGATGGCCTTTTCGGCGACGCTCGCAAGAGCCGACGACAGCATCGCTCAAGCAGCGAAGACCACGAACTGTCTTGCCTACGACCAGGATCGCGCACGCGGTCTGGAGACGCCGCTCTCCAGTACATGTGACAGTATTTCGCCGAGCATGGGCGGCCTGCGCGAGAAGTTGTACGAAAACGGCTGGATGCTTCAGGGCGGCATCTCGACAGGGGTGACTTACGACCTGCTGCATCCCGACAGCAGTGTTCCCCAGGCCTACACCGGTCAACGTCCCACCTACAGCCAGGCGGCGCTGGCCGTCCTTACCTACGATCTTTCGCGGGTTGGCTTCAGCAAGGATTCGCAGTTCATTATTTCAGGCGAATGGAACGAAAGCAGTTATCTCGGCTCGGGTACACGTGGCGCCTACGTGAGCGCACTGGCGATCGAACAGGAATTCTTTAACCATCAGGTACGCATCGAGTACGGATATCAAACACCGTCGAACAGCTTTTACGGCTTCACGTTGGGAACGACCGTTGCTTCGTCCGCGCTGGGTCCCGCCAGTAGTATGTTCTACGAACTAGGTGTGCCGTCAGTCAAACCGGCGCCTACGTTCGACATTCGTCTCTACACGCCCGATATGCGGTTCTACAACCATTTCGCCGTCACGCGAAGCATGAGCCCGCAGGGTTTTCAGGCCGATTCCCAGGCTAATTCATCGGGTCTGGACTTTAGCGTGCCTGGCGCAAGGGCTCTTTATATGGACGAAGCGGGTTATCGGATCACGTCTGATGCAAACCAGCGTGCTTTCTGGCTGCGAGCAGGCGCCCTGTACAACACGAGCGACTATTTTGACTACGGGGTCGGCAAGCCGACGTACGGTAACAAGGGGTTTTACGTTGCTATTACCCGGCAGTTCACCCAGCCCGATCAGTTCTACACCTATCGCGGTATTTACGCGGATGTCAAAGTGGACTTCGCGGATGCAAGCAAGAATCCGTTTAGCAGGGACGTTGCGGCGACGCTTTATAGTCTCGGCCCGTTTGACTCGCGTCCTTATGACATGGTCAGTATCGGCTACACCCATCAATGGATTAGCCCAAAAACTCAGCAGTACATAAATTTAGTGACGACTGCGACCGCTATTACAGGCAGCAATACGTTCTCGCTTTCGTATGCGTTCCACGTGGCGCGGGGCATCTACTGGACCAATAGCCTTGCGTACACCACGCAGCCCGTGTTGGCTCCGTCGCATTCAGCGGCCCTTTTGCTGACCACCGGTGCAACCGTGGTGTTCTGATCGACGGGGTGTCTTTCCCGCATGACCTAAGGGAAAGACCTGCGCGGTGATCCGGTTCATCGGAGATTCGTTGCAGCAATACACCGGCTTTTGCTCAAGGCTTTGTTCAGGCGAGATCGAACGGATGCTGAAAACACAGTGACGGTATCCGGCGAACTGCTGCGTCTTCTCTATCCCGGGGACGCAACGAAACCGTAACCAACGGAGGAAGTGATTTTGATGAGTGACAAAGCGGACAAAGCGCCACGCGCAGTACCCAAGGACTTTTTGTGGGGCGTGGCAATATCGGGGCATCAGAGCGAAGGCAATAATGTCACCTCGGACGTGTGGCTCGCCGAGCACGTGAGCCCCACTGTATTCCGCGAGCCGTCACGCGACGCGTGCGACAGTTATCACCGTTTCGGCGATGACATCGCCATTGCCGCCGACCTGGGTTTCAACTGCTATCGAGTCGGAATCGAGTGGGCACGCATAGAACCGGAACCCGGGCAATTTTCGATGGCTGAACTGGATCGATACGCGCGCTTGCTCGACCGCTGCCTTGAGCGAGGATTAGCGCCGATGCTCACCTATAGCCATTTCACGGTGCCGCGCTGGTTCGCGGCGCGCGGCGGTTTCGAGGTCAAGGACGGTGCGGATCTGTTCGCACGTTTCGCGGAAGCGGCAACGCGGCGTCTGGGCGAGAACCTGGCGGCCGCCACGACCTTCAACGAGGCCAACATCCAGCGTCTGATCAAGGTCCTTCTGGCGACGCCCGAATCCAGGCCGGCTATCGATGCAATGCTGGCCGCGTGTGCACAGCGTTGTGGCTCGACGCAATTTTCATCGCTGCTTTTCGCCGATGTCGAGAAGACGGAAGCCGTGTTGATCGATGCCCACCGCAAGGCGGCGCAAGCCATCAAGGCAGGGCCGGGTAATTTCCCGGTTGGCCTCAATCTGACGATGCAGGAAGTGCAGGGCGTTGGCGAGGGGAATCTGGCCGGGTACATTACCGACAGCCTCTATGGACCCTGGCTTGACGAAGCGGCGCTGACCGACTTTATCGGCGTGCAGACCTACACCCGCGTACGCGTGGATGCACGCGGACAGGCTGAGCTCGCCCCCGATACGGAGATGACGGCGGCCGGTTACGAGTTCTATCCGCGAGCGCTGGGGGCGACGATCCGCTTGGCCGCCAGCCGGACCGGGCGACCCGTCTACGTCACCGAAAGCGGCATTGCGACTAACGACGATACGCGTCGCGTGGCCTATATCGATGCCGCTCTCTCGGAAGTACGCCAGTGCCTGGACGAAGGTATCGACGTGCGCAGCTATATTCACTGGTCCTTGCTGGACAACTTCGAATGGACGTCGGGCTACGATCAGCGCTTCGGCCTCGTCGAAGTCGATTTTGAAACTTTCGAGCGCAGGCCCAAGCCGAGCGCATTTCACTTAGGCGCCATCGCGCGCCGCGGAGAACTCTGATGAGCGACGCAGTACCTGATGTTGGCATGGTCGATCAACTCGACTCGCAAGGGAGTGGGCCGACCGAGGATGAAATACGGTTCGTGCATGCCTATGTGGCGCCCGGTCCCTTCGATGCCGACTTGCTCGCCCGGGTGCACGACCCGGCGCTGCTAGCCGCACGTGAAGCCCGTACAGAAGCGCTGAGAGCGCGGGACTGGCCCAATCTTGGTCAGTACCGGGACGCGAACCGCACGCTTGCGGGAGTGTCGCCGAAGGCGGTGTTCATCGGCGATTCGCTGACTGAATTCTGGCTCGCTGGCGACCCGGGAATGTTCCGCTATGGCCTCATTAGCGGCGGCGTGATCAACCGTGGCATTAGTGGACAAACCAGTCCGCAGATCCTGCTGCGCTTCATGGCCGATGTCATTCAGCTGAAGCCCGCCGTGGTCCATCTACTGTGCGGTGGCAACGATCTCGCCGGCAACACCGGACCTACGACGTTCGCTGACTATCAGAACAACATCATCGCGATGGTCACGCTGGCGCGGGCCTTCGACGTGCGGGTGATTCTCGCTAGCGTCACCCCCGCGAGCAGTTTTGCCTGGCGTCCGGGAATCGATCCGCGTGTCCGCATCACTGAGATCAATGCATGGCTTAGGGCCTTGGCCGCTGAGCGCGGACTTGTGTTCGCGGATTACCACTCGGCGCTCGCGGCGCCGGACGGCAGCTTGCGCGCCGAATTGACGCGCGATGGAGTGCATCCCACGGCGGCGGGCTATGACGTGATGCGTCCTGTTGCACTCGAGGCTTTGACCGTGGCAATGCAGTGAGTGAGGGCCCATGCTCATGGGGAGATACCCCTAGAGCATGGATTTTGGCCCGAATACTAAAGCAACTGTCCCGTTACACCATTGGTGGTTGACCGTCGCGACGACACGATGTAGCCGGACGAGCTTCCACTCAAGGCGGCCGGAGGAAATGCGATGCCGGGAAACATGCAGGGCCATGCCCTGAGCGTCCCTTATCGAGTTTGCGGACCGCTGCCACGGCAGCTGCCTGATCGATATCAAGCGCGTAAGCTAGCGTCATTCCACACACAGGAAACAGACCATGCAGGTCAGCTCGCCTTCTTTCCTGGACGAACGCTTCGAAGCGCAACGCCGGGCGTTCGCGGCGGAATCGAATTCGCCGCTGAAGGTTCGCATGGACCGGCTGAACCGGTTGCTTGCGTTGACGGAGAATCATGAAAGCGACTTCGTGCGTGCGATCGACGCCGATTTCGGTGGTCGGTCCGCTCATGAAACGCGGATCGCCGAGTTGTTTGTCGTGCGCGCCGGAATCCGTCACGCACGCAAACACCTGAAGCACTGGATGCGTCTGCAGCGAGTCGCGACCGGCCTGCACTTCCGGCCTGGCTATAACCGCCTGTTGCGGCAACCGCTGGGTGTGGTCGGCATCGTATCGCCGTGGAATTACCCCATTCAATTATCGTTGGGTCCGGCGCTGGCGGCCCTTGCCGCTGGCAACCGGGTGCTCCTCAAACCGTCCGAACTGACTCCCCGCTTCTGCGAGCTGCTGGACCACTTGGTGAGCGCTTCGTTTGCGCCGGATGAGCTGAGCGTGGTGAACGGCGGCGTGGACGTAGGACAGGCTTTTGCCTGCCTGCCGTTCGATCATCTGTTCTTTACCGGATCAACCCAGGTCGGACGGCAAGTTGCCCAGGCCGCTGCGGCGAACCTCACGCCGGTGACGCTGGAACTCGGTGGAAAATCGCCCGCAATAATCGATGCCTCCTGTGACATTGCTGCTGCCGTGGCAAGCATCGCGTACGGCAAGTTCCTGAACGCCGGACAGACCTGCATTGCTCCGGATTATGTTCTCGTGCCGGCGGGTCTGGCGGACAGCATCGCCGATCAATTCAAGGCGGCCATTACGCGTCTCTATCCCACGCTGATCTCCAATCCGGACTACACGGCGATCATCAGCACGAGGCATCGCGAGCGGCTGCTTGCGATAGTGCAGGAAGCGCGTGATGGCGGCGCGCGCATTGTCGAAGTCAATCCAGCCGGCGAACGCTTCGACGAAGGCACGCGCAAATTCCCACCAACGTTAGTGGTCGGCGCGGCCGCAAACTCGCGTCTGATGCGAGAGGAAATCTTTGGCCCGCTGCTGCCTATTGTCGAATACGACGGGCTTGACCAGGCCATTGCCATGGTGAATCAGGGCGACCGGCCTCTTGCGCTTTACTGGTTCGGCCGGAACGTCGTCAATCGCGACCGGGTGCTGAACGAAACGGTGTCCGGCGGCGTCACGATCAACGACTGTTTGTGGCATCTGGCGCAGGAAGCGCAGCCTTTCGGCGGAGTCGGCCCGAGCGGCATGGGCGCTTATCACGGCGAATGGGGCTTCCGTACCTTCAGCAAAGAAAAACCCGTTTTCTATCAGGCGCGCCTGAATGGAACCCGTCTTTTTCATCCTCCTTACGGCAAGACCTTCGACCTGATGTTGCGGCTGATCAAGCGTATTACGTGAACAAAAAAGCAGCGGCGTGACGCGCGCCGACTAGCGCCGACTACATGGCAGGAGACCAGGATGGGTGACCTTTTCGATTTCGTCGTGATCGGCGCAGGCTCGGCTGGGTGTGTTGTCGCAGGGCGGCTGACCGAAGATCCTGCAGTCACGGTCTGCGTTCTTGAAGCAGGAGGCAGCGGCAACAGCGCGCTCGTGAACATACCGGCCGCCGCCGTTGTCATGTTGCCGACACGGATCAACAACTGGGCGTTCGAAACCGTGCCGCAGGCGGGCCTTGACGGACGCAAGGGTTACCAGCCGCGCGGCAAGGTATTGGGGGGATCGTCCGCCATCAACGCGATGGTCTATGTACGCGGACATCGTTCGGACTACGATCATTGTGCGTCGCTAGTCAATGAAGGATGGTCGTACGAGGACGTGCTTCCGTACTTCCTGCGCAGCGAGCACAACGAGCGGATCACCAACGAATGGCATGGCCGCGATGGACCGCTTTGGGTCAGCGATTTGCGTACCGACAATCCGTTCCATGCACGATACCTCGAAGCCGCGCGCCAGACCGGCTTGCCAGTGACCGACGACTTCAACGGTGCCGAGCAGGAAGGCGTCGGGATCTATCAGGTCACGCAAAAGAATGGCGAGCGATGGAGCGCCGCACGCGCCTATTTGTTGCCGCACATGACGAAGCGCAAGAACCTCTCAGTCGAAACTCATGCTCACGTGCAAAGGATCATTTTCGAGGGTTCACGCGCTGTCGGCGTTGAAGTAGTGCTGGCGGGCAGGACCCGGGTTATTCGCGCTCGCCGCGAGGTCATCTTGGCGGCGGGTGCATTGCAGACGCCGCAACTGCTGATGCTATCCGGCGTGGGTGATACACAGGAGCTTGGCCAACTGGGGATTCCGGTCGTGCAGCATTTACCCGGCGTGGGGAAGAACCTGCAGGATCATCCTGACTTTATCTTCGGCTACCGGACTCGTAGCCTCGACACGCTGGGCATATCGTTTCGCGGCAGCGCGCGTTTGTTGCGGGAGATCCTGCGCTTTCGCGGTTCGCGCCGTGGGGCGCTGACGTCGAACTTCGCAGAAGGCGGCGCCTTCCTCAAGACTCGGCCGGACCTGGCAATGCCCGACGTCCAGCTTCACTTTGTCATGGCGCTGGCAGATAACCACGCACGCACATTGCACCTGGGCCACGGGTTGTCGTGCCATGTGTGTTTGCTGCGGCCACGAAGCCGTGGAGAAGTGACGCTTCAAAGCAGGGACTTTCGCGATGCACCCCGCATCAATCCGGCGTTCTTCAACGACCCTCGCGATCTCGACGACATGGTGGAGGGATTCAAGCTCGCGCGACGCCTGATGCACGCGCCTGCTATTGCTGAATGGATCACGAAGGATTTGTTTACCGCGAACGTGAACACGGATGACGAGATCCGCGATGCGTTGAAACGGCGCGTCGATACCGTCTACCACCCGGTCGGCACTTGCCGGATGGGGCAGGACACTCACGCGGTGGTGGACTCGCAACTACGCGTGCGGGGTCTGCACGGCCTGCGTATTGTCGATGCGTCGGTGATGCCGACGTTGATTGGCGGGAACACGAATGCGCCGACCATCATGATCGCCGAAAAGGCGGTCGACATGATCCTGGGTGTACCACGCGCCCGTCTCCAGTCCGTGGATATCATCGATCGTGACCCTGCTCGTGCGCGCGCGTAAATATCCCGAACCCAACAACTCATCACTCGCCGGCGAGACCCACCGGCGCAGACGTTTCAATGATCTGCATGCCGCGTCCAAACACCACGCGTGAGAAGAAATGCGCCAGCACGGATTCGGCCAGCTCCCCCGTCACATGCTCTGGATTGATCGAGTAGAAGAACCGCACACCGTTGCACAACGCCATCAACCCAAGCGCAAGCGTTTCAGCGGGCAACGGTGTACCCGCGCGCACTGAAAACTCGCGGATATAGACAGTCATTTGTTCGAGCTTTTCGTGCAGGAAGGCGTTGAAGATAACGCGGAAGTGGGTGTCGCGCGACGCCAGCAGTTGCGCTTCGACCCATAGCAGGAAGTTCTTGTTGTCGCGGTATAGATGGCTGTAAAAAAGCAGTGCGCGGTCTTGCAGATCCTCACGCGTGACTTGTCCTTGCATGATGTCGTGCAAGCCGGCTTGCATGGCAAGGTGATCGCGTTTAAGAAGTTCAATGAGCAATTCCTGCTTGCTGCGAAAATTCGAATAGAACGCGCCACGCGTATAACCTGCGGCCAAGACGATTTCTTCAACGTTTCCGGCGACAAACCCTTTATTCGTAAAGACGATTTGCGATGCATCAAGCAGACGTTGGCGCGTTTGTTCGCGGGCTTGCTCGCGGGTGAGTCGTTCGCGGTTCATGTATGCATTTCGACTATTGGGCGACTGGAGAAGCAGGTGTCGTCAGCGGTTCGTCTGCAATCGTCCGTAGCCACTCCATTGTCGCTGAAGGTGCGGTTACTGGCAGCATATGGCCACCGTCGACCAAGCGAAGATTTGTCCTATCCAGCTTGTGCTTGAGCGCCTCGCCATGACTGCGCCAATCCAATATCCTGTCTTCGCGGCCGTAGAGCACGTCTACCGGCAGGCGCAAACTTGCATACCGGTTTTCCATGGCAGGGAGTTCGCTGGCGACTGCCATCATGTCGGACGACGCCGCATAGAAACTGCGTGGCCTCAAGCCAAGCAACCCACCCCCTTTCAGCGCGAAATCCTTGGGGACAGGATCGGGACCAAACACGATGTCCAGGATCGCGCGACTGCCCTTGATAGCGAACGGCGTGGCCACCGTGACCGATACGATCCGCCGGACCAGGGGAGATCGGATCAGCAGTCCGCCGAACGCGTCACCAGCTTCAACGAGGTGGGTGAGCGGGGCGATCAACGCCAGCCGGCTGACGCTGTTCGGATGATTGAGACCGACCGCCAGCGCGATGGCACCGCCCAGTGAATGTCCAACTAGCACCGGCTGGTTCAGACCCATGGCGTCGATGAACATCGCTACGGTTCGTGCCTGTGCGGAGATACTGGCAGGAGATCCAGCGCCTCGCGTTGAATGCCCCGAGCCGGGCCGGTCAATGAGGATCACCCTGTGCGTTTGCGTAAGCGCATTCATGTGCAGATACGCAAAGTTGCGCAACTGCCCGCTCAACCCGTGGACAAAGACAATGGGCGGCCCATTCCCGTATTCGACGTAATGAATGCGGTCCGCGCCAATGTCGATGAACTGGCCTTGCGGGGGCAGCGCCCGCTCGACGCGGCGTGCAATGTACAGCGAAAAAGCAACAAGCCCCGCGATCACGATGATGCAAACAGCGACGATGGACAGGAAAATAAGCATCAAGTACTCACCTTTGCTTTTATGCGTGCTCTTGCGCTTCGCGCTTAAGCCTGACTGTTGTTATGGGGCGTCGCTCGAACTGCATGACACCGTCGCTCAAGGCGCCGAACCTGAGCGACGCAAGATCGAGCAGGTAGTTCTGATGATACTTCCACGGCTTGTGAAGCCCCTGCTTGGGCAGGATGTTCGACGCCCTCTGAATATAGCCAGACGTGAGATCGACGGCGGGCAGCGAACCCATTTCGTTGTCCCTCAGTCGCGGCACACAAACATCGTAGTGATTTGCCTTCATGTGATTCACGAGCCGGCAGACGTACTGCGCGATCAACTCGGCCTTCAGGGTCCACGAAGCGTTGGTATAGCCAAACGACGACGCAAGATTGGGTACATCGCTATACATCATGCCCTTGTACGACACGGTATCTCCGAGCGAAATCTGGCGCCCGTCAACGGAGATCACTGATCCGCCGAGCATCTTGAGTTTCAGTCCGGTGGCGGTAATCACAAGGTCGGCGTCGAGATGCTGGCCGCTTCGCAGCCGAACACCAGTCTCGGTGAAGCGATCGATTTCGTCGGTCGCGATCGACGCCTTGCCGGCGCGCACCGCCTTGAAGAGGTCTCCGTTCGGGACAAGACACAGGCGCTGGTCCCACGGGTTGTATCGGGGCGTCATGTGTTTATCGACGTCGAACTCGGGTCCTAGCTGCTTGCCTGCTGCCCTGATGAGCAACTGTTTGGTTTCTTCCGGCTTGCGTCGTGCGCGGTTGTACAGGTACATCGTCAGCAGCACGTTCTTGCCGCGGATAAGCCTGTGCGCGAGCGTTGACGGTAGCCATTTGCGCAAGGAGTTGGCAATCTTGTCGCGCGCAGGCAATGAAAAAATGTAGGTGGGTGACCGCTGCAGCATGGTCACGTGTTTCGCCGTGTCCGCCATCGCCGGCACCAGGGTCACCGCCGTGGCGCCGCTGCCGATCACGATAACCCGCTTGTCCGCATAGGCCAGGTCGGCGGGCCAATGCTGCGGATGGACTATGCGGCCTTTGAACTTCTCCATGTCGGGCCAACGCGGCGCGTGACCTTCGTCGTAGTCGTAATAACCACTGCACATGTAGAGGAACTTGCAGGTGTAGCGCGTCTCAATGTCGACATTGCCGTCACTACGCTGAACCTGCACCGTCCAGCATGCGGCCTGCGAATCCCAGTTCGCGCCCGTTACCTTGTGGCCGAACTTGATGGTCTTGTCGATGCCGGATGCTTGGGCAGTACCTCGGATGTAGTCAAGGATCGTCTGGCCGTCGGATATCGATTTGTCGCTATGCCATGGGCGAAAGCTGTAGCCGAGCGTGAACATGTCGGAATCGGAGCGCACGCCGGGATATCGGAACAGGTCCCACGTACCACCCATCGTGGAGCGGCTTTCAAGGATCACGAACCGGGCAGAGGGGCATCGCTCGCGCAGATGATGCGCCGCGGCCACACCGGACAAACCGGCGCCTACGATGAGCACGTCATAGTCAATATCGACGCGTGATGAAGGCGAAGATGAAGATGAAAGCGAGGGGCCGCTCGAGTGGGTAGCCGGCGTCATGCGATGTCCTTGGGCGTGGAAGCGGCGGCCTGAGTGGACCGGGCCGCATGCGGATTGTTCGCGCGACGTTCCTGCAGCTTGCGATGAAAACGCAGCACATAGATCTGGTAAGCCGAGCCCATCAGCCGCGAGATGAAATCGACACGCCGGGCGTCGCTGCCTATCAGCACGCGGCGAGCATTGCGCTGGACGCCTGCAAGAATCTGGCGCGCCGCATCGTCCGCCTGGGTCGCGTTGATCAGGCGATTAGCCTGACGGCGATGTGCGTCCGCGTCCTGTCCCGTCAGCAACTGGATGTTGTCGTCGATCCGTGACGCGGTTGCGATGTTGGTCGCCACGCCGCCGGGATGAACACAGGTAGCACTCACAGACACGCCCTCCATTTCCAGTTCCATGCGCAACGCCTCGGTGTAGCCGCGAACCGCGAATTTGCTGGCATTGTATGCGCCCTGCGTCGGCATCGCGATAATGCCGAACAGGCTTGAGGTGTTGATCACGTGCCCGTCGCCCGATGCGCGCAGATAGGGGAGGAAGGCTTGCGTGCCATGCACCACGCCCCAGAAATTAATGCCCATGATCCACTCGAAGTCTTCAATTTTCGCTGTCTCGGCAGGCGCGGCGAGCGATACCCCCGCGTTATTGAAGATCAGGTTGATACGTCCATGATCTTCCGAGACTTGGCTCGCCCATGAAAAAACGGCAGCGCGATCGGAGACATCGAGGCGTTGCAATGTAACGCGCACACCATGGACAACGCATTCTTTCATCGTCTGGACCAAGCCTGCCTCGTTGATGTCGCTCAACGCAAGGTGGCAACCTCGTCGAGCGAGCTCGACCGCCAGGGTGCGACCCATGCCTGACCCTGCGCCGGTGATTGCGGCGACTTTCCCCTCAAAGCTTTTCATGAAGACGTCCCTTGCTAACTCTGCCTTAAGCCTTCTCAATAGCGAAATCCTGCACACCGCGTGCACACAGGTTCTCCGGCTGCGTTGAACACCAGTCCAGTTAGGACGCATAGTGCGGTTGCAACGGGAATACACCAATGGCGCAACGGGACAGGTGTTTTAGTATTTGGGCCAAATTTTGTCATTTAAGGGTATCTACTGATGAGTTTCTGGGACTTCAGACGCGGCCCTGCACGCACCCGGCTACTGGTCGACTACGCCCGCTCAAAGGGCTTTGCTCCCGCCAAGCTGCTTGAGGGCAGCGGCCTTGCGCTCACGCAACT
>Ga0105854_1000671_pt1 | contig 14711 bp, 12 predicted proteins | sample OrgsoiDNA_201058_FD_89679 | JGI IMG/M metagenome (GOLD analysis project Ga0105854, IMG submission 89679) | Permafrost soil microbial communities from the Arctic, to analyse light accelerated degradation of dissolved organic matter (DOM) -... | ecosystem: Environmental > Terrestrial > Soil >... | reverse complement strand
CTGGATGAAGCGAAAGCGCTGGAAGCGAAGAAGTTGGCGGAAGAAAATATCCACAACAAGGATTCGGGCATCGACTACGCGCAAGCGCAGGCCGAGCTGGCCAGTGCAATTGCACAGCTGGCAGCGATCCACAAGCTGCGTCAGCATTAATTTGCAGACTGGCAGCAATGCAAGAGGCAGCCTACGGGCTGCCTTTTTTTATGCGCATGCCTTATGGCGTCAGCTGCACATGCCGTAAGCCTTGCGCTCGTCAAAATAGCGGTAGGTGAAGGTGCGCACCGGGTAGCGCTTGCCGCCGACCAGCATGTCGGGCATGGACAAGTCAAAACGCTGCGGCAGCTGGCGCGGTAGTTGCAAGCGGATGCGCCACTGCGTCTCCTTGCTGTTGCCCACGGCGGAAAACATGATAGGCAGTTGTTCGATGACGTCGACGATTTCCGCCTTCTGGCTCATGCCGCGCTGATAGATGGTCAGGATCTTGGCCGCCGCGAACGGATCCTTGTGCGGCTCCTCCAGCAAAAGAGACAATCGTGTAAAACTGGCCTGCGTGCCCACGGGCAGCGTAAAGATCAGCGCCAGTTCCGTGCCGCCTTCTTTCAGGGTGACGGGCGGCGTGGCGTAGATGCTGATACCGCGCGGCAGCTCGAAACGCGAGCCTTCCGTCCACGTCTTGCACTCGGGCGTGGTGGCCTGGTACAGGCTGGGCGCCGTGTAATCGTCGCAAGCGGAAATGAGCAGCAGCAGTGGCAGGGCGAGTAGAGCAGAGCGGCGCATGGCGATCACGGGTGGGGACAGGAGCCGACAGTGTAAGCGATCCACCGGCACGCCGCCAGCCATGCTGCCGTGCTGCGGCGCAGCATTGCGTGGCCGGACCTGGACCGGCGCTGGCGTTAGGGCGCCAATCCGGCATACCATGATGGCCATACGTGTCGCCTGCCTGTGGTCTGAGGTTTGAAGTCTGGGCGGCGCGCCTCTCCACTTTCGCAAAGGAAGCAGCATGAGTTCAATATTGGCTATCAGCGGCGATGCATGGATCAATGGCCAGGCCGTACGCGGTACGCAAGCATCTTTCCAGGCGTTTGACCCCGCGCAGGGCGTGGAAATCGCGCCCGCGTTCTACACGGTCGATAGCAGCCAGACAGACCAGGCTTGCCGCGCGGCGCACGCAGCTTTCGATCCGTTCCGCGCCACTACGAATATGCAGCGGGCTGACTTCCTGGAAGCCATCGGTGCGCAGATCCTGGCGCTGGGCGATGCGCTGATCGTGCGCGCCATGGCGGAAAGCGGCTTGCCGCGCGCCCGCCTGGAGGGGGAGCGTGGCCGCACGGTGGGCCAGCTGAAGCTGTTTGCCGACCTGCTGCGCGAGGGAACATGGCAGGATATCCGGGTCGACAAGGCACTGCCTGAGCGCGCGCCGCCGCGCCCTGAATTGCGTTTGCGCATGATAGGCCTGGGGCCTGTCGCCGTGTTCGGGGCGAGTAATTTTCCGCTGGCGTTTTCGGTGGCGGGCGGCGACACGGCGGCCGCGCTGGCGGCTGGCTGCCCCGTGGTGGCCAAGGCCCATCCAGCCCATCCCGGCACCTCCGAACTGGTGGGCCGCGCCATCGTGCAAGCGGTGGCTGATTGCGGCTTGCCGGCTGGGGTATTTGGTCTGTTGACGGGCATAGGCAATGCGCTGGGTGCTGAGCTGGTGCGCCATCCCGCCATCCAGGCCGTCGGTTTTACGGGCTCGCGCCAGGGCGGCGTGGCCTTGATGGCGATTGCCGCCGCCCGTCCGCAGCCTATCCCCGTGTATGCGGAAATGAGCAGCATCAATCCCGTGTTCCTGCTGCCGCAGGCGCTGGCCGCGCGCGGCGAGTCCATCGCCGCCGGCCTGGCCGCATCGCTGACAAATGGTGTGGGCCAGTTCTGCACCAATCCAGGCCTGGTACTGGGCCTGGCCGGCAGCCACTTTGAACACTTCAGTTTTAGTGTGGCCAAGGCGCTGGGTGCGCTGCCGCCCGGCGTCATGCTCACGCCTGGCATCGCCGCCAACTACCAGCGCGGCGTGGCCCAATTGGCTGGCCAGGATGGCGTGCAGACCATGCTGGAACCGGTGGCGTCCGACACCTGCAAGGCATTCCCGGCTGTATTCCGCACGACGGGCGCGGCGTTTCTTGCCAGCACCACGCTGGCCGAAGAAGTGTTCGGGCCCGCCACCTTGCTGGTCGAATGCCTGGATGTCGATGAGATGCTGGCTATTACGGAACAGCTGGAAGGGCAGTTGACGGCTACCCTGCAGATGGATGCGGGCGACCTGGAGGCGGCGCGCCGCCTGCTGCCGGCGCTGGAACGCAAGGTGGGCCGCATCCTCGCCAACGGTTATCCGACGGGCGTCGAAGTGGCCAGCGCCATGGTGCATGGCGGGCCGTATCCGGCCACCTCGGACGGGCGCAGCACGTCGGTGGGTACGGCGGCGATTCAGCGCTTCCTGCGGCCCGTGTGCTACCAGAATTTTGATGAGGCCTTGCTGCCGCAGGCCCTGCGCGACGGCGTGCCTGGGCATTCCTGAGACAGATGCAGGGAAGAAGAAAAGGCGCTGCGGCGCCTTTTTTCATGGATTGAGCTATGCTGCATTGCAATAAGAATAATCATCAAGCCTTTTGGTGATTTTCGTAATTGCGGTGCGCCAGGGCTGCGCGCAGAATCGGTTCCACCTTGCAGTCATCCGCTTCTTCACCGCGTTTTCGAGAGCCCAGCATGCAGCCGATTTCACCGCCCACCCTCCTGCCCGTCGATCTCGATGCCGCCTTGCTGGTGGGCCGCATCTGGCGCGATGGTCCTTGCGTCATCGTCGTGCGCAACGGTGAAGTGATCGACATCACGGCTACAGTCGCCACGGTGGCCGAGCTGCTCGATAGCGCCGATGCAGCCGGTATCGTCCGCCATGCGCCGGGTATTTCGCTGGGCCCCGTACAGGCGCTGCTGGAGCTCGCCTTGCAGGCGCCACATGATCAGCCCCTGCTGTTGGCGCCATGCGACCTGCAAGCCATCAAGGCCTGCGGCGTAACGTTTGCCGTCAGCCTGCTCGAACGGGTGATCGAAGAACAGGCAGGGGGCGACGCGGCGCGCGCCGCCAGCTTGCGCACCGCGCTGCAAGAGTCCCTGGGCAGCGATCTGTCAGCCCTGCGTCCCGGTTCCGAAGCGGCGCAGCGCTTAAAGCAGCAATTGCAGCAACGCGGCGCCTGGTCGCAGTATATGGAAGTGGGTATCGGCCCTGATGCGGAAGTGTTCACCAAGGCGCAAGCCATGTCCGCCGTCGGCTGCTGCGCGCAAGTGGGCTTGCTGCCGAACTCCGCCTGGAATAACCCGGAGCCGGAGATCGTCCTGGCCGTCAACAGCCGCGGCGAGGTGCTGGGCGCGACCCTGGGCAACGATGTGAACCTGCGCGATATCGAAGGGCGCAGCGCACTTTTGCTGGGCAAGGCCAAGGACAACAACGGTTCCTGCGCCATTGGCCCCTTCATCCGCCTGTTCGATGAACGCTTTACGCTCGATACCGTGCGCCAGGCGGAAGTGTCGCTGCTGATTGAGGGCGCGGACGATGGTTTTGTGCTGGAAGGCGCCAGCTTCATGCGCGAGATCAGCCGCGATCCGCTGGACCTGGTGCGCCAGACGGCGGGTGATTATCACCAGTATCCCGATGGTTTCATGCTCTTCCTGGGCACCATGTTCTCGCCCGTAAAAGACCGCGACGTGCAGGGCGGCGGCTTCACGCACCACCTGGGTGACCGGGTCACCATCGCCAGCGCTACACTGGGCGCGCTGGTCAATGAAGTACAGCGCTGCGACGCGATCCCACCGTGGACCTTTGGCGTGCGCGCACTGTATCAAAACCTGGCCCGGCGGGGCTTGCTCTGATCCGATTTTTACAATAAGAAGAGAGACTTTTTATGCAGCATGCGACTTATCCCAGCCTGGCCAACAAGCGCGTCGTCATCACGGGTGGCGGCACCGGTATCGGCGTGGCCATCGTCGAGGCGTTTGCGCGCCAGGGCGCGCAGGTCACTTTTCTCGACATCGCCAGCGACGCTTCGCAGGCGCTGGAAGCACAACTGGCCCACTTGCCGTTGCCGCCCGTTTTCCGCTATTGCGACCTGACCGACCTCGCTGCGCTGGCCGCCACCTTTGCCGACATGGAGCGCAGCGCCGGCGCGGCCGATATCCTCGTCAACAACGCCGCCAACGATGACCGCCACCAGTTGCAGGACGTGACACCCGCCTATTGGGATGAGCGCATCGCCGTGAACCTGCGTCACCAGTATTTTTGCGCCCAGGCCGTGGCGCCCGCCATGCGGGCCAAACGCAGTGGCGTGATCCTCAACCTGGGCTCGATCTCCTGGCATTTGGCTCAGGCGAATCTATCGATCTACATGACGGCCAAGGCGGGTATCGAAGGCTTGACGCATGGCCTGGCGCGCGACCTGGGCGCCGATGGCATCCGCGTCAACTGCATCATTCCTGGCGCAGTGCGCACGCCGCGCCAGGAGCGTTTGTGGCACACGCCGGAAGCAGAAGCCGTGATCCTGCAGGGCCAGTGCCTGCAGACGCGCGTCGAGCCGCACGACGTGGCGGCGCTGGCGCTATTTCTCGCTTCGGACAATGCAGCCAAGTGCACGGGACGCGAATATTTTGTCGACGCGGGCTGGTACGGCGCATGAACGCCGCCACCATGACCACTGCCCGTGCGCGCCGCTTCCGTTCGCAGGACTGGTTCGATAATCCCGACCACATCGACATGACGGCGCTGTATCTGGAGCGCTTCATGAACTACGGGATCACGGCCGAGGAACTGCGTTCGGGCCGGCCCATCATCGGCATCGCACAGAGCGGCAGCGACCTCAGTCCCTGCAACCGCATCCATCTGGAGCTGGCCAAACGCGTGCGTGACGGCATCCGCGATGCGGGCGGCATCCCCATGGAATTCCCGCTGCATCCGATCTTTGAAAACTGCCGCCGTCCCACGGCGGCGCTGGACCGCAACCTGGCGTATCTGGGGCTGGTGGAAATCCTGCATGGCTACCCGATCGACGCCGTGGTGCTGACCACGGGCTGCGACAAGACCACGCCGGCCCAGCTGATGGCGGCCGCCACGGTGGACATTCCCGCCATCGTGCTGTCGGGTGGTCCCATGCTCGACGGCTGGATGGACGGCGAGTTGGTAGGTTCCGGCGCCGCCATCTGGAAGGGCCGCCGCCAGCTGGCCGCCGGCGCTATCGATAATGACAAATTCCTGCAGATCGCCGCCGCTTCGGCCCCTTCTGCCGGCCATTGCAACACCATGGGCACGGCGTCGACCATGAACGCGCTGGCCGAGGTCCTGGGCATGTCGCTGACGGGCTGCTCGGCGATACCTGCCCCCTATCGCGAACGGGGCCAGATCGCCTATGAAACGGGGCGCCGTATCGTCGCCCTGGCTTACGAAGATGTGCGCCCGTCAAGTATCCTCACGCGCGAAGCTTTTCTCGACGCGATCATCGTCAACGCCGCCATCGGTGGTTCCACCAATGCACAGCCGCACCTGATGGCCATGGCCCGCCACGCTGGCGTGGAGCTGCATTCGAGCGACTGGATGGAGCACGGCTACGATGTGCCGCTGCTGCTGAACATGCAGCCGGCCGGAAAATACCTGGGCGAGCGTTTTCACCGCGCGGGCGGCGTGCCTGCGGTGATGTGGGAACTCCAGCAGGCGGGTCTATTGCACGCCGAACGTCCCACCGTCACGGGCCACAGCATGGCGGCCAACCTGGTCGGCCGCGAAAGTGCTGACCGTGAAATGATAAGCCCGTTCAATACGCCGTTAAAGGAAAAAGCGGGTTTCCTGGCGCTGCAGGGCAATCTGTTCGATTTCGCCATCATGAAAACCAGCGTGATCTCGGCCCAGTTCCGCGAGCGCTATTTGTCGCGCCCCGGCAGCGAGGGCGTGTTCGAGGCGCGTGCCATCGTCTTTGACGGTTCCGCCGACTATCACGCGCGCATCAACGATCCATCGCTTGCCATCGATGACGGCTGCATGCTGGTGATGCGTGGCGCCGGTCCCGTGGGCTGGCCCGGCTCGGCCGAAGTGGTCAACATGCAGCCGCCCGACGCGCTGCTCAAGGCGGGCATATCGAATTTGCCTACCCTGGGCGATGGGCGCCAGTCGGGTACCTCGGATAGCCCATCGATCTTGAACGCCTCGCCGGAAAGCGCCGTGGGTGGCGGCCTGGCGCTGCTGCGCACGGGCGACATCATCCGCGTCGATCTGAATGCGGGCTGCTGCGACATGCTGGTCGATGCACAGGAACTGGCGCGCCGCGCGCAGGAAACGCCGCCGCCGGTAATTGAGACCGCCACGCCGTGGCAGGAAATTTACCGGGCCAGCGTGGGCCAGCTGGAGACGGGCGCCTGCATGGAACTGGCCCTGAAATACCGCGCCGTGGGACAGACCCTGCCACGCCATAACCATTGATGTAGGAAGCCGTAGCACCTGTAGTGAAAAACGTTCTTAATAAAATCCAACAAGGAGACACGTAATGAACAAGATCATCAGTGCAGCCCTCATGACCGCCATGCTGGCGCTAACCAGCACCAGTGCCCTGGCCGACGCGAAAAATCCGAAGATCGGCTTTTCCATCGACGACCTGCGCGTGGAGCGCTGGACGCGCGACCGCGACTTCTTTATCGCCGCCGCCGAAAAGCAGGGCGCCAAGGTGTTCGTGCAGTCGGCTGACGCCAGCGAGCAGCGCCAGATTTCGCAGATTGAAAACCTGATTTCGCGCGGCGTGGATGTGCTGGTGATCGTGCCCTTCAATGCGACTGTGCTCAACAACACCGTCAAGGAAGCAAAAAAGGCGGGCATCAAGGTGCTGTCCTATGACCGCTTGATCCTGAACGCCGATATCGACGCCTATATCTCCTTCGATAACGAGAAAGTGGGCGAGATGCAGGCCGAAGGCGTGGTCAAGCTTCAGCCCAAGGGAAATTACTACCTGCTGGGTGGTGCACCGACCGACAACAACGCCAAGATGCTGCGCGAAGGGCAGATGAAGGTCTTGAAGCCGTATATCGACAAGGGCGATATCAAGATCGTGGGCCAGCAATGGGTGAAGGACTGGAGCGCCACGGAAGCGCTGTCCATCGTGGAAAACGCGCTGACTGCCAATAAAAACAAGATCGACGCCATCGTCGCCTCGAACGATGGCACGGCCGGCGGCGCCATCCAGGCCCTGGCTGCGCAAAAACTCGCAGGTAAAGTGCCGGTATCGGGCCAGGATGCTGACCTGGCGGCCGTCAAGCGCGTGATCGCTGGCACCCAGGCGATGACCGTCTACAAGCCCCTGAAAACCATCGCCTCGGAAGCGGCCACCCTGGCCGTGCAATTGGCCCGCAATGAAAAACCGGCCTACAACGCCAGCTATGACAATGGCTTGAAAAAGGTTAGCACCGTGCTGCTGAAACCGACGCCTTTGACCAAGGCGAATGTGAATATTCTCGTGGATGATGGGTTTTATACGAAGGCTCAGTTGGGTAACTAAAACCTGGTGGCAGTCCCGCCGGGGCTGCCCCCTGATTTCTGTTAATCCCCCAACGAGAGTGAGCATGTCCGACTATCTGCTTGAAATGAAAGGCATCGTCAAACAGTTTGGCGGTGTCCGCGCGCTCGACGGTATCGACCTGCAGGTGCGGGCCGGCGAATGTATCGGCTTGTGCGGCGAAAATGGCGCCGGCAAGTCGACCCTGATGAAGGTGCTGTCCGGCGTCTATCCGCACGGTAGCTGGGAGGGCGAAATCCTGTGGGAAGGCAAGCCGTTGCGGGCGCAGTCGATCCGCGACACGGAAGACGCCGGCATCATCATCATCCACCAGGAACTGATGCTGGTGCCGCAGTTGTCCGTGGCCGAGAATATCTTCATGGGCCGCGAAATTACCCTGCCTGGCGGGCGCATGCATTACGCAGCCATGTACAAGCGCGCCGACGAGTTGCTGCGTGAATTGAAGATCCCGGAACTGAACGTGGCGCTGCCCGTGATGCATTACGGCGGCGGCCACCAGCAGCTGGTGGAGATCGCCAAGGCACTCAACAAGAATGCGCGCCTGCTGATCCTCGATGAACCGTCGTCGTCGCTGACGGCGTCGGAAATCGCCGTATTGCTCGATATTTTGCGCGCCTTGAAGGCGCGTGGCGTCACCTGCATTTATATCTCGCACAAGCTCGACGAAGTGGCCGCCATCTGCGACACCATCGTCGTCATCCGCGACGGCAAGCATATCGCCACCACGCCGATGGCGCAGATGAATGTGGAGCGCATCATCGCGCAAATGGTGGGCCGTGAAATGAGCCAATTGTATCCGCAGCGCGGGCCGCAGCCAGCCATCGGCGAAGTGCTGTTCGAGGCGCGCCACGTGAGCTGCATCGATGCCGACAACCCGCAGCGCAAGCGGGTCGACGATGTGTCGTTCAGCTTGCGCAAGGGTGAAATCCTCGGTATCGCAGGCCTGGTCGGAGCGGGGCGCACGGAACTGGTTTCTGCGCTGTTTGGCGCTTACCAGGGGCCATGCCAGGCCGAAGTGTGGCTCGATGGCCAGCGCATCGATACCTCGACGCCGCAAAAGGCGATTGCCAGGGGGCTGGCCATGGTGCCGGAAGACCGCAAGCACCACGGCATCGTGCCTGACCTCGATGTAGGGCAAAACATCACCCTGGCTGTGTTGGGACAATTTGCGCATGCAACCCGCATCGATGGCGAGGCGGAACGCATGGCCGTGCGCGGCGAGATCGCGCAGCTGGAATTGAAGGCGGCCAGCCCCACCTTGCCGATCACCAGCCTGTCGGGTGGCAACCAGCAAAAGGCCGTGCTGGCCAAGATGCTGCTGACGCGTCCGCGCGTATTGATACTCGATGAACCCACGCGCGGCGTGGACGTGGGCGCCAAATATGAAATCTATAAATTGATGCTGGCGCTGGCCGACCAGGGCGTGGCCATCATCATGGTGTCGTCGGAGCTGGCGGAAGTGCTAGGCGTGTCCGACCGCGTGCTGGTGATGGGAGAAGGGCGGCTGCGCGGCGACTTTATCAACGATGGCCTGAGCCAGGAAACCGTGCTGGCGGCGGCGCTGGCCCAGCATCCGGCGCCTGCCGCCGACACAGCATACAAGGAACCTGCCGCATGAAAGCCATGAGCGTAAAACAGCTGTTTACCCAATACAAGATGCTGGCCCTGCTGATCGCCGTGGCGCTGATCTGGGCCTTTTTTTCGTGGAAGACGCAAGGCAGTTTCGTCACGCCGCGCAACCTGTCCAACCTGCTGCGCCAGATGTCCGTCACGGGCATCCTTGCCTGCGGCATGGTGCTGGTGATTATTGCCGGCGAAATCGACTTGTCGATCGGTTCCTTGCTGGGGCTATTGGGCGGCATCGCCGCCGTACTGGATGTGACGCAGCACTGGCCGCTGGCGCTGAACCTGGCGGCGGTGCTGGGCTGCGGCCTGGTGATCGGCCTCTTGAATGGCTACCTGACGGCTTACCGGGGCATACCGTCGTTTATCGTCGGCCTGGGCGGCATGCTGGCGTATCGCGGCATTTTGCTGGGTATCACGGGCGGCATCACGATTGCCCCCGTCTCCGATCCGCTGGTTTACCTGGGCCAGGGATACCTGCCAGCCTTGCCCGGCGTAGTTCTCGGTATCGGCCTGTTTTTGCTGGCTGCGTTCCTGACGTGGCGATCACGCACCAGCCGCGCCCAGCACGGTTTGCCGCAGACGGCGGCGTGGGTTGACGGCTTGCGCGTGCTCGTCATCGGCGCCGTGCTGTACGCCTTTGTGCAAACCCTGAACGATTATGAAGGCATCCCCTTGCCAGTTCTGCTGTTGCTGGCGCTGCTGGGATTGTTCAGCTACATCACCAGCCAGACGGTGTTCGGGCGGCGCATCTACGCCGTCGGCAGCAATATGGAGGCGACGCGCCTGTCAGGCATCAATGTGAAAGCCGTCAAGCTGTGGATCTTTGGCATCATGGGCCTGATGTGCGCACTGGCGGGCTTGATCAACACGGGGCGCCTGGCGGCCGGTTCGCCATCGGCAGGCACCTTCAGCGAGTTGGACGCCATCGCCGCCTGTTTTATCGGCGGCACTTCGATGCGGGGCGGCTCGGGCACCGTGTACGGCGCCCTGATCGGCGCGCTGGTGATGGCCAGCCTCGATAACGGCATGTCCATGCTCGATGTGGACACGTACTGGCAGATGATCGTGAAAGGCAGTATCCTCACCCTGGCAGTATGGGTTGACGTCAGCACCCGGGCCGGACGCCGATAAAAACCTACTGCGCGTCCCACTATCGCCTCTGCGTTGCTCAGCGTACCTCCGTACGCTTGCGCTACTCAAGACGATATTGGACCGCTCGCTACGGTTTTTCGAGGTTCAGAAAGGCCAGACTACGCCGTGCGGCCAGGGACGAGGATAGGTCCCGGCCGCTACATGGAGGAGACACCATGAAGATGCCGACTGCGCATCGGATTGCGCTGCTGTTTAACGGGAACAAGGTCTATGACCGCGACATCATCGCGGGCATCGCTGCTTACCTGAACACCACGCGCGTGTCGTGGGATTTGTTCCTGGAAGAGGACTTCCGCTGCCGACTGCCTGGCATCGAGCGCTGGCAGGGCGACGGCATCATCGCCGATTTCGACGATCCTGCCGTCTGCGCGGCACTGGCGCACAGCCATGTGCCGGTAGTGGCCGTGGGCGGCTCGTATGCGCGCGAGGCAGACTACCCGGTGGGCATTCCCTACGTGGCCACCGATAACTTCAAGATCGTCAAGCTGGCCTACGACCACCTGGTGGAAGCGGGCCTCACGCGTTTCGCCTGTTTCAGCCTGCCCGAGGCGGCCGTCAACCGCTGGGCGCAAGAGCGCGAAACGGCTTTTTGCACACTGATGGAGCGCGACCACATGCACGCCGACGTGTATCGCGGCGTAGCTACCAGCGCGCCCTCGTGGGACGAGGCGGTGGAGCAGCAGATCGCCTGGCTGAACAGCCTGGAAAAACCAGTCGGCATCATTGCGGTGAGCGATGCGCGTGCGCGCCAGCTGCTGCAGGCCTGCATGCATGCGGGGATCGCCGTGCCGGAACAAGTGGCCTTGATCGGCATCGACAATGACCCGCTGGCGCGCATGCTGACACGCATACCGCTCAGTTCCGTGATCCAGGGCTCAGAGGAAATGGGCCGCACTGCCGCCCATTTGCTGCACCAGATGCTCAATGGCGCGCGCCTGTCCGGCACGCGCATCCTGGTGCCGCCGGCCGGCCTGAACGTGCTGGCCTCTACCCGCCATCAACCGTTCCAGCATCCGCAGGTGATGCAGGCGCGCCATTTCATACGCCAGTACGCCTGCCAGGGCATCAAGACGGAGCAGGTGGCCGATTACGTGGGCGTGTCGCGCTCTTCGCTGGAAGCGCATTTCCGCCATGAGCTGGGGCGCAGCGTGCATGATGAAATCCTGCACTTCAAGCTCGATGCGGCCAAGACCCTGCTGGTGCGCGAACCGGGCCAGGTGGCTGAAGTGGCCGTGCGCTGCGGTTTTACCACGGTGCAGTATATGCACGCCGTGTTCAAGCGCGAACTCGGTTGCACCCCGCGCGAATTCCAGCAGCGCAGCCGCGTTACACCTGGGCCGGTGGCATGACGCAGGGGGACGCGGACGCGCGCTACATCTTGCGCAATGGGCGCGGCATGCGCGTGGCCGTCAGCGCGCACGATGCCAGCCTGCTGTCGTGGTGGGCGCCAGACCGCTATGGCCGCATGGCCGACGTGCTTGCCGCAACCCTGCGGCCATCGTCGCCTATCGGCTGGCAATGCGATGCGTTGACAGAGGCCAGCGTGTCACTGAGCATACTGCAAGATGGTGTCGCTGCGCGCCTGCACTATCGCCTGGACGATGATGGCAGTCTGCATATCGATGGCGAGGCCACGGCCGGCACCGTGGCGCGTCTGGCCTTGCCTGCGCCATGGTTCAATCTGTGCGGCCGCGAGGCCGGCGTGGGCGACCATGTGCTGCGCCTGGCCGCCGGCCATTATTATCCCAGCGGGGCGGCAGGAAGCGGATCGCGCGAGGTGGCGGGCAGCGCTTTTGATTTTCGCCAGCCCGCACCCATCAGCGCGCGTCTGGCCTGGCCCGGTGCAAGCTGCCATGACGGTTTTGACCATGTATTTTGCCTGGCTGGTGACGCTGTATTGCACGATGCGGCGATGGTGACCGATCCGGCATCGGGCCGGGTGCTGCGTTTTTTTACGGGCGGACTGCGGCTGCATGTGTTGACCGGTGCGAGCCGCTTCTGCCTGGCACCGCTGGCGCTGGAAATACTGCCTGGCCAGGTGGCGCGGCAGATGCTGGTCTACCGCCTGGGCGTAGCCGATATCGATGCGCTGGGCGTCAATCAAACAATCAACAAGGAGACATGATGGAGACACAGGCCGAATTGCTGGTCGATGCGCATAACATCCTGGGTGAGGGCGTGCGCTGGTGTGAACGCAGCGGCCGCGTATTCTGGACCAATATCGAAGGCTGCCGCTTGCATGCCCTGGTGCTGGCGACGGGCGAGCGCCAGCAGTGGGATATGCCTGAACGGCTGGCCTGTTTTGCGCTGACGGATAATGACGATGTGCTGCTGCTGGGACTGGCCTCTCGGCTGGCGTGGTTCCAGCTGCATAACGGGCTTGTGACGCCCTTGCGCGCGGTGGAGGCTGATCTACCCATGACGCGCCTGAATGATGGCCGCTGTGACCGTCAGGGACGCTTTGTCTTCGGTACGCTGGATGAACGTCCTGAGCGCGAAGCGATCGGCAGCTTTTATCGCCTGAACCTGGACCTGAGCCTGGAGCGCTTGCCGCTGCCGCCCGTCGCCATCCCGAACAGCATCTGCTTCAGCGTCGATGGCACGGCCATGTATTTTTGCGATTCGATGAAAAAGGCCATCTACCGCTGGGACGATTATCTGGGCGGTGACGCCAGCCGGGTGCGCGTGTTTGCCGTGCTCGATGCGGGGCCGGGCGCGGCCGATGGCGCCACCATCGATGCGCACGACCAGCTATGGAGCGCGCAGTGGGGTGCGGGCCGTGTCGTGCGCTACGCACCGGATGGCAGCATCGAGCGCAGCGTGAACCTGCCCGTGTCGCAGCCCAGCTGCGTGAGCCTGGGCGGACCGCAGTATGATGAATTGTTCATCACCACGGCGCAGGAAAACCTGACACCGGCCCAGCTGGCGGCCGAGCCGCTGGCCGGTGGCCTGTTCCACGCGCGCCAGACTGGGCTGAGCGGTTTGCCGGAAGTGCGCTTTGGCGCTGCATTCACTAGCAACGCCTAAAAAAACCGTAGCGAGCGGAAGGTAGAGGTGGTCGAGAAGCGCAGCCGTACTTTAGTACGGTGAGCATCGCAGGCCGCCTATACCGACGCGCAGTAGGTTTTTATTTGTTTTTGTTGATGACATCGACAAAAACGGCAGCCAGCAAGACCAGACCCTTGATCACTTGCTGGTAGTCGATACCGATGCCCATGATGGACATGCCGTTGTTCATCACGCCCATGATGAAGGCGCCTATCACCGCGCCCATCACCTTGCCGACACCGCCTGACGCCGAGGCGCCGCCGATAAAGCAGGCGGCGATCACGTCCAGTTCAAAACCGGTGCCTGCCTTCGGCGTGGCGGTATTGAGGCGGGCGGCGAAGATCAGGCCGGCCAGTGCAGCCAGCATGCCCATGTTGACGAAGGTGTAGAAGCTGACCCGCTCAGTCTTGATACCGGACAGGCGCGCCGCTTTTTCATTGCCGCCGACGGCATACACGCGGCGTCCCAGCACGGTGCGGTTGGTAACAAAGGTGTAGGCGACGATCAGCACCGACATCACCGCCAGTACATTGGGAAAACCCCGGTACGAGGCCAGCAGATAACTGAAATACACCATCACGGCGGCAAACACGCCATTCTTGAGCAGGAAAAAAGCCCGCGGTTCGTTTTCCATGCCATGCCGCAGCTGCTTGGCGCGGCTGCGCAGCGAAGTGAAAACCAGGGCAGCAGCAGCGGCCACGCCCAGCAGCAGCGACAGGCCGCGCAGATTGTCGCCGCCGAACGGATCCGGTAAAAAGCCGGAACTGAGCATCTGGAAGCCGGGCGGGAAGGGGCCGACCGATTGACCCGCCAGCAGTGCCAGCGTCAAGCCCTTGAACACCAGCATGCCAGCCAGGGTGACAATGAAGGAGGGGATTCTGAAGAAGGCGATGAAATACCCCTGCGCGCCGCCGATGATCGCGCCTGCAACCAGGCAGATCACGCTGGCGGCGACAAAATTCATGTCGTAGTTGACGATCAGGACAGCCGCCAGCGCACCGACGAAGCCGACCACGGAACCGACCGATAAATCGATATGGCCGGCCACGATCACCATCAGCATACCCAGCGCCATGATGACGATATAGCTGTTTTGCAGCACCAGGTTGGTCAGGTTCAGCGGCTGCATCAAGGTGCCGTCGGTCATGTACTCGAAAAATCCCATGATGACGATCAGCGACAGCAGCATGCCGTAGTCGCGCATATTATTTTTCAAGAAGCCGGCATAGCTGCGCGCGGGCGCCGCTGCTTCGGGAGCGGGCGTGATCGGCGCGCTGGCGATTTTAGTGTTCATTCTGATTATCTCCGTGT
>Ga0105854_1000669_pt1 | contig 14765 bp, 15 predicted proteins | sample OrgsoiDNA_201058_FD_89679 | JGI IMG/M metagenome (GOLD analysis project Ga0105854, IMG submission 89679) | Permafrost soil microbial communities from the Arctic, to analyse light accelerated degradation of dissolved organic matter (DOM) -... | ecosystem: Environmental > Terrestrial > Soil >... | reverse complement strand
GAGGTCGTCGAGGTCGACCGCGGCGGCAAGTCGACCTACCACGCGCCCGGCCAGCTCGTCTGCTACCCGATCCTCGACCTGGCGCGGCACGGGCAGGACGTGAAGCGCTACTGCCGCGACCTGGAGGAAGCGCTGATCCAGACGATCGCGACCTTCGGCGTCACCGCCACGCGCATCGAAGGGCTGACCGGGGTATGGCTCGAGAGCCCGCCGCGGAAAATCGCGTCGATCGGCATCCACCTGACGAAATGGATCTCGACGCACGGCTACGCGCTGAACGTCGACCTCGACCCGTCGCCGTTCACCGACTGGATCACCGCCTGCGGGCTCGACGGCTACCAGTTCACGTCGATGGCGCAGGAGCTCGACCAGCCCGTGACGGTCGACGACGTGCGTCCTGCCGCCGCCCGGGCGTTCGCAGACGTCTTCGGGCTGACGTTCGAGGAACCAGAATTTGCTCCGTCCGGCCTCGGGCGGATCATCTCGCCATGGGGACAACGATCCAGATGCTCGCCTGGGCCGGCGTCGTCGCTGCCGCTGCCGTGATTGCAGCGCTCGTCGTCGTCCTCCTCTAACCCCTCTACGCCGCCGGGGGCTTCGACCACTTCGCGCGGGGCCGCTCCTCGTCGGTCAGGCGCTCGAGCCGGTCGAGCAGCGCCTCCGGATCGTCGCTGATGGCGATCGCCCCCAGATCGGCCTCGCGCACGAAGCCTTCCTCCGTCGCATGCCGCGCGAGGGCGATCAGCGGCCGCCAGTAGCCCTCGACGTCGAGCAGGCCGATCGGCTTGGCGTGCAACCCGAGCTGCGACCACGTCAGCTGTTCCAGCAGCTCGTCGAGCGTCCCGAAGCCCCCGGGGAGTGCGACGAACCCGTCGGCCAGCTCGGCCATCAGCGCCTTGCGCTCGTGCAGGGAGCCGACCACGTGCAACTCGGTGAGACCGCCGTGGGCGAGCTCTCGATCGACGAGCTCCCGCGGGATGACGCCCACGACGTCACCTCCGGCCCGAAGCGCCGCGTCGGCCAACGCGCCCATCAATCCGACGCGGCCGCCGCCGTAGACGACGCCCAGCCCGCGCCCCGCGAGCGCCACGCCGCACGCCCGAGCCGCGTCGGCATAGGCGGGCAGCCGCCCGCTCGAGGCGCCACAGAACACGCAGACCCGCCGCACGGCGCGAGCCTAGCGGCGTTCTCTACCGTGAGGGCATGCACGGCGGCTTCAACCGTGGCTTTCGGGAGGCGCCGACCCGGCCGGCCGACCCTGAGGTTCGCCGCGCGAACCTGAGGCGCATCGCGGGCCTCTTCCGCGCGTACCGCCGGCGGCTCACGGCTGTACTCGTGCTGATCCTCATCTCTGCGGCGCTCGGTGTCATTCCGGCTTTTCTGCTGCGGGGCGTCCTCGAGGCGATCGGGCGCCACGAGACGACACGCCTGTCGGTCCTGGCTGCGGGCATGATCGCGATCGCCATCGTCACCGGCGTTCTCGGGGTCTGGCAGACGCTGCTCTCGAACCAGGTCGGCCAGCGCGTCATGCACGACCTTCGCGCCGCGGTCTTCCGCCACCTGCAGAGCCTCTCCCTCGCGTTCTTCACCCGCACACGCACCGGCGAGGTCCAGTCGCGCATCTCCAACGACATCGGCGGCGTGCAGAGCGTCGTCACGAGCACTGCGACGTCGATCGTCTCGGCAGCGACGACGGTGCTCGCCACGATGATCGGCATGGTCGCACTCAACTGGGAGCTGTCCCTGTTCGCGTTCGCGCTGATTCCCGTGTTCGTGCTGTTGACGCGGCGCGTCGGCAACGAGCGGCGGCGAATCGCGAAGTCGACGCAGGAGACGCTTGCCGACATCTCGAGTCTCGTCCAGGAGTCACTCTCGGTCTCGGGGATCCTGCTCGGCAAGACGATGGGACGCACCGACGAGCTAGCCGACCGATTCGAAGGCGAGTCGCGAACCCTCGCCGATCTCGAGGTGCGCCAGCGCATGGCGGGCCGCTGGGTGATGGCGACGATCCAGACGAGCTTCGCGGTGATGCCCGCCGCGGCGTACTGGTTCGGCGGGCTCTCGCTCGCGCACGGATCGCACGCCATCTCCGTGCCGACACTCGTGTCCTTCACCACGCTGCAAACGCGACTCTTCTTCCCCGTCGGCTCGCTGCTCGGCGTGGGGCTCGATGTGCAGACGTCGCTCGCGCTCTTCGACCGGATCTTCGAGTATCTCGACCAACCCGTCGACATCGAGGAACGACCCGGCGCGCGCACACTCGACGAGGCGGGGGACGTCGTGTTCGACCACGTATCGTTTCGCTACGGCGACGGGCCCTGGACGCTGGAGGACGTCTCGTTCACGGTGCCTGCCGGGACGAAGACCGCGCTCGTCGGCGAAACGGGCGCCGGCAAGACAACGCTCGGCTACCTCGCAGCACGCCTGTATGACGTCAACGACGGCAGCGTGCAGATCGACGGCGTCGACGTGCGCGCCCTCTCGTTCGCGTCACTCGCACGCCTCGTCGGCGTCGTCTCGCAGGAGACCTACCTGTTCCACGCGACCGTGCGCGAGAACCTCCGCTTCGCGAAGCCGGACGCGACCGACGGCGAGATCGAGCGCGCCGCCGAGGCGGCGCGCATCCACGATCTGATCGCGTCGCTGCCGGAGGGGTACGACACGACCGTCGGCGAGCGCGGCTACCGCTTCTCCGGCGGAGAGAAGCAACGGATCGCGATCGCGCGAACGATCCTCCGCAACCCGCCGATTCTCGTTCTCGACGAGGCCACGAGCTCGCTCGACACGGAGACCGAGCGCCAGGTGCAGGACGCGCTCGATCGGCTCGCAGAGGGCCGCACCACGATCGCGATCGCTCACCGGCTCTCGACCGTCCAGGACGCCGACCAGATCGTCGTCCTGGACGGGGGGCGGATTGTCGAGCGGGGCACGCACGAGGGTCTCCTCGAGCTCGGCGGTCGCTACGCCGAGCTCGTCGGTCGCGCGCCCGCCCTCGGTATCTAGAGCCTCTAGACTGGCCCGATGGAGACGTCGCTCCCGGTCGCGCAGCGGCCACGCCGGCCCGACTGGATGAAGGTGCGCGCGCCGTCGGCGAGCGGCAGCTACTTCGACGTGAAGAAGCTGATCCACGGCGCCGGCCTTCATACGATTTGCGAGGAAGCGCGCTGCCCGAACATCGCCGAGTGCTGGGGACGCGGCACCGCGACGTTCCAGATCCTCGGCGAGACCTGCACCCGCGCGTGCCGCTACTGCTACGTCCACTCGGGCACGCCGAGCGAGCCGGTGGATCCGCTGGAGCCCCTTCGCCTGGCGCAGACCGCGAAGCAGATGGGCCTGAAGCACGTCGTCGTCACGTCGGTCGACCGCGACGACGTCCCCGACAAGGGAGCCGGCCACTACGCCGCGACGATCCGCGCGATCAAGTCCAAGCTGCCCGAGGCGACGATCGAGGTGCTGACACCGGACTTCCTCGGTGTCGAGGAGGACGCGCTCCAGACCGTGATCGGTGCGCGCCCCGACGTCTTCAACCACAACATCGAGACGGTCCGCCGCCTGCACCGCAAGATGCGCGGCGGCAAGGCGAGCTACGCCGGCGCGCTGGAGCTGTTGCGCCGCGCCAAGGAGATCGCCGACTACAACGTGCTGACGAAGTCAGGGATCATCGTCGGCCTGGGCGAAAGAAACGACGAGGTCGTCGACACGCTCCGCGACCTGCGCGCCCATGGCGTCGACGTGGTGACGATCGGCCAGTACCTCCAGCCGAGTGCAAAGCACGCCACGATCGACCGCTGGGTGCACCCCGACGAGTTCCGCTGGTTCCGCGAGCAGGGCGAAGCGCTCGGCTTCGGGTCGATCTTCTCCGGCCCGCTCGTGCGCTCGAGCTACCGCGCGGACGAGCAGCGCCATGCGGCCGAGCAAGGACGCGGCGCCGTCGCCTACTGAGACGGCGGACTCCGAGGCCTGGCCGTACGTCCCGGCTGCCGGCTATTCGCTGGGAAACGGCATGCCGGTCGGGCATCCCTTGGCGGAGCTCTTGAGGCTCGCAACCGTGCCGCGATTGCCGGCGGCTCGGATCTGAAAGTACACGCAGCCGTTCGTCGACATCGCCGCGGCGCCCGTCCAGTGCGCGAGGATCGTACCTGCCGCCGTCGCGGTCACTGTTTTCACGAACCGCGTCCTCGAGGTCAACGTCACGACAACCCGCTCGTGCGGTTTGAAGCTCTCTCCTCTCACCACGAGTGGACTCTCGCGGGCGAGCCAGACCCGAGCGTGCGTGCCGGCTGCCGGTGCGAGGCCGGGCAGGAGTGCAGCAAGGACGACGACGAGTGCAAACAAACGGGCCACGTTCAGATCATGCCCCAGATCGCACGAGCCCGCACCTAGCCGTATGGCGGTGATATCGCGATCTGCCGGCCGTGCGGGTGGGCGATCTTGCGGTGGTCGAGGCCCGGTCGAGCACGTCGTCCGAGACACCTTCCGGCGCCGTCGCCTACCGGGCAAGAACGAGCGACGAAAACAGAGGGCCGCCCGAAGGCGGCCCTCTGCACGAGCTCACACGGGTTGCCGCCTACCGGCGATGATCCCCGTGGAACTTGTGGTCGCCGTTGCCGCCGTGACTTCCGTCGTCGACAGCAGCCGTCGGGCACTGGGCCGAGGCGAACGCGTTCAGCTCACCTGGGGTGTTGCCGCCAGGCTGGGTGTTGACACCTATGAGGTTCACCACCGCGCTGAAGATGTCCGACTGCTCGCAGGCCGGGTTGCGCCCGAGCTCGTTGCGAGACGAACGGCCGTTGCGCGAGTCGGTCCAGACCGCCCACGCCTTCTCATCGGCGTTTGTTGTCACGCCGCTGTAGTCGCCGGCGAAGATCCCGGCGCGGAACGTGTAGTCCCAGTTGTTCGGGACGTCCTGCAGCTGCAGGTTCTTGAACGGGAACGTGGCCTGCGCCGCCCCGGGTGGAACGGTGCCGGAGGCCGGATTGACGAGATTGGTCGGCTGAGGCGAAGTCGTCGCCTCGGGAGCCTCACAGTCGCGCGAGTCCGCCGTGGTCACGCTGCACTTCGCGCCGAAGAACCACACGAGGTAGTTGCCGGTGCGTGAGCGGCTCGTCGGCCACTCGGCCGCCGTCGTCGACGTGTCGAGGCGGCGGTCCTCCCAGCCTACGAACAGCGAGCCCTTGGGGGAGATGTCGAGCCACGGGAAGAACTGGTCGTTCCCGAAGTTCGGCACCGTCGCCGGGCAAATCCGGCCCGGGATGCGGCCGCAGTCGCGGCCTCCCTCGGTCGCGACCACAGGGGCGCGCGACGCGTCATCGTTGACCCGAGTCGGGCCGGTCCACGTGAGCCCACCGTCCGTCGACTTGAAGAAGAAGACGTCGCCGTTCGAGCTCTGCATCGAGCCGTCCCGGTTGTCGGCCATTTTGAGGTACAGGTCGTCCTTGAACGCCCCGCCCCGCTTGTCGACCACCATGTTCCCGAAGGCGTCGATGCGGAAGCAGCTGTTCGTCAGAACCGAGCGTGCGTCGGCCTGCCCACGAGCTCCGCAGTCGGGCCGATTGCCGGCCGCGGGATCCGGGTTACCGGACGACCGCGGGTAGTTGACATCGAAGACCGTCGAAACGAAGAACGGCCCGACGAACGTCTGGCCGCCGTCGGTCGACTTCGAGACGAGATACTGGTTCTCGTCGGGCGTGTTGAAGTTCTCGTACGCCACGTACAGCGTCCCGTCGACGGAGCTCACGGTCGGGGTCGACGCCTGGCTGTCGTCGCAGGAGTTGTCCCCGAAGATCCCGAGGCAGAACGGGGCGCTGCCCGTCACCTGGTGCGGCAGCGAGAACGAGTGGGCGCGGTCGTCCGAGTACGCCTCGAAGATCTGGACGCTGCAGTGCTGGCCCGGTCCGGTCGCAGTTGCGCAACCGCCCGTGTCGAACAGCGACCAGGTCACGTAGATGCGGTCCGGGCCGATCACGTCGGTCGGGCAACCCAACGCTCCAGACGCGATCGGAGCCTTGCTGACCGGAGCGAAGCAGGTCGGGGTGGTCCCGGCCGGCCGCGGACCCGACGCGACGTACTCCTTGTCGGTGGACGGTGTCAGGTCGGTGCCGTCGTCGTTGAAGTACTGGACGACACCGTCGTTCGGCGTGCGTGGATCGCCGTTGCCGCCGCACACAGCACCCGCGTCCGTTGCCGGGTCCGTGGTGTTGAACGCAACGCACGGCTTGCTCCACGTGAAGCCACCGTTCGTCGAACGGGCAACGAAGACACCGTTCGTCAGGTCGGTCCGGTCGAAGTGGATGTCGGCGTAGTACGCAGTGCCACCACTGTCGTACGCGACGGCTGGATCGCCGCCGCCGTCAAGGTGGTCATTGCCGTTGGTCGGCGACGGGAAAGGCTTGACGCCGTCGTAAAAGGACTTGCCGCCGTCGGTCGTCGAGTAGAAGCCCGAGGAGCCGAAGCCGTTGCGGTAATCGTTGGCTCCCGCGATCACGTTCTTCGTGTTCGTCGGATTGACGGCGACAGACGTCTCGTCCTGCGGGAAGCAGGAGTAGTCCTGATTCATGCGGATGTTGCCGCTGTGGCTCGTCGCGGCGGCGAGCGGGTCGCTCGTCGGCTGGTCGAGCGCCTGGTTTCTCAACCCGGCCTGCGGACACTGGCTGAGCCCCGTGCCGAAGTCGGCACGGCCGAAGTCCAACGCGCCGGAAATGGTGTCCGGCAGCTCGTCACCGCCGGCCAGCGCGGCGCGCAGGTCCTTCGGCGTCGTCGGGTCCGTCCCTGTCTGCGTGGCCGCTCCCGCGACTCCGCCCCACAGCATTAGAACGATCACGAATAGCCCGAGGGCTCCGGTCGGCCAAAGCGTTCGTCTCACGCTTTCCCCTTTCTGACTCCTGAAATGGTGTATTCGACGCGACTATAGGACTCGAAAGCGAGCTGAGCAAGCGCGAACAGCCACAAAGTCTGGCAGGATGGGGGACATGTGGAAACCAACAGCCGCCGTGACGCTCCTCCTCGTGGTCGTCGCCGCGCAGACTGCCGTCGCCGGCCCGGGCAAGCCAACGCTGCGCGCGACGCATCTGAATCCGCTGACCGTCGTCGGAACCTCGTTCGCCCGCTCCCAGCGACTCAGCGTGGCCGCGAGCAGCGCCAGCAAGACGCAGACCCGCTTGGTCGCGACCACCAAGGCCGGAACGTTCACCGCTTCCTTCAACCTGAAGATCGATCCATGTCTCGGCGGGACGACAGTGATCGTCCGGCGCGCAGGACGCACAGCCACACTCGCGCAGCTCAAGTTGCCCGCGCGGGAGTGCCCACCCTCGCCCTAACTGGCCGCCGCGACCCGCTTGTCCTGAGCGCGCGCGAGCGCCACGGTTCCCGCGAGCGTGGCCGATCCCTGACCCCTTCGGTCTGCACGAAGCAGACGAGGTTCAGGTGCCGCCAGGCGATGCCGAAGAACTGCGTCAGGTTGGGCGCCGTCCCTTGCTCGAGCGAGAATGCCTCCGCCCCGTTGCCGATCGCCGGCACGGCGGTCGGCCCCCCACCGTTTCCATTCGTCTGCACGAACGAAGCTGCGTAGTCGGCGAGTTGTTTCTGCGCGTCCGCTTCGCTGGGATAGACGTCGACGCGCGACTGGACGAGCAACGGCACCCGGCTCGTGCTGTTGAGCCGGAACCGGGCGACCCAGCCGGTCGTGCGAGTACGCGCCGCCGGGCCGGGAGGCACCTCGAACTGTGCGCCGTGCCCGTTCTCCATCAGCGAGTAGTTCCCGCTCAGGTCCGACATCTGAAGCACGAGCTTCGAGAGCTGCCCCGGGTGGAGCGTCTTCGCGTCACCGCCCTTGCCGCCGCACGCGACCAAACCGACCACGAGCGCCACGCCGAGCGCGAGTGCGCCGGCGCGCGTCATTCGTGCGGGTGGGCCATCTTGCGGTAGTCGAGCGCCTCGTCGAGCACGTCGTCCGCGACACCCTCCTCCCGCGCGACCTCCCGCAGAGACCTGCCCGACGCCGCTGCCTTCTTCACGATCTCGCTCGCCTTGTCGTAGCCGATGAAGGGGTTCAGAGCCGTCGCGGCGGAAAGCGTCAGCTCGGCATAGCGCGCGTTCTGCTCACGGTTCGCCTCGATGCCGGCGACGCACTTCTCGTCGAGCAGCCGGGCGGCCGCGGCGAGCAGCTTGATCGACTGGAGCAGGTTGCGCGCGATCAGCGGCACGAACACGTTCAGCTCGAAATGGCCCTGCATGCCGCCGATCGTGATCGCGGAGTCGTTGCCGATCACCTGGGCGGCAACCTGCGTCACGACTTCCGGAATCACCGGGTTCACCTTGCCCGGCATGATCGACGAGCCCTTCTGAAGCTCGGGCAGAGAAATCTCCGCCAGGCCGGCGCGCGGTCCCGAGCCCATGAAACGCAGGTCGTTCGCGATCTTCGTCAGGCTGACCGCCAGGGTCTTCAGCGCGCCGGAGGCCTCGACGAGCCCATCGCGAGCGGCCAGGGACTCGAAAGGATCCGCCGGCGGCGAGATCTCGAGCCCGGTGTCGGCCACGAGCCTGGCGCGCACACGCTCGGCGAACTCCGGGTGCGTGTTCATGCCCGTGCCGACGGCGGTGCCGCCGAGCGGGATCTGGCCCAGACGCTTCAGCGTCGAGGAGACACGTGCCTGCCCCTCGCGGACCTGCGCCGCGTAGCCGCCGAACTCCTGCCCGAGCGTCACCGGCACGGCGTCCATCCAGTGGGTGCGGCCGGACTTGATGACGTCCGCGAACTCCTCGGACTTCGCCTGAAGCGCGTTCGCGAGCTGCTCGAGCGCGGGCAGCAGATCGTTGACGATCTCGTCGAGGGCAGCGAGGTGGACGGCCGACGGGAAGACGTCGTTCGAGCTCTGGCCCATGTTCACGTCGTCGTTCGCGTGCACGTCGTCGCCCGCAAGGTTCGCCATGACCTCGTTCGCGTTCATGTTGGACGAGGTGCCGGAGCCGGTCTGGAAGACGTCGATCGGGAACTGGTCGTCGAGCTCGCCGTTTGCAATCCGGTCGCCGGCGGCAGCGATCCGCTCCGCCTTCGCCTCGTCGAGGAGGCCGAGCTCGCCGTTCACGCGCGCGGCGGCGGCCTTGATCCGGCCGAGCCAGCGTGCGACGGGCGCCGGGATCGGCTCGCCGGAGACCGGGAAGTTCCCGATCGCCTTGCGCGTCTCGCCGCCCCAGAGCTCCTGTGCCGTGTCGGTCACGGCGAATGATGCTAGCTGGCTTTACGGGGTGATCCGCCGGCCCACCTCCAGCAGCCGGGTCCAGGTGCCGAGCTTCACGCGCGGGCGGCCGAGCGGCGCACCGTCGGCGCGCTCGGCGGCGTCGATCGCCTGCCAGCCCGCGTACTCGACGAACTCGACGCCGCGCTCCTCCAGGAGCGTCTCCAGACTTTGCGCCGAGTCATCACGAGCATGGTCGAGCGCCCCGGCACGCGCGTCCTCGAGCAGCAGCTCGACCGTCTCGGTCGCGTCCTTCTTGTTCGTGCCGATCACGCCGCTCGGGCCTCGTTTGATCCAACCCGCCGCGTACGTGCGCTCGGCCCCGGCGACCCGGCCGTGGTCGTTCGGGATCGTGCGGCGGCCCTCGTCGAACGGAACACCCGCAAGCGGCACACCCTGGTAGCCGACACTGCGCAGGACGAGGCCGCACTCGATCGTCTCGACCTCGCCGGTCGGGCGCGCGACGATGCGGCCGTCCTCCTCGACGAGAACGTTCCGCCCCACCTCGATCGCCTCGACCTTGCCGTCGCCGAGAATCGCGACCGGCGAGGCGAGGAAGCGCAGAACGATCCGCCGCGGCTTGCCCTCGGGCTCGCGCGGAGCGCACTCGCGCAGCAGGTCGACGTTGCGCCGGACACGCTCGCGGTCGGCCTCGAGGTCGCGCTCGCTCGCCGGGTCGAGCTCGAGGTCGGCGGGATCGACGATCAGGTCCGCGCCGGCGAGCTCGGCGAGCTCCTTCAGCTCGGGCGGGGTAAAAGCGGCCTGCACGGGCCCGCGGCGGCCGAGCATGACGATCTCCTTCAGGCCTGAGCCGACGATCCCCCGGGCGGCGGCGTCGGTCGTGTCGGTCGGTGCAAGCTCCTCTGCTGTGAGTGCCAGCATCCGCACGCAATCGATCGCGACGTTGCCGTTCCCGATCACCACCGCCCGCTCGTGCGAAAGGTCGAACTCGAGCGCCTCGAAGTCGGGGTGGCCGTTGTACCAGGCGACGAACGCCGTTGCGGGCCATGAGCCGGGCAGGTCCTCGCCGGGGATGCCGAGCCGCCGGTCGGTCTGTGCGCCGACCGTGTAGACGACCGCGTCGTAGATGCGAAGCAGCTCGCCGTGCGTCACGTCCTTGCCCGCCTCGACGTTGCCGAAGAAGCGGAAGCCCGGCCGGGCGGCGGTCTTCTCGAACGCGCGCGAGACGGCCTTGATGTTCTCGTGGTCCGGCGCGACGCCGAGGCGGACGAGACCCCACGGCGTCGGCAGGCGGTCGATCACGTCCACCTCGACCGCCGGATCCTCGCTCTTCAGCAGCGCGTCGGCGGCGTAGAAGCCGGCGGGACCGGAGCCCACGACGGCGACGCGGAGCGCACTCACGGGCGCGAGCGTACCGCGATCAGTGCGAGCAGCCGGAGCCGCAGCCGACGGCTTCGTCGGGCGCTTCGCCCTCGGCCACCTGGAAGCTGTGACCGCACCCACACGCCGCTGTCGCGTTCGGGTTCTCGATCTTGAAGCCGGATTCCTGGAGGCCCTCCAGGAAGTCGATCGTCGAGCCCTGGAGGTACGGCACGCTGAACGGGTCGACGACGACGGTGACGCCGTGGAACTCGAGCTCGTGGTCACCGGTCTGCGCCCCGCGGTCGAAGCCGAGCGCGTACTCGAAACCGCTGCACCCGCCGCCCTGGATCGCGATGCGGAGCACCTCGGCCTCGCCGGCCGGCTCCTCGGCCATCAGGCCGCGGACCTTGTCGGCCGCACGCGCTGTCAGCGTGACGAGAGTGGTCTCGGATTGCTCGATCGCAGCCATCACCAGGCAGTGTAGCCGGAGGGGGTCACCGTGAGAACTTCGTGACACGTGTAACGCGCTTGGTTCCGTGCGTTTTGGTTCCGTTCGTGTCACCGGAGGGATGCTGGTAGCGTCCGCGCGGGACGCCGGAGGAGGAGCACGTTTGTTCAACGATTGGCTGCCGTTCGCGATCTATGCGCTCTTCGCGCTGATGATCCCGGCAACGATGATGGTCGGAAGCTTCGTCTTCGCGCAGCGGCCGCATCGCCGCGTCCGCGCCCGGACGATTCCCTTCGAGTCGGGCGTCTCCCAGGGGCCGCCGCAACGACAGCGTTTTACCGTCTCCTTCTACCTGACGGCGATGCTCTTCATCCTCTTCGACATCGAGATCGTCTTTCTCTATCCGCTCGCGGTGATCCTCCACGAGCTCTCCTGGTTCGGCTTCTTCGAGTTCCTCGTGTTCCTTCTGATCCTGCTCGTTGCCTACGTCTACATCTGGCGGAAGGGAGCGCTCGAATGGCGCTAGACAAGCGTTTGAACCAGATGGGGATGAACTCGGAGCGGCTCCTCTGGCCGACCAAGGGCCCCGGCCGCTTCGAGGACGAGGTCGCCGACCTCGAGCAGAAGGTCGGGCTGACGACGCTCGCGAAGGCCGTCGCCTGGGCGCAGACCAACTCGATGTGGCCCGACACCTTCGGCCTCGCCTGCTGCGCGATCGAGATGATGTCGATCGTCTCGAGCCGCTACGACATCGCGCGCTTCGGGATGGAGCCGTTCCGCGGCTCGCCTCGCCAGGCCGACCTGCTGATCGTCTCCGGTCGCGTCTCGCACAAGATGGCCGCGCCGCTGCGCCAGATCTACGACCAGATGCTCGAGCCGAAATGGGTGATCGCAATGGGCGCCTGTGCGAGCTCGGGTGGGATGTTCAACAACTACGCGATCGTCCAGTCCGTGGACAAGATCGTGGCGGTGGACATGTACGTGCCCGGCTGTCCGCCGCGGCCCGAGCAGCTGATCGAAGGGATCGTGCGTCTGCACGAGGCCGTGCGCGCCGGCATTCCGCCCGCGTACGAGCTGCGGAGCGTTGCTTCTTGAACGGCGGCGTGTCTTCCGGAGAGTGGGCTGCGGTTCCCGGGCTCGTCGAGGTCAGGGAGGAGCACCGCGAGACGACCGTCGTCGTCGAACGAGACCGGCTGATCGACGCGTGCACGCACCTGCGCAACGACGCCGGCTTCAACTTCCTCTCGGACATCACGCCGGTCGACTACCTGGGCTGGGGCGCCGCGGGGGTCTCCGGCTACATCGGCACGCCGGCCGGCCGCGACCTGCACAGTCCGATGACGCAGGGCTACCAGGTGGTGCCGCTTCCGAAGCCGAAGCGCTTCGCGGTCAACTACCACCTGCTGTCGATCAGCGAGCGCCCGCGGCGGCTCCGCCTGCAGACGTGGGTCGACGAGGGGGAGGCCGTGCCGACCGTGATCGCGGTCTGGCCGACCGCCGACTGGCACGAGCGGGAGGCCTGGGACCTGATGGGGATCGCGATCGACGGCCACCCGAACCTGAAGCGGATCCTCCTCGACGACGACTGGGAGGGCCACCCGCTGCGCAAGGACTATCCGCTCGGCGGCGAGCCGGTCCGCTTCTCGGGAGAAGAATGACCGCGACCGCACCGATCCGCCGGCGCGCCCCGATCTACGAGGGCTCGCGCATTCCGCAGCCCTGCCCGACGGTGCTCGTCACACCGCCCGAGCTCAAGGGCACCGGCGACATCATGACCGTGAACTTCGGGCCGAACCACCCGTCGACGCACGGCGTGCTGCGGCTCATCGTCGACCTCTACGGCGAGGACGTGACCGGGCTCGAGGCCGTGATCGGCTACCTCCACACCGGCTTCGAAAAGAACATGGAAGCGAAGACGTGGTGGAAGTGCGTCACGTACCCGGAGCGCATCGACTACGTCTCGTTCCAGAACAACGAGTACGTCTTCGTCGCAGCCGTCGAGAAGCTGCTCGGCCTGCCGATCCCACCGAAGGCCGTCTGGATGCGCACGCTCATGTGCGAGCTGAACCGCATCCACTCGCACCTCGTCTGGATCGGCACGTCAGCGCTCGAGCTGGGCGCGATCTCGATGTTCTGGTACGCGTTCCGCTAGCGGGACACCATCCTCGACCTCTTCGAGCTCGTGACCGGCTACCGGATGCACACGCGGTACTTCCAGATCGGCGGCCTCGCCGAGGACATCCCCCGCGGCTTCTATCCCGAGGCGCGCAAGTTCTGCGAACTGATGCCGAAGGCGGTCGACGACTACGAGACGCTCCTGACGCGCAACAAGATCTGGCTCGAGCGGACCGAGGGCGTCGGCCTCCTCAGCGCGGAGGACGCGATCGCGCTCGGGCAGTCCGGCCCGGTGCTGCGCGCCTCCGGCGTCGACTGGGACCTGCGCAAGATCGAGCCGTACCTCGCCTACCACCAGGTCGACTTCCGCGTTCCCGTCTACCCCGAGGGCGATGTCTACGCGCGCTACCGGGTACACATGGACGAGATGCGCGAGTCGGTGCGGATCGTCGAGCAGTGCCTCGACCGGCTCGAAAGGATGGAGGGCGAGCCCTGGATCGCGGACGACCGCAAGGTCGTCCTACCGCCCCGGCATGAGCTCCACACCTCGATGGAGTCGCTGATCCACCACTTCAAGATCGTCACCGAAGGCTTCCGCGTCCCCGAGGGCGAGACCTACGTGACGATCGAGTCGCCGCGCGGCGAGCTCGGCTGCTACGTCGCCTCCGACGGCGGCCCGAAGCCGTGGCGCGTGAAGTTCCGCGCCCCCTCGTTCGTCGCGCTCGAGGCGACGGCGACGTGCATGCACGAGGCGCTGATCGCCGACATGATCGCGATCGTCGGCTCGCTCGACACGGTGATGGGTGAGGTCGACCGGTGAGCCTGTACGACGCCATCCAGGCGGAGCGAGCGAAGTATCCGGCCGAGTCCGAGAGCGCGGTGCTGCCGGCGCTGCGCCTCGCACAGGCCGAGCACGGCTGGCTCTCGCCGGATGTGGTCCGCGAGGTCGCCGCCGCGCTCGAGACAACGCCTGCCTACGTCACGTCGATCGCGTCCTACTACGACCAGTTCCACCTCGCACCGATCGGCGAGCATCTCGTCGAGGTGTGCACGAACGTCTCCTGCGCGGTGGTCGGCGCGCAGCAGGTGATCGAAGCGTTCGAGTCCGGGCTCGGTTGCCGCGCCGGCGAGACGAGCGCGGACGGCAAGGTGACGCTTCGCGCGGTCGAGTGCCTCGGCGGCTGCGGCTGGGCGACGATCGTCGCCGTCGACCATCACTACCGCACGCACGTGAAGGCCGTGGACGTCCCCGCGATCGTCGAGGAGCTCACAGGTGGTTGAGGTGCAGAAGGTCGTCCTCGCCGGCGCCGACGAGCACGACCTGACGAAGCTCGCCGAGTACGAGGCCGTGGGTGGCTACAAGGCGCTCGTGACGGCGCGCGCGCTCACGCCGGCGGCGTTGACCGACGAGCTGCTCGCGTCAGAGCTGCGCGGCCGCGGCGGCGCGTTCTTCGCAACCGGCCGCAAGTGGTCGTTCGTGCCGTCGAAGGAGCAGCTGCCGAAGCCGCACTACCTCGTCGTCAACGCGGACGAGTCGGAGCCGGGCAGCTTCAAGGACAACGAGATCCTGTCCCGCGTCCCGCACCGGTTCATCGAGGGCTGCCTGATCACCGCGCACGCGATCGACTGCGACAAGGTCTTCGTCT
>Ga0105854_1000667_pt1 | contig 14808 bp, 16 predicted proteins | sample OrgsoiDNA_201058_FD_89679 | JGI IMG/M metagenome (GOLD analysis project Ga0105854, IMG submission 89679) | Permafrost soil microbial communities from the Arctic, to analyse light accelerated degradation of dissolved organic matter (DOM) -... | ecosystem: Environmental > Terrestrial > Soil >... | reverse complement strand
CGTCAACTTGCGCGCTGGAATCCGCATGCGCGGCGCAGCCCATGTGCAGAACGTGAACGCATATCACAGCCGTTTGCGGGGATGGCTGAGCATCTTTCATGGGGTGGCGACACGCTATCTGCCCAACTATCTGGGCTGGCGCTGGATACTCGACGCCAGGCGCATCCTGTCCGCTGAAGCTTTATTGAAAGCAACCTTGGGAGACTTCCCACACCTGACGGTGACATAGCCTTTTATTTCCCCCCCGCCCGGCCGTCCAGCCACGCGCGCCCGCCCGCTTCCAGCGCGGCCGCGATCACCTCTTCCGGCAAGCTGTACACGGTAGCCCAGTTGGCCCGGCCATCGATGGTATTGGCGGGAAAACTGTGCGTTTCGATCGGCCAATGGTATTTGCGTTTTAACGCCTTGACGATGGCGGCTAGCGAGACGCGGCCCTGCAGCGGTTCGGCGCCTGCCTGGTCGCGGTTCGACAGCAGCACGGCCAGCACCTGACCGCGGCCGGTGCGCACGCCGGGAAATTGGGGAGTTTTCTTGCTCATGGGGCATTGTAGCGAGCCTGGCCAGCGCAGTGTCGGTGTTTCTTACAATGTCCGCTTCGCCCTGCGAGCAGACGGATGCAAGCCCTTGATCAAAAACACTTTTTTTGCTTGGCACGCAAGCTGCTTAGTAAGCTCAGCAGAGCAGTCCGGGCCAGCATGGCCAGGTTTCATGCTCCCCACAATGACGACGATAACAACGAAGTGAGGCAGCGATGAACGTTTATCCCACACGAAGCAAGACCCCTGGCTGTCTGGGCGCATTGGCTGCGGCTGGTTTGCTGCTCGCAGGGCAGGCACATGCCGGCGCTTATGGACTGGCCGTTAATGAAATCACTAACTTTCGCATTAGCACCAGCGCCGGTACCTTGTCGCTGACGGGCGCCAACCGCAACGCCAGCGACAGCGCGTTTTTTGAAGGCGGCGCTCCCGTCAATCCGCGCGCCGTCAATACCGGGCCGACCGCCAATGCCGATGTGCTGCAAGTGTGCTCCGGCAGTGGCTGCACAGGCTTGCCACAGAATAACTACGCTCCCAGTTCCGTGCTGGAATTTTCACGCGGCGATGCACATAGCTTCGGCAACATGCTGACCGCCGGCGGCGCCACCATGCAAGCCGTGTCGGAAGCGCAGCGCAATACAGTCGGCGCCGCCTCCGCCACGGCAGGCGATACGCTCACCGGCTCGATCAACCTGACCCTGTCGAGCGCCGGTTTCATTACCTTCAGTTTCATGGCGCGGCGCGACCTGCGCACCAGCGTCACGACCTTGGGCGACAAGTCGAATGTGTCGATCATGGATATCTTCAATATTTCCTGCAATGCCGCCAGTCCGGTCGGCTGCGCCTCACGGGCCACGGCCGATGGCGTAATCTTCCAGTTCATACCCGATGGCGACCCGAATAATGGCAGCGACATCAACGGCAACCACGGCGCCGGCAGCCTGGATCCGTTCAGTCTGAACCTGACGGCCGGTACCAACGATCCTGGCACGCCGCGCAACTTCACGAATGCTTTTGCGCAATTTTCACTGACGTCGAATTTCGCCCTGCCCGCCGGCAGCTACACTCTGAACTTTTCCAAGTCCACCCGTACCGATATCGTCGTGCTCGATCCCGTACCGGAACCAGCCACCTTGCTGTTGCTGGCGGCCGGCCTGGCGGCGCTGCTCTGCACACGCAAACGAAATTAAGCCAGGCGGGCCAGCGCCAGGCGCGCCAGTTGCAGCTGCTGCAGATAATAGCGGTGCAGCATGGCGGGGTCGCGGAAATCGCGGCCCAGTATCAGGCGCAAGTCGCAAGACTTGCATTCGGCGGCGATCACTACCACCTGCGGCCCCAATTGCCTGGCCAGCAAGCGCGCCGCCGCTTCTTGCGCGGGCTGATATTCAACCCGCGTGTGCGCCACCTGATACGGCAATTCATTTCCCAGGCGTACTACCTCCATCGGACCACCAGCGAGGCTGCGCGCCATCGCGGCAGCCATGCCGTGCACACCGTTGCCGTTCAGGATTTCCAGGCGTGGGCGCGGCGGCAAGGCCGGTACCGGTGCCGATACCACGATCGGTGCGGCAGCCTGGCGCGCCGGCACGCGCTGCAAGCGGGAGAGACCATCGGTTTGCGTAATCTCGATACGGGCGATGCTGTCCTCCTCTGCCGGCGCATTGGGTTGCTGGTGCAGCAAGGCATAGTCGCTGCGGACATCATGCGCTTGCAGGCTCTGCGCCTGCGCCAGCATCAGTGCGGCACGCTCGCGCTGGCCCAGCAGCTGCAGTGCCTGGGACAATTGCTGCCAGTTGCGCGCGTTGAGCGGATCGAGCAGGCAGGCTTGTTCCAGCACCGGCAAGGCCTCGGCATGGCGGCCAGCCAGGGAATACGCGTGCCCGAGATTGGCGTACAGATAGGCGTACTGTGGCTGACGTAGACCTTCCCTGCCAGTGACCGCATGCCACACGGCAATGGCGGCGGCGACATCGCCCTGCTGCGCATGCAGCACGGCCAGGCCATTGTGCGCATCGACGTGACCAGGATCGCTGCGCATGGCAAGCGTGTAGGAAGCCTGCGCCGCCAGCAGGTCGCCCTGATCGAAATGACGGCGGCCCGCCGCGTAGGCTGCATTGGCAACATTCGCGGCGGCAGCGATGTCAACGGCAGATACAGGCGGCGCATGGGCCGCATTGCTGGCGCAGGCGCCCAGGCTCAGGCAGGCACAGGCGGCGGCGACTCGGGAAATGGAGAAGCGCATGAGATATCCTTTCATCGGTTGGCCATGGCCGGCACCAGCACGCGATACACTTCGATCACGGCCGGTCCCATCAGCACCAGCATCAGGGTGGGAAAGACGCAAAAAATCAGGGGGAACAAGAGCTTCAAGGCGATCTTGGCCGCGGCTTCCTCGGCCAGCAGGCTGCGCTTGCCGCGCAGGTTTTCGGAATGCACGCGCAGAGAATCGCCCATGCTGGTGCCGAAGCGCTCGGACTGGATCAGCATGGCCACCAGGGTATCGACATCTTCCACGCCGCTGCGCAAGGCCAGGTTGCGCAGCGCCTTGTCCTTGCTGAAGCCGGCGCGCATTTCCATCAGCACCAGTTGCAATTCCTGCGCCAGCACCACGCTCTTGATGTGGATTTCTCCCGATACCTTCACCAGCGCCCGCTCCAGGCTCAGGCCCGCTTCCACGCAAACGGTCAGCAAGTCGAGCGCGTCAGGGATATTTTCAAAGATTTCGCGCTGGCGCCGCTTGGCCGTACTGGCCAGCACCATGTTCGGCAGGTAATAGCCGACGGTGGCGCTGACACAGAGCAGCAGCAACAGCACGCTGCGCATCTGCGCCGTCATGGCGCTGGCCGCGTACAGTCCCAGCAGCGTGGGGAACAGCAGCGCCAGCACGGATTTGGCAGCGAAATACAAGGCCGGCGCACTGGCCTGGCGCCAGCCCGCGTTCATAAAGCGCGTGCGCAGCGGCGAGCGTTCCCAGCCTTCCTCGGGCAAGGAGAGCTTGCTGAACGGCCGGGCCACGCGCGCCACCTTTTCCACCCAGCCATGATCGACTGCCGCATCGCTGGCGGCCGGGGCCATGAAACCGAACAGGCGCTGGCGCAAGGCGCCGGGAAAGAAGACCAGCAACGCCACCAGCACCAGCGCCACCACCACGCCAAATACGATCAACAGAAACAGCAGCTGCTGGCCAGTCATGGTCTTTTCCTCTCGTTTTAAATCCGGATACGAATGACCTTGCGCATCCACACCACACCAAGAAATACCATCCCCGCCGCATACCACAGCAGGCGGATGCCGCTGGGGTCGGTCCATAGCAGGCTGATGTATTGCGGATTGACCACTGCCATGACGCCGATCATCACCACCGGCATCAGGCCGAGCACCCAGGCCGACATGCGCCCCTCGGCCGACAGCACGCGCACCTGGCCCAGCAATTTAAGACGGGCGCGGATGATGCGCGCGATGCTGAGCAGCACTTCGGCCAGGTTGCCGCCCGATTCGCGCTGCACCAGCACCGCAATCACCAGGTAGCGCAAGTCCGTCAGCGGAATGCGCGTCGCCAGGTTTTGCAGCGCCTCGTTCATCGGCACGCCATAGTTGATCTCTTCGTGCGCCATCTTGAATTCGCCGCTGAGCGGTTCGCTCAGCTCCTCACCGACCATTTGCAGCACGTTGGAAAACGAGTGCCCGGCGCGCAAGGCGCGTGCCAGGAAATCGGCGGCCTCCGGCAATTGCGCCTCGATCTTTTGCAGCCGCTGCGTGCGGGTGCGCAACAAAAACATGCACGGGCCGCCACCGGCAATCGCCAGCAGCAGCAAGGCGCCCGGCAAGGGCATCGGCCACAGCAGCAGCACGCCACTGGCGGCCAGCAGCAAGCCACCGGCGCCAGACAGGAACTGCGCCACCGACCAGGACAGGCCCGATTGCAGCAGCAAACGGTCCAGCGCAGCGCCATGCGGCGAACGCCGCAGCAACCGGTCCAGGCCGGGCGACTTCGCATAGCGGCGCTGCTTGAGGATGGAGACCCGCTCGCCACCCGCTTCGCCGCGCGTGGCCATCAGGCGCAAACGCCGGTTGATGCGCTTGGCGGCACTGCCATGCGTGCCCGACCACCACAGCCAGGCGCCTTCCACCAGCAGGATGCAGGCGGCGAACAGCAATACGGCAAAGCCGTAGAAGACCAGGTCCATGCCGTACTCCCCTTCTTTACTCGTAGATGCGGTCGGGATCAAACACGCTGTCGGGCACGGCGGCGCCAAACATGCGCAGGCGTTCCGTGAAGCGGGGCCGCACGCCGGTGGCGCAGAAGTGGCCCAGCACCTTGCCATCCTTGTCCACGCCCGTCTGCTCGAAGCGGAAGATTTCATGCATCGCGATGACGTCGCCTTCCATGCCCGTCACTTCTTGCAGGCTGACCAGCTTGCGCGCGCCATCGGTCAGGCGCGACACCTGCATCACCACCGTCACGGCCGAACAGATCTGCTGGCGCGTGGCGCGCGGCGTCAGGTTGACGTTGGCCATGCCGACCATGTTTTCCAGCCGCGCCAGCGCATCGCGTGCCGTGTTCGAGTGGATGGTGGCCAGCGAGCCTTCATGGCCCGTGTTCATCGCCTGCAGCATGTCGAGCGCTTCAGCGCCACGCACCTCGCCCAGGATGATGCGGTCGGGCCGCATGCGCAGCGCATTGCGCACCAGCGCGCGCTGGCTCACCTCTCCCTTGCCTTCGATATTCGGCGGCCGGGTTTCCAGGCGCACCACGTGCGGCTGGCGCAATTGCAGTTCGGCCGCATCTTCGATGGTGACAATGCGCTCGCTGCCGGGAATGAAGCCGGACAGCACATTGAGCAAGGTGGTCTTGCCGCTGCCCGTGCCGCCCGAGATCAGAATATTGACCTTGGCCTGGCCCAGCGCCTGCAGCACTTGCACCATCGGCGGCGTGAGGCTTTTATAGTCGAGCAGGTTGGCGATGGTCAAAGGGTGCACGGCGAAGCGGCGTATCGACAGGATAGGCCCATCGACGGCCAGCGGCGGGATGATGGCGTTCACCCGCGAGCCATCGGGCAGGCGCGCGTCAACCATCGGACTCGATTCATCGACCCGGCGCCCCACGCGCGAAACGATCTTTTCAATGATCTTCATCAGGTGCGCATTGTCGTGAAAGGTGACGTCGGTCAGTTCCAGCCGCCCGCTGCGCTCCACATATACCTTGTCGCAGGTGTTGACGAGGATGTCGGACACGCCGGGGTCGGCCAGCAGCGGTTCGAGCGGGCCGAAACCGAGCATCTCATGCTGGATATCGAGCACCAGGCTATGCCGTTCGTGCTGGTTCAGTACGATGCGCTCGTCTTCGATGATGCGCTGCACCAGCAATGCCAGCTCGTGCTTGAACTGTTCAGCCGTCAGGCGCTTCAGGCGCTCCAGGTCGATACGGTCGAGTATCGTCTGGTGCATGGTTTTTTTCAGTTCCTGATAGGCCTGCAATGCCAGCGCACCCTGCCCGTTGCTGGCAGGACGCGCCTGTTCATTGGCGGCCAGGCGTTCGCGTAAGGTCATCTCGGCTCCTGTGATGGCTCCCGGCGGGAGCCGCGCTACACTTCATTGCGGCTGAACAGACGGTCGAACAGGCCGCGGCTTTCCGCCACCCGGCGCGCTGTCACCAGTTCCACCAGGTCGGCCAGGCTGCGCGCCACGGCGCTGCTGCGCGACAGCTGCAGCAGCGGAATGCCCTGGTTGACCGAATCGGTGGCCGCCAGATAATCGTTGGGCACCGTATGGACTACCTCGGCGCCCAGCGCCTGCTCCAGGTCAGCCAGGCGCAGCCGGCCGCCTTTTTCATAGCGGTTGACGATCAGCCGCAAACGCTCGCCCGGATAACCGAGCGAGCGGAAAATATCGAGCAGGCGGCGGCCATGGCGGATATCGGGCAAGGCCAGCTGCAGTACCGGATAAATGGCGTCGGCGCTGTCGAGCGCACGCAAGGACAGCGCATCGATCTGGCGTTCCACGTCGAGCACGATGTAGTCATAGTGGTGGCGCGCCACGGCCAGGATGCGGTCCATATGTTCGGGCTGCATATCGACCTTGTGGGCAGGATCGTCGGCCGCCGCCAGCACGCCGAAATTGGGCGTCACGTGTACCAGGCAGGAAGCCAGGAAAGCGCCATCCATGCGCGTGATCTGGGAACAGATATCGGACAGGGTCATGGCCGGCTTCTGGTCCGACACATACAGGGTGGCGTCGCCAAACTGCCCGTGCAGGTCGATCAGCAGTACCTTGCAGCCGGCCAGGGTCGCCAGCGCATAGGAAAAATTGGTCGACAGAAAAGTTGCGCCGCTGCCGCCCTTGCACGAGATAAAGGCCAGCACCTTGCCGTCGCGCATCTGCGTCACGCCAGCATGGATATCGACCCGGTCCATCGCCTCGTGAAAGGCCTTGTGTACCAGCGGCAGTTGCAGCACTTCGCGCGTGCCGGCGCGCATGGCGCGTATCAGCACATCCTGCTGCTGGCCGCGTGTCAGCAGCATCAGCGCGGCCAGCGGATACTGGCGCGCCAGCCGCTCGAGCAAATCGGCCTCGTCCAGTCCGATCCCGCTGGCATCGACAATCACCAGTTCGGGCGCCTCGGCCAGCATATGCTCGACGGCGTCGCGCAAGCCGCTGCGCCGCTCCAGCAGACGCAGCACGGGCATGCGCGCCGCACCCTGCGCCGCGATTTCCTCATGCAGCGTGGCGTCACGAGTAATCATCAAGGCTTTCATCGAGCATCCTCACTTCTGTCAAACATTGCAATGGATAGGTTCAGGGGCAAAACGCGGCATTCTCGTGATAACCAAGCGATTCCGCCACGGCCATGGTGGTACCGCTGGGCAGGCGCACCGCTTGTGCGCCCGACGGGAACATCATGTCGAGCATGGGCAAGATGGGCCGGTAAGGCACCCGTTCGCACTGTTCCCCCGCGCCACCGGGCAGACACAGGCGCACGCGCACAAAACGGATGCAACTGGCGCCGTGCGGATCGTTCAGGCAATTGATGCGGTTGCGCTGCGGACAGCCGGGCAGCACGCTGACGGGCAGCGCCACCGGCGTACTGCCGCTGCCGCCGCCCTGCGCCAGATAATCGATGCGCACATAGGTGTCATTGATGGCGCCGCCCAGCGGCAAGCGCCCCGGTCCGGCGCGCAATATCGCCTGCTCGCGCACGGCCTGCAGCGCGCCCGCATTGCTGAAATCCGTGACGGCCGCAGCACGCGCGGCACGCCGCGTCACTTCATGCACCATATTCCACAGATACACGGCGCGCGCCACTTCCAGCATGGCAAACAAAAAGATAAAGAACAGCACCGCCAGCATGGCGAACTCGACGGCAAAAGCACCGCCCTGGCGCTGGTGCCGCTTGTGCTGGTTAATTGTCATAACGCAAGGTCGCATTGGCGCGCAACGGTATCGAAGACAACTCTGGCAGCCACAAGCCCATCAGGGCGGGCAGGAAATCGATGGGCATGTCCACGGTGAACTTGACGCGTACCTGCAGCGGTTTGGTGGCATAAGCGCCGCAGTTATAGGCATCGTCGGCATACACGCATTCGATAACAACCCTGGAAGCGTCGGCTGCCGGCCAGGTCTCGGCCAGCGCCTGCGCAACCATCTGCTTGGCAAACGCTGTGTTTTGTGTGGCCGCGCCGACATTGATGATTTGCGGCAGCGGCAAGGTTGCCATGTAGCGCGCCGCGTCATGCGCGCTCTTCTGCATGACCGTATAGGCCAGCAGCGCGCGGCCAAACAGCAGCACCACGGGCAACAAGCCCATGAAGAACAACATGATCAGCGCCAGCTCGATGGCGGCCACGCCCCCCTGCCCGCGCCGCTGTGGGTACGCGCACCTCATAACAGCAGCTCCGCCGGGCCGGCCAGCGCCTGCTCGAACGCCACGCCGGCAAATTCAGCGCTGAGCATGCCGCTGGCAGCCGGCGCCGTCATGAAGAATCGCCCTATCGCCAGCACATTGACCAATATGTCGCTGCCACCGGGCAGCGGGCAGGCCAGCAAGGCGATATTGAGCACGCGCCGCTGCGCCACGCCCACATTGCCTACCGGCGCCGTCTGCGAGGCAGGCGCGAAGTAGGGCGTGCTGCTGGCCGGATAATAAACGTTACTCGCCGGTGCAGTGGGCAAGCCGGGATACAGGCCCGCCCAGGCGCTGGTGGGAAAGGCCGTGTAGTCGCCGGCCGGTTTCGGAATGGCGTATTGCACCGCCTTGGCGAACGACCACAAGGGACCATAGCTGGCGGCAGGAATCGTGGCAGGCAGCGCCGCCGGCGGCAGGTCGGCCACCGATAACAACGATGCAGCGCTGGCACTGGCGGCGGCGCTGGAACCTGCAGGCATGTTCATCCACCAGTTCGACAAGGCGTTCGGATAGGGCCGGATATTCGTGTCGGGCGGCGCCGTCTGCGGATCGCAGCCATTGCCTGCATACTGGTTGAAACGGGCATTGAATGCCGGCCACAGCTCGGTGGGAAACGGCCGGTGCGCGTGGATGGCGACACCGCTTATGGTGGTCTGCAACATGCTGCCGCTACAGATAAACGGAGTGACGGCAGCGTTGCTTATTTGCGCCGGCGAGCCCACCGCACCGAGCGGCCCCAGCGGATTGAGCAGGAAGTGCGCGGGGGCAGGACCATTCGGGTTCAAATTGAACAGGTTGTAGGCCACCCCGCGGCGAAAACCATATTCGAGCGCTTCCTTGCGCTCGGGTGGCCCGGGATTCGTGCGCAAGCTGGCCGGTGCCGTCGACAGCGCGCAAATCGCCAGCGGCGTCATGCGCAGACTGACCCGGCCCGCCACGGCGCGGGCGCTGGCATTGAGCGTGCGCAAGGCCGGTGACCAGACCCCAAGGAAGGCCGTCGCCACGCTGCCCAGCGACGGCGTATTGCCCTGCGTATCGACGCGTACAAACAAGGCCTTGGCAGGATCGGGCACGGCGCCAGCCGCATACCAGGCGGTAGCGGGTGCATCAGGCGCACTGGCGAAGCGGATACTGTCATCGGACAAGGTCGCGCCCTGCATGCGGCGCTGATAAGCGCTCCTGTCGGCCGCACTGCTCTTGGCTTTTGCCACCGCATTGGCCAGGCCTGCGGCCGTGCCTACCAGTTCCGGCGCAGCCGCCAGCGCTGCGTTGTCGGCCAGGTTTTGCAATTCGGTCTTGCGGCCTATGACTTGCCCCACATCGAGCGCCAGGCCAATAAAGCCCAGCACCACGATCAGCAGAATCGAAAAGGCGATCAGCATGGCGCCGCCCTGGCGATGCGCTCTATTTTCCACTGCCGCCTCCCAGCATGAACTGCACCGGCTGTGCGACTTGCCCATTCGGCTCGACGAACGAGGCGCGATAACGGTCCATGACGGCGCGCGCGCTGGGGCCATCGAGACCGTTGGCCGGTGCCTGGTTGCGCGCGGCCGCCGGGTACAGCACCTGCTGCGCCATGGCCAGGCGCACGGCGTCGCCAAAGCGCTGGTCCAGCTGCGGCGTGCTCTGATATGCGCAGGCGGTCAGCTGCAAGGCCAGGAGCAGCGCCAGCAGGCAACGAAAATAGCTCACATGGGATGTCGGCATGGCGTAGCTCCCTGTCTCATTTCAACTCGAAACCCTGTACAGCGCGCGCTGTCGGAGCAGGCCTGGATACCGGCGGCGGCGGCCCTTCCATCTTGCCGTCCAACATCAGCTCCTTGCGCGAGGGCAGTGTCAGCTGCGCCGTCGGCAGCACGGTGTCAGGTGGCAAGGGCTTCACCAGGTGGGCCGTAATCACGAACAGCAGTTCGGTGCGGTCATGCTGGAAATCCGTGCTGCGGAACAGCGCACCCAGGATCGGTAACTCACTGAGCCAGGGCAGGCCGGCGACGTTGCTGACCTGGTTATTCTTGATCAGGCCCCCGATCGCATAACTCTGGCCATCGAACAGCTGCACCGTCGTCGAGGCCCGCCGGGTAGTAATTACCGGCAAGATGGTGCGGCCGCTGAGTCCGGCGGCGGAAATGCCGACACCTTCGCGCGACAGCTCGGACACTTCGGGCGCCACCTTCAGGTGAATCCGTCCACCGGCCAGCACGGTCGGCGTGAAACGCAGCCCGACGCCATATTCGCGCTCTTCCAGCGTCACCTTGTTATTGTCCTGGCCCACCGGAATGAAGATCTTGCCGCCCGCCAGGAAACTGCCTTCCTGGCCGCTGATGGCCATCACTGTCGGCTCGGCCAGGATACGCACCAGTCCATCCTGCTTTTGCGCTTCGATGGTCAATTGCTGGCCGTTCGACTTGCGCACATCGAGCAAGCCATTCGCCGTGCCGGTCAGGAAGTTCGACAGCAAGGTAGTGGCCCAGCTGCCGGAAGCGAAGCGCAGGGTGGCGCCCACTTCCAGCCGCTCCAGCAGCGACTTCGACACCTCGGCAATCTGCACCGCCAGCATCACTTGCTGCGGTGCGCTGACATCGAGCATATTGATGACACGGTTGGTCTGCGGAGCACCGGCCGGCGCCGCCGGAGCGCTGCCATCGGCCGGTTTCGGCAGCGCCAGCGGCTGCGTTGCACGGCGCACGTAGGCCTGTGCCAGCTCCACGGCGCGCAGCACGGCGCCCGCATCTTGCACCGTGCCCGACAGTACCAAGGTATCGGCAACCGCCGTGACACGGATGGCTTTTTCTTCGGGCATCAGGGACGCCAGCGTGGCTTGCAAACCGGACGGGTCCATGCTGACGATGACATTGACCACGCTGCACGCGCCGCTCTTGCCCTGGATGATCATATTGGTCGACCCGACATCCACGCCCACCACATACAGGGTATCGGCCGCCACCAGGATCGCCTGCACCACACCCGGATTGCCGACGCTGCGCTGCAACACGGCTTCGGGCAGGCGCAGCATGCTCGACTTGCCCAGCTCCAAGTGCAGCTTGCCCGGCAAGGCCGCTTCGCCACCGCAACGCAGGCCGGCATTCCCCACGGGCGCCAGCGGTGCGGCGGCGCCGGCCAGTTGCGGCAGCAGGGCAAGACAGAATATCAGCAGGGCGCGGTTCATATGGAGGTCCATGGTGGTTCGCTGCGGGGTGGCTAAAAGCATTCGCGCGACTGGCGCATACCATCGATCACGGTGCTGCAATGGCGTGCGGCCTCCTGTTTTACTGGCGCCACACGGCGTGACATGGCGGCGGCCACGGCAACGACAACGGCAGGCGTAGCGGGCTTGACCTCTGGCACCTCGCCCAGCAAGCTCAGCTTTGTGGCGCCCGTGGTCACGCCCGGCTGTGGATCGACCTGGTTGCGCAGCACCAGCGACAGGCTGCCCACGCTGCGCGCCAGGTCCAGGTTTTCCGCCTGTTCCGGCGTCACCTCCAGAGTCACCGCATTGACCACGCGCGGCTTGGTTTCATCGCGCCCGACCTCCTGCGCCACAGCCAGCACCAGTATGCGTTCGAGCACGATCTTGGAAATATTACGGCTTTGCGGAAAGGTACGGTCGCCAGCATCCTGCTGGGTGCTGACGATGATATCGACATAGTTGCCCGGCAAGGCAAATCCCGCTACGCCGATCACATCGTTGACGCGCACGGTAATGGCGCGCCGCCCTTCCGTGATCAGCGCCGACAGGCCGACCAGGGTACCGGCCGGCGCCAGCTTGGCTTCGCTCAGCGGTTCACCGCGCAGCATGCTGCTTTTCAGCACGCGCCCCACCAGTTGCTGAGGATCTTGCAAGGCGCCCTGCGGCAAGCTTTCCGCCGGCCACTCGGCCAGGCGCAACATGTCCGGCGTCAGACGCTGGCCCAGGTTGACATCGGCGGCGGCCACCACGATCTTGCCCTTGCCAACCGGTGTCTGGCGCAGCAGCCAATGCGACGCCAGCAACACTGCCAGCAGGCCCAGCACAATGGCGAGCCCCATCATCAGCAAGGCGCGGCGGTTTTTCATACGATGCTCTCGCACAAGCTACCCAGCGGCACATCACAGCTGGCAAACAGGCTGGCCCAGGCTTGCTCCAGGGTGGCCAGCGTCAGTTGCGGCGGCGTGCCCGCAAAGCCGGCGAAATCGACGATACGCCCCAACAACTCACAGGGATAGCAAGCGAGCAAGGGCCGGCCTTCGCCGCCATGCAACTGCAGTACCAGATGATTGAGCACCAGCTCGTCGACAGCGATACCGGCCACCCGGCATTGCTGGCGGAAAAGGGCACGGTAGGCGTTATCGCTGAGCGCTCCCACTGCCACCTTGTAACCCAGGCGGCGCAACAGCGCGGCATCGAACAACTCGCCTGGCGGCAAGTTGGTGGCCAGCACCAGGGCATGATCAACGGGCATGCTGATTGCTAGCCCTCCACGCAAGCTCTGCGGGTCCGTACCCTGCGCCAGGGGCTGCATCAGCCGCGTCAGCACATCGGCCGCGCCCACACGCTGGCGGCCCAGGTCATCGACGATCAGCATGCCATTGTTGGCACGCACATGGGGCGGCGCATGGTAGCAGCCATTGCTGCTGTCGTAGCGCAGTTCCAGCATGGCCGCATCGAGTTCGGCACCGACCTGTATCACCGGACGCTGGCACAGCACCCAGCGGATATCCGTGCTGCGCCGCTCCAGTACCTGGCGCGCGTGGCTGACATGCTGCGGCGCCGGCGGCAGGTGCTGCGCTGCATCGTATAACTGGATAATGTTCTGGCCGACGACCACGGCGTACGGCACGGCTACCAGGCCATGCAGCAATTGCCCCAGTTGCCGCGCCAGCGTCGACTTGCCGCTGCCCGGCGCACCGTACAGCAACAGCGAGCGTCCCGAATACAGGGCCGCACCCAGCAAGTCGAGCATGCCCGGCCCGGCATGGGCGCCACCGAGCACGGCCGCCAGGTCATCGCTGGCTACCCGCTGCTCCTGCGCCCGCCACGACTGGCGCGCCACCATGGCGCGGTACGCTTCCAGCGTGACGGGCGCGGCGCCGACATACGCGCAGCGCTCGAGAAAATCGCTGGCACGCTGCTTGCCGGGGCCGGTCAGTTGATATTGCACATCGATATCGGAATCACCGCGCCAGGCCAATTCAGCCAATTGTTCGCCCACCATGAAATCGAGCACTTCGCGCAAGACATTGATCGACAGGCGCAAGCGCGTGGCCAGTACGGACAGATGGGTCTTGCCGCCGAAAAAAATCGCCTTGGCGATCAGTTCGACCACCAGCTGCCGCTCCAGTCCCGTCTCGCGCAGGCTCTTCGGTTGCGGCGGCAAAGGCGGCATCAGTTGCGCATCGGCCGGGCGCGGCAAGCTTTCGGTAAGTGGGGAATAGTCGACCTCGCTCATGCGGCTTCTCCAACCAGATTAAGACTGCGGCAATCAGAAATTCATTCTACCGAGCAGCTTCCCGCGCCCATTGATTAAGAGCAATGAATGCGTTTCAGAAATAATCATGGGTTTGCACCACCAGCGTGCCCAGCGCGATCGCCAGGCCATACGGCATATTGCCCACGCTGGCATGGCTGGCGAGCGGCATGGGCGCCAGCGGTACGCCGGCGGCGCGCGCGATCATCGGCCATAGCAGCTGGCGCATATTGCGCAGGCAGGCGCGCCAGCTGCCCTGCCAGAGGATCATCACTACCGCCATCACGCCACCGAACAGGAAGGTAGTAAAGCAGATCAGCATGGCCGGCCAGGGGCCGGCAAACGCACCGACCATGGTCATCAGTTTCACGTCGCCAGCGGCCATGCCGCGCAGCACGTACAAAGGCAGGAACAGGAAGAACCCGGTCGCCATGCCACCCAGCCAGGCCAGGGGCAAGCGTTCTGGCGATAGCCATAGTTGCAGGCCCAGCGCGGTAGCAATACCTGCCAGTACCCAGCCATTCGGAATCTTGCGGCGCGCCAGGTCGCTGACGGCGGCAGCCGTCACGAAGAGCAGCAGCAGCAAGTCACACAGCGCCTTGGCGGACATGGGCATACCTCTCGGGAAAAACCGCCACCGGCCGGCCGATGGCGGTACCTGCTTAGTCTTTCAACACCAGGTTGGTCGAAATTTCGGTGAGGACAGACAGCAGGTTGGTCTTGATCAGCAAGAAACCGGCGGTGATGGCTGTTGCCATCAATGCCGCAATCAAGCCGTACTCGATTGCCGTAATCCCGTCCTCATCCTTGACGAACTGCTGTACTGCCGACAGGAAGGTATGCATGACAAGCTCCCAAAAGTGAATCACAAGTCCCTGGCGCAATCCGGTGTGAAACATCGCCCATTCCTGCTAATATGTTTCCT
>Ga0105854_1000664_pt1 | contig 14841 bp, 12 predicted proteins | sample OrgsoiDNA_201058_FD_89679 | JGI IMG/M metagenome (GOLD analysis project Ga0105854, IMG submission 89679) | Permafrost soil microbial communities from the Arctic, to analyse light accelerated degradation of dissolved organic matter (DOM) -... | ecosystem: Environmental > Terrestrial > Soil >... | reverse complement strand
CACAGGCTCCGGCGTGATCGCCGTCACGCTCGCACTCCGCGCCCCGCAGATCGAGGTCTGGGCGAGCGACACCTGCGCGCGCGCACTCGAGATCGCGTCGCAGAACGCCGACGGCCTGGGCGCACAGGTGCATCTCGTGAACGGCGACCTGCTCGACGGGCTGCCGCACAACCTCGATCTGATCGTTGCGAACCTTCCGTACCTCTCGCCCGCCGGACCGGACTACGAGGACGAGCCTGCAGAAGCGGTGTTCTCGACGGGCGACGGGCTCGGCCATTACCGGCGCCTGCTCGCGGGGGCGGCAGACCATCTCGTCGCAGACGGCGGGATCGTGCTGCAGTTCCAGGGCGACGTGCTCGAGGCCGAGCGGAGCGAGCTGCCCTGGCTGCGCTCACGGCTCGAGGCGCTCGTCCCGACGGCGGCCTAGAGCCTCGCTGCTCCGCGAAAAGAGCATTTCGGCGACGCACGGAGCTTGATTTGCCCGGACGTCCGGGCGTTCGGCTATTCTCTCCCTTGCACCGCCGCGAAACGGGGACTTCAGCGGGTGCAATCTTTTAGGAAGCGGTAGGACAGACGCTGCCGCACCCATTGTCAGAAACGATTACGGACTCTCCGACGGACTCGGAGGAGGCGGCGGCCATTCGGGTCGACGCCCTCCGGGCCGAAGCGTGGGCCGGCGAGCCCGTCCTCCGCAGCGACGAGGATCCGGGCGCCGTTCTCGTCCCGGGCACCGCGCGCCGGCGCGCGCTCGACGACGCCCTGGCGGAGATCGCTGAAGGACGGGAGGATCCGTCGGCGGAGTGGAAGGTGCTCTATGCCCTGCTGCTCGGGCTCGAGCGGGTTCTCTCGGAGAAGCCGCCGCACCTCGCCTCGGGCACCGAGCTGCGCCGCCATCAGGTGGACGCGCTCGCCGGCATGCTGACCGAGCTGATCGCCGCCGCTCAGAAGCCGGCCAACGGGAACGGCAACGGGCACGCGGACGAGCCTCCGCCGGACGAGGATGAAGAACAGGACGACGAGTTCGGCCTCGTGGCAGGAAGCGACGACGACGACGAGTCGGAGGAGGATCCCGTCGCCGACGACCCGGGTGCAATCCGCCGGTACCGCTTCCGCCATCCGACCGCGTCGGGCAAGACGATCGCCGCCGCCGGGTTCGTCGAGGCCGCACGCACCGAGGGCATCCTGATCCTCACCCACCGCCGGCTGCTCGTCGACCAGTTCCGCCGTGAGCTGACCGAACACGGGTACGGCGACCGGTTCGCCGTCGCGGTGCTCGAGGGCCACACCGCGGAGCGCGTGCCGAACCCGATCACGATCCAGACGTATGCCTGGTTCGCGCGGCACGTCACCGAGATCGCCCGCGATGCGTACCAGCTGGTGATCTGCGACGAGGCGCACACCGCTCTCGGCGAGAAGACTTCGGCTGCGATCCGCAGCCTCCACGAACCGGTGTACATCGGCATGACGGCGACCGAGGAGCTGATCGCGAAACAGGTCTCGGACGTCTTCCCGGCGTCGGTCGACGACCTGCCGCTTGCGGACGCTGCTCGGCGCGGACTGATCGCACCGCTCCGCTGCCTCCGCGTCCCGCCGGTCGCCGCGATCAACCAGGTACCGATCGTCGGCGGCGATTTCGAGGAGCGCGCGCTCGCGCAGGCCCTCGACCACGAAGCGTTGAACCTCGCCGCCGCAACGCTCTACCGCGAGCGGTTCGGCGACACGCCGGGCATCGTCTACGCCGCCGGAGTCGACCACGCCTACAACCTCGCGACCGCGTTCCGCGCCGCAGGGATCAAGGCGTAGGCGGTCTCGGGCCGCACGCCGCCCGTGAAGCTCGCCGAGGTGCTCGCCGCCTACGAGCGCGGTGAGATCGACGTGCTGATCAACGCGATGCTGCTCGCCGAGGGCTGGAACTCGCCGCGTGCGACGATCGTCATGCACCTCGCTCCGACAGCGTCGAAGCGTGTCTACCAGCAGCGAATCGGGCGCATCATGCGCGTCCACCCGCGCAAGGAGGCGGGCATCGTCGTCGACTTCACACCGAAGGCTGCGACGCACAACGAGCGCGTTGTCTCGCTGCACTCGCTGCTCGACGCGGACTTCTACCGCGAGGGCGCGCGTGTCACGCCGGCGCCGCGCCGGCGAACGCAGCGGCGTGCGCGGCGGAAGCTGACGCCGGCGTCGTGGCTCGTCCCGGTGACGCCCGACGTGCTGCGCCGCAAGGTGGTGATCTCGCGCGAGTGGCAGCGGATCGACCCGAAGTTCCTCGACCAGGACGAGCAGGAGTTCTGGGGCGAAATCGCCGGACGCCAGTTGCGCTTCGACGAGCGTGCGACGTTCGTCGAGAAGCTGACCGCGCGCGGCGCATCGAAGCGCGCGATGGAGACATTCCTCGCGACGTGCGCGGCCCAGAATCCGAACCGGCGGCTGCGGCTGATCGCGCTTGCCGATCGCGTCTCGATGAAGGTCGAGCGCGCAGACTTCGACGACCTCGTCACGCTCGTCACACTGGCTCTCCCGTGGGAGAAGGACCGCGCAGCGGGAGTCCGGATCATGCTGCGTGCGATCGCCGACTCGAAGCCCGATGCGCCGGACCAGATTCTCGCGCGGTGGACGTGGAAGCTCTCGCGCGCCGTGCGCAAGCAACTCGACCGCAAGGCGTCGCAGGAGTACCCCGACGCAAAGCGGCTCCTCGGTGCCCTCGCGAACTCGCGCGGACACCGTCACGAGGAGAACGCGGCGAAGCTCGTGAACGCGGCGCTGGAGATGCCGCGCGAGGTCGGGGCGGCGCTGCTCGCCTCCGCAGAGGGGTACACGCCGCGCGCGACGCAACTGCTCGAGGCGGCGCGCGAGCGTCTCGGGACGATCCAGGAGGTCGCCGGGTGGATCGCCGAAGGCCTGCCGCAGCCGAAGACGGGGCCGGCCCGCTCGCGCCGCAGGCGCCGCCGCAAGAAGAAGCCGGGCGAGGCAACAGCGCAGAGCCAGGCGCAGGTGACAGCGGCACCGCGCGAGGCAGCTGCCGACGGCGCTGAGAGGCCCGCCGCCCCGAAGAAGCGCCGCCGCCGCCGCAAGAAGCCGGCCGACGCGACCGCCGCACCGGCCGAGCAGGCGCCGCGTCCGGCCGCCGAAGACGCCGCGTAACCCCTGCGTTGGAACCAGGCTCGCTCTTTGAACCTGGTTCGCAAAACCGGCGGCCCACGTTCAGGGGTACTCCAGACGTAACGAATAACACGCCGAAAGGGTCGGTGATCCCAACGTGCTCGTTCTGATCGGCATCGGACTGCTTGCGGGCGTCGTCACGGCGGTGTCGCCGTGCGTCCTCCCCGTGCTGCCTGTGCTGCTCGCGGGCGGGGCCTCAGGGCGCAAGCCGTTCCGGATCGTCGCGGGGCTCGTCGCCAGCTTCAGCGTCTTCACCCTGTTCGCCACGTGGATCCTCGACCAGGTCGGGCTTCCGCAGGACTTCCTGCGCAACCTCGCAATCGCCCTCCTCTTCGTGATGGCCCTGACGCTCCTCGTACCGCCGGCCGCGCAGCTGATCGAGCGGCCGCTTGCGGTCTTCTCGCGCTTCCGGCCGAAGGGAGTCGGCGGTGGTTTCTTCCTCGGCGCCACGCTCGGGCTCGTCTTCGTCCCGTGCGCCGGCCCGGTGCTCGCGACGGTGACGGTCGTTGCCGCGCAGTCGAGCGTCGGCTTCCGCGCGATCGTCCTGACACTCGCCTACGCGCTCGGCGCAGCGATCCCGATGCTCCTGATCGCACGTGGCGGGCGCGAGGCGGCGGCGCACCTGCGCCGGCACGCAGAAACGGTGCGCCTCGGGTCGGGCGTCCTGATCGGCGCAGTCGCGCTCGCGCTCACCTTCCACCTCGACGACCGCATCGCCCAGTTCACGCCCGGCTACACGACGTTCCTCCAGAACAAGATCGAGGCCAACTCGACCTCCAAGAAGGCGCTCGACAAGGTGCGGGGAGGCGGCCAAGCCCTCGCCGCGGTGAACAAGACGGGCGGCTCCAAGCTGCCCGACTTCGGCGTCGCCCCCGCACTTCACGCCGATGGCGCGTGGATCAACTCGCCGCCGCTGACACTGCAGCAACTGCGCGGCAAGGTCGTTCTGGTCGACTTCTGGACGTACTCGTGCATCAACTGCCTGCGTACGCTCCCGCATCTGAAGTCCTGGTACGCCGCCTACCACGGCAAGGGACTCGTGATCATCGGTGTGCACACGCCCGAGTTCGCGTTCGAGCACGTCACGTCGAACGTGAAGGCTGCGGTGAAACGGCTCGGCGTGACGTGGCCGGTCGTGCAGGACAACCGCTACAAGACCTGGGACAACTACGCGAACCAGTACTGGCCGGCCGAGTACCTGATCGACCGGACGGGCCACGTGCGCCACACGAACTTCGGCGAGGGCGAGTACGGCAAGACGGAAGGACTGATCCGCACGCTGCTCGGGGCGCACGGCAAAACCGCGCGCCACGTCGCGGACGCGACCCCCGCCGGACTCCTGACACCGGAGACCTACCTCGGCTACTCGCGGCTCGAGCGGTACGTCGGCTCGAAGCTCGTTCCAAACGTGACCGCGCCCTACACCTTTGCGAAGTCGGTCCCGCCTGACGAGCTCTCCTACGACGGCGACTGGCGCGTCGGGGGCGACCGGATCGTCGCCGGCCCGCGCGCTCGGCTACGGCTGAACTTCAGCGCCTCGAACGTCTACATCGTGCTCGGCGGGCACGGGACCGTGCAGGCGCTGATCGACGGCAAGCCCACCTCGAAGATCAAGGTCGACGCCCAGCGGCTCTACACCGTACGCACGTCGAAGCAATCGACCGATGCGCTCCTGGAGCTGCGCTTCTCACGCGGCATCCAGGCCTACTCGTTCACCTTCGGCTAGAGCTTGCCCAGCGCGACGCGTTCGCGGTGACGAACTCGGCGGAACCCGCCCAGATCTCTGCGTGCCCTTCGTCGCGCAGCCGGACGAACGGCTCGCGGCCCTGGGCCCCGAGCTCGCGAATGCGCTTGGCCTCATGTACGCCCCGCTCGATCGCGCCGGCGAGCGCCGAGTCGAGCTCGTCCGGCGCGCCGTAGGCCTCCATGAACACGCGCAGCCGCCGCACCGTCGCCTCCTCGTCGAGCGGGCGGTCCGGCGTCAGCGGGATGAACGACAGAAGCGCCCAGCCGAGGTCCCACGACCGCCGGCCGGGCGCGGCGAGGTCCCAGTCGATGAACGTCCAGGTGCCGTCAACGCCACGAACGAGGTTCCAGGGGGCGAGGTCGTTGTGGCAGACGACCTCATTCGTCCCGCTCGGATCGGCGCTGAGGTCCCACCACTGCGCCTCGTCCGGGGCGGCGAACGTCGCAACGACGTCGTGGTAGCGACGAATCAGCCGCGCGATCTCGGCGAGCGCGGCATCCGGCTCGAGAAGGTCGAACTGGTCCGGCCAGACGACGTCCCCGACGGCGTAGCTGACGACCTCGCGCCCTTCCGAGTCCAAGCCCAGGGCGCGCGGTGCCGCCTCGAAGCCGGCGGCTTCGAGGTGATGGAGGAGCGCGTGGACAGCGGGCGTCCAGGGTCCGGCAGGCCGGCGAACCGTGTCGCCCACCCGGATGATCGACTCGTGTGTGTTCCCGCCGCCGAGCGGTTCGCTACTGCTCGCGGGCAACGTCGTCGTCGCCGTTCTCGCGCTCGCGCAGGAACCGCGTCAGCTCTGCCGCGATCGCGTCGCCGGAGGGCAGGTCGGCCTCCTCGGCGAGCTCGTCGACACGCCGCTCGAGCTCCTGGACGTAGGCCAACGTCTCCTCGTCGGAGGCGACCGCCTCGCTGACCTGCTGCGCGTACGAGTCGGCTGCCTCATCGAGCTCGGCCGTGTCGACGTCCGCACCGAGTAGTTCCGAGAGGCGCTCGACGAGCGCCTTCGCCGCACGCGGCGACGGCGTCAACGAGACGTAGTGGGGGACCGCAGCCCAGAGGCTCGCGGAGGGGATGCCCGCCTGCATGCATGCGTCGTGCAACACGCCGACGATTCCCGTCGGCCCCTCGTAGCGGGAGGGCTGGAGGCCGAGCCTCTCGATCAGCTCGCGATCGTTCGCGCTGCCGGTGACGGGCGCGGGCCGCGTGTGAGGCACGTCGGCGAGCAGCGAGCCGAGCGTGACGACGAGCTCGACGCCAAGCTCCTTCGCGAGTCCGCTGACGTGAGCGGAGAACGAGCGCCAGCGTAGATTCGGCTCGACGCCGAGCAGGATGATCGCATCGCGGCCGCCGCCGGGCAGCGGCGCGTGCAGAAACGTGTTCTCCGGCCACTCGACCTGGCGCGTGTAGCCGTCGACGAGCGAGACCATCGGCCGTGTGGCCTGGAAGTCATAGAAATTCTCGGGGTCGATGCTCGCGAACTCCTCGGCCGCCCAGGCGCGCGCGAGATAGGCGCCTGCGAGCGAGGCGCCCTGCCCGCCGTCATTCCAGCCACGGAACGCGGCGATCAGCACGGGCCGCTCGAGCAGCGGCCGCCCGGTGATGCGTAGCTCGTCCGCCATCACACAATTCTACGCGGGCGCCAGAGACCGAAGACGAAGGCCGTGGCGACCGCCCACACGGTCGCGGCAAGCGTCACATGCACGATCACGAGCCACCACGGAAGGTGTGTGCGGTACTGCACCTCCCCGATCACCATCTGGAGCGCGAGCACGCCGAGCAGGGCGAGCGCGCCTCGCACATGACGGCTCTTTCGGCGCACGAGCCAGACGAGGAGCACGGCAAACGAGAGGGCGAACACCGCGGTGGCGCGCACGTGCCAGTACACCGCCGGCTGGAACGACCAGAGGCGGCGCACGACGGTGCTGCCCGGATGCGGGCCCGCGGCGGTGGCGAGCGTTCCGCTGACGACGAGCACGCACGCGGCGGCGCCGACGAGGAGGCCGAGTTGTCGCACCCGGCGCGGCAGGTCGGGCGCGGTCCGGCCGCGCGCCTCGAGCGCGAGGATCACCCCGAACGTGAGCACGACGAGCGAGAGCAGGAAGTGCGAGAGCACGAGCCACGGGTTGAGGTGAAAGTGCACGGTCAGCGCGCCGAGCGGCGCCTGCAAGAACGTCCCGGCGAAGATGCCGAACGCGAGCCTGCGCAGGCCGCGCCGCGCGGCGATCCAGGTGATCAGCGTGAGCAGGATCGTGAAGAACGCGAAGACGCGGTTCCCGAACTCGATGTAGGAGTGGAAGCTCTTCGGCTCGAAGTGGTGTTGCTGGCAGCCGGGCCAGTGCTCGCAGCCGAGCCCCGAGCCGGTGAGCCGCACCGTTGCGCCGGTGGCGACGATCAGGATCAGCATCACCGCATTCGCGAGCGCGAGACGACGAAACGCCTCGGCCGAGAGCGCGAAGCCGCGCAGACGAGCAAACGGCTGCGCGCTGGCGTCCATCAGCGCTCACTCTAGAGGCTCGATGTGGATCGGGGTGTTACGTCAGAGCAACGCCCGCGCCGTCTTCGACGGTCCCGATCCGGGCGAGGAACAGGCCCGCGCGCGCGAACTCCGCCTCGAGCGCCGGCCCCCGGTCGCGGGGCAGCGACACGAGCAGGCCGCCCGCCGTCTGCGGGTCGAACGCGAGCTCGACGAGCTCCGCGGCGACATCCCCGAGCTCGGCGTCGCCGTACTCGCGGTTCGAGCGCGTGCCCGCAGTCGAGACGCCCGCGCGGGCGGACTCGAGCGCGCCGGCCATCGCCGGCAGTCGCTCCGCCGCGAGCGCAATCCGAACCCCGCTGCGCGACGCCATCTCGTGCGCGTGGCCGAGCAGGCCAAAGCCGGTCACGTCTGTGACGGCGTTCGGCGCCACTGCCCGCAGCACGTCGGCTGCGTCACGGTTGAGCGTGCGCATCCAGCGGACCGCCTCAGCCGCATCGGCGAGGCCGCGCTTCGCGCCGCCCAGCACAAGCGCCGTCCCAAGAGGCTTCGTCAGGAAGAGCGCGTCGCCCGGCCGCGCGCCGGACTTCGCCCAGATCCCGTCGAGCGAGACCGTCCCGACGACGGCGAGACCGTACTTCGGCTCGGTGTCGCGAATCGTGTGCCCGCCGGCGAGCAGCGCCCCCGCCGCCCTCACCTGGCGCTCGGCGCCGTCGAACACCGCGCGCACGACCTCGAGCGGCAACTCCTCCGGGAACGCGGCAACCGACAGCGCGAGCAGCGGCGCCCCGCCCATCGCAAAGACGTCATTGAGTGCGTTCGTGGCGGCGATCGTGCCGAAGTCGTCCGGGTCGTCGACGATCGGCGGGAAAAAGTCGATCGTGAAGACGAGCGCGCGCTCGTCGTCGAGCTTGTAGACGGCCGCGTCGTCGGCGGGATCGAGCCCGACGAGCAGGTTCTCCGCCTCGGCCGGCACGAACCCGCGCAGCAACTCCTCGAGCCGCGCCGCCGAGTACTTGGCGGCGCACCCGCCCGACGTCGCCAGATCGGTCAGCTTCATCCGTCCACCGTAACGGCAGCGGCGGCTCAAAGAGCCGCCGCCACCAGGGAGAGGAAGTCGTACGCCGCTCCGTTCGCCTCGACCCCCGCTACTCCTCTAGGCTCGTCGCATGCCGAGCGCACTCATCACCGGGGGCTCGTCGGGCATCGGCCTTGCGATCGCACGGATGCTGCGCGACGAAGGTTTCGAGCTGACCCTCGCCTCGCGGACGAAACAGAAGGTCGAGGCTGCGGCTGCGGAGATCGGGGCGCAGGCGGTCGCCGCCGACCTGGGCAAGGAGGAGGACTGCATCCGCGCCGTCGCGGAGCACAAGAAGCGCTTCGGCGGCATGGACGTGCTTGTCAACTCGGCGGGAATCGGCATCGCCGGCACGGTCGAGTCGGTGCAGACGAAGCACATCGACCTTCAGCTCGGCATCAACCTGCGAGGGCTCCTGCTCGTTACGCGCGAGGCGATCCCTCTCCTGAAGGCCTCGCGCGGCTGGATCGTCAACCTCGCGTCGATCGCGGGAACGACCGCGACCCCCGGCCTGACGGTCTACGGCGCGACGAAGGCGGCGGTGATCGCCGTCACGCGGTCACAGAACGCGGAGCTCGACGCCGACGGCGTCCGCTCGATCGCGCTCTGCCCGGGCTTCGTCGACACGCCGATGGCCGAGTGGTCCGGGCTTTCGTCCGAGCAGATGATCCAGCCCGAGGACTGCGCCGAGATCGTGCGCATGTGTCTCCGACTTTCGCCCCACGCCCGGATCCCGCAGGTGGTCGTCGAGCGCGTCGGCTCGCGCGACGAGGCCTGACGTGCGCCGCTCCGTGCCGCTCACCGCCGTCCTTGCGACGGCTGCCCTGCTGACGGCCGGCTGCGGCGGCTCCGCGGCGAAGGTCGCCGGCCCGCCCCCCACGACGACCACCGCCTCGGGGTTTGCCGGCATCGCAGTGCTCCCACCGAGGCCGGCAGCGCCGATCGCCCTGCACGACGCCGGCGGCCACGCGGTGACGCTCGCGGCACAGCGGGGGCGCTATGTCCTCGTCACGTTCCTCTACACCCACTGCCCCGATGTGTGCCCGCTGATCGCGTCGAACCTCAACGCCGCGCTCCGCGCACTCGGACCGGACCGCAGCAGGGTGCGCGTCCTCGCCGTCAGCGTCGATCCCGTGGGCGACACCGCTGCAGCCGTGCGCGCGTACACGAAGCGCATGCACCTCGAGCCGCAGTTTCGCTACCTGATCGGCACCCGCAGCGAGCTCCGCCCGGTCTGGGCGGCCTGGCACGTGCTCAGCGTCCAGCGCAAGCCGGGCCTCGTCGACCACATCGCCTACACCTTGCTGGTCGATCCCGCGGGTAAGGACCGCGTGCTCTACGACTCGCAGGTGCACGCGCTGCAGGTCATCCACGACCTGCACCGCCTGATGCGGTCCGCATAGATCGTCACCGGTCGAAGCGCGTGCCGGCTCCCCAGCTGCGTGCGCGCGACTCAAACCCGGCCAAAGCCTACAGCGGGCCGTCCCACATACCCGTCGGCAGACCGAACTTTCCGGCCACGATCGACACGACCACGAGCGCCAGAACGATTACGGCGCGCCGTGCGCGAAGCAAAGCGAATGTGTTTGCCACAGAAAACACCTCCTCTCCCTCTAGAAGCGAAAGTCCTGAAGCGTTTCGGCTGCACGACGGAACAACACCGCCGCGCGGCTCTCGTCGCCACGCTTGGTCGCCAGATCCCCCTGCGCGATCCACGCCGCCGCGCGATGCGAGGCCGACGACAGTTGCGCAAAGGCATCTTCCGCCGCAGCGAATGCGGTTTCGGCGTCGTCGAGTCGCTCCTGCTCGAGCAGAGCGCGCCCGAGCACGAGCCGCGCGTTGCCGACCTCGTCGATCATGTCGTCCCGCTCGCCGATGATCTCGAGCGCGCGGAGCGCCTGCTCTTCGGCACGCAACGGATCACCGATGCGCAGGTGCACCTGGGCGAGCGACGAGACGGCCTTCGCCGCATCCTCGTCGCGCCCGATCTCGAGCGCCACCGCGAACGCGTGCTTCAGGTGCTCGATTGCCCGCTCCGGCTTGCCGAGCAGGAACTCGAGCCCGCCGAGGTTGTTCAGCAGGCGACCGACGTTCGCGCGATCGGTCAGCTCCTCATACTGCGCTTTCGCCTTCTCGGCGTAGGAACGCGCGAGCACCCAGTGGCCATCGCGCTCGGCGAGGACGGACGCGTGGAAGTACGCCTGGCCGAGCGCACGCGGGTCGTGCATCGCTTCGGCGAGCTCGAGGGCGCGCTCGACGTCCTCGCGCGCGGCCTCGTAGTCGCGCTGGCGGCGGTAGCAGCGTGACCGCCACGCAAAGACGTTCTGGCGCAGCTCGTCGGACGGAAAGCCTGAGCGCTCGGCAAGCTGGAGCGCCTCGTTGAAGAGACCAACCGCCGTCGAAATGCTCGACAGCATGTACCGGCAGACACCCAGGCGATACAGCACCTCGGCGCGGTCGATGTCGGAGAACTCGGTGCGCTCGACGAACGCGCGCGCTTCGGCGAGCAGGATCAGCGCGCTCTTGACGTCGCCGCCATGCGCACGGGCCATCGCCTCGCCGTTCAGGGCGCGGACGTGGAGCTCGACGGCGCCGGTGCCGAGCACGGCGGGCAGTGCACGGGTGTACTCGGCGATCGCGTCGTCGAACAGGTGATCCTCGAGCAGTGCCTCGGCGCGCATGAGGATGGCTTCGGCCTTGGAGCGTTCGTCTGCGGAGACGCCGCTCGCGAGGAAGCCGGCGTCGACCCCGAGGCGGAGCCCGAGCCACTCGATCGTCTCGGAGGTCGGGCGCGTCTTGCCGCGCTCGATCTGCGAGATGTACTCCTTCGAGAAGCGGTCGCCCGCGAGTTCGGTCTGCGTGAGACCCGCGGCCACGCGCAGCTGGCGCAGCCGCTCGCCCAGGCGGGGCGGACGCGGCGTAGCAGTCGTACTCACTCGTGCGGCGCGAGGAGTCATGAGAGACGGAGCATGCAGGACACTTCACCAAAAAGCAATCCCCTGAAATGGACAGTCCCCCGAAAGGGGCACTTCTATGGGCTTTTTGGGTCAAGTACGGCACACCAAAATCACTTGACCGAGCTACTTGACAAGAGGGTGTCCGCTTCGTACAGTGAGCGAACCTTGCACGCCGGCCGACGCCAGGCCGAAGAGCAAGGGGGTGCGCCAGAGGTGACCACCGAGCTGGATTGGCCGGGCCGCAGAGCCAAGCCCTCGGATTGTCGCCGAACCGGCGCCCGCCTGACCGAGAGAAGGCCCCGGGTGCCGCAGCCGGGGCTTTCTCGTTTCCGAGGGTGGCGTGCAGCCGGCTCGTTCGTCAGGCGTGCATCCAGCGCCGGCGCTCGGCACGCACGCGCTGGAGGTCGTCTCCGAGCAGGCCGCCGAGCCGGAAGTCGACGGTCGCAAGCAGCCCGCTTGCGACGAAGATCCAGCCCTCTGCGACGGGGTCACGGTCCGGGTGCAGTTCGCCGTGGGCCTGGCCGCGTCGCACGAGCTCTGCAAAGAACGCGTGCACCTCGCGGATCTGCCGCTTCAACGCCGCGGCGATCACCTCGTCCTCGGCCGCCTCAGAGAGCGCCTGGATCCACAGGTCGACGAGCCGAGTCCGCGCCTTCGAGGTCATGTACGCGTCCGCCACCGCGCCCAGGCACCCCTTCGGGTCGGCGGCGAGCGCCGCCTCGCCCACCTCGCGGAACTGGCGCCACGCCTCGTCGAGACAGGCGAGATAGAGGTCGCGCTTCGAACCGAAGTGCCGGTAGAGGATCGGCTCAGAAATCCCGGCTTCGCGCGCGATCTCCGCCGTTGTCGCGCCGCTGTAGCTCGACGAGCCGAACACCGTGCAGGCGGCGTCGAGTACCGTCCGTCGCCGCTCGCCGGCCGGCAGCCGCTGCTTCGTCGCGCTCATGCGGCCTCGGCGGCGCGAACCGCTTTGGGAGCGGCGTGCTGGTGCTCCTGCTTGCGGATCGCCGCGGTGGCCACGACCGCGCCCACGAGCGCGAGGGCGGAGCCGACGCGCAGCGAGTCATGGAACCCGTGCAGGAACGCGATGCGCTGGTCGTCGCCGGCGCGGAGCGACGAATGCACGCCCGATGCGACGATCGCCCCCATCACCGCGATACCGAGCGATCCGCCGACCTGCCGCATCGAGTTCAGCACCGCCGACCCGACGCCTGCCTTGTCGACGGCGACCGCGCTCATTGCGGCGGCGGTCGTCGGCGTCATGGTCAGCGCCATCCCGGCGCCGCCGATCAGCAGGCCCGGAAGGAGCCCGAAAAAGGTCGCGCCGGCGCCGAGCGTGGAGTAGTAGAGGAGCATGATCGCGAGCATCGACATTCCCGCGCCGACGAGCCAGCGCGAGCCGAACCGGTCGGCGAGCCGGCCGGCCTGCGGCGCGATCAGGATGATCAGCACCGTCATCGGCAGGAACGAGGCGCCTGCCTGCACGGGCGAGTAGAGCAGCACCTTCTGCATGTAGAGCGAGACGTAGAAGAACGTCCCGAACATCGCCAGGCCGACGAAGAGCATCGCGATGTTCGCCCCGCTGAACGTGCGGTTGCGGAACAGCGAGAGGTCGAGCATCGGCGCGCGCTGGCGCAGCTCGAGAAGTGCGAAGGTCACGAGCGCGCCGACACCGACCGCGAACGCTCCGACGATACGGCCCGACGTCCAGCCGTAGCTATTCGCCTCGATGAAGCCGTAGGTGACCGCGAAGAGCCCGATCGCTGAGGTAGCGAGGCCCGGCAGGTCCGGCCTCTGGTCGGCGGACGTGTCGCGCGACTCATCGATCAGAACCGGGATCAGGAAGAGCGCGACGACGCCGATCGGCACGTTGATGAAGAAGATCCAATTCCAGTTGACGTGCTGGGTCAGCAGGCCGCCGACGAGTGGGCCGATCGCAAGCGCCATCGCCGAGACGCCGGCCCAGATGCCGATCGCGGTGCCGCGCTGCTTCGGCGGGAACGTGGCCGCGATGATCGAGAGCGTCGCGGGATTCATGAGCGCGCCGCCGAGACCCTGGACGACGCGGGCGCCGATCAGGAAGCCGCCGTTCGGCGCGAGCCCGCAGGCGAGGGAGGCGCCGGTGAAGACAGCGAGTCCGACCATGAAGATCAACCGCCGCCCCAGCAGGTCGGCGAGCTTGCCGCCGGTCAACATGAATGCGGCAAAGGTCAGCGCGTAGCCGGCGACCACCCACTCGAGCTCGGACAGCGTCAGGTTCAGCGAGCGCTGCATCGACGGCAGCGCCACGTTGACGACGGTGTTGTCGAGCATGATCACGAACAGGCCGACCGACACCGCGCCGAGCGTCCACCACTTCTTGTTCTCCGGCGTCATGAACCGCTTCATCTCGTGCCCATCCCTTCGGCGAAGTTAGCGACCACTAAGTTAGCAATCGCTAACCGCCCGGCGTCGGAGAGCGGCGAGTAGATTGCGCGCCGTGACCGATGTCGTCTGGCGGCCCGACGAGGCCACGCTCGAGCACGCGAACGCCACCCGGCTCCTGCGCCGGGCCGGTGTCGCCGGCTACGCCGAGCTCGTGCGCCGCTCCTACGAGGAGCCCGCCTGGTTCTGGCCGCTCGTGATCGAGGACCTGGGGCTCGAATTCGCGCAGCCCTTCGAGTCGGTGATCGACGACGCACGCGGCCCCGAGTGGGCGACATGGTTCAACGGCGGCAAGATCTCCATCCCGCACAACTGCGTTCACAGATGGGCGAAGCGGCGTCCCGACGCGATCGCCGCGGTCGGCCTGGGCGAGGACGGCTCTCGGCGCGAGGTGAGTTTCGCCGAGCTGTCGCGCGACGTCACCCGCCTCGCCGAGCTCCTCGTGGCCAGCGGTGTCGAGCCCGGCGACCGCGTCGCGATCTTCCTGCCGATGTCGCCGGACGTGGCGGTCGCCTCGCACGCGATCGCCCACATCGGGGCGATCCAGGTGCCCGTGTTCTCCGGCTTCGCGGCGCCGGCGGTCGCCCAAAGGCTCCAGGCGAGCGAGGCGAAGGTCGTGATCACGCAGCGCGAGTCGTCGCGCCGCGGCAAGAGGATGCCGATGCTCGAGATCGTCGAGCAGGCGCTGCGCGAGTCGCCATCGGTCGAGCACGTCGTGGTCGCGCCGTTCGAGCTCGACGACCACCCCGGTGAGCTGCCCGCGCTCGACGTCGACTCGGAGACGCCATACCTCCTCACCTACACGTCGGGCACCACTGGCACACCGAAGGGCGTCGTGCACGTGCAGGGCGGCTTCCTCGTCTCGATCGCGCGCGAGGCCTGCTACCAGGCCGACGTGCACGAGGGTGACGTGATGCACTTCGCGACCGACATGGGGTGGATCATGGGCCCATGGACATTGGTGGGCGTTGGCGCACTTGGAGGAACAATCGTCTTCGCCGAGGGT
>Ga0105854_1000663_pt1 | contig 14844 bp, 12 predicted proteins | sample OrgsoiDNA_201058_FD_89679 | JGI IMG/M metagenome (GOLD analysis project Ga0105854, IMG submission 89679) | Permafrost soil microbial communities from the Arctic, to analyse light accelerated degradation of dissolved organic matter (DOM) -... | ecosystem: Environmental > Terrestrial > Soil >... | reverse complement strand
TCTAGTCAGTATAAGGATATCATTCAATGATGGTAAAGTCTATCGGGTTACTGGTGATTGCTGCACTGCCCGCGCTCGCCCAGGAGAACACGTTCCCGGCGGAACGCATTCGGGAACACACGAAGTTCCTGTCGAGCGATCTGATGGAAGGCCGCGGCGTGGGGCAGCGCGGCGGGCAACTGGCCACCGAATACATCGCCACCCAGTTCGCGCTGGCGGGTGCCAAGCCCGCGGGCGACAACGGCACTTATTTCCAGCGTGTGCCGCTGGTAGGAGTCCGAACCGATCCCAGCGCCACCCTTTCGGCGACGGTGGGGGGCAAGGGCCTGGACCTGAAGTGGGGCGACGATTTCGTGGGCTCGAGCGGAACCCAGCAGCCGGACACGCGCTTTGAGGGCGAGGCCGTGTTTGTGGGCCACGGAATCACCGCGCCCGAGTTTCAATGGGACGACTTCAAAGGCGTGGACGTGACAGGCAAAATTCTGGTGCTGTTCACCAATGAGCCCGCGTCCAACGACCCCAAATTTTTCGACGGCCGCGCGCTCACCTACTACGGGCGCTGGACCTACAAATACGAGGAAGGCTTGCGGCGCGGGGCCCGGGGCGTCATCATCATCCACACCACGCCCACGGCCAGTTACGCCTGGGACGTGGTGCGCAATTCCTGGGGAGGCGAGTCGCCCTTCGTCAAGCTGGGGCCGAACCAGAAGGCGCTGGCGCTGCAGGGCTGGATCACGCGCGAGGCTGGCGGGAAGTTGCTGGCGCTGGCGGGGAAGACGGTGGATGAGTTGCTGGCGGCGTCTGACAAACGCGATTTCAAACCGATCGATCTCGGTATTCAGATTCGCGGACACCTGCCATCGAAGATCCGCGACCTGGAGACGCGCAACGTAGCGGCCATGGTGGCAGGCAGCGACCCGAAGCTGAAAGACGAAGTGGTGATCTACAGCGCGCACTGGGACCACTTTGGGATCGGCAACCCGGTGAACGGCGATGCCATCTACAACGGAGCCATCGACAACGCAACCGGATGCGCCGTCCTGCTGGAGATGGCGCGGGCCTGGGCGGCGCTGCCGCAAAAGCCCAGGCGGTCGGCGCTGTTCCTGGCCGTGACGGCCGAGGAAGGCGGGCTGAAGGGGTCGGAGTACTACGCCGCGCATCCGCTGATTGCGCCCTCGAAGACCGCGCTGGCGCTGAACTACGACGCGCTGTATCCCTGGGGCCGGGCCCAGGATGTGGTGATCACTGGCGCGGAGCGGACCACGGTATACGCGCTGGCGCAGCAGATTGCCACGCGGCTGAGCCTGGCGATTTCGCCCGATGCGCAACCGGAAGCGGGCCACTACTTCCGCTCCGACCATTTCTCCTTCGCGCACGTCGGAATCCCGGCGTTTTCGATTGGCCATGCCACGGAATTTGCCGGGAAGCCGGCCGGGTTCGGCGCCCAGGCCTACGAAGAGTACAACAGCAAGCACTATCACCAGCCGTCCGATGAATTCCAGGAGGATTGGGATTTCACGGCGCTGCAGCAGGCGGCCGAGTACGGGTTTCTGCTGGGGCGCGACGTGGCGAATCAGGATCGATTGCCGGGGTGGCGGGCGGGGGACCAGTTCCACCGGTGAGAGCGCCGAATCCCATCCTTTGGAAGGTCTGCGCGGCGCCAGCCGTGGCTGTCGCCCTATGCTCCATCGGAACGGTGCTGGGCGCCGCCGCCGGTGGCGCGATCATTGCCTTGATACTGTCGCTCGGCCTCGCCTTGTGGATCGGGTCGACTATCGTCAGCCGGGTCCGGTCGGCCAAAGCAGCCGCGGATTCCATCGCCGGCGGCACCGGAGCCGCCCTCGCGCCCGCACCCGATGCCGGCGGCTTTGCCGGATTGGATGCTTCCTTGAAACGCCTGGGTGTCGAAGTGGTCCATATCGTCGACCGGCTGCAAGCCGAGTCCGCCCGAACCGCCGCCATTCTCGGCAGCATGGTCGAAGGCGTCCTGGCCGTGGATGAGCAGCTTCGGATCACGTTCTGCAATGGCTCGTTCCGGAGGATATTGGGGATCGGCGACGGACTCATGGAGGGCGCTCCCTTGCGCACGGTATGCCGGGACTCGGGCTTGATCGACCTGGTAAATCGCGTCCTTCATTCCCGGAAACAAGCCGAAGAAAGGCTGCGAATTCATGTCGATGAGCGGCGGGTCTTTGACGTGGGAGCGGCTCCCCTGGGCGCCGTTTCGCCGTCCGGAGTCCTGGTGATTCTTCACGACGTGACGGAATTGGAACGCCTCGAAAGGGTCCGCAAGGATTTTGTAGGCAACGTGTCGCACGAACTCCGCACGCCTCTGGCGGCAATCCTGGGTTACGCGGAGACTCTCCTCGACGGCGCCCTGAAAGACAAAGTCCGCAATCGCGAGTTTGTGGAGGTGATTCGTTCGCATGCGATCCGCCTCACGAATATTACCGGCGATCTGCTCACGCTTTCCACGCTCGATTCTCAGCCGGCGCCCGCGCTTGAGCCGGTATCGGTGCTGGCCAGCCTGACGGCGGCGGCCAGGGCGCTCGAATTTGAAGCCTGTGAGCGTCAAGTCGCGATCATCATGGATCGGTTGCAACTGGATCGCTTGCAAGATGCCCAGGTCCTGGCCGAACGGGTGCGCCTGGAGCAGGTTTTTCTGAACCTTTTGGCTAATGCGGTGAAATTTAACAAGCCGCAAGGTGAAGTGCGGGTCAATTGTCAACTGTTGGAGGATCAACGGATCCAGGTCACCATTCGGGACACCGGTCTGGGTATTCCTTCGGAAGATCTCACCCGGATTTTCGAGCGGTTCTATCGGGTTGACCGGGCACGCTCCCGTTCCGTTGGGGGCACCGGTTTGGGCCTTGCGATCGTTAAGCATGCGGTCGAGAGCTTCGGGGGCGTCATCTCGGTCGAGAGCCAACTGGGCAAAGGCTCTGCCTTCACAGTCACGTTGCCGGTGGTGAAGGCTTCATGATTTTGTCATCGTCCCGTCACATAGGTTCGTTACAGTAATCCCCACTGAGGCAAAAGGATCGCAACAATGACGAGACGAACGACAAAAGCTTTGGCAGTCCCTTGTATGCTGGCCGCCTTTTTGAGCACGGCGTGGGCTACCGACCCGCAACACGCTCCCGACGGCGCCGCCACTTCGGCGGAAATCCAGCGTTTGAAGACTCAGCTCGATCAGCAGCAGAAACAGATCGAGGAGTTGCGCGCCGCCCTGGCAGCGCAGATGAAGATGCTGGAAAAGATGACCGCAACGGCCGATGCCCCAATGCATACGCCTCCCCCGAACCAGGGCCTGATGGCTTCCACCGCGCCCATGGTGGCGCCGGCTCCGCCCGCTCCCGCGCCCAGCCCCAGGTACACCCCGCCGCTGCCCGCGCCGCCGCCCCAGCCGAACGGCGATGCCGCCAGTTCCCCGCTCCAGCTCAAAATCGGCGATGTCACCATCATGCCGGTGGGCTTCATGGATGCCACGGCTTTTTGGCGCGACAAGGATGCGGGTTCAAGTATCGGCAGCAATTTCGGCAGCATTCCTTTTAACAACGCCGCCACGGCCAAGCTTTCCGAGTTCCGCTTCAGCCCTCAAAACTCCCGCATCGGTTTCCGCGTGGACGGCAACGTGAAGGGCGCTCACTTCATCGCCTATAACGAGTTCGACTTCCTGGGCACCAGCGGGACGAACAACCTCGGCGTCACCAACGGCGCCTTCGTGCCGCGCCTGCGCCTCTTCTGGGTGGATGTCCGCAAGGGCCAGTTTGAAGTTCTCGCCGGTCAAAGCTGGAGCTTGCTGACGCCCAATCGCAAAGGCCTCTCGCCACTGCCGGGCGACATCTTTTTCAGCCAGTCGGTGGACGTGAATTACGTGGCCGGCATCACGTGGACCCGTCAGCCGGGTGTCCGTTTCCTCTACCATCCCAGCAGACAGGTGACGATGGGAGTCTCGTTCGAAAACCCCAACCAGTACATTGGCGGTTCGGGGGGCGGCCCCACGGTGGTCCTTCCCGCCGGGCTGGCCTCGCTGGCGGGCAGCCAGTTGGACAATTCGAGCAACGTCCTGACCACGCCGAATCTGCACCCCGACATCATCGCCAAGATCGCCTTTGAGCCCATTTCCCGCGTACACTTTGAAATCGCCGGCATCGAACGGACGTTTAAGGTCTGGGACCCGAACACGAACCGGTACTTCACCAAAGCCGGGGCCGGCGGTTCGATCAACGCCAATCTGGAAGTGGTGAAGAACTTCCGTCTGATCACCAACAACTTTTGGAGCGATGGCGGCGGCCGTTATATCTTCGGCCAGGCTCCCGACGTGGTGGTGCGCGCCGATGGCAGCCTAAGCCCCATTCACTCGGGCAGCACAGTGAACGGCTTTGAGGCCATCGTGAACAAAAATACCCTTCTGTATGCCTACTACGGCGGCATCTATATCGGCCGCGATGCGGTGGTGGATGCCAACGGTACCAGCCTCGTCGGCTACGGTTATAGAGGCTCGGCCAACAGTCAGAACCGCACCGTCCAGGAGATTACCTTCGGCTTCAACCAGACTCTCTGGAAAGATGCCAAGTATGGAGCGCTCAACTTCATGGGCCAATACGAATACCTGTCGCGCAATCCCTGGTTCGTGGCTGCGGGCGCGCCCAAGGCTACTCATGACAACACAATCTTCATGAACTTACGGTATACGCTTCCCGGCGGCGCGCCGGCGATTGAGCCCTGAGTAACAAAAGGAAAGTTCAAATGCGAGGAGAAAAGCGATGACCAAGCGTATACTCGGATTGACAATTGTCCTGGCGGCTCTTGCGGGAGTAGCGGCGGCGGCCCTGTCACTAACCGGAGGCGGCGCCACGTTTCCGTATCCCATGTACTCCAAATGGTTTAATGAGTACCATAAGTTGCACGCCGATGTCGAAATCAATTACCAGTCGATCGGTTCGGGCGGCGGGATTAAGCAGGTGACTGAAGGCACGCTCGATTTCGGCGCCTCCGACGGCCCGATGAATGACACGCAACTGGCTGAATTCAAGACCAAGCGCGGTTGCGAGGTGCTCCACTTCCCCACGGTGCTGGGCGCCGATGTTCCGACCTACAATATCCCCGGCGTCACCGGTGAGCTGAACTTCACTCCGGAAGCGCTGGCCGGTATCTTCCTTGGCAAGATCGCGAAGTGGAACGACCCGGAAATCGCCAAAGCGAACCCGGGCGTGAAGCTTCCAGGCAGCGATATAGTAGTGATTCATCGCTCGGAGGCCAGCGGCACCACCTATATCTGGGTGGACTATTTGGCCAAAGTCAGTCCCGAGTGGAAGACTAAAGTGGGAGTGGGAAGCGCTGTAAGCTGGCCTGTCGGACTTGGCGGCAAAGGCAACGAGGGTGTGTCCGGCCAGATCAAGCAGACGGAGAACTCGATCGGGTACGTCGAACTGATTTACGCCGTCCAGAATAAGATGTCGTACGGCAAGGTGAAGAACCAGGCCGGCGTGTTTGTGAAGGCCGATCTGGCGGGCGTGACCGCCGCCGCCGCCGGAGCCGCGGCCAATATGCCCGACGAGTTTCGCGTTTCCATCACCAACGCCCCCGGCAAGGCCGCTTACCCGATTTCGAGTTTCACCTGGCTGCTGATTCCGAGTAAGATTCAAGATCCGGCGAAAAAGAAGGCGATTAAGGACTTCGTGACCTGGATGCTGGGGCCGGGCCAGAAAATGAGTGAGGCGCTCTCTTATGCTCCCCTTCCCAAGACCGTAGTTACCAAAGAGGAGAAAGCGATTTCCAGGATTCAATAAGCAGGATTCAATAGGCCCGGACCTACTGACATGACTTCCGTTACGGTTCCCCAGAGTGCATTGCCGCCGCGCAGGGCACAATCCTTTATTAGCAGGCTCAAGGCCGGCGAAGAGTTAGCTTACGCCATCACTCTGACGGCGGCTATGACGATTCTCTTGATCACTGCGCTAGTACTGTATGAGCTGGTCGCGCAGTCCGGTCTGTCCCGGCACAAGTTCGGGTGGAGCTTCCTGTTCACCTCCACCTGGGATCCGGTGGCGGGCAATTTCGGCGCGCTGCCGTTTATCTATGGAACCGTAGTGACGTCGATTCTGTCGCTATTGATCGCGATTCCCCTGGGCCTGGGCGCCGCCATCTTTCTGGCGGAGATGGCGCCGCCCCGGATTTCCAATGCAATGACGTTTCTGATCGAGCTTCTGGCGGCTGTTCCGAGCGTCATTTACGGCTTGTTGGGTATCTTCATTCTGGTGCCGGCGCTGCAGAAGAACATAGTCCCCGCTCTCAAGTCGGTCCTTGGTTCGCTGCCGATCTTTCAAGGGGCCTTCTATGGAGTCAGTGTCTTTTCGGCCGGCATTGTGTTGTCGGTCATGATCGTGCCTTTCATCATTTCGGTTTCCCGCGAGGTTCTGCTCTCGGTGGCGCGCGACCAGCGGGAGGCCTCCCTGGCCTTAGGCGCGAGTCAGTGGCAAACGATCTGGCGGGTGGTACTGCCCAACGCTTCCACCGGCATTATGGGATCCGTTTTTCTGGCGCTCGCGCGTGCGCTGGGTGAAACCATGGCCGTCACCATGGTGATCGGAAACACGCCGCAGATCAAGGCATCGCTGCTGGCCCCGGGATACTCGATTGCGGCCATTATAGCCAACGAGTTCACCGAAGCCACCAACGACCTTTACCTGAGCGCCCTGATTGAACTGGGTCTGGTACTCTTCGGTGTCACTTTCGTCTTAAACGGCCTCGCCCGCATACTGATTATGACCACCCAACAGAACGGAGCGCACAAGTGAAACCGTCTTCCGCCATCAAGAATCTGGTCAACTACACTATGTTCGCGGTGACGGGACTCTGCACGGTGATCGCCGTTGGAATCCTGTTCTTCATCCTGGGCTACCTGGTTTACAACGGGGGCAAGTCGCTCAGTCTCTCGTTCTTCACGAATCTGCCCGCCCCGGTTGGCGAAATTGGCGGCGGCATGGCGAATGCAATCGTGGGCAGCGGCAAGGTGCTCCTGCTGGCTACGCTGATCGGCATCCCGATCGGCTTCCTGGGCGGCGTCTATCTGTCGGAGTACAGCACGGAGCGGATTGCCTTCACGATCCGGTATGTCACGGACCTTCTGAACGGCGTTCCTTCAATCGTAATCGGAATCGTGGTTTACACTGTGGTGGTGCATCCGATGGGCCATTTTTCGACTTTCGCCGGCGGCATTGCCCTGGGTATCATGATGATTCCCATCTCGGTTCGCAGTACGGAAGAATTTCTTCACGCGGTGCCGCAGTCTCTGCGCGAGGCCGCCCTGGCACTGGGCGCGCCCAAGTGGAAGGCCATCGTGACGGTGGTGATTCCGGCCGCCATGCGCGGCATTATTTCGGGTACGATGCTCGACCTGGCCCGCGTTGCCGGCGAGACCGCGCCCCTGCTGTTCACCGCGCTCGGCAACCAGTTCTGGAGCCCTGGCTGGAACCGGCCGTCCGCCACGCTTCCGGTGATGATCTACAGTTACGCCATCTCGGCTTATGAGGATTGGCACCGGCAAGCCTGGGCCGCGGGCTTCATCTTGCTGACCCTGGTGCTCCTGATCAACATCGTCGCCCGCCTGGCGCTATCGAGAGGAACCTATGTCCCAAGAGGGTAGAGTGCATTCATCGCGGGTAACTCCTTCCGAAAGCGTAGAGGAGAAGAAGGCCGACGTGCCGGCGCCGAAGAAGCTCTCGACGGAGAACCTGGATTTCTACTATGGAACCTTCCAGGCCCTGCAAAATATCAACTTGTATTTTCGGGAAAACCACATCACCGCTCTGATCGGCCCGTCCGGGTGTGGCAAGTCCACGTTCCTGCGAACCCTGAACCGAATGCATGAGACAGTCAAGGGAACCAGGCTGACGGGGCAGATTCTACTCGACGGAAGGGACATCCTGAAGGAGGATGTGAACGCGGTGCGGCTCAAGGTCGGGATGGTGTTCCAGCGGTCCAATCCCTTTCCGAAGTCCATCTTTGAGAACGTGGCCTACGGTCTCCGGGTGAACGGGTTCCAAGGCGGAAAGGCCGCGATCCACGCGGTAGTGGAGAAGAGCCTGGTGAAAGCCGCGCTGTGGGAAGAAGTGAAAGACAAGCTGCACGAATCCGCCTTCGGGCTGTCCGGCGGGCAGCAGCAGAGGCTGTGCATCGCCCGTGCATTGGCGGTGGAACCCGAAGTTCTTTTGTTGGATGAACCGTGCTCGGCGCTGGACCCGATCGCTACGGCAAAGATCGAGGACCTGTTGTTCGGCCTGAAGTCGGAAACTACGATTGTGATTGTCACCCACAACATGCAGCAGGCGGCGCGCGTCTCCGACTTCACCGGCTTCTTCCTTCTGGGCAAGATGATCGAGTTCAACACGACGAACGTGATTTTTCAGAATCCGGTCAAGAAGGAAACGGAAGATTACGTTACCGGCCGATTCGGATAGAGCATTGCGGGGGGATTAAATGACTCGACATTTCATGCAGGAGTTGGACGAACTCCAGCAACAGTTGCTAGACATGGCCGGCCTGGTCGAAGCCGGTATTCACGGCAGCGTCCAAGCCGTAACCGAACGAGACGAGGCTCCGGCCGATGAAGTTTTCGCCAACGAAACCCGCATCAACCAATTGGAGATCTCAATTGACGAAGGCGTAACGCGGCTGTTCGTCCAGAACCCCGTGGCTTCCGATCTTCGCCTGCTCCGGGCCATTGGCAAGATGAACACGGATCTCGAAAGAATGGGCGATATGGCGGTGAACATCGCCGAGCGCGCCATTACTTTAATCTCACAGCCCCAGGTTAAACCGCGCATCGATATTCCGCAGATGGCGAGCCTGACGGAGTTCATGGTTCGAAGCAGCATCGACTCTTTTGTCAAGCGCGATGTCGATCTGGCAAACGGAGTGCTTGCGTCCGACGATGCGGTCGACGATTTGCGGGACGCGGTATATCGCGAGCTGATGGAGTTCATGCAGCAGGAGCCGGCGGCCGTCCCGGCTTCCGTCAGCCTGATGTTTGTGGCGCGCAATCTGGAGCGCATTGCGGATCACGCAACCAACATTGCGGAAGACGCGCTGTTCTTCATCCAAGGCGTGGATGTGCGCCACAACAGGCGGCACGTGCCGCGGTGAGATGCGTTGTGGTAGGCTTTCAAATCGGAGGGGAACAATTGACACGCAAAATTCTCACAGTGCTGATGGCGGCTTTGGCCGCGGTTACTTTGACGGCGCAGGAACCGAAAATGGATGCCCACAAAATGGATGCCAAAAAGGCGCCCGGCGGCGGCGTTCTGCATCCCGAAATGAAAGTGGAGACCGGCAGCTACGATGCGCCCGCCGCCACGCTGGGCAGCAAGCCCGATCAGCCGTGGACCGCTACTACGGTGACGGCGGGGGTGGACGGCAAACCTCAGCCGGGGCACGCGATCACGGTAGTTGGCGAAATCGTGGACTTCTCGTGCTACCTGCAACTGGGCAAGCACGGCGAGAAGCACCGCGCGTGCGGGCAGAAGTGCGTGAATAACGGGCAGCCCATCGGCCTGCTGGCGAAGGACGGCACGCTCTACATGCTGATGCCCGAAGAACACGACCCGCGGCGCGATGGCGGAGTGGACGCGAAGGCTTCGGGATCGGAGCACATGGGACACATCGTAGAGGTCAATGGGACGGCAGCTTCGGTGAACGGCTATCGCGGTATTTTTGTGCTGGGGCTGACGAAATAAGCCGGATACGGGTTCTCCTTCTTGCCGCACTCGCTTTATCCGCGAGTGGTCCGGGATACCGTTCAGTATCAGTTGACCAAAGCGGACAACTGCATATCCTCCTTGATTCCGGAAAAGAGATTCTGCCCCGGAAAACGCAAGGGCAAGTGTCCTTTGGCGGTCCAATGATTTCGGCTGACGGGCGGACCGCCGGCTGGCTCGCGATGTACCCCGATCCTACGATCTTGTATTACGAGGGCGCTCAAATCGCGGGTAAGTTGGTCATCTACCGAGCCGGCCGCGTGCTGCATACCTTCACGACGGAGCAAATGTTCTGGGATTGGCAATTTCAGGATGGCGGCAAACGGATCGCTTACTCGACTGGGCCTGCACATGGGGGCGCAGCGGAGTGCGTGCTCCGCGATGTGGACTCCGGCCGCACATTGGCCCGCTGGTGGGTCCAACCAGGAAGTGAGCCGCCGGTTTGGGCACGGACGCTTCGCCAGTAGCGTTCCGCGGTGGTCACGGTTTTGTACGGGGCTGCGAGCCCCTGCCGCCGCCCGAACATGATACCCTCGGCCTCATATGCACCGCCGCACGTTTCTCGCCGCCCCCATCTTCGCCGCCGCGACTCAGGCCGCCTCCGCCGCCACTGACATCCCCCGCGTCCAGGCCAACGGCGACGGCATCCACCACACGCCGGCGGAGTACGCCGCGCTCCTCCAAAAACTCTCCGCTAACATCGAGCCCGACTCATACTCACTCGGCGGAGTGGTCGCCCAGCTTGAACAGTCCGTGGCCGCCGCGCTCGGCAAGGAAACCGCCGTCTGGCTCTCCACCGGCACTCTCGCCAATCATCTCGCCGTCCGCCTCCTGGCCGGCGACCAGCGCCGCGTGCTGGTTCAGCAGGAGTGCCACCTCTTCAACGACTGCGGCGATTGCTGCCAAACCCTCAGCGGCCTTCATCTGGTCCCGCTCGCTTCGGGCAAAGCTACCTTCACCGTCGACGACGTCGAGCGCGAAGCCAGCCGCGGCGCATCCGGACGCGTCTCCGTACCCATCGGCGCCATCCAGATCGAAACCCCCGTCCGCCGCAACTTCGGCGAGGCCTTCGACTTCGCCGAAATGACGCGCATCTCCCAGTGGGCCCGCGCCCGCAAAATCGGTCTCCACCTGGATGGCGCGCGCCTCTATCTGGCCGCCGCCCACAGCGGCGTCCCCGTGCGCCAATACGCCGCCCTGTTCGACACCGTCTACGTCTCCATGTACAAGTACTTCAACGCCGCCAGCGGCGCCATCCTTGCCGGCCCCAGAAGCCTGCTTGAGAATCTCTTTCATCCGCGCCGCATGTTCGGCAACGGCCTCTGCCACGTGTGGCCCTTCGCTGCCGTCGCGCTGCATTTCTTCGAAGGCTTCCCGGAACGCTACGCCCAGGCCGTCGCCACGTCCGAGAAAGTCATCGGCGCACTGCAGGCCGACGCTCGCTTCGAGGTGACCCGCGTCCCCAACGGCACCAACATCTTTTACCTCCGCGTGAAAGGTGTCGACGCCCAGGCCTTTCAACGGCGGGCCCAGGGCGCGGGCTTCATCCTCGCTGCGCCGAACGACGACCGCTTCACCGTCCAGGTCAACGAAACCTGGGCTCGCGTCAACTCGGAAGAAATCCTCGCCCGTCTTACCTAACGGCGAACAACCCGATTGCGTCTTGGGGCTGTCCTTCGGACTAATGGGTCCCACGGAAAAACCGCCACGCTAGTTCCGGCGCCGGCCGGGCTGTAGTACCAATAGGGGACGGTACTCAATCCCCCTGCTCCTTCGTTGGCGGCCATGTCCACCAGATACCACGTAACCCGATGAAGCGAGGGCTGAAATTTGATGAGGAAAATGGCATACTCGCCGCCCATAGCCATGGTCACGGCATGGCCTTGGCCGTTACTCTGCGTGTATATTGCGGGCTGCGTTTGATCGTGTCCGTTCAGCGTCCATAAGATCCGTGGATTCGGTGAAATAAACCCGTTCCACATTCCCACTCCGTCGCGCGAGCAGTCCGGGATCCGCGCCTGGCATGGGGTATACGAATAAGTTGGACCTTCAACAGACGATGCCAACCTGGATATGTTATCCACGATGGACGCTTGTCCTGCCGTGAAACCGAGTGTCGCATAAGCTGGATTAGCGACGCTATTTAGAATGATGCTATTTACAATCGGGCCGCTGTTCAAAGCAGTTTGCGAGATTCTGACAGATCCAGTCAGTGGATGTACGCTCGCCCACGCATGGACCCCCATCGCGGCGGATATCTCCGGGACAACTTGAGAGGCGGTCCTGATTCCAGGAGACAGCGTAATAATTATCGGCGCGGATGTGGCTGTTCCACAGTTGCTGGAACAGGTCGAGCCGGGGTCTGCCACTGCATAGGAGATCGATGCCGGCGTTGAGCCGGTGACTGTTGCCTTGGCGACGTTGTACCCGGGATTCGCCGGAGCGTCGATCGTTACCGTCTCTCCAACTTGGATCTGCTGAATGCCCAAGGTACTCAGAGTAGCCTTTCCTCCAGCCCACGCTAAGCCGATTGCGCTATATTGAACCGAAACACTCAGTGTGTCATTCGATCCTTTCTGAATCGAAAAGGGACCGGCCGCGGTCCCGCTGACGGATGGCCACTGATCCTGCCCTATCGGGGTCTGGTGCATAACCGTCATGAATTGCCGGCTGCTATCCGCATCGATAATATTCTGCGCCCACCGCCGCACCGCCGTGCCTGAAGCGGTGACGGCGCCGCAGTTGGAAGAGCAAGCGCCGCCCGGATTGGAGGCGAGCGGATACAGAACCGCGGTGGCGGTTGCGGAACTTACCGTTACGGCGGATGCGTTATAATTGCCGGCCCCGGTCACCGCGATCGTATCTCCAGCCAGAATCCCAAAGAGCCTGGGCAGCGTGATGGCGGCGGTTCCTCCGCTCCAACTGCTGGAAGCAATCGCGTAAGTAGTAGTCAGATCGGGCGTCTCACAGTCGGAATCGGATGGAGTATTGTCACTGGTGAGTCCCAGAATCCCGAGATGCACCCTGCCGTAATCGACCTTGAGGTACTGATTCCGAAACGTTTCATTGGGGAAGACCGAGTCCCAATTCCATCCCGTTCGCTGTAAGTGGATAGTATCCCAAACCGAGTGCAGACCAGTGGACCCCTGTATGCAATCGTGGTTTCCATTGACGATTACGTAATGGATTCCAAGATTGTCGAGCGTCGCTGCAAAGTTAGTAAGCGGCCTGTATCCGCCAACTGCCATGAAGCAGGGATCGGTACTCGTCTGATTCGCTTGCGCGCGGCAAACATTGTCTCCCACGCTCACAAAAGCCTTTACGCGCCACTTTTCGGCATTATGAGTTAACCAGGCAGCGATCTCATCGAGTAAAGGCCTACTCTCACTATAGTGTGGATCGCCGGTCCAGGCTATGGTGAACTCGTCTCCCGTTGGAGGAGTCAGGCTTTGCCCGGCAGCGCAGAAGGCCACAAGAAGCGATAGTGCAAGGCGCGTCATCATGGCTCCAAGGCAACGTGTTGATTATAACCCGCCGATCATGCCATAGCGGCTATCGCCTCTTCACGTCCGGCGTTTTCATCGATAGGGCGATCCGTTTGGTTTTCGGGTCCGCGCTCAATACCTGCACCTTGACGATCTGGCCCGCCTTCGCCACCTGGCTTGCGTCCTTCACGAAGTGGTTCGCCAGTTGGCTTACGTGGACCAGGCCGTCGTGGTGCACGCCCACGTCCACGAAGGCGCCGAAGCGCGTCACGTTGGTGACTACGCCTTCGAGCCACATACCCGGCTTCAGGTCGGCAATCTCCTTGACGTCGTCGCGCCACTTCGGCGCCACGAACTTATCGCGCGGGTCGCGGCCGGGCTTGCGCAGCTCGTCGCGGATATCGCCCAGCGTGTACATCCCCACCCGTTCGGTCTGAAAGCCTTCGAGCCGCACCTTCTCGATGAGCTCGGGTTGGGCGATCAGGTCGCCCACACTCGCGCCCAAAGAGGCAGCCATCTTCTCCACCACCGGGTAACTCTCGGGATGCACGGCGGTCATGTCCAACGGGTTCTCGCCGCCGCGAATCCGCAGGAAGCCCGCGGCCTGTTCAAAAGCCTTCGGCCCGAAGCCCGCGACCGCCATCAGGTGCAGCCGCGAACGGAACTTGCCGTGTTCATTGCGGTACTCCATGATCTTCAAGGCGGTGCGCTCGCTGATGCCGGCCACGTAGCGCAGCAGCGCCCAGGAGGCGGTGTTCAAGTCCACGCCCACGCGGTTCACGCAGGATTCCACGGTGGCTTCCAGGCTTTGCTGCAAGCGGCGCTGGTCCACGTCGTGCTGGTATTGGCCGACGCCGATGGACTTCGGGTCCACCTTCACCAACTCCGCCAGCGGGTCCTGCAGGCGGCGGGCGATCGAAATCGCGCCGCGCACGGTGAGATCGAGGTCCGGGAATTCCTGGCGCGCCATCTCCGATGCGGAATACACCGAGGCGCCCGATTCGCTCACTGAGACGCTGAAAACTTGTTCCAGTTTGGCTTGGCGGAGAAAGTCCTGCACCAGGGCCGCGGTCTCGCGGGAGGCGGTGCCGTTGCCGATGGCGATGGCCCGCACCTGGTGGCGCGCCATCAGCGCAGCCAGCGTCTTCTTGGAACCGGCCTCGTCGTTCTTCGGCTGGAACGGATAGATCACGGAGCTTTCCAGGAACTTCCCGGTGTCGTCCACCACGGCGATCTTGCAGCCGGTGCGGATGCCGGGATCGATCGCCAGCACGGTCATCATGCCGGCGGGCGGAGACAGCAGCAGGTTTTCCAGGTTCTCGCGGAAGACCTTGATGGCCTCTTCGTCGGACCGGTTCTTCAACTCGAGGCGCACCTCGGTCTGAATCGAGGGATTCAGCAGACGCTGGTAGCAATCTTCGATTGCCTGCTCCAGATGCGGCACGCAGTCGCCCCGGCTGCGCACCACGCGGGACCGCAACCAGTTCAGGGGCCCCGTGTTTTCGAGCTCGATTTCGAACGCCAGCACGCCTTCGCTTGCGCCACGCCGGATGGCCAGCATGCGGTGCGATGGAATTTTCGAGACCGGCTCGCTGTAC
>Ga0105854_1000662_pt1 | contig 14908 bp, 13 predicted proteins | sample OrgsoiDNA_201058_FD_89679 | JGI IMG/M metagenome (GOLD analysis project Ga0105854, IMG submission 89679) | Permafrost soil microbial communities from the Arctic, to analyse light accelerated degradation of dissolved organic matter (DOM) -... | ecosystem: Environmental > Terrestrial > Soil >... | reverse complement strand
GAGCCCCACGTTCGACTGGACACAGTGGCCGTTGAACGGATGCTGGACTCCCGCCTGCCCACGACCTTGCGGGCTGATCTGTCAAGCCTGGTAACGGTGGGCAAACCCAAGGCAGGCCTGCAACGGGCGATGGACATTGGCGAGGCACTGATTACCCGGGAAAAACTGCCGACCTGGCTGGCGCTGGCCTCCATTGATGATCAACGGCTACACGCCGAGTTGTTGCAGCAATACCTGAACAACGCGAAAGAAGACAAGGACTACCTGAGCGGCGTACGCACGCTGAGCCGTACCGCACACCACCTGCTGCAACAACAACTCAATACGGACGGCATCGAGGTTGATCCGGACAACGTCCAGGTACGGATCAATCAGCGCCCGACCGCTGCCGCCCTGACGCAGACCTTGACCGAGTTCGCACTGACCCACTTGCATGAACTGGACGGCTTGGCCTTCACGCTGGCATCACTTGCCGCCACCGCGTTACCCATTCAACTGGACATGACTTACGTCAAGGGTCTGATCCGTAACCTCAAACTCGGTGAACGCCAGCGAACCACGCTCAGCCTGGCGTTTGCCGAATCTCTGGCGGACGCACAATTACGCAGAAAACGCTTCGCCGCCCAGGTGCCCTGGCAACTGCTGTGCCACGCCCATTCGGAAAAACTCCAGGAGCGCTTGAGCGAAACCGGGTTCGACTTCATCCAGCAAGTCATGAACATGCCCGATGCCCTGGCCCGCGAAGCCGTGACGGGCGCCAATGCCATTGTCCGCCCGCTGGAGTTCAAGGGCCTCACAGGTGAATCGACCATCAAGGCGCCCGGGATCTACCTGATCGGGCCCAAGCCAGGCACCGAAGGGCCACAGGTCCTGCTGGCACCCTACAGCGCCACCCACGGGTTCAAGGAGTACGACAGTGAAAGCCACCTGCTCAACGAGCTGAAAGGCCACGGCGCCCTGCAAAAATGGGTGCTCGGCAGTATGAGCACGGCGGATCAGCAGCGTTGTAAAACCCGCATCGCCGCCACCGCCAGCAACTCGATCAGCCTGGCATCAACGCCACTGCGGGGAAATCTGCTGAAGACGCTGTTCAACGATAACGTGCACCTTCTGACCCGACTGCTCGGCGCCCAGCCAGACGAAAACAGGCAAAGTGAATGGCACACCGTCAAACATGTCCTGGGAGAAGACCTGGATCAGGCCTCGAGCTTGCTGACGGGCAAACTCGCCTACCCCGTCACGGTGGGGCGCAGCTACCGCGAGATCAAGGCATCGGCCGAAGACCTGCAAGGACACAAATGGGGCAGCAGGCTGAAGGCGTTCATCAGCGGCATGGCGCAACTGGTGATGCTGCGCCAGTCGACCGACAGCAGCGAGGTTTCGCCTGCCTCCACGGTCGAGTCCGCAGCGCCAACACCGCCGACCCATACACAATGGAAACACATCGACATTACCGCACCCGAGCGCACGAATCTGCAGCGCCTGGAAAGCACCGGGGTGGATCTGAACTCATTGGCACTGCAACGAACGCTTGGCCTGTACAAGCACCCGACCACTGAACAGCACTACGCGCCCGTCGAAGGCAAGGTGTACCCGGTCGAGAAACGTGGCAGCCGATGGCAGATTCGCATCCCCGGCGACAATGGGCCGCAAGTGCTGCAAAACGCGGCGAAACAGTGGGTTCCGACAGCCGACGCGCAAGCGCAGCGCTTCAACCTGGTCGGCAAGCTGCGAACCTGGATAGCGACCAGCGGTGGCATGAACATTGAAGCCGACGGCATGCCTGAAATCCGCCGGCTGTTTCCGGTCAGGGCGAGACTGATCGACGAAGGCCTCGACCTGGCGACCCACTACGCCTGGAACTGCTTTCGCAACCTGGAACTGCTAAAAGCGCCGAACAGCCAGATCACCCCCGCGCACCAGTTGATCATGGACTTTCTGGATGTGCCCAACGTGCTGCCTGAACACGTCAGCCTGATTGAAAAAACCGTGAGCGATATTTTCGCGGCGCTGCTGGACCCGAGCCTGCGCCAGGAAAAGTCAAAACGCTTTGTGGTTGGACGGCTTATGGAAGACGCGGAAAATTCCTTTGCCTTCGCCATACGCTCGGACCGGCAGCAAAAAATCTATCTGGCCGAGAAGTTCTTCAAACCCGGCTTCGAGCATTACCGCAACTACATGACGGATGCCTCGTTCCCCATCAGCCCCCATGCCCGCGCCGCCACGCTGATCCACGAGCTGTCGCATATCGTCAACAAGACAGAGGACATCAGCTACCTCGACGCCACCCGACCGTTTGTAGACCTGATCGAAACCACCAGTGGCCGCGCAAGGGTGCTCAACAATACCCTGCACAATTTGCAAACGACGGCGTTATCCCACAAAACGCCGCTGAACCAGTTGTTCGCCGTGTACAACGACGACACCCAGCGGTGGGAAGACCTTGGCGACACCACCTACGAAGACACTGACACCGCGTACAGGCATGTGCTGAAAATGACCGGCGAGGCGACCTTGAGCGATGCGCGCAGACGTTTCAGGCAAGATCCGCAGAAAAGACTGGCCGTCATGCTGGGGAACGCGGATACGGTCACCTGGCTGATCACTCACCTGGGGCGTCAACTTCACACCGCCGTACCTTGATCCTTGGATCCGGGCCGCGACGAAGGACCCGGCCCGGCGTTTTTTGATCATATTTTCACGTTGCATCCGGATACTGCAGGTCATGACCTCGTTCAACCACGCGTTTTTCGGGGTTTACACCTGAAAATAAACCCACATTGATGGGCAATTGCCATGACCGATGTTCTCGCACCCTGGCCCTCGGGGTTAGAATGCAGGAAATCAGGATGAGTCAATGACTGAACACACTCTATCGGAAGCCGAATACGACGCGATCACCGATGCCGCCGCGCACTGGTGCATGCGCCTGCACGCCAGCGATTGCACGGGCGAAGAGCGCCAGGCATTCCAGCAGTGGCATGACGCTCATCCGCTGCACGCGTTCGAGTACGAAGCCATGCTGGAGATCTGGGACGTTGCAGGTGATCTGCCACACCCGCAATCACCTGCGCCTGCACCGCCCCCCTCGGTTGGGACACCAGGCAAGTATCCACGCTCATGGCGCACGCTCGGGGTCGTAGCCGCGACGTGTGCCCTGGCGCTGCCGCTGGCCGCCTACACCGGCTGGAATCTGGGTTGGGTACCCAACGCTTATCAGCACTTCGAAGCCACTGACAACCTGCGCCAGGTCACCCTCAATGACGGTACTTTGGTGGAGCTCAATCTGGGCAGCGAACTGACCTACACCCATTACAGGGATGAACGCCGCGTCACGCTGAAAAAGGGCGAAGCGTTCTTCACGGTCAGGCACGACATCACCCAACCCTTCACCGTCAAGGCGGCCGAAGGCAGGATCCGTGTGACCGGCACCCGGTTCAACGTCTGGATGTATGAAGACAAGGTGCGCGTCAACCTGATCGAAGGCTCGGTGCAAGTGACCAGCCAGGGCGACCTGACGCACAACGTTTCGTACCTGCGACCGGGCATGCAGGCCAGCTACCGACAGGGCGACTTCGCGCCTCAGGTCAGTCAGACCAGCGCCAACGACAGCGCCCTGGCCTGGCGCACCGGCAAGCTGGTACTTGATGACCTGCCGCTCAGCGATGCCCTGCCCCTGATCAATCGCTACCTGAGCGCGCCGGTGATGCTGGCCGACAGCAACACCGCCGCCATTCGCATCGGCGGTGTGTACGACACCCGGCAGGTGAAGAATCTGGTGACGTCCCTGCCACGAGTGCTGCCGGTTTACCTGACGCGCAATCAGGATGGCAACCCGGTCATCAACTCAATGCCCCAGCAACCACCAAAAAGCTGAAGGCCGCGTCCCTTGCGGGAGCGGCCTTCATGGTCTGTGCCTGTTGCTGACAGCTTACTGCGCTGCCACTTTTGCCTCTGACTCGCGAATCGTCTGCACCTGATACTGCGGATCGGCCTGGATCTGCTGCTCGGTGAACGGCAACACACTCAACTCCTTGCGCGAAAACGCCTGAGTCTGATCGCTGGCGTATTTCGACGCCGGATCGCTGGACAAGGAAAACGCCAGCACCCCGCGCGCTTGCGGGCCTTTCTCATCGAATGTCACGATTTGCAAGTAACTGGTGCCACTGACCACCTCGCGTTTGCCGTCGGTGCGCGGCTCGCTCTGAATGGCGTTCTAAATGCCCAGCGTGCCCGGCCCACCATGGATCGGTGTTTGCTGCCCGCCACTGCTGACCACCTGAATGTCACCCCAATGACTGTCGGCCTTGAGCCCAAGCTTGTCGACCTGCTCAACAGACGCCAGCAATGCCTGGCCAATGGCGGCACTCACCGACGGCCGATCCAACGCCAGACCGCGTGGTGTGTGCTGCGCATCTGCCGGGTCAAACGCTACTCGCCAGAGATCAGGCAACTGCTGCAGCGACTGCATGACATTCTGGAAGTGCACAAAGCCCAGACCGCTGTCCAGATTCGCATGGCCATCCCAGGTCTTCAGGCTGGCACATACCGGTGCAAGGGTGGCGGCATCGGCACCCGCATCGGCACTGCACCATTGCAGCAGATCGGGCATCACTTGCGCGGCCTGATACACCTGATCATCCATCACCATCTGTTGCAGATCAGCCGCCGTCACCGGGCCGGCCTTGGCCAGCGCGCCCAGACGCTCCAGGGCGAAACGCGAACGCAGCCCCAGTGGCTGGCCGTCCTGGCTGATCAATGGCGAGAACCCGGTCAGCGGTTGCGCCGGGTTGGCCAGCCACGCCGAATCGTTGGAGTGCTGCACAAAATCCTTGCGCAACAATTGCGGAAGCTGATCCGACGCATAAATGCCTTTTTGCGCAGCCTTGGGGTCGATGTCCCAGGCACAGGCACTGTGGGCGCCATCGAGCACGATCATCTGCAAACCGGCGCGTGGATCGCTGCACTTGGCAAGTTTCTCGGCATTGACGTTCGGCACCACCGACAGGTTCATGTACAGCGTCTGACCCTGATCGTCGGTGGCCAATGTGTTGACCCATGGAATGCCCTGGATCGTGTGCACCGAATCCTGCAATTGCTTGAGACTGGACGCCTGGTTCATCGCGTACCACTGCTGCAGAACCCGGTCATTATCCTGGTTGGCATCGCGCAGGCTGTAAGCGAACTGATTGTTCCAGTCCAGCTTGCCAGGCCACTGCACGATCGGGCCGAAACGCGAACTGTAGACCACATGGGAAACCGGCTTGACCTGGCCATCCGCTTGTTTGACGTTGACGGTCAGGGTCTGTTTATCCAGAGGCAGCGACTTGCCGTCGAGCAGGTAACGCGTCGAATCCTTTGGATCGAGTTGCAGGCGATACAGCGTGAAGTGTTTTGACGAGTCGACGGTGTGCGTCCAGGCCACATGCTGGTTGAACCCGATGTTGATCATCGGCAGGCCAGGCAATGCGGCCCCCATCACATCCAGCTTGCCGGGGATGGTCAGGTGCATCTGGTAAAAACGCATGCCGCCGACCCACGGAAAATGCGGGTTGGCCAGCAGCATCCCGCGCCCGTTGAACGAACGCTCGCTGCCAATTGCCACCGCATTGCTGCCGCGGTCCAGGGCGAAACGTTGCTGACGTCCGTCGGCGACCTGGAAGACCTGTGCATCATCCGCACGCCGGGTAACGGCTGCCGGTGGCGTGGCGCCGACCAGGGCCTCGGCGAACTGCCCGACCCCGCCTTCTACCAGCAGGCGTCGCGTCAGTTTTACCAGGTCCTGCGCCGCAATCGGCCGAACCCAGTCACCTGCACATTGTGCTGGCAGGCCCGTGGCCTGACGTTGCGCCAGCGAGCGGTTGTAGCCAGCGACGTAGCCGTCGATCAAGTCGCGCACCTGCGGGGTCTGCGCCTGCAGGAAAGCGCCAACCGCCTGAGGCGTGTTCAGCCAGTTGAAGAACAGATCGCTGGCGAGGTTGGCGCGCTGCTCGACCGTAAACTGCTCCGGGCCGAAATAGCGCGAACGCTCGCCATTGACCGTGACGATCTCATTGGCCAGCAGGCACAGATTGTCCTGGGCATAGGCATAACCGATACCGTAACCGAGGCCGCGCTCGTTTTCGGCACGAATGTGCGGCACACCGAAACCGGTACGGCGAATATCCACCGCTGCCGACGAAGGTTCACTGCGAGCGTTCGCCGCAAAGCTCAAGCCCAGCAACACACCCGCAAGGCTTAGCCTGGTTAACTGCCTGGAAATAATCACACTCGCTCCTGATCATAAGACGATTGCCAGGTGGGGGGGCGCGGCGGGAAGGCAACACAGCCACACCACACCCGACCTGGAAACACACACTGCGCATTTCACGGAATGTGCCTGGCCTTAGGAACGAAAAAGGCATGAGGAAATTTAACGGACGCGAGTTTTTTTGCGCAGGCGAATCACACCGCGCTCACAGGGTTGCGACAAATTTTCCACATTAAAGTATTCATGATTTGTTCAGGTCGTTCGTCTTATTGTTGGAGAGCGCCATCACTTTTCCTGATCCGGCTCTGAAAAGGAGTTTTTGCATGTACAACTCACGACTGCCAACGGACGGTAGCGATGCGCCAACGGGTGTTTCCAGAGCGCCCGACGCCGGAGTTTTCGAACACACCGTTGAACGCCACAGCAATGAACGCATCAGGCTGTTGCTCAAGAGCTTCGGCCTGCGTACCAGCCTGATTCGCCTGAAGGTCATCGATGCCTTGCTGACGGCCGCGGAAAGCGATCGCAGCCTGGGGGTGCGCGGCCTGCACAGCCAGTTGCTGGACCTGAACATTCCCTTGTCCTTCCTCAGCGTGCGGGAAGTGCTCAAGCGTTTGTCCAGCGAGGGCGTGATCACGCTCAACGCGGATAAAAGCTACAGCCTGCATCCACAGGCTGTCGCCATTTTGCACAATGAACCCGGCGCGACGGCCTCGTTCAAGGCTTGACCTTGCGCCGCATCACACCGTTGATCACGACCACGATGACTGCCACGCCGATGGCGATGTACTGGAACAGCTTTTCGCTGATGATCCCTGCGTTTTGCAGATACGAAAGGCCAAACATGGTCCCCAGCACTACCAGGGAAATCAGAATCGAGTATTTCAAACGTTGCGACTGGGTCATTACGGGTTCCTGAACCTTTGAATGTATCTGCTTTGTATCCGCTTGCATGCCAAGCCTCTACCTTCGAACGGGGATGAAGGGCAGCAACCGGAGTCTCATGTTACAGACGATGAAGAGTTTTAGCTTCATTGCGACGTAACCATGAGGATTTTGAAATGCTCCGTCGAATCGCCCTGTTGATTCCCCTTATCGCCCTGCTTTCACTGAGCGGCTGTCTGTTTTTCCCCCATGAAGGCGGCTGGCATGGTGACCGTCACTATGATGGCGGGCATTATGAGGAACGTCGTTGATACCCACTCAGCAGCCTGAATCTTTTCGATAGAAGTCATTACCGGGCTGCCGGCACAACTCCACCAACCAATCGACAAACACCCTCACCCGCCGGGACAACTGGCGGTGTGGCGGGTAAAGGGCCGTCAACGGCAACCCCGGTGGCGGCACCTGCTTGAGCACTTCGCATAAACGCCCCTCCTTCAACTGCCGGGCCACGTGGTAATACGGGGTCTGCACCAGGCCGTATCCCGCCTCACACGCCGCCAGATAACCATCGGCACTGTTGACCGACACTTGCTTGGGCAACGCCTGCGACCGCACCTGCCCCTCGACGACAAACTCCAGCCCGTAGCGCTTGCCACTGCTGGAGAAATATTCGATCACCTGATGCCCCGCCAGATCATCCAGACCTGTGGGAATCCCGTGCCGCTGCAAGTAATCCGGGCTGGCGCAGGTCACTTGATCCATCATCACCAGCGGCCGTGCCACCAACGAATCATCCAGCGCCAGACCACCGCGCAGCACACAATCGACCCCCTCACGGATCAGGTCCACGGGCCGGTCATTCAGACCGATTTCCAGTTCGATCAACGGAAAGCGTGCGGTGAACTGCGGCAACGCCGGAATCACGATCAAGCGCCCCACCGCTGCCGGCATGTCCACGCGCAACAAACCTTTTGGGTTGTGCCGGGCGGCAGAAAACACCGCTTCAGTCTCCTCCAGATCCGCCAGCAGACGCACGCAGCGCGGGTAATACGCCGCACCGTCGAGGGTCAGGCTGATGTGGCGAGTGGTGCGTTGCAGCAATTGCACGCCCAGGTGCGCCTCCAGTTGCTTGATCAGCACCGTCACCGAGGCGCGGGGCAATTGCAGGCTGTCCGCCGCTTTGGCAAAGCCCCCCAACTCGACGATCCGGGTGAACACCCGCATGGCATTAAAACGGTCCATGGCTTCGGCCTGCCTGTCGATTATTCAGATAATACGAATAGTGATAGTGGATTTAGCCGGTTTATCTGGTTTGTGTCGAGATCAACAATGGCGGTTCACATTTCCAGGGAGCTGAAGTCATGCAAACACGTCAATTGGGCAAGAACGGTCCACAGGTTTCGGCCATCGGTTTGGGCTGCATGGGCATGACCGATTTCTACACCACCGGCACCGACACCCGAGAAGCGACTGCCACCTTGCACCGGGCATTGGAGTTGGGCATCAACCTGCTCGACACCGCCGACATGTATGGCCCGCATACCAACGAAGAACTGATCGGCAAAGCCATCGTCGGCAAACGCGACCAGGTGTTTCTGGCCAGCAAATTCGGCATCGTTCGCGACCCGGCCAATCCTGAATCGCGTGGTGTCAACGGCCGTCCCGACTACATTCGCCAGGCCATCGACGGCACGCTCAAACGCCTTGGCGTGGACACCCTGGACTTGTATTACCAGCACCGGATCGACCCGCAAGTCGCCATCGAGGAAACCGTTGGCGCCATGGCCGAACTGGTTGCCGCTGGCAAGGTGCGTTACCTGGGTTTGAGCGAAGCATCAGCCGCCACCCTGGAACGCGCGAACAAGGTTCATCCGATCAGCGCGCTGCAAAGCGAGTACTCGTTATGGAGTCGCGACCAGGAAGACAACGGCTGCCTGGCGGCCTGTCGGCGCCTGGGCATCGCGTTCGTCCCCTACAGCCCGCTGGGCCGTGGCTTTTTGACCGGCGCGCTGAAAAGCCCGGACGATTTTGCCGCCGACGATTACCGGCGCTTCAGCCCACGTTTTCAAGGGGAAAATTTCGCGAAGAATCTGCTGCTGGTGCAGCAAGTGCAGGCGCTGGCCGCTGACAAGGGTGTCACTGCCGGGCAACTGGCGCTGGCCTGGGTGCTGGCGCAGGGCGACTACCTGATCCCGATTCCGGGCACCAAGCAACGCAAATACCTGGAGGAAAATGTCGCGGCACTCGAGGTGAAACTGAGCGCCGAGGAGTTGCAGGCACTGGAGGCAATCTTTCCCGCCAATGCCACAGCCGGGTTGCGGTATCCGGAAGCGGTGATGCAACTGCTGGATCGCTGACTGGACGTGCGCGCCCGCTCAATCAAATGAGCGGGTCGCCAACAATCGTCAGTCTTTCTTCTTGACCGTCGAGCCGTTGCTCTCGCCATAGGTCTTGAGGTTTTGCAGCACGTAGATCGCTTTCTTGAACTCAGGCACCAGGTAGTTGGCGTACTTGTTACCCTTCAGATTGTTGGTCTGGATCGTGTCCAGTTGCACGGCAAAGTACTCCAGGGCGTTGAATTTCGCGTCTGGATCGGACGGCACGCCGAACTTGTCGAACTTGTCGCCAGCGTTATGCAGCGTCAGCGCAGTCACATCACTGATGATGCCTTTCTGCAGCAGGTAGGTACTCATGTTGCCCAACTGCTTGGCCGTGACGCTTTCCGGATTGAATCCCTTGATCTGCTTGAACATCTGCATGGAATCCATTTTTTTCCGGTTCAGCACCAGCGGATCGTTGCCCACCTGCGCCAATATCTGCCGGGCCTTGACGCTCTGGGTAATAGGCTTGGCGTTGGGCGAACCCTGACGAACCAGCAGCCCCGTCTTGGCAGACCAGTTGCCGACCAGACCAATAGTCATGAGCGTTTCCCCGCCAGCGAGACGAAACCTGAATGTCCTTGGAGCCGGAACATAAAAAATCCTTGTTTGAACGAGATTGATACTGGGAAGTATCGGCAGCGTCCGCCCGATGACCAATTATTATTTCCTGTTTTTACAATTTTCGTACATTTAAGATACAAACCATCAAGTGCCTTGTTTCATTGGCTTCCATGACACCTGAACACAGTGACGAGCAACGTGCTGGCGTTTCAAATGCCCCGCGACTGAGACTTTGTATCCGTTACGACATGAATTCCTCGCAAAACCCGCCTTGCGTTCACCGCTTTGTTGTACGTTCGTACCTCAAGCTGCGACGTTACAAGCCGATACAAATTTGATCCCACCAAGTTCAGAACCCGCCCTCAACAATAAAAACGCAGCACAAGGACCGGTCCCATGCCCGCATTCCGTACCATTCAGGCTCGCTACACGCTGTTTCTGGTCCTGTTTATCCTGCTGCTGTCGGTGTTGACGGTCGTGGGCATCAGCCAGTTGGTCGCACCCAAGCTGCGCCACACCGAAGAACAGGTGGCGCTCAACCGCATTGCCGAAGTCGCCGAGCAGATTCAGGGCGAACTGAACAAGGTGCAGGCGCAACAGCGCAGCATCACCCAGACCATCCCCCTGCTCGACAGCGCCGCCATCGACACGGTCCTGCCCGGTCTGGTGGATCAGTACGGCGAGCTGAAAGTCTTCGGCGGCGGGATCTGGCCGCTGCCCGGCCAGCGTGAAGCCGGTCGCAACAAGTTCAGCACTTTCTGGCACCGCGATGCCTCGGGCAACCTGGCGGTCAACACCTTCTGGAACAGCGACGCTGCGCCCAACTACTACGACCAGAGCTGGTACAAGGGCGGCATGCAGACCCCTCGCGGCCAGTGTGCCTGGGCCGCAGCCTATAAAGATGACGCCAGCGCCGAGCCACGCACCAACTGCGCCATGGCCATCCAGAAGAACGGCGCCGCCTATGGCGTCTCGACCATCGACGTGACGCTGGGTTTCTTCAACGACCTGATCGCCCGCAAGGAAAAAGACCTCGGCGCCGAAATGCTGATCGTCGAAGCCGACGGCAAGATCATCAGCAACAGCTCGCGCATCAGCGGCCCGATCGTACTGAAAAACATCAGTGAACTGGCCGGCAACTCGCCGTTTGCCAGTCAGGTCAAGGCCGGCCTGCAAAATCGCGATCAGGCGCAACGAGTCGAGTTCGACAACAACGGCGAAGCCAGCACCTTCTTCATGCGCCCGATCGAAGGCTCGCCGTGGTTCCTCGCCACCGCCCTGCCGACCAAACTGATCACTGCCCAGCGTGACGATGTACTGAGCACCCTGAGCCTGCTGCAAATTCCGATGGTGATCCTGCTGGTGCTGTTGCAGGTCTACGCCATTCGCCAGTTGATCCACCGCATGAAAGCGCTCAAGACCAACATCGACGCGCTGTCCGCAGGTGACGCGGACCTGACCAAACGCATCACAATTCGCGCCGAAGACGAACTGGGCGCCATCGGCCACTCAGTGAACACCTTCATCGCCTACCTGCAAAACATGATTGGCGAAGTCACCCAGGCCACTGGCGCCATGGCCTCCGGCCTCGACACCCTGCAACGCACCTCGGCCCACACCAGTCAGATCCTGGTGCGTCACGCCTCGGAAACCGATCAGACCGTTACCGCCATCACCGAGATGAGTTCCACCGCCGAAAGCGTGGCGCAGAACGCAGCGGAAACGGCCGCGTTCACTCAGCGAGCCAATGAAAACGCCGACCGTTCGCGGATCGTCGTCGGCGAAGCGTCCAGCAGCGTTGTGGCGTTGATCGGTGAAGTGGCCAGCGCGACCCATAAAGTCGGGAGCATGCAGCAGGATGCGCAGCGCATCACCGAGATTCTCGGCGTGATCGGCGCCATTGCCGGTCAGACCAATCTGCTGGCCTTGAACGCTGCCATCGAAGCGGCCCGAGCCGGCGAACAGGGTCGAGGTTTTGCCGTGGTGGCCGACGAAGTTCGCGCCCTCGCCGCCCGCACCCAGGCCAGCACTTCGGAAATCAACGAGATGCTGGCGCGCCTGACCCAAGGCGTGAGTTCGTCGGTCAGCGCCATGGAAAACACCCAGGCCAGTTGCCAGTCCGCCGCCGACGCCACCGCCCGAGTCAACTCCGGGCTGGATGAAATGGCCGGTTCGGTCAGCCACATCAACAGCCTGAGTACCCAGATCGCCACCGCTGCCGAACAGCAAAGCGCCGTGACCGAAGAGATCAACCGCAGCATGGTGCAAATCCGGCACATGGTTGATGAGCTGGTGCAGAGTGGTCAAGCCAGCGAGCTGAACACCCGGCAACTGCTGGAAGCCAACAGCCGTGTGAGCGCGATCATGGGGCGGTTCAAGGTTCGTTGATACCCTGGCTGTGGCGAGCGAGCTTGCTCCCTCGCCACAGCCAGCGGTGCTCCTGCATCAATTAGAAACACTCCCCCTCCGCCTTATTGGCTAAAGTGGTCAAAATACGTTTTTTGACCACCCCCAATTCGAGCCCCACCATGCGAACCCACCTGCGTCTGCTCGCCCTGAGCGCCCTGTTCATTTCCTCCCTCGCCCAAGCCGCCGACCTGATCCCCATCGAAGTCCATCGCGACGCCAACTGCGGCTGTTGCAAAAAGTGGATCAGCCACTTGGAGGCCAATGGCTTCAAGGTCGAAGATCACATCGAAGCGGACATGAGCCAGTTCAAGCAGCTGCACGGCGTACCGCCACGCCTGGCGTCCTGCCACACGGCGCTGATCAACGGCAAATTCGTTGAAGGCCATGTGCCGGCCGAACAGATTCTGGCGTTGAACAAACGTGACGACCTGCTGGGTATCGCCGCGCCCGGCATGCCCATGGGCTCGCCCGGCATGGAAATGGACGGTATGAGCGATGCTTATCAGGTGATCGGCCTGAGCAAGATCGGCACGGACGTGGTGGTGGCGCAATACCCGGCCCACTGATGTCCGGCGCGTACATCGGGCTATTTTTTGCGGCATTCGGTGCCGCGACGCTCTTGCCGTTGCAATCAGAGACGGTGCTGGTCGCGCTGCTGCTCAGCGACCGCTATTGGCTCTGGACATTGCTGACGGTGGCGACGTTTGGCAATGTCCTGGGATCGGTGCTGAACTGGTGGCTGGGGCGCGGCATCGAACGGTTTCGTGAGCGCCGCTGGTTTCCGGTCAGCCCCGCGCTTCTGGAAAAAGCCCGGTGCCGTTATCAACGCTTCGGACATTGGTCGTTACTACTGAGTTGGGTGCCGATCATTGGGGATCCTCTAACCTTGGTGGCGGGTGTCATGCGCGAACCGCTCTGGCGTTTCCTGCTGCTGGTGACCTTGGCCAAAAGCGTGCGCTATGGCGTACTCGCCGTGGCGACCCTTGGCTGGATGGGTTGAACGATGCGCTGCGCCGATTGCCTGTCATTAATGTCGCCCTAATGATGCCGATCCAGGATCGGCGGATTTCCAATGGAGTTGCCCATGTCCCCCGCCCTCTCCCGCTGGTTGCCCGGTGTTTTGCTCGCCGCTGCGCTACCCGTTGCAGCTTACGCCGATGGCCCGCAGTACGGCCCTGAACTGCAAGGTTTCGACTACCCGTACACAGTCAAGCACTTCAACTTCCAGTCCCAGGGCAAGGCCTTGCAGATGGGTTACATGGACGTCGCCGCGCATGGCAAGGCCAACGGTCGCAGCGTGGTGCTGATGCACGGCAAGAACTTTTGCGGCGCCACCTGGGACACCTCGATCAAGGCGCTGAGCGAAGCCGGCTACCGGGTCATCGCACCCGACCAGATCGGCTTCTGCACCTCCAGCAAACCGGACAACTATCAATACAGCTTCCAGCAACTGGCGACCAACACCCAGCAGTTGCTCAAGGCGCTGGGCATCCAGAAGGCCACCCTGGTCGGTCACTCCACGGGCGGCATGCTCGCCACCCGCTACGCACTGCAATACCCGGAGCAGGTCGAGCAACTGGCGCTGGTCAATCCCATTGGCCTGGACGACTGGAAAGCCCTTGGCGTGCCGTATCGCACCGTCGATCAATGGAACGAACGAGAGCTGAAAGTCACCGCCGACAACATCCGCGAATACGAGCGCAGCACCTATTACGCAGGCCAATGGAAGCCGGAATTCGAACGCTGGGTGACCATGCTCGCGGGCCTGAACAACGGACCCGGCAAGAAACAGGTAGCGTGGAACTCGGCGCTGATCTACGACATGATCTTCACCCAGCCGGTGTACTACGAGTTCAAGGACCTGAAAATGCCGACGCTCTTGCTGATTGGCACGGCCGACACCACCGCCATCGGCAAGGACCTCGCACCGCCAGCGGTGAAGGCGAAAATCGGCCACTATGAAGTGCTCGGCAAAGCCGTGGCGAAACTGATCCCGCAGTCCACTCTGGTGGAGTTCCCGGGTCTGGGCCACGCACCGCAAATGGAAGAACCGGCAAAATTTCACCAGGCCCTGCTTGCCTGGCTGAGCAAGTCCAACCCCGTACGTTGATGAGGTAAGGCTGATGGCAGTGCAGATCGCGGTAATCGATGACTGGCAGGATGTGGCGCGCGGGGTGGTGGACTGGACGGTACTGGACAGCATCGGCGAGGTGAGTTTTGTGCATGACTTCCCGGCAGACAACGACACCCTGGCCAAACGTCTGGCCGCATACGAGGTGATCTGCGTGATGCGCGAACGTACACGCTTCGACGAAGACCTGCTGCGCCGTTTGCCGAAACTGAAATTGCTGGTGACCGGCGGCATGCGCAATGCCGCCATCGACATGGCGGCGGCCAAGGCCTTGGAAATCCAGGTGTGCGG
>Ga0105854_1000661_pt1 | contig 14928 bp, 13 predicted proteins | sample OrgsoiDNA_201058_FD_89679 | JGI IMG/M metagenome (GOLD analysis project Ga0105854, IMG submission 89679) | Permafrost soil microbial communities from the Arctic, to analyse light accelerated degradation of dissolved organic matter (DOM) -... | ecosystem: Environmental > Terrestrial > Soil >... | reverse complement strand
GGACATTTTGGATCAGCCGGAACCGCTTCGGAAATGGTTGGCGGGGTCATTGATCCTGCATGCTTTGCTCATGGCCTCGCTGCTCGGCTTCAACGTCATCGGCCACCAGACCATGCAGTTGGGCAACCCGAACGGCGGCGGGATCGGCTCGGTTCAGATCAACCCCGTGGCCAGCATCCCATTGCCCAGCCGTGCGGGGCCCACCAACCCCGTGGCCAGCGCGACCGAATCCAAGGTGCCGACGCCGCCCCCCGTCAAGGCGAAACCCGCTCCCAAGGTCAAGGCGCCGGACCCGAATGCCATCGCCATCAACAGCCGCTTGGCCAACAAAAAGCCCACACCCGCTTACTCCGAACCGAACAAGTTTGCCGCCGCGAGGAAAGACCTGCCCAACCAGAATTACAGTTCGGTGCCGCAAGCGGTAAGCAATCCGATGTACCAGATGCCGGGCGGCGGAGGCGTGGGGGTGGGCAACAACTCGCCGTTCGGCACCTTGTATGGCGAGTACGCCAACCGCCTGCGCGACCAGGTGGCGCGCAACTGGAAAACCGGAGATGTGCCTCCTCAGATCCGAACCGCGCCGATCGCGTCAGTGACATTCACTTTGCACCGGGACGGCACGGTATCGAACGTGAGGATCACGCAGAAAAGCGGGAATGCCGCGCTCGATTACTCGGCGCAGCGGGCCATTATGGACGCCGCGCCCTTCCCGCCGCTGCCGCCGGGCTTTCCGAAGAACGATCCGGAAATCGAGTTTCTCTTCGAACTAAGACGGTAGGGGCCCGGCATGCCTGGCCCGATAAGGAATCAAACCATGAAAAAGCTACTCTGGTTCGCGATTGCGGCATTTGCGATTACGGCTCAGGACGCCCGCATCTCGATTGTCGGCTCCGGCCGGCCGAAGATGGGCATCCCGGATTTCCGCGGCTCGGGCGAGGCGCAGGCCTTCATGGGCGCGTTCAACCAGACCCTCTGGGACGACGTGAAGGGCGCCGGGCTGTTCGATATGGTGGCCAAAACCAGCTACCCCACCTTCGTTCCGCAGCAGCCTTCGGACTTCCAGACGCCGGCGGCCCCGTCCCAGACGGGTGGCGGGGGACGCTCCATGTCGGACTGGTCCGGCCCGCCTGCCCAGTTGAACTACCTCGCGTTCGGTTTCACGGCGGCGCAGAACGGCGTCCTGGTTCTCTCCGGCTGGCTCTATGACCTGAGCCAAAACGCGGCCAACCGCCAGGTGTTGGGGAAGCGCTACCTCGGGACTGTGGACGAGGCCGGCGCCCGCAAAGTGGCGCATGAGTTCGCGGCCGACATCATCGCGCTGTTTGGAGGCAAGACGACCTTCGGTACCCACATTTATTTCGCGTCCTCGCGAACCGGGCACAAGGAGATCTTGGCGATGGATCCGGACGGCAAGAATCAGAGGCAGATCACGCATTTCAATTCCATCTCGGCCTTTCCCTCCGTCTCCCCGGACGGCTCTAAAATAGCATTTACTAGCTGGGCGAAGGTGGTTCCTGGTATATTTGTATTTTCGGTGGACCCGGTCCGGGATTTGCGGTTTTATAACCAAAACGCATCTGTAAATGGCACCCCGTCGTTCACGCCGGATGGGAAGCAGGTAGTGTATATGTCCTCCGCGGGGGGCCATTGTTGCCGGATTTTTATTGCCAGCCTGGACGGTACCGGCTTGCGTCCGATCTCGTCGTCGAGCGCCATTGATACGGAACCCAAGATAAACCCTAAGACTGGAAGCGACATTGTTTTTGTTTCGGGCCGGTCCGGTCCGCAGCAGATTTATAAGATGAATATGGACGGCGCGGATGTGGATCGGTTGACGCCCGGCAACGGGGAAGCCTCTAATCCGTCGTGGCATCCGGAGGGGCAGAAGATCGCGTTTGCCTGGACCCAGGGATACGCCACGGGAAATTTCAACATATTCATCATGGATGTAGCCACGCGCGCGTATGTTCAGTTGACGCATGGCGAAGGACGGAATGAAAACCCGAGCTGGGCGCCCGATGGGGTACATATTTGTTTTATGTCGACGCGCGGCGGCCGGAAACAGATTTGGAGCATGCTGGCGGACGGAACCCAGCCGCAGCAACTCACCACGCAAGGCGTGAATGAATCCCCCGTTTGGGGAAAGTAACGGAGATGTCAGGAGACGATGTTCATGTTCAGTAAACGGAAGTTCACAGTCATCTGGATGACGATTTTGCTGGCGCTGTTCGCGGCGGGTTGCAAGAAGAAGGTGCCGCCGCCACCGCCGCCGCCGCCGCCCAAACCGGAAGTGGTAGAGACGCCCAAGCCGCCTCCCCCGGCTCCGGTAGTGGCGCAGTTCACGGCCGAGCCGACGTCGATTCAGCGCGGTCAATCCTCCACGTTACGTTGGGAAGTTTCCGGTGATGTGGCCGGTATTTCCATCAGTGAAGGCGTCGGAACCGTGCAGAGGACCGGCACCCAGCGGGTGTCTCCCAGCGATTCGGCCACCTACACTTTGACTGCGACCGGACCGGGTGGCGCCACCACGGCCTCAGCGACGGTCAACGTCTCCGCGCCTCCGCCTCCACCCCCGCCGCCGGAGGCCAAGGTCACGGTCACGCTGGTAGAGCGGCTGACGTCCGACTTGCAGGACGCTTATTACGACTACGATAAGAGCGACATCCGCTCCGACGCGCGCGATGTGCTGACGCGCGACGCGGCCGCCCTGAAGATCATTTTGAACGACTTCCCGACCGCCGTCATCGTCCTGGAAGGCCATTGCGACGAGCGCGGATCGGCCGAGTACAACCTGGGTCTGGGGGATCGCCGCGCCAGTTCCGCCAAGGAGTTCCTGCAACAGCTTGGCGTGCCGGCCGACCGGCTGAAAACCATCAGCTATGGCAAGGAACGGCCGCAATGTACCGAACAGAACGAATCGTGCTGGCAAAAGAACCGGCGTGGGCACTTCGCTCCCGGCCAGTAGTTCCCTGTAGGAAGATGTTTACAGAGTCAGAATGGCGCGGACGGGGCGGACTGGAAACGGTTCCGCCCGCGCATAGGAGAGTTGCATGATATTCCGACGCCTTTTAGTTTGCGTTCTGTTGGTGGCGCCAAATCTTTCAATGCCATTGTTCGCGGCTAGCAAGGAAATCGTGGAATTGCAGCGGGACTTGGGGATGTTGCAGCAGCAGGTCAAGGATCTGCAGCGTTCCCAGGACGAAAAGTTCGCCGGCCTCCAGGTGTTGGTGCAGCAGGCCGTCGACGGCGCCAACAAGGCGACTACTTCCGTGGCCGTGATTCAGAGTTCGCTCGGCCAGAGTCTGAAGGATCAGCAGGGCCAGGTGGTGGGGCCGGTGGTCGTACTCGGGACGCGCATGGATACCATGTCGAACGACCTGCGCACCGTGCAACAGGCGGTCTCCGACCTGGCCGGTGTGATGTCCAGAATGCAAGCCCAGTTGACGGACCTGGGTAATGCGGTGAAATTGATCAATACTCCCCTGGCGGCGCCGCCGCAGCAACCCGGATCCACGCCTGTCCCGGCCGGCCCGGGCGCGGCCGAGGTTCCGCCGATCCCAGCCAACGCTCTCTACGATAATGCCATGCGCGACAAGGGCAGCGGCAAGCTGGACCTGGCGTTGCAGGAGTATGCCGATTATCTGAAGTGGTACGGCAATACGGACTACGCGCCCAACGCGCAATTTTATATCGGGATGATTCACTTCGGGCAAGGCAACTTCGAGGCCGCGGTCAAAGACTTCGACATGGTCCTTGAGAAATATCAGGACAACACGAAGACCCCCGATGCGCGGCTGTATAAAGGCAAGAGCCTGGTGCGGATCCAGGGCCACAAAACCGAAGGCGCCGACGAGTTCAAGGAACTGATCAGACGTTATCCCAATACCGATTCGGCCAAGCTGGCCTGCACGGAATTGACCTCGCTGGGTCTGCGGTGCTCGGCGCCCCCTGCGGCCCCGAAGAGTACAGCCAAGCGGAGCGCGCATAAATAGCAGGCAGACGGAACCGTCTGCCCGATCCACTGTCTTGGTGGCGCAGGCGGTCCGCCTGCGAATCTATGTCACCGCCCGCCACTTACGAAGCGCTCGCTCAAATGATCGACCACTCGCTGGTGAAGCCCGAACTCACCGGGGAGCAAGTAGTGGCGGGGCTCGAACTGGCAAAGCGCTACCGCATCGCGAGCGTCAGCGTACGCCCAACCGATATCGACCTGGCCGTGCGCACCCTGCAGGGCAGCCCGGTCAAAGCAGGCAGCGTTTCGGGTTTTCCGCACGGGTCGCAAAACACGGCCACCAAACTTTACGAAACGCGCGACCTGTTGCGGCGCGGCGCCCGCGAGATCGACATGGTGATTGCCATCTCCAGCCTGCTTTCGCGCGAGTTCCAGCACGTGCAGACGGAACTGCTGCAGATGTCGGAGCTGTGCCACAAAGAAGGCGCCCTGCTGAAGGTCATCCTGGAAAACACGTACCTGACCGATGAGCTGAAAATCATCGCCTGCCGCTGCTGCGAACGGGCGGAAGTGGATTTCGTGAGGACGTCCACCGGCTTTGCGCCCGGCGGCTGCACCATTGACGATGTGAAGCTCATGCGGAAGCACGTTCCCGAGGAGGTCGGAGTCAAAGCCGCGGGCGGGCTGCGCACGGTGGACCAGGTGTTGGAGGTCTGCCGGGCGGGCTGCACGCGGGTCGGGACCACGGCCACGGCGGCGATTCTGGATGAGTGGAAAGCACGGCTGGCGCCGGTGACTCCAAACTCTCCGGCTCAGGCGTAGCCCGTGTTATTCTGGAGACTCTTTACGTAAGATGGCGCAGACCAGGTCGCTCCCCCGCATTTGTATCGCGTTGGGCCTGCCGGACGTTCCAGCACTTCTTGACCACGCACGGCGGGAAGCCGAGGCGGGGGAAATCTTCCTTGAGTTTCGCCTGGACTTCCTGGACCACCCGTGCTTGGGCGCGCAGGCCATTCCGAAGTTCCTGGAAGAGTTTCCCGACACCATCATTCTGGCTACCTGCCGCCGCCACCAGAATCACGGCAAATTTAACGGCAGTATCGAAGAACAGCTTGCGGTACTGGACCTGGCGGTCAAGAACGGCGCGCATGCCATCGATGTGGAGATCGAGACGGCCGAAGTTGCCCAGGAGCGCTTGAGCCAGTTCCGCGGGCGCGCTCTCGTGATTGTGTCGTATCACAACTACGAGGCGACGCCGCCCATGGACACGGTGATCAACCGCGTGATGAAGGTGCCGGCGGACGTTTACAAAGTGGTAACCACGGCGCGCAAACCTTCCGACAACTTGCGCGTGCTGGCCGTCGCCAAGGCGCTGCCCAAGCAGCGACTGGTAGTGCTGGCGATGGGCGAGTTGGGATTTCCCACGCGTGTGCTGTCACCGGTATTTGGCGCGGTCTTCAGCTATGCCGCGCCGATTTTCGCCGAAGGAACCGCCGCCGGACAGGTGAGCGCGCGCTTCCTGCGGCACCTGTACCGCGTGGAGAAGCTGGCGAAATCGGCCAGGATTTACGGCGTGATTGCGGACCCCGTGCGGCATTCGATATCGCCGGCCGTTCACAACCGAGCGTTTCAATCGCGGCGCGTGGATGCGGTATACCTGCCGTTTCTGGTTACACCGTCATACTTGCGGGACTTTTTCTCGCTGGCCGAGAAGCTGCCGCTGTCGGGCTTCAGCGTCACCATCCCGCACAAGCAGAAGATCATCCGGTACCTGGACGCGGTGGATCCGCTGGCCCGCCGGATTGGCGCGGTCAATACGGTGTGGCGGAAGGCCGGGAAGTGGCGCGGAACCAATACCGACGCGGCAGGCGTAACCGGGCCGCTCAGCCGATTGTTGCGGCTGCCGAAATCTTCCATCCTGATCGTGGGCAACGGAGGTGCGGCGCGGAGCGCGGCCTGCGCGCTTTCGGACGCGGGCGCCAAGATCGCGCTGGTAGGCCGCAACGTGGATCGCGTGCGCGCGCTTTCCAAGGTCTGTGGAGCCGAAACCCTGATGCGCGAGCAACTGGATTCGCATTATTTCGACGCCGTGGTGCACGCCACGCCGCTCGGCATGTATCCCCACGTCAACGAGTGTTTTTTCAACGGCCGGATTCCGGCGGACGTAGTCTTCGATATGGTGTATAACCCGATGGAGACCGTGCTGGTCCGGAATGCCCGGGAGCAGGGCAAGACGGTGGTTCCGGGGCTCAACATGTTTATCGAGCAGGCGGTACGGCAGTTCGAAATCTGGACGGGGGAGACGGCGCCGCGAATAGTGATGGAGAAGGCGGCGCTCGAAGCTTTGGAACATAGTAAATCGACACCGCTTGTTGACGCGCGCGGCTCCGATCCGAGCCGCGACCCCGGTTCGGGTCGCACGGGTCTTCGACGTAAGGGAGCGTAAGCATGAAGCTCACGCGGCGCAAACTGGCTTTGGTCCTGACCTCGGGCGTGGCGCTGGCGCAAACGCCTTCCACCCCGCCGGCAATTCCTGACGATCTGCTGCAGGAGGCGCGGAAGCGAAACCAGGCCAATGCCGCGGCGTTGGCTGGCGAGCAGATTCCCATGGCCACGGAACCGGCTTTCCAGTTTAAGGTCTGAGGCACAATGGCGGCCATTAGGAGTGACGTTTTCTTCGCTACCATTCCGGAACTCAACGCGCGCCTGAAGGCCAAGGAGTTCACCGCCGAGGAACTGGCGCGGAGTTTCGCCGATCGCCTGGCGCAACTGGGGCCGAGGTACAACGCACTGGCGCTGCCGCTGAACCAGGAAGCCATCCGCGCGGCTAAAGAAGTGGATAAAGAGCTCAAGCGCGAGCGCTTTCGCGGCCCGCTGCAAGGCGTACCGTATGGCGTGAAGGACCTGTTGAGCTTCGCCGGGCAGCCGACCACATGGGGCGCTAAACCGTATGCCGGCCAGGTGTTCGATTACAACGCCACCGTGATCGAAAAGCTGGCGGGCGTGGGCGCGGTGCTGACGGGCAAGCTGGCGATGGTGGAACTGGCGGGCGGCGGCGGATACCGGTTGCCGGCGGCGTCGCTGACGGGGCCGGGGCTGAACCCGTGGGACCGCACACGATGGTCCGGAGGTTCTTCGAGTGGCTCGGCTGCGGCAGTGGCGGCGGGGCTTGTTCCGTTTGCGATTGGCTCGGAGACTTCGGGGTCTATCGTCACTCCGGCGTCGTTCTGCGGCGTGACGGCGCTGCGGCCCACGTACGGCCTGGTGAGCCGCCACGGCGCCATGGCGCTTTCCTGGACGCTGGACAAGTTGGGCCCGTTTGCGCACACGGCGGAGGATTGCGGATTGATCCTGCAGGTAATTGCGGGCGCGGATGGCAAAGACCCGGGCTCCGCGGGCAAGAGTTTCTACTATACGCCGCAGTATGCGCGGCCCATGAAAGATCTGCGAATCGGTTTTGCGCCGGTGGATTATGCGGAGTGGGCCGAGCCTTCGGCGCGCCCGGCATTTGAAGCGGCGCTGGGCGTGTTGAAGGCCTCGGGCGCGCAATTGGTGGAGACGAAGTTCCCGCGGTTCCCTTACGGCGCGGCGCTGTCCACGATTCTGGCGGCCGAGCAGGCATCGATTTTCGAGCCGCTGATTGCGAGCGGCAAGGTCAACGAACTGGCGGACCCGGCGCAGATCGCGGGCTTGAAAGCCAGCCTGGAAGTGCCCGCCAAGGATTATCTGAAAGCCATGCGGCTGCGGCGGTTGATGCAGGAAGCCATTGTGCGGATCTTCGGCGAAGTGGACGCGCTGGTGGCCCCGGGCCGCGCGGGACCGGCGTCGAAAGTGGATCAGCCGTTAGACCGCAGTGTGAGCCCCAGTGCGGCCGCTCCCAAGGATCCAGGGTTCCGGGCGATCATTCAGGCGGGGAACCTGGCGGGGCTGCCGGCGCTGGTGCTGCCTTGCGGCTTTGCGGATGGTCTGCCGGTGGCGCTGCAAGTTGTGGGTGCGCCCTATTCGGAGAATACGCTGCTGGCGGTGGGGCGCGAGTTCCAGGGCCGCACGGATTGGCACAAGCGGCGGCCGCCGGGAAGTTAATGGCGGGCAAGAAAACGGCGCGCCGGTGGTTCATCCGCGGACAGGTGCAGGGCGTAGGCTACCGCTACTTCGCGCAACGCGCGGCAGTCGGGCTGGGGCTGACCGGATATGCGCGCAACCTGGATGACGGACGCGTGGAAGTGTACGCCGCGGGGCGCGCGGAGAAACTGGAAGAGTTGGCGGGAATGCTGCGTCACGGGCCGCGCTGGTCGGACGTGAGGGGTGTGGAGCAGATGGAGGCGGCGGTGCAAGAGGCAGGAGAGTTTCGGATCGAGGCTTAGTCTCGACGTGAGGGAGCGTTCACGGCAGCGGATTGGTTTTCGCGGACTGGCGGAGTTTGGCGATCGCGGCTTCGACCTCTTCGAGTTTTGAAGGGATGCCTGCGGAGATGATTTTGGGCTGGCCGGCGGTGATCAGCACGTCGTCCTCGATGCGGACGCCGATGCCTTTGTATTTCTCGAATGTGGGCTTGACGGCCTGGATGAACTTTTCGTTCTCCGGGGTCTTGGGCAGGTTGTCGAGTGCGTCGGGGCGGAAGTAGAGGCCCGGCTCGACGGTGACTACCATGCCGGGCTGGAGTTCGCGCCCGCCGGGATCGTGAACGTTCAGCCCGATACCGTGGCTGATGCCGTGCGGGAACCAGATCTTCATTTGCCGATCGCTGTTGGCATCGGTGATCAGCCCAAGCTTGAACAGCCCTTCCTTGAAAACCTCGTTGGCGGCGCCCTGGATGGACTCCTTGTCGCCCGAAGCGGCATGCCCCGGCAGTGCCATCCGGAAGCCCGCCTGCTGGGCTTCCCACACCAGGCGGTAGATATCGGCCTGCTCCCGGGTGAACCTGCCGTTGACCGGAATCGTGCGGGTGACATCGACGCTGTATTGATCGAACTCGGCGGCATCGTCCATCAACAGAAGGTCGCCATCGTGCATCTGATCCTTATTGGTCTGGTAGTGGAGAGTCGTGGCGTTGACGCCCGAACCTACAATGCAGGGATAGCCCCAGTGGGCGTTGCGTCGCAGGAAGGTGAATTCGAACTGGGCCTGGATTTCGTACTCCCAGGTTCCGGGAACGGCGAGCGAGTAGGTGCGCTCAAAGGCCTCCGCGGTGATATCGACGGCGTGCTGGAGGATATCGAGTTCACGCTGGGATTTGACGCGGCGCAGCGCGTCGAAAATGGCGGTGGCGTCTTTGATATGAACGCCTGCGCCGACGGAAGCGATTTTCGCGGCGAACTCCTGCTCGCGGCGGTATTCCACGGCGTTGGGCCGCGGCGGCAGGATCATATAGAGCTGCAGTTCCTGCTTGCCGGCATATTCGATGGGCTTCTCGAACTCGGCGCTCCAGTTGATTACGCCGGCGGCGGCGGTGCTGCCCGGCGCGAACAACACGGCGTGCGCCCGCGGAATCAACGTGGAGAGGAACGTGTTCAGTTGCCCGGCATCGAACGAATCTTGAATGCCGGAAATCTCGCGCGCCTCCGCCGGCGTGAGCATGTGGCCGGTCCAGGTCTCGCGCGAGGAATCCGGTTTGGGCAGAAAAACCATTTCGTGAATCTTGCCCGCGCCGGGGACCAGCACCAGGGTGGCGCCCGCTTGCGTGAGCCCGGTGAGGTAGAAGAAATCGTTCTCCTGGCGGAAGGGCCAGTCCACATCGTTGGCGTAGTTGCGCGGCTCGGCGGCGTGGATGATGAGAACCCCGCGATCGCCAATCTGGTCCATGACGGCTTTCCGCCGGGCGCTCAGGTCGGCCAGGCGGTCGCGCTGCCAGGAGGCAGGGGGCGGCGGCGCGACGCTCCAACTACCGGCTTCGGCGGAGGCAGCGCGAGGGGCAAGGGAACCGGCACTAACCGCAAGAGCGCACACAAGGGCGTAAGAGTATCGATGAGCCATGACTTCTCCGGATGGTTCACTCAGTGTAACCCAGGCAAGTATCCGCACGCCGATACATTGTTTGATATCCTCAAACAACCAAAACCTATGCAACGAAAAACCTCTCTCACGGCAGTTGGTCTACTGCTCCTTCCTGTGCTGGCGATCGCGCAGGAATACGCCGCACGCCCGGAACGGGTGGACCTGAACGTCATTCACAAGCTCAAGACCGCGGAATTCGGCGAGGATTCCAAAGTCATGAATACCATGTATAACCTGACGGACCGGTTCGGCCCCCGCCTGGTAAACTCGCCTCAGTTCCGGAGGGCCGGCGATTGGGCCGTGACCCAACTGAAGGAGTGGGGCCTGAGCAACGTGCACCTGGAGAAGTGGGCGGCGGGCATTCCCGGTTGGGAGTACACGTACTACGCGGGGAGCATGATTGAACCCACGTATCAGCCGCTGATCGGCGTGCCGGTTGCGTGGACCGCGGGAACCAACGGTTTGGTGACGGGCGATGCCATGATGGCCAGCGTGCAGACGCAGGCCGATATGGACAAATTTCACGGAAAACTGAAAGGCAAGATTGTGCTGACGGTTCCCCTGGTGGAGCTTCCGTTCCCGACGGCTGCGTTAGCCAGGCGGTATACGAGCGACGAACTGGCGGAACTGGCTACGGAGCTGATTCCTTCCGGAGCCGGCGGACGCGGCGGGCGCGGTGGACCAGGTGGCCGCGGCGGCGCAGATCAGCCGCAGATGACGCCCGAGGAGCGGCAGGCCCTGCAGGCGAAACTGCGCGCCTACTGGAAAGAGGAAGGCGTGCTGTTGACGCTGCAGGCGTCGGCGCGGGGCGAAAGCGGCACGCTGTTCGGCGGCGGCGCGCAGACCTCCACGCGCAACCCCAACGGCGGAGCCGGCACACCGCTGCCTATGGACCAGATCACGTCGAATCTGCCGCAGGTGTCCATCACGGCGGAGCACTATAACCGCGTGGCGCGGCTGCTGGAGCACAACGTTCCGGTGAAGCTGTCGTTCGACATTAAGACGCAGTTCGACACGGCCAATACCGATTCCTTCAACGTGATCGCCGAGCTTCCGGGCGCCTCGAAGAAGGACGAGTTGGTGATGGTGGGCGGGCATTTCGACTCCTGGCACTACGGCACGGGCGCCACTGACAATGGGGCCGGCAGCGCGCTGGCGATGGAAGTAATGCACCTCCTGAAATCGCTCGACCTCAAGACGGACCGGACCGTCCGGCTGGCCCTGTGGGGCGGAGAAGAAGAAGGGCTGCTGGGTTCGCGAGCTTATGTGAAAGAGCATTTTGCCGACCCGGCGACGATGAAGCCGACCACCGAGCACGCGAATTTTTCGAGTTACTTCAATATCGACAACGGCACCGGCAGGATCCGCGGCGTGTATCTGCAGGGCAACGAAATGGCGCGGCCAATTTTCGAGTCGTGGTTCGCGGCGCTAAAGGACCTGACGCCGGGCGTGATCACGGTTCGCAACACGGGCGGCACCGACCACCAGTCGTTCGATGGCGTAGGGCTGCCGGGCTTCCAGTTCATCCAGGATCCGATGGATTACGACACCCGGACACACCATTCCAATATGGATGTATACGACCGCATCCAGCCCGCCGACATGAAGCAGATGGCGGTGATTGAAGCCGCGTTCGTGTACCTGGCGGCCAACCGTCCCGACAAGTTCCCGCGCAAGGATCTGCCGAAACCGCAGACCGGCGGGCGCGGAGGCCGCGGGGCGGGCGGCGGCGGGAATTAGAAATTGACAATAGAGGCGAAGGAGACCGGGTCGAGGCTTTTGCCGCCCACCAGGACGCCGTCGATTTCGGGTTGCGCCATCAGGGTCTTCACGTTTTCGGGCGAGACGCTGCCGCCGTACAGAATGCGCACGGCACCGGCGGCTTCCTTGCCGAACTTCTCGCGCACCTGGCCGCGGATGGCGCGGTGCGCGTCGGCGGCGATTTCGGGCGTGGCGGTCTTGCCGGTGCCGATAGCCCAAACGGGCTCGTAGGCAATCACGATTTTGGCGAATTGCGATTCGGTGAGGCCCGCAATTCCCTGGCGGAACTGGCCGGCCAGGACGGCTTCGGTGTTGCCGCTTTCGCGCTCTTCCAGACGCTCGCCCACGCACACAATGGGGGTGAGGACGAACTCGAGCGCGGCCTGCGTGCGCTTGAGTACGGTTGCATCGGTCTCGCAGAAATACTGGCGCCGCTCGCTGTGGCCGACGATGGCGTGGGTGACACCCGCGGCATAGAGCATCGGCCCTGAAATCTCGCCGGTGAAAGCGCCTTCCATGGCACAGGCGACATTCTGCGCGCCGACGCGGATGGCGCCGCCTTTGACGGCCTCCACAGCCGCGCTAAGGTTCGTGAAAGGGGGGCAGATCACGATCTCGCAGTGTTCGGATTTTTCGACCAGCGGCCGGAATTTCTCGAAGAATGCGGTGGTTTCCGCGGGCGTCTTGTACATTTTCCAATTGCCCGCCATGACTGGTTTTCTCATAAGATTTGCGACAAAAAGCTAATCCCTTTCACAATGTGGGTGCCGAAGTTTTCGGCCACGGTCTGGCCGATGTCGGAAAGCGTGGCGCGCACTCCGAGGTTAACACCTTGCCGGACCTTGGGGCCAAAAACCAGCAGCGGCACGTACTCACGGCTGTGGTCGGTAGAGGGCGTGGTGGGGTCGCAGCCGTGGTCGGCTGTGAAAATGGCGAGGTCGTCGGGGCGCAGGGCGCGCTGGAATTCGGGCACCCAGGCGTCGAATTCTTCCAGGGCATTGCCGTAGCCTTCGATATCGTTGCGGTGGCCGAACTGCTGGTCGAAATCCACCAGGTTGACGTAGATCAGGTCGGCGTCCGCTTCCTGCATAGCTTCGAGGGTCATCGCCATACCCTCGGCGTTGTTCTTAGTCTTGGAGGATTCGCGGATACCCCGGCCCAGGAAGATGTCGAAGATCTTGCCGATGCCGTGGATGAGGACGCCGCGGTCGTCGAGTCGATCGAGCAGCATGCCCTTGGGCGGCGGCACGGCGTAATCGTGGCGGTTGGGAGTGCGCGCGAAACTTCCAGGCGCGCCCGTGAACGGGCGCGCAATCACGCGGCCCACTTCGTACGGGCCGCGCAGGATCTCACGCGCCGTTTCGCACATTTTGTACAGTTCCCAAAGCGGGATCACCTCTTCGTGCGCGGCGATCTGGAAGACGCTGTCGGCCGAGGTGTAGACGATGGGCGAGCCGGTCCGCATGTGCTCCGCGCCCATTTCCTTAATGATCTCGGTACCCGAAGCCGCCTTGTTGCCGAGCGAACCGCGCCCGATGCGCCGCTCGAATTCGTGCATGATTTCGGGCGGGAAACCGTGCGGATAAAGCGGGAACGGCTTGGCGAGATGAATGCCCACCATTTCCCAATGGCCCGTGGTAGTGTCCTTGCCGGGCGAGGCCAGAGTGCACTTGCCATAGGCTGCGGTGGGGGCCGCGGCGCCCGCGATTCCGGTGAGGGTCTTGATGTTGCCAAGGCCGAGCCGCGAGAGGTTGAGGAGTTGAATGCCGCGAATGCGGGCGATGTTTCCCAACGTGTCGCTGCCGGTATCGCCATACTGCGCGGCGTCGGGCATTTCACCAATACCAACACTATCGAGAACGATCCAGATTACGCGGTGGAACACAACCTTCGAGCGTAACACGGGCGTGAAAGCATCAGGCTGCTTCGGTACCCAGGCTTCCGCCTTTGGATAATGGCAGTGTCAGCGAGATATTTTTGTAAGCCACGGTGGGGACGAGAGTGCCCCGCATCCCAGGGCTCAGACGAACGAATCCGTACCGCTCCATGGTCTTTAGCGTCCGGGACAGATTCGATTTCTTCCGCTTCGTCAGTTCCGCCAGTTCCGCGAGTGATTTGGGGGCAGAATCCGCTATTACCTGGAGCAAGGCCCGGTTCCGGTCGGAGAGCACCCTGGCAAAGCTCTCCGCTGACGGAAACCATACCTTAGGGTCGGTGGGGCTGGGCTTATATTTGCCTCTTGCGATTGCGAGAGTCCGGGCTTTCACTTCTTCGTAACTGGCAATTCCGACGCGCAACGTCTTCATCTCAAATAACCCCTTTCCCCTTCAAAACGCTGTCGACCTCGGCCCAGAAGTCCTCAAGCAGACGTGCTGCGTCTCTGAACTGGTACGGCCGAACAGTCTTGAGCCGATGCACGTGGTCGTAACTGCCTCGGCGCCTGCCGGCCGGGCTTCCCGATTTTCGGACGAGATGCGCATTGTCGAAACCCACCAGACGACCGCCGTCCGGGCCGTGGAGAGTCAGCGAGTACTTCAGACCGTGAGGCCGTTCCGTTGTTGCGGTCACCCGTGAAACTGCGAATCGCACCAAATACCGGCCTTTCGAATCAACCACAAAAACCTGGCCGTCGAGATCCAGGAGCACGTCGGCGCCTGGATCCCGGCGATACGGTTCCATTACCCGAAGGTTATCATCTACTGATAACTGGATGCAAGTGGTATCGGTTTTACTTTTTCATTTGCCACCGATTCCGTGCCAGCGTATATAATCAGCTATATCGTTCCCAACGGGAGTTTGATCCAAAGGAGTTGGTTTTTCCCATGCAATCACGCCGTAATTTTATCGGCAAAGTGGCTACGGGGCTGGCGGGCTCGTTGGCCGCTTCCAACGTGCTGGGCGCGAACCAACGCATCCGCCTCGGAATCATCGGGCCCGGCGACCGCGGGACGGAAATCCTGCGCGAGGCGCTGGGCTGCGAAAATACCGAACTGATCGGCGCCGCCGATATCTACACCAAGCGCCTGGAAGCCGTCAAGACTATCGCACCCAATACCAAGACCTATCTCGACTACCACCACCTGCTGGAGGACCGGGACATCGACGCGGTGCTGATCGCGACGCCGCAGCACCTGCACCAGGAGTGCTTCGTGGCGTCGCTCGATGCCGGCAAGCACGTCTACCAGGAAAAGACCATGGCCTTCACCGTGGAGCACGCCAAG
>Ga0105854_1000659_pt1 | contig 14960 bp, 8 predicted proteins | sample OrgsoiDNA_201058_FD_89679 | JGI IMG/M metagenome (GOLD analysis project Ga0105854, IMG submission 89679) | Permafrost soil microbial communities from the Arctic, to analyse light accelerated degradation of dissolved organic matter (DOM) -... | ecosystem: Environmental > Terrestrial > Soil >... | reverse complement strand
GATTTCAAGCTGACCGACTTTGCCTCGGCCTTGCAGGGTGGTTTGGTACATACCTTCGGCGTAGGCCGGTGGTGTGTTGAACGTCCCGGCATTGGTAGCGCGCACGCGGTAGACGAAGGTGCCGACATCCCGTCGTGCCGTGCCATAGAACACCACGCGGTCATCTCGCACGTCGATGTACTCCGGTTGCCAGTCGCTCAACGCGCTTTCGCCGATAGGCGGCTGCCAGGCATTGGTTTCTTCGCTGTCGTCGGTGTATTGCGACTCCTCGTCTTCCTCGCTGGCTGCTTTCGGCTCCGGTGGCAAGCGATACACCGGCTCGACCCCGCCCGGCAGCAAATCAACAATAGCTACCTGCTGCACTTGATCACGATTGGTGGCCCGCAGTCGCAGGCGCACCAGGAACTCATCGCCGACACTCACTTTGCTGACCGCTTTGCCGTCCAGGTTGAGGTATTCGTGGATGATCTCCAGGCCATTGTTGATGGGCTTGAGGGGGCCGCGATCAAAACCGGCCTCACTGAACATGTAGAACGCGGCCGGGCCGTCGGTTTTTTCCATGAGCAGTTTTTTGGTGCCTATCGGTACGGCGGCGCGGGGCGGCTGACCGGCCATCTCCAACAGTTGTTGCTGTTTCTCGCCCAACCAGGCCGAGGTCTTGAGGGTCATGTCGCTTTGCGCGCGCTGGCCGTAGTTGTCCAGGCCACGCAACAACAGCGCGGCGGACAGCGAGTTGTAACGCTGCTCGTTGAGGCGCTTGCCGAGATTATCCAGCAGGCTCACCGGCACATCGTCCAGCAACTCGGGGAAATGGCGGCTGAGCAAATGCAGGTGCTCGGCGTCGTGCACTAGTGGGTCGTAATACAAACCGTCGCTTTCCCAGCCGTCGGCGATGGTGCGCCAAGGGATCTTGCGGAACAGCGCATCGGCCTGGCGATCCTGCTTGAGCAGTTTGTAACTGGCGGCCAGGTAAGCGGCGCCCAGGTCGTTTTTCCAGGTGTCTTTGAAGTAGGTTTCGTAACGCTCGCGGATGTCGCTCAAGGCGCCACTGACCACAACCCCCTGGCGACTCAGTAAGTAACTGGCGTAGGCGCGGTTGCGCAACTCCGACTGTCCTTCGCTTGGGCCGTTGGCCAGGTCGGTGAGGTAAGCGTTGGCGCGCACCAGCAGGTCTTCCGGTACCGGCAAGCCGCGCTCCTTGGCTTCGATCAGGAAGTCGGTGGCATACAGGCTGGCATAAGGCGCGACGTCTGGGCTGGCTGCCCACAGGCCAAAACCACCGGCCTGATTCTGCCGCTGACGGAGCATCCGTACCGCGCCGGTAAAGGCTTGTTCCGCCTCGGGTGCAGTGCCACCCCAGATCAACGCCGGCATCGCCTTGGAGACCAATTGTTCGGTGCAGGCGTAACCGTAGTCATCCAGGTAATGCTTGAGGCCATTGGCCCAGACCAGCGGCGAGGCAGCGACCCCCACTTGCACATTGCGCAGTTGCGGAAACAGATCGTGGGTGAGCTTCAGCTCTTTGCTGGCGCTGTCGAAACGGCCGAGGCTGAGGACCACTCGGTGCTCGCTCAACGGGCGGATCGAGGTGGTTTCCGCGACCTGGATGCGTTTGCCGTCCGGCAGTACTGCGACAAAGCGCAAATCCGCTGAGCCGAGGTTTTCCAGGACCTTGATGCGGAATTCGGCCACGCCTTCCTTGCGCGGTTGCAGATCCAGCGTGTTGTTCTGAGCGCCTTCGACTTTCAGCCCGCTGCTGGTTTGCAGCTCGAATTTCACCTTGGCCGCCGTGTCGAGGTTGCTGAACACACCAGCGCTGACGCTGAACACGTCCCCCGGCGCGACAAACGCGGGCACGTTTGGCGTGATCACCAGTGGCCCGCGCACATCGGTTGTGGCCTCACTGACGCCAACGCTGTCGGCATCGACCGCTACGGTAAACAGATGCAATTTGCCGTTGAAGCTGTCCGGCACCTGGTAATGCAACACGGTTTCACCGGCCGGTAGATCGACCAGCCCCGACCACCAGGCCACGGGTGGCTGGTGTTTGCGCTTGAACGGATTGAGGTGCGAAGCCAGGGCGTTTTCAGTATCACCGCCCGCTGCTGCGCCGCTGAGCAAGCGGCTGAACTCCGGCAGGATCAGGTCAAGAATCTGACTGGTTCTGACTTCCAGCGCCCGTTTCTGGAAGAAGAAACTCAGCGGATCCGGCGTTTGGTAGCGCGCGACTTGCAGAATGCCTTCGTCCACCGCGTAGACCACGGCACGGGAAGGTCGGTCCGTCGTTACCTTGATGTCCAGCATTTGCCCCGGCTCGATTTTCGCCGGGCCTTCGACTTTCAGCGCCATGCGCCGCGCATCGAGGTTGATGCTGAACGGCACCACGCCGTAGGACAGTGGGCTCATGTAGACCTCGGACGAACCGATGTCCCGCACGAACTGCACGTTGATGTAGGCGTTGCCCTCGATACCGGCTGGCACACGGATGTGCTGCACGCTGTTGGTGCTGTCGGCCTTGAACCATTGCTGGGTGTAGACCTTGTCGCGTTCGATGGTGATCAACCCGGCGCCGGTGTAAGGCGCGCGGATACTGATAGCAATCTCATCGCCGGTGGCGTAGCTGCGCTTGTCCAGACGCAGTTGCAACTCAGCGTTGCGCTCCAGGGAACGGGAGGTGTTGGCACGCCCGGCGACGCTGTAATTGATGGCGTTGAGCAGGTTGCCGCTGGCGTCCTTCAATTGCAGGGTGTAATCGCCAGGGGCGGCGGTGTTCAGCGTCTGTTTGGCGCCGCCCTTGCCCAAGGCGAGGGGCTCGGCAGGTTGGCTGAGGTTCTTGATCCGCGACTCGTATTTGTAGGTGCCGTTGGCTTGTTTGATCAACACCGAGACGTAGCGGTGCTCGACCAACTCGGTGCTCAAACCATCCACTCCCCGCGGCGTGAGGTCCGGCGCGATAGCCAGCCATTGCACCTGGCGCACTGCATCCTTGGCCACATAGCCGAGGGCATCCTGGCTGGTCACGCCCACCAGATACGGTGCCGAAGACACCAGCAGACTGCTTTGTGCCGCGACGTTGCGGCCACCTTCGGCCTCATAGACCTGCGTCATGACTTGCAGGCGGTAGGTGCTGTTGGCGAAGCGTTGCAGGTTTAGGTCAAGCACGGCCTGGCCATTGTCGTCGGCCTCGACTTCCGCCAGATCCTCGGAATTGGGTGCTTCCAGGGCATCGCTGAGGTGGAATCGGTAATCGGGGTAGCGCTCGAATGCCGCGGCTGTCGGGCTCATGGACATTTTGGCGGTCACGCGCCGGCCAGCCGCCGGGGCGCCGAACAGGTGCAGGGCAGTGACCTTGGCCACCACTTGATCCGGCGGGATCCAGCCGATAACCGGCGCGTCGTGCAGGGTCAGGCTGACCTTCATGCGGTCCGGCTCGAAGTCACGAACCTTGAAGCTGACGCTACCCAGGTCGGTGCGAGTCTTTTTATCGCCGATCAGTTGCAGGGTCGCGGTGTAATCCCCGGCGGGCGCGGAATCGCTGCTGGGGAAATCAAAGCTTTCAAAGCCTGAGGCCGACAGTTTGAGGGGCTGGCGAATGACTTCCATGCCCCGCGGGTCGAGGATTTTCAGTTCCACCGGCAGGCCTTGCAAACTGCCTTTCCAGTTGCCACTGCGCACGATCATGCCCAGGTGCGCTGTCTCGCCGGGGCGATAGAGGCCGCGGTCGGTAAACAGATAGGCGCTCAAACGCTCGGTGGCGCCGTCTTCTTCCAGACCGCCGACGTCGAAACGCGACAGGTCCAGTTGCTGGGACTGGCGGGCAATCGGCAGGAAAGACTGGTCGTTGCCGCGGGTCACCACGTACATCAGTGGCGTTTTCTCTCGACGCAACTCATCGAGTTTGGCGAAGTGCACATGGCCGTCGGCGTCGGTTCTGCCGCTGCTCACGGGCAAGCCGTTACGACCGATGATATCGACCTGAGCCTCGGTCACGGGCGAGCCGTTGCCGATGGATTGCACGTACACATCATGGCTGCCGTCGCTGGAGCGCTTGGCGATGATCCCAAGGTCCGTGACCACAATGAAGCGCAGGTCGTTGGTGGTGCTGCTTGAATAGCGATCGAAGGTGCGCTCGGAAGGCTCATCCTGCGAGCTCAACTTGAGTACAAATATCCCCCGCCGCCCGCCGTTGGCACTGAGGTAGCGGCTGAGGTCGACGTTGTCGTAGACGGTTTTCGACGGGTCGGCGGCGGACAGCGGGATGTCCAGGGACATGCGCTCGACCATCCGGTCGAAATAGTCATTGCTGAAATTGGGCCGGGCGAAGCTGCCGCTGCTTTGGTCCACCAGGTGTTGCAACTGGTTGGGCAACAAACGGGCGATTTCCACATGGGCGCCGGGCACGCCGCGGGCCATGAAGCCCAAGCGTTTCTCGCCATTAAGGCTCAGCAGTGCACCGTCGGACATGAACTGCAACGTGCGCGGGTAGGCCGGCATGCTCACCAGAGAGGCGGTGGGATTTTTCGCCAGGTAACCGCCGATGGCTTCCAGGTTGGCCGGGACGCGCACGTACAACGCCCGACCTGCGGGAGCCTTGAACTTGAAGGCGTGCTGGGTGTTGAGCGGTTCGATGCTTGGCACGTGGGTCAGCGTGACCTTGGTGCTGCGGGCCAGCAGTTTCTCGTCGATGTCTTTGGTGTACCAGGGCGTTTGATCGTCGGCGAGTTTTTCCGGCAGCAGCCAGGCCTGCACCTTGCCGGCCAGCATCTCGTCGGTCACGGCGCTGGAACTGCTGAACATCAGCACGGGTTCAGGCTCGCCGTGCTCGTTGTCGACAAACTGAACCTCGGCGTTGCCGAAGGTCAGGCGATAGCGACCGGGCACGATAACGTCAGCACTCATCGACGCAGGGGTGACGTTACCGCCGTCCCGAGCCTTGATGCCTTCATCGAGTTTGATCGTCACCGCAACACTTTCCAGCGGTGTGGCGAGGGCGGCGGAGCGGATGTAGGCGTTGAGCTTGTGTTCGTCGAAGCTGATTTCCGGCTTGTTCGGCGCCTGGGCGTCGCGGTAAGCCAGGCCTTCGCCGAGGGTGATCGTCACGCGTTTACGCAGGCTTTCTTCGTCCACCGGGTGGGTGAAGCGAAAGGTCGCGACGTGCTGTTTCAGCGTCGGGTTGACCGGGTCTTGATACAGCTCTTTCTGGGCCAGGCGCCCACTAAAGGCCTGGCTGGTGACCTTGTTGCTGTATTGATTGAGCAGTACGCCATCGGCCAGCAGGTTTTTCTTCGCGAGGTCGAGGCTGTATTCGGCATTGATCGGCCAGTCCTGATCCGGCACGAACACCAGGGTCCGATCATCGGTCCAGCGCCAGTTACCTTTGACGGCGGGTTTGAGGGTGATGCCTCGAGTGACCGGTTTACCGATGTCCTGCAACGGCGCTACGGATTCGTTGAAGCGAATTTGCAGGTGGTCGATGGTGGGCGGGGTTTCGGTGTAGACCGTCAGGTTCGGCGAGTGCACCGAATAGGTCACGGTGTGCGGTTGCGGCAGGTGGGAATACCAGTGCCAGCCATAAAACCCGGCAGCCAGCAGCAGCGCCAGGCCCAACACACCACCGGCAATCTGCCGCGGATAGGGCCGGGCCTTGTGCCCCAGCGCCACCAGTTTTTTGCCAAGGGCCGGCAGCCAGGAGGGCGGCTGCCATTGGCCGAAAAGCGATTTAAACAGCCAGCCTACGAGGCTGAAAAGCGCACCCATCACTGTTAAAAAAACACCGAAAAAACGGCGGCAGTTTTTTTTGAACGTGTCGAACATGGTGCGCATCCTTGGCAAAGTGCGGCATATCCTACACGCGAACCTCCAAAGTGTTGCGAGGCTTTTAGATCAGGGCTCTCAAGTCCACCAATACCGCACCAGATGAAAGAAAATCGGCGCCGCAAAACACACCGAATCCAGCCGATCCAGCATCCCTCCATGACCTTCGATCATGTGTCCCCAATCCTTCACGCCGCGATCGCGTTTGATCGCCGACATCACGATGCCGCCGGCAAAGCCCAGCAGGTTGATCAGCAGCGCAATCAAAAACGACTGCCACGGATTGAACGGTGTGGTCCACCACAACGCGGCCCCAATCAGCGAGGACAGCAGCACGCCGCCGACAAAGCCTTCGACGGTTTTAGAGGGCGACAGGTTGGGCGCGATTTTGTGTTTACCGAACAGCTTGCCGCAGACGTACTGCAGCACATCCGACAGCTGCACCACGATCACCAGGTAGGCGATCAGCAGCAGGTTGCGACCTTCATACCCGACGATGTCCAGGGTCAGCAGCGCTGGCACGAACGACACGCAGAACACCGCGATCATCAAGCCCCACTGCACTTTCGATGCACGTTCGAGGAAGTGCGTGCTGTCGCCGCCGAGCGACGCGAGGATCGGCAGCAGTAAAAACACGTACACCGGGATAAAGATTGAAAACAGGCCATACCAATCGAAATAGATCAGCAGGTATTGCAGCGGCAACGCCAGATAAAACGCCGCTACCAGTGCCGGGTAATCGCTGCGCCGGGTCGGCGTGAGGGTGAGGAATTCGCGCAGCGCATAGAACGACACTGCGTAGAACAACAGGATCACCGCGCCGGTGCCCAGCCAAAAGGCGATGCCGATCACCAGCACCATCACCCACCAGGCGTTGATGCGGGCGTTGAGGTTGTCGACCACTGGATTGGGCGTGCCGCGGGTGCGCAACTTGAGGATCAGGCCGATCAACGAGGCCAGCACCAGGATCATGCCGATCCCGCCGAAGAGCATCAGGGTTTGTCTATCCATGTCAGGAATGCTCCGGGGCGAGGGCCAGCAGCGCGTCGCGGCTGCGGGTAAGGAACTGCTCTTTGCTCTCGTCTTCAGCCAATTGCAGGGGCGCGCCGAAACTGGTGGTACACAGCAGCGGCAACGGCAGCACCCGGCCCTTGGGCATGACCCGATTGAGGTTGGCGATCCACACCGGAATCACTTGGGCCTGTGGGTAACTTTTGGCCAGGTGATACAAACCGCTTTTGAATGGCAGCAAGCCGTCCTCCAGATTGCGCGTGCCTTCGGGAAAGATGATCAGCGAATCACCTTTCTCCAAGGCATCGAGCATCGGCTGCAACGGGTTATCCACAGGGTCTTTGCGTTCGCGGTCAATCAGCACGCCGTTGAACACCCGGCTGATGATGTAGCGGCGCACGGCGCTTTTGTTCCAGTAATCACTGCCCGCCACCGGCCGCGTGAGTTTGCGCAGGGCGGGAGGCAGCGAGGCCCAGAGCAGCACGAAGTCGCCGTGGCTGCTGTGGTTGGCGAAATAAATCCGCTGCACCGGTTCCGGCGCGCAGCCCATCCACAGGCTGCGGGCGCCGGTGACGGTGCGGGCCATGGAGGTGATGAGGGTGGCGACCACAGGTTCGAACATAAATGATTTCCTTATCCGGTGAAGGACAGCCAAGGGCTGGCGAGGATAACGGCTAATGTGGGCAACACCTGCGCGGCCAGCAGGACAGCCTGGTTACGCAGCAGTTTCAACGCTCCGCGCTGACGTTCGGCCCAGGCCCGGCCAGCACGGTTGGCCGGTTGCAGGCCGAGGTTTTGCAAGGCCTGGTCGAGGGCTTGAGTTCGGTCCGGCAAGGCGTCGGCGTCACGGGCGACCAGCTCAAACAGTTCAGCATCGAAGGCGACTCGCAGCGCCCAGTATTTTTGCAATAGACCCACGACGATCAGCCAGGCACTGAGGATCAACCCCAGTGCAACCGGAGTGATCAACAACAATTGCAGCAAGCCGAATAACACACCGAGCAGCGTCAGCCCTGTGGATAACTGATCAAGGGTACGGCCCCGGCGCAGCAGACTGGCGACCATCTGCAATTCCATATCAGCCGGCATAGGCGTTCTCCAGGGCTTGGCGATGGGCCGGATGCAGCACCACGTGCGGACGTGCGGCTTGAATCATCGCCACGGCGGCATCGACCGTCGTTGCGCGCCCACTGTGCAGCAACCACGCGGCGACCGCCGTGGCGCTGCGTGAATAACCCAACGCACAGCACACCAGCAACGGGCCTTGCTGGCGCAGTTGTTCAATGGCTTGGGCGGCGGCGAGGCATTGCTCAGCGCTGGGTACCGTCAGGTCGAGCACCGGAATGCTTTGATAAGCGCGGCCTCGCGGATTGAGCGGCAGCTCGGCGCAAAGATCGACCACGGCTTTAAACGGCGCCAGTTGCTCCGCGTCGGGCAGCCTGCCGAGCCAAACGTTATCCACAACCTCATTGGGTTGTGGATGCTTGCGGGTCCACAGCCGTGAATTGATCCACGCCGCCGCCACGTAAGGCGCAAACAACCAACGGGAGGCCGGGGTCAGGCGCCCGTCGGCGCGTTTCTGAAACCCGGCGGCGTCCAGCAGCGCGTAATTGAGCGCCACCATCAATAACGCCACGGCTGGCCAGGTCAGCCACAACCATCCGCCGCCCAAGCCAAAGGCTGGAATGGCAAATACCGCAGCGCCCAAGGCATAGCGCAATGCCAGGCGCCAGCGTTTCGAATCCTTGGCCAACCGCAGGCTACTGAATGGGCTGGGCCGATCCAGCGGCCACAACCACACGCACAGCCAACCGGCGAGGGCGCCTGTGGGTAAGTCGATAAAGTGATGTTGATAAGTGGTCAACACCGAAATACCGATCAGCGCGAACCAGCCGTGCACCAGCCACCGCCACAACCCTTGGGAATGCCGTTGGTACATGACCCACAAAATCACCAGCAACGCGATGTGCAGCGACGGCGCCTGATTGAACGGCTTGTCGAACCCCGCCAGCACTGCGAACAGCCAGCCAAACACCCCGTCCAGTTCCGGCCGGTCGAAGGTGAAGCGCAGCGGCCACAACAGGAAACAACTGACCGCGATTACTTGAGCGCTGAGCAAGCGCAAGGCGTGGCGTTTGAGTTCATGGCGGCTGTTGGGCAGCAGCAGCGAAAAGCCGTACAGCAGATCAATCGTCCAGTAGGGGACGATGGTCCACGCCCAGAACGGCATGGCGCTTTCCCAATCGAAAACGAACGTACCGACGTCGCTGCGCTGGTTCGTCACCCATGTGGCAAAACCGTAGCTGGCGAAAAACAGCGGCGCCAGCAGCAGTAGCCAGAGCACGGCCGGTTTCAGCAACCCCGACTCTCTTGAGGTTGAGGCGTCGCGCATCATTGCACCCGTTGCGCGAGGGACACGGTGAAGATCCCCCATTCATCCACACGCTGGGTGATTTTGCGGAAACCTGCCGCTTCCACCAATTGATCCATTTCTGCCTGACTGCGCCGACGCATCACCCAGGCCTGACCTTGACGGTGACTGGTCAGGGCGCGGGCGATCAGCTCCAACTGCGGGTGCCAAGGCTGGCCGGTATAGACCAGATAACCACCGGGTTCCACCGCTTCGGCCAAGCCCGCCAGCGAACCACCGACCATCGTGTTGTCGGCAAACAACTCATACAACCCGGACACCACCGCCAGCGTCGGTTTGGGCTCCAGCGCTGCCAGATCGGCGCGGTCAAAGGCGTCGCCTTTGACGAATTGCGCGATCTCTCCCAGGCCTTTATCGCGAATCAGCGCGCCACCGTCCCGCACGTTGATGTCGCTGTAATCGCGCAACAGGATCGATTCCGGCAGCGGGCTGACGCCTTGCAAGGCTTCGAGAATGTAGCGGCCATGGCCGGCGGCGATGTCGACGATCCGTACCGGGCGACCTTCCTCACGCAGTTTGGCCATGGTCAGGCGCAGCAGTTCTTCGACGTTGAGTTTGCGCTGGCGAATGCCGCGCCAGCCGATCGAGTTCAGGTAGTTCTGATCAATCATCCGCCCCAGTCCGCTCTTGCCAGTGGGCTGGTTGCGGTAGACGTAATCCAGGGTGCTGCCCGAGTCGAAACCGGTGTCGAAACCGAGCTTCACGCCATCGGACAGCTTGCTGCCCAAACGCATGCTGGCGCGGGTCATGCGCCAGTACAGGTCACGCAACGAGTTGTGCGGCAGCGGGGCGGCGAGGGATTCGGATTCGGCGCAAGTCAGGCCGATTTTGTCGGCATCGAGCAGCGAGGCACGGTTCAGCGGGTAATCGAAGTTTTGCAGGATGAAGCGTTTGGCGCTGGCCACCGCCACGGCGCGATCACGTTCACCGAGGGTGTCGTGGAAGAAGCCCGGGAGGATGTGTTTTTCCTTTTTCAGGCTGCCCAGGCGTTCGAAAAACTGTTCCTGGGGTTTGCGGTGGACCACAAAGTCCGAGCCGGAGATCAGCAATTGGGTCGGCACCTGAATCGCTTGTGCATCGGCGACTACGCGGTCAGCGGCTTCGTACAAGCCGAGCAACACATTCACCGAAATCGCCTTGGTGATCAGCGGATCGCTGTCGAAGGACGCCACGCGTTCCGGGTCGTGGCTGAGGAACTTGGCCTTGACGTAGCTGTTGACGAAAAAGTTGCCGCGAAACTTGCGCATCAGCGCCAGGCCTGGACGGGCGAACGGCACGTAGAGTTTGACTTTGAATGCCGGCGAGGCGAGCACCAACGAGCGGATGCGCGGCGCGTAGTCGTGGACCCAGGTCGAAACAATCACCGCGCCGACGCTCTGGGCGATCACCGCCATGTTCTCTTCGTCGATCTGGTGGGCGCTGTTCAGGTGATCGCAAAAGGTCTGCACGTCACGCACGCTGGTGGCGAAACTCGGGCTGTCGCCGCGAGCACCGGGCGACTGGCCATGGCCTCGGGCGTCCCAGGCAAAGAAGTCGAACTCGGGCAGGTCGAGCTCATCCACCAAGTGGGCGATGCGCCCGGAGTGTTCGTGGCCGCGATGAAACAGCAGCACAGCCTTGCGCGGTTCATCCGGATTGGCAGCGGTGGCCGGCCAGTGGCGGTAGAACAGCTCAACGCCGTCGTGGGTGGTGAAGGTCTGATTCTGGGTTTCGCGCATTGCATGCTCCATATGCTAGAGAGTCCTTATGCTTGGGGCCTTACGCCGAGGGAGTGTTTTCCTGCACTTCTTTAAGGCCCTGACGGACCCGGTTGACCAAGGTGTAAGCCAGCAGGACGGCGACCACCCCAAACACAACGTTAATCCACAACGCATTGATCCAGCCGATGGCGATGCCGGTGGCCACGACGCCCAGTACAAACGCCCGATCGCTTTTGCCCATCGGCCCGTCATACCGCCGCGACGCGCCGACCATCGGCCCGAGGACGCCACTGTACTCGCTGAACAACGCCAGCAGCGTGACCGACAGCACAATCAACAGGCTCACGTCCGGAATCAGCGCAAACGGCAGGATCAGCGCGCAGTCGGCGACGATATCGCACAGCTCATTCAGGTAGGCGCCGAGGCGCGACTGTTGGCCGAACTCCCGGGCCAGCATGCCGTCGATGGCATTCAGCGCCATGCGCAGGATCATCCACACGGGAATCAGCACAAACACCCACGGATGCTGGGCGAAACAGGCGATTCCGATGCCTACGACGATCGAAATCACCCCGGCCAGCACGGTGATCTGATTGGCGGTGGTGCCGTTATCGAACAAGCGTTGAACCAGCGGTCGCAGCAAATTCTGGAATGCGGGTTTGAGTTGGTAAATGGAAGGCATCGGCAGACGGTCTCAGCAATTGAAAGCGTGAACGTTCAGGGTTATACGTCACAATAATCAGAATGCCAGCAAAACCCCTCTTTCAGCGAATCCAGGGTCATTCGGAAACTCCCGGCCTCGCGTTTTTTAGTGCTCAGGAGTTCACCGATGGACCGCTTCCAGGAAATGCAGGTCTTCGCCGCCGTCGCCCAGGAGCAAGGCTTCTCGGCGGCGGCACGGCGTTTGGGAATGTCGGCGGCCAGTGTCACTCGCGCGGTGGCGGCGCTGGAGAAACGCATCGGCACCTTGCTGTTGACGCGCACCACCCGCAGCGTGCACTTGAGCGAGGCCGGTCAGCGTTACCTCGAAGACTGTCGCAGAATTCTCGCCGAGGTCCAGGAAGCCGAGGATTCGGCGGCGGGCAGCCACGCCCAGCCTCGTGGGCAACTGACGATCACCGCGCCGGTGTTGTTCGGCGAGTTGTTTGTCACGCCAGTGATGGTGCGTTACCTCGATCAATTCCCTGAAGTCGTGATCAACGGCTTGCTGGTTGATCGGGTGGTGAGCATGGTCGAGGAGGGCATTGATGTCGCGGTGCGTATCGGCGATTTGCCCGACAGCAATCAGCATGCGATTCGCGTGGGGGAAGTGCGGCGGGTGATCTGCGCGTCGCCCGGTTACCTGCAAACCCATGGACGACCTCGGCATCCCGAGGAGCTGGCCGGCGCGCCGGTTGTCGCCACTTCGTCCATCGGCCAACTCAGGAACTGGCCGTTCCTCGATAAAGGCCAGCCAATCAGCGTTCGCCCGGAACCACGCTTGGTGGTCACCGCCAATCAGGCTGCAATCACCGCTGCATGCCTCGGATTGGGGTTTACCCGCGTGCTGTCCTATCAAGTGGCGGGCAAAGTTGCGGCCGGTGAGTTGGAAATCGTCCTGGCTGACTTTGAACTGGCGCCGCTGCCGATTCACATCGTCTACCAGGGTGGGCGCAAAGCCCCGGCGCGGATTCGCAGCTTTGTGGATTTTATGGTGAGGGCGCTGCGTGAACATCCCGCCTTGGGGTAAGCGCAGAACCTGTGGGAGCGGGCTTGCTCGCGAAGGCAATTTCATATTCTCCAAAGATGTTGACTGATAGTCCGTCTTCGCGAGCAAGCCCGCTCCCACAAGGATCGGTGCTGGGCTTGGGGTTTATTGCATTGGCTGAAACAATGGATTGCATTTGCTGGTTATTCTGCTGATTTGGAGATAGGCGGATGATGGCCGCCATTGGTGCTGATCATTGTCTGATCGGCGCCACCACCCAGCGGAGTCGATCATGAACGCCATCAAGCTCTACAACTTCCCCCGTTCCGGCCACGCTCACCGTGCCGAGTTGATGCTGTCCCTGCTGCAACTGCCGACCGATTTGATCTTTGTCGACCTGGCTAAAGGCGAGCACAAACAGCCGGAGTTCCTGGCGCTCAACTCGTTTGGTCAGGTGCCGGTGCTGGATGATCAAGGCGTGGTGCTGGCGGATTCCAACGCAATCCTGGTGTACCTGGCGCAGAAATATGGCAACGGTCGCTGGCTGCCGACCGACCCGGTCGGTGCCGCCAAGGTTCAGCGCTGGTTGTCGGTGGCCGCCGGGCCGATTGCCTTTGGCCCCGCCAGAGCACGGCTGATCACGGTGTTTGGCGCGCCTTACAGCGCCGAAGAAGTGATCGCTCGCTCACACGACCTGCTCAAAGTGATCGATCAGGAACTGGCTAACAGCAAGTATTTGGTGGGCAACGAGCCAACCATCGCCGACGTCGCGGCCTACAGCTACATCGCCCATGCGCCGGAAGGCAACGTGTCCCTGGCGGACTACGCCAACGTTCGTGCCTGGCTGACGCGGATTGAAGCCTTGCCTGGGTTTGTCGGCATGCCGCGCACTGTCGCGGGTTTGCAGACCACTGCCTGATACCCGTCAAACCCTGTGGGTTCGCGTCTTATCCTTTCACCAAAAGGAGTCCTGTCATGCAACATTCACCGTGGCACGCCGGCGAACGGCAGATGCAGGAACACGTGGGTGTTGCCGAGCGAATGGACACCCTCGGCCGTCGGGTGATTCGCAGCGAGATGCCGGACCAGCATCGCCAGTTCTATCAACAACTGCCGTTCATGCTGTACGGCGCGGTCGATGCCAACGGCGAACCGTGGGCCAGCATCCTCGAAGGTCAGCCCGGCTTCGCGCATTCGCCTGCACCTACAGGGTTGCAGTTCGACAGCCTGCCTGCAGCCGATGACCCTGCGCAATTGCACGCCGGGGACGCGATTGGTCTGTTGGGCATCGAACTGCACACCCGGCGGCGCAACCGGCTCAACGGCCGGGTCGGCGCCATGACGGCGAGCGGCTTTGGTGTTTCGGTGCAGCAGTCCTTCGGCAACTGCCCGCAATATATTCAATTGCGTCAGTTTCATTCGGTGCCGCTGGCGGACCCTTCGACCCGCATGGCGCAGCACCTCTTTGAGCTGGATGACGCGGCCAAAGCGATGATCGCCGGGGCGGATACGTTCTTTGTCGCCAGTTATGTGGACGTCGACGGCCAACGCTCGGTGGACGTTTCTCATCGCGGTGGCCAGCCCGGTTTCGTCCGTATCGAAGGCAATCGCCTGACCATTCCGGACTTCGCCGGCAACTTACACTTCAACACCTTGGGCAACCTGCTGCTCAACCCTCGGGCTGGTTTGCTATTCGTCGACTTCAAATCGGGTGACCTGCTGCAACTCAGTGGTCGCACCGAGATCATCCTCGAAGGCCCGCAGGTCGAAGCCTTTCAAGGCGCCGAGCGCTTGTGGACGTTTGAGGTTGCACGCGTGGTGCGGCGGCCGGCGGCGTTGGCCCTGCGCTGGCGGTTCGATGGGATGTCGCCGAACAGTTTGATGACCGGCACCTGGGAACAGGCCGCTGCTCGCCTGCAAGCCCAGGCCTTGGGGGATGCGTGGCGGCCGCTGCGGGTGGTGCGGATCGAGGCGGAAAGCCAAAACATTCGCTCGGTTTATCTGGAGCCTGCCGATGGCATCGGTTTGCCGGTGTTCCAGGCCGGGCAGCATTTGCCGCTGCGTTTTAAGGTGGGCGGCGAGACGCATATCCGCACCTACAGCCTGTCGAGTGCGCCGTCCGATGATTTTTTCCGCATCAGCGTGAAGCGTGACGGCTTGGTGTCTTCCCACGTGCATGAGCAGATCCGCGTCGGTGATGTGCTCGAAGCTCGCGCGCCGCAGGGCCATTTCACCGTGGCGCCCCATGAGCGTCGGCCGCTGGTGCTGTTGGCCGCCGGGGTCGGCATCACGCCGTTGCTGTCGATGGTGCGCGAGG
>Ga0105854_1000654_pt1 | contig 15022 bp, 15 predicted proteins | sample OrgsoiDNA_201058_FD_89679 | JGI IMG/M metagenome (GOLD analysis project Ga0105854, IMG submission 89679) | Permafrost soil microbial communities from the Arctic, to analyse light accelerated degradation of dissolved organic matter (DOM) -... | ecosystem: Environmental > Terrestrial > Soil >... | reverse complement strand
TCGAGTCGTAGGGCAGGTTGATCGAACCGGTAGCGCCCAGGACGTATAACTGCATCCCGAGGATCGCGAGCAGCCCCGCCAGCGTCGCGACGAAGCTCGGCATGCCGAGCCGGGTGAGCAGCAACGCGTAGATGGCGCCGACCAGCGCGCCAACCACGATGGCAGCGACTATGGCCAGCAGCACCGGCCAGCCATGATTGACCCAGAGCATACCTACCATGGCCGAAGCGAAGCCGCTCATGGAACCCACTGACAGGTCGATCTGCCCCACCATCAGCACGCAGACTATGCCCAGCGAAATCACGCCGACCGTCGAGCAGTCGAACAACAAATTCACCAGGTTGTTAGCCGAGAGGAATACCGGGTTCAGGCTAGTGAACACGGTCCAGATAATGACCAGGCCCGCGATAACCGGCAGAGACCCCAGATCGCCCGAGCGCACCCGTTCGACGAAGGCGCCAACGGCGCCGCTGATCCCCGTCGCGTGCTTGACGCGGATATCGCTGCGGTCGAGCAGCGTGGACGGCTTCGCAGCGTCTTGCGTTTCATGCGGGGCGCCTTGCATTTCGTTGCTCATGATCGTTCCTTGGGTCTAGACGCTCTGTTCGGCCTGACGGCGGCCGGCGCGGCGCGACACGGCATTCTCGGTGGCGCCGGTAATCGCGGCCACCAGCTCTTGATTCGAGGAGTCGGGATAGAAGATGCCGTTGTTGCGGCCGAGCCGCAGCACCACAATCCGGTCGGCCACGGCGCGCACGTCCTCCATGTTGTGGCTGATCATGATCACCGCGTGGCCGCGATCGCGCACCCGCTCGATCAGGTTCAGCACCTCGGCGGTCTGTGCCACGCCCAGCGCTGCAGTCGGCTCGTCGAGCATGATCAGTTTCGGATCCAGCAGCAGCGAGCGTGCGATCGCCACGGTCTGGCGCTGGCCGCCCGACAGCGAGGCGACCACGTCGCGCACGCTTGGAATGCGGGCCGACAACTCGTTCAGCAGCGTCCAGGCTTTCACCTCCATCGCGACCTCGTCGAGGCGCAGTGGGTTCATCTCGCGCCCGAGGTAGATGTTTGCGACGACATCGAGGTTTTCGCACAGCGCGAGGTCCTGGAACACCGTGGCGATACCGAGATCGAGCGCCGCGCCCGGATTGGACAGCGTGACTTCCTTGCCGCCGAAAGTGATCGTGCCGGTGCTCGGTTGGTGAACGCCGGCGAGTACCTTTACCAGCGTCGATTTCCCGGCCCCGTTGTCGCCCACCAGGGCGACCACCTCGCCGGCATGCACGTCGAGGTCGATGTCCGTCAGGGCAGAGACCGCTCCGAAGTGCTTCGAGACGCCGCGCAGGCTCAGCACCAGTTCGCCGCGCGTGGACCGGGTTGTGGAGTTGTCAGTCATGGGACGGATACCTCTTCAAAGTAGAGAGACCCGGCACGAGCCGGATCCCGTCCAGCAGCGCGCTGGTTCAGTTCGTCACGGTTCAGTTCGTTATGCCCAGTTTCTTGCATCCGTCGGCGTAGCGATCGGTGCACAGGTCCTTGGCGCTCGCGAAGCCCTTGTCGACCACTTCCGCCTTGAGGTTCTTCGCCGTGATGACCGCTGGCTTGAAGAGCTGCGACGGCGTGTTGAAGAGCGTCGTTTCACCCTTCGGCGCTTGGCCGGACAGGAAGCCGACAGCCACCTTCGCCGCCGCGGCCGCGACGATCTCGCTCGGCTTCAGGATCGTGTTGTACTCGTCGCCTGCGATGATCAACTGCAGTCCCGCGAGCGTCGCGTCGTTGCCGGTCACCGGCGGCACCGGGTTGACGCCCGCTGCCTTGAAGGCCGCGACAGCCCCTCCGCCCGTGCCGTCGTTGGCGGCCACGACGCCGACAATCTGCGACCCGAAGCGCGTGATCTGCCCGCTGACCCACTGCTGGGCCTTCGGCGGCGCCCAGTCCGGTGTGTCGTACTCGGCCAGCGTCTTGTAACCACTACTCGCCAAGCCGGCGTGGATGCCCTTCTTGATCAGTCCCGCAGCCGCGTCGGTGGGTGATCCGTTGACTTCGAGCACGCCGCCCTTATCGGTCGGCACGCCTGTGTCTTTCAGGTGCTGGACGAGCGACTGCGCGATGGACTTGCCGATGCCTTCGTTGTCGAACGACACGTAGTAGTTGGCCGGCGTCGAAGGCACAGGCCGGTCGTAGGCGATAACCTTGATACCCTGGCCCTGCGCCATATGGACCAAAGAGGCGGCAGCAGTGGAGTCAACCGGGTCGAGGACAATCACCTTGGCGCCTTGCGCGATCACCGAGTTGAACTGCTGCTGCTGCGTCGAGACGTCCGCATTGGCGTTCTGGTAGAGCACCTTGCAGTCGGGGCAGAGCTTCGTCATTTCAGCCTTGAAGCCGGGGAAGTCATGCTGTTCGTAGCGCGTCGATGCCTGGTCGGGCATCAGAAAGGCGACCGTGCCGCTGGGCGCGGCCAGTGCCGCTGTGCTGCTCAACAAGCTAAGGCTAACGCTCAGGCTCAGCACGCTGGCGCCGATCAGTTGGTTCGAAAGTCTGGTCATCGAATGTCTCCGTTTTTTTAAAAAAATTCCGGCGCAGATGCTGCCGTGTTTGGGCCTTGCTTGGCCGCGGGTGAGGCTTCTTGCTGAAGTGCGTTAGTTTTTCCAGTGATACCGATGCCCCAACAAGTGTTGACCGTGCGCGTTCGCTTCAATTGCGTTAGCGCGGATACGTACCACTTGCTGCGTCGTAATCCATATACTCTGTAGTACACAATACATTCGTTCAGCCCACGCAAAAACGTTGACTACTTCGTGGCAGAACTTGGCAAATCCATGGCAAACCGCAAAACGCCCGCTAGCCGAACGCTTCCAAGGCAGTCCCAGCGTCGGACGATTCAGTCGCGCTGGCAGCGTTGAGCTGCTGATACGCGCGCCATCGCGACGGCGACATCTCCTTCAGCAGCAGGAACTGGCGATTAAAATTCGAGAGATTATTAAAGCCGACCTGATAGCAGATATCGGTGATAGTAAGTTCGCCCGACATCAGCAATTGGCAAGCGAGGTTAATGCGCAGCCGGTTCGCATACTGCACGAACGGCACACCGGTATGCCGCCGGAAATATCGCGAAAAGGCGCTGGCGCTTTGTCCCGCGAGTTCGGCCAACTCCGTTTCGCGCAACTCTTGCGACAGGTTCTTGCCAATATAAGAAAGCACATGATTGATGCGCGTCTCGGCATAACGCGTCGGGTCCGCACGATAAGCGGCGCTCGCGAGCTTGACCTGTTCTGTGCTGTGCACGAGCAAGTCAAGCAACTCAAGAAACAACGTAATGCGCCGCATGCCTTGCGCGCCCAGCATCTCGCGCATGATCGGTTCAGCGGCCGCGCCGGTTTTCGGTGTGAACAGCACACCCCAACGCGATGCATCGAGTAAGGACTCCACGCACTTGAGTTCCGGGAACACCTTGATGGCGTTAGCAACGACCTCGGCATCGAATTGCAGGATCAGACAGCGTTCATCCACACGCTCGCCCGGCGATACATTGCTGACCCAGTTATGCGGCAGATTCGTTCCCGTCATCACGAGATTGCCGGGCGCGAAGTTGCCGATGTAATCGCCTACGAAGTATTTGCCCGTTGTCGACGTAATGACCTGGATTTCGTATTCGGGATGGAAGTGCCAGCGCACCGTGCGATACGGATAACCGTGCGACCAGACCTTGAACGACTCATCGCGCGGGACAGCGACCAGTTCCAGGTCCGGCTGGACAATATTGGCGCGCCGGGCGTCGGTGCGCGCCGCGCGGCAATAAGCGCATGTTCCGCATCGACACGTCGTGGCACTCGGCATGGCGTCCATCTGTCTTCCTCCTGACCCGCTTTTGTTTTTGGGCGGTCCGCATAAACTTCATTGCGCCACGCCATGTATGCAAGTTAGCCCTGTCGCGGGTATTTCACCACTGAAATTGAAACCGCAAACTGATACTAATTTGCATTCGGGTAAGTCCGTAGGGCATCAAGAGTCAACTTTTGTGCAACGCAGCAGCTTTGTGGGCCATTGCACTATCCCACTCGATGTGATGTTGGCGTGCGTGCGGCGGGCCTGCTGACGGCGCTCATAGTCGCGCGAAATGAGGCGCGTGAGCTTAACGAGGGAGACGCTTGCGAGTGTCACGCGAAGGAAGCGCTGAGCGCATGAGAGCTGACATGGAAACTAGCGTTGATGATCGTGCAGCGAGCGACCGCTCGGACGACAGGCAAATGCCGATTGCCTTGGAAGTGGGTGGTCAGACAGCCTGTGCGTTCAACTTCATAGACGAACTCGCATGCCTGCATCAGATCAATCTGCATGCTCGTGACGTCATGCACGCGAGCCAGGTTCTGCCGATAGTCCAGTCATTCACGCGATTCTCCCTCCACCGAAAATGCCAGAGCTGACCGAGCCTGTAAAATCCGCGCCCGCGCCGGGCTGCGAAATAATGCTCCTCCGGTCTTGACCACGCCCGTTGCGTGCGAGACGCCAACCATTGCCTCCAGATACTTGATCGCCACCGTCGTGGAGTCGATGACCGGCACGCGTGTGCCGCTAACGTGTGTATAACCCGCCCGGCGCAGCAACGGTCCGTAATACGCGCAGCCAACGAGAATTACGTCCGCTCCATCGGCGACGCAGGTCTGAGCGACCGCATCGAAGCGCGATGCGGCTTCATCGTGTGTACCCGTTACAGCGCCTAGCAACAAGGCGGCATCGGATTCGGGCGCAATCGAGCGCACGGGTCTGCCGATCGCGCGGTCGCGCAACCCGTAGAGATGCAGGTCGCGTTCGATCGCGACCGCCGTTTTCTCGGACACGGTGACGACCGCGAAGCGCTGTCCGATGGCCAGCGCCGCAAGCATCGATTGCTCGCCGACCGACGCAACCGGAATGTCGATGATCTCGCGCGCTTCCCACAGCGGATCGTTCCAGCAGCCGAAGAATATGCCGTCAAAACCCTCGCGCTCGGCGCGCATGGCTTCGTCCATCATCAACACGGAGTTCAGGTGCTCCGCATATAACGAACGGGTGAAGTTGCCGCTGTGCTTCAGGTACCGATGTTCGATCGTCGTGTCCCGCAACAATGCCGGCGTGATCGTCCGCTTGAGCGCATCCCACAACGGTGCGAGTTCAGACGTTTGCGTGGTCGGATGAATCCAGCAGATGCGCATGCTCTTCTCTTTTCTTTTCGATAGTAAAAGGAAACTGCAGGAAACCGCAGGAAACCGCCGTGAGCGCGGCCATCGTCTGAGCACTCACATCGGTAGCGGCTTACCTGTCATGTCCTTGACGAACTTCAACGCGACGAGACCGAGGATCGCGCCGCCGATCATGTACCAGCCAGGAATGATCGGATTGCCGGTCCGGTGGATGAGCCACGTATTGATGAGCGGAGCGGTGCCGCCCAGCAGCGAGACCGACACGTTGTAGCTGATGGCCAGTCCGCTATAACGGACCGGCGCGCGAAACAGCGAGGTTAGCGCGGCGGGCATCGCACCTTCGAAAAAGAGTTGCGCGAGCAAGAGGAGCATGAGCGCGGCGAACACGACAGCGACGCTGTTGCTGGCCAGAAGCCTGAACGCGGGAATCGCGCAGATAATGATCAGGAAACAGCCGATGCGGATCATGTTCACGCCGCCGAAGCGGTCTGCCAGCATGCCCGATACCGGTATCAGCGCAACCATCACGAGTGTCGCGATCATCGTGAGCATGTTTCCGAACTCGGGCGGGTGGCCAACCACGTCGGCGAGATAGCCGGGAACGTAGCCAAGCGCGACGTAGTACGTGACGTTGAACACGGCCGTCAGCCCAGCGCATTTCAGCAGTTGCGGCCATTCGGCGATCAACAGTTGCACGAAGCGGCGATTCTGCGCGAGGTGCTTCTGCTGTGAATCGTTTTCCTGCATCTGGCGAAACACCGGCGATTCGTCGACGTTCAGCCGCAAATACAAAGCGACCAGCCCAGCAATCCCGGCGATCACGAACGGAATGCGCCAGCCCCACGCTTGCATCGACGCTTGTCCCAGCAAGAACGTCAGCGCGTTGACCACCGCCGCGCCGAGCAAGAAGCCCGTGATGTTGCCAAACTCGAGCCAGCTAGTCAGGAACGAGCGCTTCGCATCCGGCGCGTGTTCGGCGATGAACGTGCACGAGCCGCCGTATTCGCCGCCCGTCGACAGGCCTTGCAGGAGGCGGATGCACAGCAACAGCGCAGGCGCCGCCGCGCCGATCGTGGCATAGCCGGGCAAGAACGCGATGCATAAAGTTGCCGCCGACATCAGCGCGATACTGAGCGTGAGCGCGGTCCGGCGGCCATAACGGTCACCGATCGGTCCGAACACGAAACCGCCGATCGGCCGGATCAGAAAACCCGCCGCGAAGGTGGCGTAGATCGACAGCAGCTGCGTCGCGTGATCCTGGTTCCTGAAGAACACTTGGCCGATCGTCGCCGCGAGCGACGAGTAGAGCGCGAAATCAAACCACTCGATCATGTTCCCGCACGTGACGCCGACAATCGCGCGGCGCAGCGCGGAGATGTCATGCCGCGTGTCGGCAGCCGGTCGTGAACTCGCCAACTCTTCGGACAGGATACTTTCCGTCATCATTCGAACTCTCCTCACACCGATGTTCATATCGTCAGGAACGCGTGGCAGCGCGGCCCTTTCATCACAGGTGAGGACAGTATCCGAACGCCAAAAACATACGTGAAGCTTCCTTGCACCATTGCCAGCCATAGCCGCGTCCTATGGCAAGCCGATGACCCGCACTGCGCGTTGTCAGTACGTATAACGCCGCAGCATCCGTGTCTCGACCACGCCGACCAGGCGCGTCAGCGGAAACGCCACGAGAAAATAGATCGCGCCAACCGCGCTCAGGAACTCGACCGGGCGCGCGGTATTGGTCGAGATGTTCTGTCCGACGAGCATGAGATCGGCGATCCCGACCGACGAAATGAGCGCGCTTTCCTTGAACAAGCTCACTACGTTTGACAGGAGCGGTGGCGCCGCGCGCAGCAGGCCCTGCGGGAAGATGACGTAAAGCACCTTCACGCGCGGTGTCAGGCCGAGCGCGATACATGCGTCGTGCTGCTCGCTTGCGATCGACTTCAGCGCGCCGCGAAAGGTCTCGCTCGTGATCGCGATCATGTACATCGTCAGCGACAGCAACACCGACAGCGCGGGTGGAATCGAGATCCGAAACAGGACCGGCAAGCAGAAGAACATCCAGAAGAGCTGGATCAGCAGCGGCGTGCCACGGAAGATCTCGACATAGAACGCGGCGGCGCTCTTGATCCAGCGGTTCGTCGATATCCGCAGCAGACTTAGCACGAAGCCGCCGATACTGCCGGCAATCGCGCAGCCGAGCGTGAAGGCGACAGTGAGCATGAGACCGCCCAGCAGCACGCGCCAGTACGGAAAGACGATGGCAAAATTGACGGACATGTTGGTTTCCTCAGCGTTCTGTCGCGAAGTCTTGCTTGCGTTCGATCAGCCGCACGAGCTGCGCCACCGGCACGGACAGCGCAAAGTAGATGACCGCGATCAGCGTATATGTCTCGAGCGGCCGGTATGCATCGGTCGCGAGGCGGTTCCCGACGTACATCAGGTCTCCCACCGCGACGACAGCAACGAGCGCACTTTGCTGAAGCGCGCCGATTCCGTTCGTCATGAGGATAGGCGTCGCGCTGCGCAGTGCCTGAGGCAGCACCACGTAGAACGTGCGTTGCCAGGGACGCAGGCCGAGCGCGACGCAAGCGTCGAGATGCTCCTTGGGCACCGCCTGCACACCGGCGCGGTAGGCCTCCGCATTGAACGCGGTCAGATTCAGACCCAGAGCGATGATTCCCAACGCGATCGGTCCGATGAAAAAATCGAACATCATAGGGATGCAGTAGAAGAACCAGACAATCTGCAACAGCGCCGGCGTGCAGCGGAAGAACTCAATGAACATCCGCGCCGGCCAGCGTACGATCGCCCGGCGGTTGAGCGTCGTAAGGCATAGCAGAAAACCGAACGTCAGGCCGAGCAGGTTCGACACGAGCGTCAGTTCCAGAGTGATCTTGAGCCCGCCCAGCAGCGCGCCCACTTTTCCGTCGAGAAAACTGAAATCGAAGTGATAGTTCACGGTGCCACCCTCAATCGAGATGCAAAACTTTTTCCAGGAACTCGCGGGTGCGCGCTTCCTTCGGCTGGCGAAACAGCCTCCCGGGGGGGCCCTGCTCAACAATTGAACCGTTCGCGCAGAACACCACGCGGGTGGCGATATCGCGCGCGAAATGCATGTCGTGCGTGACGATGATCATCGCCATCTTCTGTTCGGCGAGCTGCAACATCACGTTCTGCACTTCGATCACCATCTCCGGATCGAGTGCAGAGGTGACTTCGTCGAACAGCATCAGTTTCGGTTCGAGCATGAGCGCCCGCGCGATCGCGACGCGCTGCTTCTGGCCGCCGGACAGCTGGCTCGGGTATGCGAGGAGCTTGCTTTCGAGTCCAAGCCGCACAAGATAGGCGCGTGCCCGCTCCGTGGCTTCCTGCCGGGACATCCCACCTACCTTCACCGGCGCAAGGATCAGGTTGGCGAGCACCGACAGGTGCGGAAATAATGTGTAGTGCTGGAACACCATGCCGATCTGCCGTTGCAGCGCGCGGTCGATGCCGGTCGGCGCGTAGCCGGGTCCGCCTTGAATATAGCGTCGCCCCTGAAAGCGGATCTCGCCACCCTGGATGCCCTCGAGACCCATCATGCATCGCAGCAGAGAGCTCTTGCCGCTGCCGCTCGGACCGATGATCACGAGCCGGTCGTCGGCGCGCATGTCGAGCGTCATTGCGTTCATCACGACGAGGTTGGCTCCGTACGACTTGTACACATCGCGCAGTTCGACAAAGGCCGGATACGTTTCGGGCGATGGCTCTTCGTCCAGTGTCTGGATTTCGATCGAGGTGTGTGCGTTCATGAGTGGCATCTCCTGCATTGCGTCCGGAGACACGGCGGACGGCGGTGGACGGCAGCGGACACAGCGACGGCGCGTTGCGTGGCGCGCCGCCGGACAAGGGCTTACTTCGCTGCTTCGAGCGTTTGCTGGACCGCCTGTTTCATCATCCGGTCGACTGAGCCGGACTTCTTCTGCTCCGCGATGTAGCGGTTCAGCACGTCAAGGTCGGCGGCCGGGATTTCCTTGTTCACGCCAAAGTTGGCGGGCAATGCCGCGAGCGGAGGCTGGGGCTTGAACGCGACAACCGAATCCGCATGCGCCGCGGTCACCAGCATGTTCGTGGCGATGTCGTCGGCCAGCACGTCGGCGCGCTTTGACAGCAACGCGAGGCGCGCCTCGTCGGCGCCCGGCAGGCGCATGATGTTCGCCTTCGGCAGCGTGTCGCCGATCGCCTTGTCCGCGACCGAGCCTGCCATCACGGCCAGCGTGAGGTCCGGACGGTTCAGATCGGCCATGGATTGCGGTGCGGTCTTGAACTTCGGGTTGTTCTTGTTGTACGCGAACGTGACGCTCGACTCGGTGACGGGTGCCGAAAAGCTGACCGCCTTTTCCCGTTCGGGCGTGTCGCTCAGAGACAACGCCATGTCCCACTTCTTCGATTGCAGACCGGCGATCAGATTGGGCCAGGTCGAGTCGACGAACTCGACTTTCACCTTCAGCACGTTCTCACCGAAGCCACGGCACAGGTCAGCGAACGCGCCGCCGAAGGACTGCGTTTTCGGATCGCGGATGACGTACGGCGGCGAAACCGCCGCGCCGCAGCGCAGTACGCCTTCGGATTTCACCTTTTGCCAGGTCGTGCCGGCATCGGCGTGCGCGATGCCCTGCAGCGATAATGCACTGACGGACATGACGGCGGCGACGCCCACGTGGACAAGTGAGCGGCGGCTGACAATCGACGAGATATTCATAGGTACTCCGTACGTATTGAGATTGCGGGGATGTGACTGAGTGAGCCGTAATAAGAGCGTGGAGGCGAGGTCAGGACTTGTGCTCTGTTCACCATGTTCTCCAAACCAGCTTGTTGAATTTCAGGGTTAGCCTCGTTCTCAATTTATTATTCGTAGTACAAATCGACCGGACCAGAGTCTATCTCCGGCCCGTGCTGCCTGGTCAGTCGCCTTCGATCGCGTAGGTTTCGATCTCGACCTTTTGCCACGGGCGCAGCATCGAGTCGACCTGCACCAGCGTGCTCGCCGGGCGAATTGCATCGAAGGTTTCCAGATGCGCCTTGGCGACGGCATCGGCGTCGTTGATGTCGCGTACGTAGACAACAGTACGAACGACATCAGCTTCGCTCATCCTGGCTTCAGCGAGCACTTTGCCGATCACGTCGAGGATGGCGCGCGTCTGCGTGTACGCGTCGCTGCGCTCATGAGTGGCCGGCGCGCATGTACCGGAAATGTGCAGGTGCGGGCCAACGCGCACTGCACGCGAATAACCGAATACGCTCTCGTAGGCTCCGCCGGAAGAGATTTTCTGGCGGGTTTCGGGGGAAGTCGTCATGGTTGGATTTTCCTTTCGCGGATGACGTAGTGTTGGCTCGAATTGACGCGCTCAGCGCATGAACACTCCGCCGGCGACGCATATCGTCTCGCCGGTGATGTATGAAGGTTCGTGCGCGAGGTTCCAGGCCCAGGCCGCGATTTCATCGACGGATGCGGCGCGGCGCAGTGGAATGCCGGGGATGGCAGCCTCGATGCGTCCGCCGCAGCGCGTGCCCTCGGTGTCGACCCAACCGGGTGCGATCGCATTGACCGTGATCCGGCTTTCGGCGAGTTCGATCGCGAGCGAGCGCGTGAACGACACCACGGCGGCCTTCGACGCGCTGTACAGTAACTGATTCCGGGACACGGCGAATGCGTCGACGGAAGCAAAAAACACGATCGCGCCCCCGTGCTCCGGTCCGATGTGCTTCGCACCAATCCGCGCAACGTTCAGCGAGCCGAGCACGTTGATATCGAAGATCCGGCCGTACAACTCGACATCGAAACTTTCGAGCGACGAAGTCGGGAAGATCCCTGCGGCGTTGATGACTGCCGCGAGGCGTGGCTTGCCGGCGAGCGCCTGCTCGATTGCGCGGCCAAGCGCCGCTTCGTCGACAATATCGGCGACGACCGGCGTGATGTTCCGCTCGACCGGATGCACGGATTTGGCGATGTCGACGGCCAGGACGTGCCAGCCTTCGGCTGCAAAGCGCAGCGCGGTCGCGCGGCCCATCCCCGAGTTTGCGCCAGTGATCAGGACGCTTTTGAGTGGTGTGGAATTTTGTTCGTTAGTCTGCATGTGAAGGTCCGTTTGAAAATCAGGCGGTGAGTTGCGATTCGGTTTCGGTGCGCCCCGTCAGCGTGTCGAACGCATCGAGCTGATGCTGGGTCTGGTCCAGGTTCTGTTGCCAGAACCGGCGGACGATGTCGATTCGTGAATCCGGCGTCTGCACGCGCGCAAAGTGCACAGCGAGATCCTTGACGCCGCGTTCGCGCACCGCGATCAGGCGGCTGACGAGGCGGCTCTGTGCGCAATAGACCGGCCATTGCGCCCCGCGCGGCGCCGCAAGACCGACGAAGTACAACGATTCGGCGGTCGTCGGCAATGTCATGGCGGCGGTGCGCAGCGGCACGCCGTCGCGCCAGTCGAGCAGCGATTCGTCGAGGAAAGGAAGCGTGGTATTGAAGCCCGTCGCCCACAGGATCGTGTCGAACTCGGCCTCCGAGCCGTCGGTGAAACTCACGCGCTTGCCTTCGATCGAAACCGGCCCCGGTGCCACCTTGATCCGGCCATGCTGGATCCAGTAGAGCAGCAGCGAATTGACGACCGGTGGCTGCTTTTCCAGGTCGTACGTTTCGGGAGCCGGCATGCCGGGGTAGTGTTCGTGCGAACCGAGCACGACATGAATCAGCGTTGATGCTGCCGTGTTCTGCATCTCGGGCGGCAGAGCGGCCAGGAACGGAATCTCCGCGCGCGGCAGGCCGAAGAAGGTCTTCGGCTGAAATACCTGCCCGGTGCGCATCGCGATCGTCACGTCCTTGCGGGCCTGCGCGACATCGACGGCGAGATCGCAGCCGGAATTGCCGAAGCCGACAACCAGCACGCGGCCTTCGATGTCGCCCGTGTTCTTGTAAGCGCCGGAGTGAATCGAACGGCCCGTGTAGCCTTTCCCGATGCCCGGGATGTTCTGGTCCCAGAGATGACCATTCGCGACGATCACGCCGCCGAAGTCACGCACGCTGCCGTTCGACAGCGTGACACGCCAGCCGTCGGCGCCCCGCTCGCCTATCGGTTCGATCCGTTCGACCGCCGTGTTGAAGGCGATCCAGCGCTCGAGTCCGAAGGTCTGCGCATAGCTGCACATATACGCGGCGACCTGTTCGCGGCTCGGGTACATCGGATACGAGGCGGGCATCGGGAAACCGTCGAAGCACGAACTGCTTTTCGGCGTGATCAGATGCAATGCTTCGTAGTCCGAATGCCAGTGCCCGCCGACGCGGTCACCCTTTTCGAAGCACTCGACCGCCAATCCGGCGTCGGTCAGGGTCTTCACGGCCGCGAGGCCGGCTGCGCCGGCACCGATCACGCAATAACGCTTTTGATTCACCACTATTCACCTCCATCTGTCGGTCCATCCGGGCGTGTCCCGAATGAATGTGCGTCAAGTGGAAGCGAGTATCGGAAGGTCAATAAGACCCGTGAAGGATGCTGGTCCCGCTGTTTCCCATAGACTGGTCCTATGGCTGGCGTGCTTTTCGCGGTCGCAAGGTGTTGCCCAGGAACGGCAAGACACCGCCAGCCAAGGCGCAGCGGACAATTGCGGCTCTGCGGCTGAGGCATGCGCGTCGCCGCTCAGTGATTTCCCGCAGTCGGCGTCTCAGGGTCCGCGCCGTTTCTTCGGGTCGGAGTCGAGATTCTGTTCGGGATCGAGATGCGCGTACAGTCGTTGCACGCGCGCGAGGTGTTCACGCATCAGTTGGACGAGGACCCGGGTGCCGGCCGACAACGGCGCATCGTAGCGGTGGATGAACGCGAAGACCTCGAACAGCGGCGGATCGATCGGGGTCCAGCCGAGCCGGTTTTCGTATCCGAGCCGGTGCATGATCGGACGCGACGCAATCACGTCGCCAAGGCCACGCGCGGCCAGCTCGAAGCCGGTCGACTGATGATCGACCTCGATGATCGGATTGAGGATCACGCCTGCTTTCTGTGCGCGCGCTTTTAGCGTGATCCGTATTGGATCCGATGCGCTCCAGCGCGCTTCGGTCAGGATGAGCGGTGCGCTGGCCAGATCGACGATCGTCTTCGGTCCCCGGAGGCGTGCTGGATCGGCGCTGATGTAGCCGACTCTCGCCGACCAGACCGGCTCGCTGACAGCGAGATTTCGCTCGTCGAGCGGAATCATCACGAGTCCGGCCTCGAGTTCGCCACGGCTCACAGCCTCGGCAATCTCCGATGAGTTGTTGCCCACGATCTTCAGCTTCACGTCGGAATAACGGATGCGAAACTCTTCAATCAGGTCCGCAAGAAAATAGTGGTGGGCGGTCCCGAACGTCCCGAAGCTCGCCACGCCTCCCTTCAACTCGCGCACGGACTGCACGGCCTCGTAGCCCTGCCGGGAAGCGGTGGTCGCAGCCTGTGCAAACGGTTGCAGCCGACGGCCGGCCTCGGTCAGCATGAGCCTGCGATTGGTGCGGATGAAAAGTGCGGTGCCGACCGATTCCTCGAGACGCAGGATCTGGTCGGACAGGCTCGGCTGCGCGACCTGCAACTGCTCGGCCGCCTTCGAGAGCGTGCCATGTTCGATCGCGGCCAGGAAGTAGTGCAGTTGCTGGAGGGTCATGGCAGGCAAGGAAAGCGGCAGTAAGCGCTGACGCGACTTAGCCTAAGCGCGTCCGTGCTGCTGGCCGGTCGGTGGGGAAGGAACCGATTGTAAAGCGCACGAATAAATTCGGATACATCCTGCTCGGGCTCATATTTTCGAGCGGTGAACGATCGGTAGAAGGTGTCTGCGGCTCGTCCTATAGCGGCCAACTCGACGCGAATGATCGAGTGGAGAATTGGGCCGACATTGAGACATCCGCTTCGCGGGGTCAACGGTCTCTGGACCCGAACCCTACAAGATGCCTGATTTCCAGATCATTTGAAACGCGGCGGCAAGTATAAAAAGCAGCACCAGAATTCGGAATGCGCCCGGTGGCAGTCTGTCGCGAAGCGGGCGTACCAGCATGATGCCGATAATCACAGGAACACTTGCCGCGGCCGAAATAGCGATGTCCGTCAGGCTCGTGTGAGCACCCCCGCTGAAGGTGAGGATCAGGGTGAGGATCGACACAACGAGAATGATCGCGATCTGTTTCGTAAATGCCTTGCCCGTTGCTCCCGTCGCGATCAGATACATCGCGAGCAAAGGGCCGGGCACCGACGCAATACTTTCCATCACGGCCGCGCCGAACCCAAACACAAAACCAGCGGGCCTGGCCAACGAAGGCGAAAGCGTGAGCTTCGGCGCCGCGAGCAATAAAAGCGCAGCAAGCATCAAGAGACCGCCAGCAGCGGCTTGCGCGCGATGCGGTGCGAGTGAAATCAAGACCGTCACGCCCACGATATTCCCCAGGACAGTGCCAACGAGGGGAGCTGCAATACGGCGAACCGTGGGGAGCATCTCGCCGCCTTCCAGCGCTTGCGGGATATTGCCGAGAATGATGGGCATCGAAAGAAGAAGCACTGCCTGCTTGATCGGCAAGAACTGACTCAATATGGGCATTGCGACGAGCGGCACGCCGATGCTCACAATTCCTTTGACCATGCCGCCAAGCACGAGCGCGACAACAATCCCGAGTATTTCGGGCATATTGAGCGCATGAAGGCTAGCGCCGAGAACGCCGTCGGTAAGATTGATTTGGGCCGCCGTGAGAATGAACGATGCCTTGGCCGCCACGCAATATGAACGACCGAATCGTATGGTTTAGCGTTGGAGAGGCCACGCATTTCGAAGGCAGTTATTTTAGCGCC